>WNFV01009199.1_pt1 | contig 10980 bp, 13 predicted proteins | sample 5400101 | NCBI WGS metagenome assembly WNFV01 (sample SAMN13153361, study PRJNA577476) | soil metagenome | isolation source: 115 cm soil or saprolite under grassland replicate 1 | place: USA:California | collected 2016-06-15
AGCGCTACGACCGGGTCACGCCGGAGATCCAGGAGCGGCTCAAGTTCGAGCTGAAGACGATCCGCGAGATGGGCTTCGCCGACTACTTCCTGATCGTCTGGGACTTCGTCAACTTCGCGAAGCGGAACGGCGTCTCGGTCGGGCCGGGCCGCGGCTCGACGGCGGGCTCGCTGGCCGCGTACGCGCTCGACATCACCGAGATCGACCCGATGAAGTACGACCTCCTCTTCGAGCGCTTCCTGAACCCGGGGCGCAAGTCGATGCCGGACATGGACATCGACTTCTCGGTCGCCGGCCGCGACAAGGTGATCAACTACGTCGCCGACAAGTACGGGCGCGACCGCGTGGCGCAGATCATCACCTTCGGGACGATGATGGCGCGCGCGGCCGTGCGCGACGCCGGGCGCGTGCTCGACATCCCGTATGGGACTGTCGACCGGATCGCCAAGCTCATCCCCGAGGGGCCCAAGGTCTATCTCGATGACTGCCTCAAGCCCGGCGCAGAGCTGAAGAAGTCCTACGACGAGGACGAAGTCACTCGCCAGATCGTGGATCTCGCCAAGCCGCTCGAGGGCCTCGTTCGCCAGGACTCGATCCACGCTGCGGGAGTCGTCATCGGCGACCGGCCGCTCACCGACTACGTCCCTCTCCAGCAGAAGGGCCCCGACCAGGAGGTCGTGACCCAGTTCGCGATGGGCGACGTCGAGGCACTCGGCCTGCTGAAGATCGACTTCCTCGGCCTCCGGAACCTGGACGTCATCGACAAGGCCGAGGAGCTCACAGGCGTCGACATCGCGCAGATCCCGCTCGACGACGCGAAGACGTACCAGATGCTCGCTCGCGGAGAGTCTGTCGGCGTCTTCCAGTTCGAGGGCTCGGGAATGCGCGAGGCGCTGCGGCAGGTGAAGCCGACCCAGTTCGAGGACCTGATCGCGCTCGTCGCGCTCTACCGGCCCGGGCCGATGGGCTACATCCCCGTCTACGGGAAGCGGAAAGCGGGCCAGGAGCAGGTGAGCTTTCCCGACGAGCGCCTGAAGCCGATCACCGGCCCGACGTACGGCATCTGCATCTACCAGGAGCAGTACATGGAGATCGCCAAGCAGCTCGCCGGCTTCTCGCCGGCCGAGGCGGACGATCTCCGGAAGGCGATCGGTAAGAAGATCCACACGCTGATGGCGTCCTTGAAGGACAAGTTCCTCGAGGGCTGCGCGGCGAACCACGTCACACCCGCGGTCGCGAACCAGCTGTGGAAGGACATGGAGCAGGCGCAGGACTACTCCTTCAACAAATCGCACGCAGCCTGCTACGCGCTGATCGCCTACCGCACGGCCTACCTCAAGGCGCACTGGCCCGCCGAGTACATGGCGGCGCTCATCTCCTCCGTCATGAGCACCAAGGACCGGGTGCCCTTCTACGTCGCCGCCTGCGACGAGATGGGGATCGAGGTCGAGCCTCCGGACGTGAACGTCTCCGCCGAGGATTTCCGCGTCGTCGAGGAAAAGATCCGCTTCGGGCTCAACGCGGTCAAGAACGTGGGGGAGAGCGCGGTGCGCTCGATTCTCGCCGCGCGCGAGGAAGGCGGGCCCTTCACGACCATCTGGGAGTTCTGTGAGCGAGTCGACCCGCAGGTGGTGAACAAGCGCGCGCTCGAGTCGCTCGTCAAGTGCGGCGCCTTCGACTCGACCGGCGCTTCACGCAAGGGCATGTGGGAGGTGCTCGAACGGGCGCTGGGCCGAGGTGCGCAGGAGCACGCCGATCGCCTGAGCGGCCAGAGCTCGATCTTCGAGCTCGGCGACGAGCCGGCCGCCAACGGGCCGAAGCACCACGACCCAATACTCAGCGAGGAGTGGGAGAAGGCCGAGAAGCTCGCCTTCGAGAAGGAAGCGCTCGGCCTGTACGTCTCGGAGCATCCGCTCTCCGGAATCCGCGAAGCCCTGCGGCGAAAGACCGACGCGCAAATGGTGGAGCTCGAGCGGCGCCGAGACGGCGACGTCGTCACCGTCGGCGGCATCGTCGGCGCGCTCCGGCAGACGACGACGAAGAAGGGCGAGCCGATGGTCTTCATGCGGCTCGACGACGTCTCCGGGTCCGTGGAGACGATCGTCTTCAACTCGGTCTACGGAGCAGCACGCGACCTTCTGGAGGCCGACCGCATCCTCGTCGTCAAGGGCAGGATCGACCACAAGGAAGGCGAGACGAAGCTGATCGCCATGGAGGTCGCGCCCTTCGAGGCAACGCCGGAACGCTCAGAAGTGCGGCTCAAGCTCGACGCGCGCAAGGCGCCGGCGGGGACGATCCAGGAGCTTGCCGCGCTCCTACGGGAGTACCCGGGTGAAGCCCCCGTCGTCGCGGCGATCGAGACCTCGGGCGGGCCGCTCACGCTGGCCTTTGGCCCCGACTACCGCGTGCGTCCGGAGCCGGATCTCTTCGCCGAGGTGAAGTCCCTCCTCGGCGAGGCTGCTATCAGCTAGCCGATTCGGCGAGCCGGCGGATAGTCGCGCGGCGCGGCAGGAAGCGCACGAGCCTCTCCCCGAGACCCTGCTGCTCGGGTTCGTAGGGGGAACCGTCGACCCGAGCCCACTGGGGTTGCTGCGGGCCGGCGAGAAGTGAGCCCATGCTGCCAGCCGGGTGGTAACGAAAGATCTGGGAAATGGCGTCCATGCCGTCCGGACGGGAAGGTGGGGACGCTTTCTTCCCTCCGGCGCTTTCGTACTATTTGGCTCGCTCGCCCCGCTGGTAGGAGCGCTTGACGAAACATCATCTGTGCCGCCGGAGGCGCGCCGCTCGCCCCGAGGCTGTGTCCTCAGTCGCCCCCGTATCTAAAGTCGATACGAGGGCTCCCTGCGTCCTTGCCTCGGAACGACCGTCCCGTCCCGGCGACGAGTGACGTTCCGCCAAGCCCTCCTAGATCCGAACCGACCCGTCTTCCGCGAGCGTCCAGTGCGGGTTGTGGGCGACCTCCCAGGGATGGCCGTCGGGGTCGACGAAGATTCCCGAATAGCCGCCCCAGAAAGTCTTGCCGCCCGGCCGGGCGATCCGCGCGCCGGCCTTCTCCGCCTCGGCGATGACCGCGTCCACCTCCTCCGGCGAGCCCACGTTGTGCGCGAGCGTGACGCCGCCCCAGCCGCCGCCGTCCTCGACTCCGCTGTCCTCCGCGAGCTGATCCCGTCCCCACAGGGCGACGATCATGCCGCCGGACTGGAAGAAGACGACGTCGTCCGCGGGCGCCGCGCCCGTGCGCCAGCCGAGGGCCTCGTAAAAGGCGCGCGCGCGAGCGAGATCCGCCACCCCGAGAGTGACGAGACTCAGCCGCTGTTCCACCCGCTCAGCCCTGTGCTGGCCGCTCGGCCGGCGTATGGAGCAGGTTCTCGACGCCGCGGACACCGTGCACCTTGCGGACGCGGGCCTCGAGCGCATCGACCAGCTCAGGACGGTCGACCTCGCCGCGGAGGAAGACCACGCCTTTCTCCGCGTTGATGTTGATCCGACCCTTCGGGACGTCGCGGTTGCGGAAGACGATCGACTCGACCTTGTCCACGAGCGTCGCGTCGTCGAGTTCGGCGGCGCTTCCGCGCGCGTGCCTTGCCCGCTCGACAAAGCCGCGTGCGTCCGCGGCGACGTGGTGGACGAGCTTGCGGCCCCGCTTCGTCCCGTGCCTGGCGAGCGAAAGGGCCTTGTCGCGCGTGACGTGCCTGCGCCTGCGGCCCTGCTGCGAGTCGAGGTAGTAGGCGAGCGCCGCGCCCCCAGCCGCGGCGGCGAGATAGAACGGGAGCTGGCGGGAACGCATGGCGGAACCTCCGGGTCGGGAGCGGCTACTCCTGAAGCCAGCCTACCCCGGAACCTTCCCGCACCTCAAGGTGTAGAAGGGACCAGTGGAGGGCCGTCCACTACCCGAGTCAGAGCTCGTCGAGCGAGCAAAACGGGGCGATGAAGGCGCCTATGGACAGCTCGTGCAGGCATATCAGGGGATCGCGTTTCGCACGGCATATCTCGTCCTCGGGGATGCAGCCGAGGCGGAGGACGCGGCCCAGGAGGGATTCGTGAAGGCCTACTACGCGATTCGACGTTTTCGTTCCGGAGCGCCCTTTCGGCCCTGGATCCTCCAGATCGTCGCCAACGAAGCTCGCAACCGCCGCAGGTCCGCGGGCCGGCGGGCCGGTCTCGCCATGCGGACGGCTGCGCACGCTCCCTCGGGGGAGGCGGCCCCCTCCCCCGAGGCGGCCTTGATCAGCAGCGAGGAACAAAAGACGCTCTTCGCTGCTGTGAACAACTTGAGAGAGGAAGATCGCCTGGTCATCGCCTGTCGCTACTTCCTCGAGCTCTCCGAGGAAGAGACGTCCAACGTCCTCGGTTGGCGCCGCGGCACCGTCAAGTCGCGGCTCTCGCGGGCGCTCGACAGGCTCCGCGCCGAACTGGGGGAGAAGGCATATGTCTGAGCTCGAGCTCGCACTGGCCGAACTCGGCCGGCACATCGAGTTTCCGCCGACTCCCGACCTCGCCCCTCGTGTGCGCGAGCGGTTGGCCGAGCGGCCGGAGCCGCGACCGGGGCAGACTCGTCGTCGCGGGCTGGCGCTGGCCTTCGCGCTCCTCGCGGTGGCGGTCGCAGCGGTGCTGGCGGTTCCGCAGACGCGCGCGGCGATCCTCGAGTTCTTCCACCTGCGCGGGGTGACCATCGAGCGCGTCGGCGAGCTCCCGACCGTTCCGCTTCAGCGGGACTTCAACAAGCTCTTCCTCGGCGAGAAGGTCTCTCTCGACGAGGCGCGCGAGCGGGTGGACTTCGAGATCGTCGTTCCGGAAGCGCTCGGCGATCCCGACGGCGTGTACTTCCAAGAGACGCCGCCCGGGGGAATGGTTTCGCTGGTGTATGGAACGCCGGAGCATCCGCGCGCGCTCTTCACCCAGTTCCGTGGGTCGGTCGAAGAGGTGATCTTCAAGAAGACCGCCGCAGGGACGCAGATCGATTCGGTGCGGGTGGGCGGGGAGCCGGGCTACTTCCTATCCGGAAATCCTCACGAGTTCTCGTACCTCGACACGCGCGGTGAGTACCGCCAGGAGATCGTGCGCCTGGCCGGAAACACCCTCCTTTGGGAGCGCGGGCCGCTCACCCTGCGTCTGGAAGCGGACATAAACGAGCAAGAAGCACTGAAGATCGCCCGCTCGGTGCACTAAAGATCAACCAGATGGGGGACATCCGGAACGCCCTCGCGACCGAATCCAGGGTCATGAGCACGACAGCTGCGGAACTCGACCTCGACCTCGACGCCGAAACCGAGCGGGTTCTCCTCTGGCGCGAGGAGGAGCTCGAGCGTGTCGGGTACGGGCGCGAGACGGCGCGCCACCTGGCGGAGCGCACCTACGTCGATCTTCATCTGGCGATGGATCTCCTGCAGCGAGGCTGCCCGGCGGACGTCGCCGTGCGCATCCTTCTGTAGGCAGACCAACCGCTAGTTCCTTCACACTGCGGGCGTGCCCGTGCTCGCCTCGATCCCGAGTCCCTCGAGTGGCGAGGTCCACCTCGGCGGAATCGCGTTGCATGCCTACGGCGTCATGCTGCTGCTGGGGATCCTGGCGGCGGTGTGGCTCACCGGAGTCCGCTGGACTCGCCGCGGCGGCGACTGGGATCTCGTCTTTCGCGTCGCCATGTGGGGCGTTGCCGGCGGAGTCGTAGGCGCCCGCCTCTACCACGTCGTCACGAGCTGGGGCGAGGTGCCGGACCCGAAATGGCAAGGCGTCTTCGAGATTTGGAAGGGGGGTCTCGGCGTGTGGGGCGGGATCGCCGGCGGCGTCCTCGCGGGCGCGCTCGTCGTGCGCCGCTCCGGGAACTCGGTGTACGCGTTCATGAACGCCTGTGCGCCGGCTCTGCTGCTCGCGCAGGCAATCGGCCGCTGGGGCAACTACTTCAACCAAGAACTTTTCGGCAAGCCGACCGACCGACCCTGGGGGCTCGAGATCGCCGTCCAGAACCGGCCGCAGCAGTACATCAGCGAGCCGACTTTCCACCCGCTCTTCCTCTACGAGTCCCTGTGGTGTCTGCTCGGGGTGGCCGTCCTCCTCCTGATCGACCGGCGCTTTCGCATCCAGCCGCCGGGCCTCTTCGCACTGTACGTGGCGTGGTACACGGCCTTTCGGACCTTTGAGGAAACGCTGCGCGTCGACCCCTCGCACGAGTACTTCGGCCAGCGGCTGAACTTCTGGGTCTCGATCGTCCTCTTCGCCCTTGCGATAGTCGCGTTCGTCTGGTCGCAGAGGCGGAGCGCAGAGCCCAGAAGCCCTCACAGGCCGGCGCCGGAGCCCAAGGGCCCGAGGATGGCCCTTCCCAAGGGCCGCGTCCGCCGCTAGGGCTAGCATCGCGGGCGGTTTGAATGCTGTAGCGGTTCGTGACCTCGATCTGGACCTCGACGCCTTCGAGGGCCCGTTCGACCTTCTCTTGACGCTCGTCCTGAAGGACGAGGTCGAGCTGGCGGACGTCGAGGTCGCGGGGGTTGTCGTGGCATTCGTCGAGCGCCTCGCGGAGCGTGCCTCGCCCGATCTGGAAGCGTGCGGGGAATTCCTCGTTCTCATGGCCGCGCTGCTCGAGCTGAAGGCGCGGGGGCTCTTCCCCGACGAGGACGAGCTCGCCTTCGACGACCTGGATCCCGAGGAGGCTGCGGGCGAGCTCGCCGAGCGACTAGCGCTCTACCGGCGCTTCAAGGCGGCCGCGGGCTGGCTGGAAGAGCGCCTCGTGGCGGAGTCGGATCGGTACTTCCGCCTCGGGCCTGCGCCCCTCGCCCCGGTGCCGGAACGGCCCTTGACTCCACAGGACCCGGTTGCGCTCGCCTCGGCTCTGAGGCAGCTGGCGGCGGAGCCGCCTGCTCCCTCGCTCAACCATCTGGAGCTCCGCTTCCCGCCAGTCTCGCTCTTCCTCGACCGTTTCCGGGCGGTCCTGAGCCGTCGCGGTCAGTTCGTCTTCGATCGGGAGGTGGACTCCCTGTCGCGGGTCGAGCAGGCGGTCGCGTTCCTCGCCCTCCTCGAGCTTCGCAAGACGGGCGCGATCAAGCTCGGCCAGCCCGCACCCTTCGAGCCCATCACCGTTTGGAGCGCCGCATGAGTCTCCGTTTGGTCGAGAACCCAGTCGACCGGCTGGCGCGCACGCTCGAGGCCCTGCTCGTCATCGCTTCGAGCCCGCTCTCGATCGAGGAGCTGGCCGCTGCCTCGGAGGACGAGACGGAGCGCGTGGAGACGGCGCTCGGGCTGATCGCTTCCCGCTACCGGGAGGGGCGGAGCGGCATCGTCCTCGAGCATGTCGCCGGCGGTTATGCCTTCCGGGCTGCCCGCGAAGCGGCGGAGGCGTGCGCCCGACTCGTCGAGCGGCCGGTGCAGCGTGGGCTCTCTCAGGCAGCTCTCGAGACGCTCGCCGTCGTCGCCTACCTCGGGCCGGTGTCGCGACCGGAGATCGCGAGGATCCGCGGTGTGGCGGCCGATTCGGCCGTGGCCGGCCTTGTCGAGCGGGGGCTGATCGCGGAGGCCGGGCGCGAGAGCGACGGGGGCGCCGTTCGCTATCGGGCAACGCCCCTCTTCGAACGGGTCTTCGGGCTCTCCAGTCTCTCCGAGCTTCCCCGCCTGGACGATCTCGCCGAAGGCTCCGAAGACCTGCGTACCAGGCTCGAAGAAGTCGCCGGCCGGCGCGGCGCGTAAGCCGCCCGGCTAGGACTTCCTGACGATCTTCTCGGCCTCGCCGCGGGTGAAGGCCCGCAGCGTCTCGGTGCGCACCTGCCCATGGCGGGCGAGGTCGAGCAGGATCCCGTAGGCCGTCTCGTCGTCCGGCGCGTCGAAGATTTCGACGACGTCATAGCGCCCGAGCGTCACGTAGATGTCCACTAGCTTCCCGCCGCGCTCCGCGATCACGCGCTCGCTCTCGTCGACCCGGTCTCGCCAGGCCGGCAACCCGCCGATCCCCTGAGATGTCCAGTTCATCAGCGAGATGTACGTCGGCACGGCAGGATGATGACAGGTCGCCATGCGCCTCAACGCCTACCTGGCCAGGGCAGGAGTCGCCTCGCGGCGCGGAGCTGAAGAGCTCATCCGCGCCGGCCGTGTGCGCGTGAACGGCGCGGTCGCCGGCCTGGCGACGTTCGTGGAGCCGCGGGACACCGTGGAGGTGGACGGAAGTCGGATCGAGCCCGAGCCGCTGACCTACGTGCTCCTACACAAGCCCGCGGGAGTCGTGACGACCGCTCGGGATCCCCAGGGTCGTCCCACCGTCGTCGGCCTCGTCGGGCACGAGCGCCGTGTCGTCCCAGTCGGGCGCCTCGATGCAGACACCACCGGTGCGCTCCTGCTCACCAACGACGGGCCGCTCGCGCACCGACTGATGCACCCGCGCTACGAGGTGGACAAGGTCTACGAGGCGGAGGTCGAGCGCGAGCCAAGCGATGAGGCGCTCGCGCGGCTCGCCGATGGCGTCGAGCTCGACGACGGGCGCACCGCACGGGCCCGCGTGCGGCGTCTAGGACCCTCACTCGTCGAGCTGACCATCCACGAGGGAAAGAAGCATCAGGTCAAGCGGATGCTGCAGGCGGTTGGGCACCCCGTCCGCCGGCTCCATCGCAATCTCTACGCCGGGCTCACGCTCGACGGACTCGCACCCGGCGAATGGCGCGAGCTGACCCCGGAGGAGGTGGCCTCGCTACGTGCCCCAGGGGCTCCATAGCCGTCCCGGCATCGAGGTCGGGACGACGTCCTCGACGACCACCAGGCCGGTGAGCCTGTCCCAGAGCGTTCGTCCCTCGGAATCGCCGATCTTCCAGAGGCCGCCGATCAGCGCAACCGTCGAGACGGTTGCCGCGAGGTCCCGCCAGGTCTCCTCCCTGTCGGTGAGCCCCTCGTTCCCGTGCCAGCCGCGGGTCAACGTGTAGGCCTTGAACGCTGCGAGGAAGAAGACTAGGGAGAGGCAGCTGCGCGCGACCGCCCTGACGACGTGCGGCTCTCGTCCGGTCGCGTGCGAGAACACGTGGATGTCGAGCGCGCGCATCCCCATGGTGTGCCCGGTGGAGAGGAAATAGCCGAAGTACGCGACGACGACGCCGAGGGCGAGCGCGTCCACGAGGTAGACGACCGCGTCCCCGAAAAGCCCGCCGATCGTGCGCCCCAGGGTCTCGATCATACCGAGCGGGATGCTGACGATCAGGAAGGCGACGAAGACCAGGATCCAGTCGATCGCGGACGCCACGGCGCGTCGCCAGAGAGGAGCGGCGACGGCGCGGTACGTTCCGTCCGCCGGCTTGTAGACGGGAGCCGGTCTACGGAGCGACGAAACCGACACGCTCGTACGCAACCTCCAGTGTCTCCGCCGCGATCAGCTCGGCCTTGGCCGCCCCCTCCGCGAGAATCGCGCGCAGCACCGCCTGGTTGGCGCGCAGCTCTCCGTAGCGCAGTCGGATCGGATCAAGTAGCGTGACGACGGCTTCGGCGACGTCCTCCTTGAACTTTCCGTATCCCGTGCCGTCGTAGCGCGCCTCGATCTCCTCGGGAGTCGAGCCGGTGGCAACGGCCATCATGTCGATCAGGTTCGTGATTCCAGGCTTGTCCTCGGCGCGGCGGACCTCTTTGCCGGAATCGGTGACGGCCGAGCGCACCTTGCGCCGCACCGTGTCCGGTGGATCGAGCAGCCCGACCGTCCCCTGTGGTGTTCCGCCCGTGGTCGACATCTTGCGGTCGGGCTCCTGCAGGTCCATGACCCGTGCGCCCACTTCGGGATAGATCGCCTCGGGGAGCTTGAATGTCTCCCCGTAGCGCGCGTTGAACCGTTCGGCGACGTTGCGCGTCAGCTCGAGGTGCTGACGCTGGTCGTCTCCGATCGGAACCTTGTCGGTTTGGTAGAGGAGGATGTCCGCCGCCATCAGCGCCGGGTAGGTGAAGAGGCCCGCCGAGACGGACTCCTGGCCCTTGCTCTTCTCCTTGAACTGGGTCATGCGCCGAAGCTCGCCGACGGTGGCGACGCAGCTCAGCAGCCAAGCGCATTCCGCATGCTCCGAGACATGGCTCTGGACGAAGATCGTCGAGCGCTCCGGATCGAGCCCCGTGGCCAGGAGGATCGCTGCGAGATCGAGCGTGGCCTCCCGCAACGCCTCCGGATCCTGCGGCGTCGTGATCGAGTGGAGATCGACGATGCAGAAGAAGGCGTCGCCGAGGTCCTGCGTCGCCGCGTACTGGCGAAAGCCGCCGCTGTAGTTGCCGAAGTGCTTCGCGCCGGTCGGCTGGATGCCCGAAAAGATCCGCATTGTGGGGCTTGATTATCCCTCACTAGACTGAGGGCCATGGCAGTCACAGGCTCCGTCTGGTCGCCGTCGTCCTGGCGCTCGTTTCCGGCGCTCCATCAACCGGAGTGGCCGAGCGAGGAGCGCGCGGAGGCCGCCCGCGCGCGCCTGGCCACCGTGCCGCCGCTCGTCTTCGCGGGTGAGGCCCGCAACCTGCGCGCTGCGCTCGCCGAGGTGGCCGCCGGACGGGCCTTCCTCCTGCAGGCCGGCGACTGCGCGGAATCGTTCCACGACGTCTCCGCTATCCATATCCGCGAGAAGCTGAAGATCCTCCTGCAGATGGCGGCCGTGCTCACCTACGGCGCCACGCTCCCGGTAACGAAGGTGGGGCGGATCGCAGGCCAGTTCGCCAAGGCGCGCACCTCTCCCAGCGAGGAGGTCGGCGACGAGGAGATCCCGAGCTTCCGCGGGCACATGATCCACGACGACGCTCCGACGACGTCCGCGCGCATCCCGGATCCCGAGCGCATGGTGCAGGCCTACTACCACGCGACTTCGACGCTCAACCTCGTGCGCGCGTTCACGAAGGGCGGCTTCGCCGATCTCACGCGCGTGCACGAGTGGACCCAGGAGTTCGTGGCGTCCTCGCCCGAAGGTCGGCGCTACGAGCAGCTGGCGGCGGAGATCGAGCGGGCGCTTCGCTTCATGGCCGCGTGCGGCATCGACGTCGTCTCCGAGCCGAAGC
>WNFV01024769.1_pt1 | contig 10980 bp, 11 predicted proteins | sample 5400101 | NCBI WGS metagenome assembly WNFV01 (sample SAMN13153361, study PRJNA577476) | soil metagenome | isolation source: 115 cm soil or saprolite under grassland replicate 1 | place: USA:California | collected 2016-06-15
CACCCTCCTCGACCTCGTGGTCGATGCGCGCGAACGTGATCGTGAACTCGTAGTCCGAGAAGCTCACGTTTGCGAAGTTGGCGTAGACCCCGCCCAGGTACTGCGGGTCGATGTGGATGTTGAGCTGGCGCTCCTGGCTCTCCTCGTCCACCGGCACGGATACTACTCGTGTGGAGACGCCCTACACCCTCCGCCACTTCAAGCTCGCGCTGGTCGCGTTCTTCGGCGTGCTCGGCGGGGGAACGCTTGCCTTCGCCCTCGCGCTGAACTCGAGCGCGCTCGAGGCCTTCTACCGGGCGACGGTCACGATCTCGCTGACCGGGATCGACACGAAGCCCCAGAGCGTCGACGGAGAGGTGATCACGATCGTGCTGATCCTCGCCGGAATGGCAATCTACGGCTATCTCGCGAGCTCGATCGTCGAGTTGATCGCTCACGGGGTGCTGACCGGTGCGATGGCCGAACGAAGGAGACGCCGCATGATCGAGCGGATGAGCGACCACTACATCATCTGCGGATACGGCCGCGTCGGCCGGCAGGTCGCCGGCGAGTTCCGTGACGCGAACGTCCCGTTCGTCGTGCTCGACTTCAACCCGGAGGTCGTGGAGATCGCCCGCGACGAGGGCGTGCCCTACATCGACGGCAGCGGCACCAGCGACGAGGACCTCGCCGAGGCCGGGCTCGGCCGCGCCCAGGGGCTCGTCGCCTGCTCGGACTCCGACGTGGACAACCTCTACATCACGGTCTCCGCGCCTCCACCGAGGACGCCGCCACGAAGATGCGCCGCGCAGGCGCTGACCGGGTCGTGCAGCCGTACGCCTCGGCGGGGCAGGAGATCGCCAAGCTGATGCTCAAGCCTCAGGTGTCCGCGTTCCTCGACATCGTCTCCCGCCACGGCGGCCCCGACCTGCGCTTCGAAGAGATCGAGATCACGAACGACTGCCGACAGGCGGGGCGCACGATCCGCGAGTCGCGTGTCCGTCATGAGACCGGCGCCCTGATCGTGGCGCTGAGGAAGGCGGACGGCAGCTTCGACACCACGCCCAACCCGGATGCCAGGCTCAACGTGGGCGACGTGCTGATCGCCGTCGGCACCGAGGATGAGCTGAAGGCGCTCGAAGAGCTCTTCGCTCCGTCCGCTGGTAGCGACGGCGGCAGAGCCGCCGTCGCCCGGCGGGACGGCACCGGCACCGGCTCTGCCGGTGCCGGGGGCGAGGCCGTTGCCGGCTAGTTCCCTCTCGCGCCTCGAGGCCGGTCTCTCCAAGGCTGCGGGCATGGAGGTCGAGCTCGAGCGCCCGTCCGATCCTGCGCACGGCGACTACGCGACGAACGCGGCACTGAGGGCCGCGCCCGCACGGAGACGCTCGCCGCGCGACCTCGCGGAGGAGCTGGCGGCGGCCGCCGCCGGGCTGCCAGAGGTCGAGCGCGCCGAGGTCGCGGGCCCGGGCTTCGTCAACCTCGTGTTGACCCAGGACTGGTTCCGCGACGCGCTGGGAGAGGTCGTCGCCGCTGGTGCCGAGTACGCGGCCGGCTTCGCGACCAACCGCGAGCGGGTGCAGGTCGAGATGGTCTCCGCGAACCCGACGGGGCCGATCACCGTTGCCTCCGCCCGCAACGGGGCCATCGGAGACTCGGTGGCCAGGCTGCTCGCGCGCGGCGGGCACGAAGTCGAGCGTGAGTACTACTACAACGACGCCGGTGTTCAGATGGAGCGCTTCCGCGAGTCGGTCGAGGCGGTCCGTCGCGGCGAGGAGCCGCCGGAGGACGGCTACCGCGGCGACTATGTGCGGGAGCTCGCGGCTGCTTCCGGCGATCCCGTGCCGCCGATGCTGAAACAGATCGAGGCCACGCTGGAGCGGTTCCGCATCCACTTCGACTCATGGGCGCTGCAGAGCGCCCTGGCCGAGCGGCTGTCGGAGCTTCTCCCTCGGTTGGACACCTACGAGCAGGACGGGGCCGTCTGGGCCCGCTCCTCCGCCTACGGCGACGAGAAGGACCGCGTCCTGATCCGGTCGGAGACGGGCGAGCCCACCTACCGGGCTGCCGATGTCGTCTACCTGGTGGACAAGCTCGAGCGCGGCTTCGACCGCGCGATCTACGTGCTCGGCGCCGACCATCACGGGACGATGAACTGGTACGCCGCGGTTGCCCGCATGCTCGGCTACGACCCGGAGCGGGTCGAGGTGCTCCTCTACCAGCTCGTCCACCTGACGAAAGGGGGCGAGCAGACCAAGATGTCGAAGCGGCGCGGCGACGTCGTCTTCCTCGACGACTTCATCGAGGAGATCGGGGTCGACGCCGCGCGGTGGTACCTCGTCAACCGCAGCCCGGACCAGACGATCGACATCGACATCGACCTCGCCGCCGAGCGCTCGGAGAAGAACCCCGTCTACTACGTCCAGTACGCGCACGCACGGATCGCGGGGATCAGGCGGAACGCCGCCGAGCTGCCGGCCGCCACAGCGGATCCCGAGCTCGGCGACCAGGAGCGGGATCTCGTCAAGCGGGTCCTCGAGTTCCCGCAGGTCGCCGCCGAGGCGGCCGAGCGACGGGCGCCGCACATGCTGACCGTGTACGCGATTCGCGTGGCCGACGACTTCCACCGCTTCTACCACCACAACCGCGTGATCTCGGAGGACAAGGTGCTGCCCTTCAGGCGCGACCTCGCTCGGGCGACGCAGACGGTGATTGCGGCCGCGCTCGACCTGGTCGGAGTCGAGGCGCCGGAGCGGATGTAGCCGCAGGACTTCCTGCCCGCTCTAGGATGATCGGCGTGAGCCAGCCCCCGGACAGAAATCTCGCGCTCGAGCTCGTCCGCGTGACCGAGGCGGCGGCGATGGGAGCGGCGCGGTGGGTGGGACGCGGCGACAAGGAGGCCGCCGACCAGGCGGCGGTGGACTCGATGCGGTTGATGCTCGACACAGTCGCGATGGACGGCGTGGTTGTGATCGGCGAGGGCGAGAAGGACGAGGCGCCGATGCTCTTCAACGGCGAAGAGGTGGGGAACGGGCAGGGGCCGGCCGTGGACGTGGCGGTCGATCCGCTCGAGGGCACGCGGCTGACGGCGAACGGCGCGCCGAACGCGATCGCTGTGATCGCCGTGGCGGAGCGAGGGACGATGTTCTTCCCGGGCGCAGCGGTGTACATGGACAAGATCGCCGTCGGCGCGGCCGGGGCGGATGCGATCGACATCACCCTGCCGCCGGGCGAGAACGTACGCCGTGTGGCGAAGGCGAAGGGGGTCGAGCCCCGGGACATCGCCGTCGTCGTCCTCGACCGCGACCGGCACGAGTCGCTGATCGCAGAGCTGCGTGACGTCGGCGCGACGGTGCGGCTGATCATGGACGGCGACGTCGCCCCGGCGATCGCCGCGGCGCGAGACGGCACCGGCGTGGACATGCTGATGGGCGTGGGGGGCACGCCCGAGGGCGTGATTTCGGCGGCTGCGATCAAGTGCCTCGGCGGCGCGATGCAGGGCCGGCTGTGGCCACGCGACGACGGCGAGCGTCAGCAGCTCGTCGACGCCGGCTACGACGTCGAGCGGGTGTTGACCCAGGACGACCTCGTCGGCGGCTCCGACCTCTTCGTCGCGGCCACGGGCGTCACCGACGGCGCTCTTCTGCGTGGCGTGCGCTTCGCGGACGGCTCCGCGCTGACCGAGTCGATCGTGATGCGCTCACGCTCGGGGACGATCCGCCGCGTAGAGGCCGAGCACCGGCTGGCCAAGCTCCGGCAGATCACCGGTGAGCGCTACAGCTAGGCCGCGACCTTCGTCTCCATGTCCGGTGAGTACGAGCCCGAACGGGCCAGGCTGTTCATCCGCGCACGGTGCAGGTATGCCGCCTGCCCCGCACCGACGTTCGCGGCCTCACCGCGCCATGCCTTTAGGGCAGGCGCTTGCAGCGCTCGCCCATACGAGAACGACAGCTCCCACGGGTGTGGGCCAATGGCGTTCATCGCGTTCAGGTGGGCCGTTGCGTCCTCGTCGGTCTGACCTCCGGAGAGGAAGACGATGCCCGGCACCGCCGCCGGCACATGCCTCCTGAAGCAGCGGACGGTTGCCTCGGCGACCTCCTGGACGCCGGCGCGCTGCGGTGCCTCGTAGCCCGTGAGCACCATGTTCGGCTTCAGCAGCATCTGCTCGAAGTGAACGCGCTGGTCGCGTAGCTCGGTGAAGACCGCGTGCAGCGTTTTGGAGGTGACCTCGAAGCTGGTCTCGATCGTGTGGTCGCCGTCCATCAGCACCTCGGGCTCGACGATCGGCACGAGGCCGCCTTCCTGGCTCAGCGCCGCGTAGCGGGCGAGCGCATGTGCGTTCGTCCAGAGGCAGTACTCGCTGGGGATGTCCGGCCCGATCGTGATCACCGCGCGCCACTTGGTGAAGCGCGCGCCGAGCTCGTAGTACTCGGCGAGCCGCTCGCGCAGCCCGTCGAGGCCCTCGGTGATCTTCTCACCCGGCGCGTTCGCGAGCTCCTTCGCGCCCTTGTCGACCTTGATCCCGGGGATGACCCCCTGGCTCTCGAGCAGCTTGGGGAACGCCGTGCCGCCCACCGAGGACTGCCGGATCGTCTCGTCGTACAGGATCACGCCGCTGACGTAGTCCGCTGCGCCGTCGGTGGTGAAGAGCAGGTCGCGGTACGCGCGCCGGGTGTCCTCGGTGGACTCGGTCCCGATCGAGTCGAACCGCTTCTTGATCGTGCCGTCGCTCTCGTCGGCCGCGAGGATGCCCTTGCCCGGCGCGACGAGCGCGCGCGCGGTCTCCTCGAGGTTGTGTCCCATGGTTCCTCCTGTGTCTCGACTCGACCCGATTATCGCTGTTCGCGCCCTCGTAAACATTGTGTTTGGACGTGACCGCAACCTGGCGGGTGGGGAATACTCACACCATGTGGAAGCAGGTCGTGTTCGTGCTAGCGATTGCGCTTCTCGCCGGCGGCGCAGCCCAGGGCGCGCGGAAGGCCGCCCCGGCGAACACTTCCCTGCCGACCATCTCCGGAACGGTACGCGAGGCCGAGACCCTGAGCGCTTCGAGCGGCTCCTGGTCGGGATCGACGCCGATCAGCTTTAGCTACCGCTGGCAGCGTTGCAAGTCGGGCGGGGGCAAGTGCGGGAACATCTCCGGGGCGACGAGCCAGACGTACAAGCTCACGCACCAGGACGTCGGCCAAACAATGCGCATCTCGGTCACCGCGTCCAACTCGGACGGCTCGGCGAATGCAGTCTCGAACGCCACCGCGGTGGTTGCCAAGGGCCAGGAGCCGACAAACACGGCTCCACCGACGATCTCGGGGACGGCCAAGGACGGGCAGACGCTGACCGCCTTCAACGGCTCGTGGACGAACAACCCGACGTCGTTCTCCTACCAGTGGCGCCGCTGCAACACGTCTGGCGCCGATTGCAACGGCGTGGGCGGCGACCGGCAGACCTATGGGCTCGATCAGCGGGACGTCGGCTCGACGATTCGCGTCGACGTCAAGGCGAGGAACGCCTTCGGCGGGAACACCGCCACCTCGGCGGCGACAGCCGTCGTCGCCCCGCGCGGCCCGTTGCCGGCCAACACGGTACCGCCGGTGATCTCGGGCATTGCTCGCGAGGGGCAGACGTTGATTGCGAGCGGGGGCTCGTGGACGAACGGTCCGACCCGCTTCGCGTACCGCTGGCTGCGCTGTGACGGCGCAGGCAACAACTGCGGCGCCGTGGGCTCGGCGCAGGCGCAGCGTCTGACCTCCGCCGACATCGGGCACCGGATGCGGGTTACCGTGTGGGCCGCTAACCAGTACGGAACGGGGGGCGCCGCCACCTCCGCGCCGACGGCAGTCGTCGCCTCTTCCCTGCCGGGCGGTGCTGTCAGGCTGCCGAACGGGCAGATCTCGCTCCCGGTGGAGACCGTCGTGTCGCCCCAGCGTCTGATCATCTCCGCGGTCAGCTTTGTTCCGATCCGGCTGCGCACGCGGGCGGCGTTCATCGGCCGCTTCCGCGTCACGGACACGCGCGGGTACGTGATCCGCGGCGCGCTCGTCTACGCGATCGGCCTTCCATACGGCTGGGTCCGCAGCGCCCCCGAGGTGGTCACCGCCACGGACGGGTGGGCGACGATCCAGTTCTTCCCGACGCGGCTGATGCCGCTCCGCCGCGCCGCGCTGGTCTTCTTCGTCCGGGCGCGGAAGGGCGGGGACAACCTACTCGCGGGCGTCTCCACCCGGCGGCTCGTGCAGGTCGGCATCGGCTAGACAGCGCTATTCTGTCTGCGCGCGCGGGGATAGCTCAGTTGGTAGAGCATCAGCTTCCCAAGCTGAGGGTCGCGGGTTCGAGCCCCGTTCCCCGCTCTTAGAACGAGGCCTGTTGACGATGGGCCACGGAGCCGCTTGACCTTTGACGCGATCGCGGCGTCGTCGTAAGCTCCGCCCGTTCTTCGTTCTCGAAGCCAAGAGCCCAAACTGGCTCTGACCGACGACTAGAGGAGGTTGACGATGGCGGTATTTCTGGGTGCCTTCCCGGTCTTGCCGGGCAAAGAGGACGAGCCGCGGAAATTCGCCCGAGAGACCCTCGAGCGGAGCGAAGAGTTCGAGGCTTCGCAGGCCCGTTTTGGTGTGACCAAGGAGGAGTGGTCGCTGCAGCAGACGCCGATGGGATCGTTGGTCGTCGTACGCTTCGAAGGCCCTGATATCGCGGCTGTGTTCGCCGGCCTCGCGCAGTCGAACGACGGGTTCGATGTGTGGTTCAAGGGGCGTGTTCTGGAGATCACCGGCGTCGATCTCTCCGCACCCTCCGATGATCCGCTGCCCGAGATCATTCTCGCCTGGCCTACCTAGGGACGCTCGTCGGGGTTGCCTCCTCGGCCCGACGGAGGAGGCGACAGCGGTCGCGGGAGCGGGGGCAGTTCGCGCCGCAGCTCGTGCCGATACTTGCGCCGCACGCGCCGGTCGGCGATCCAGCCGCTGAGGAAGACGATCGCCGGGACGATCACGACCAGGGAGAGCAGACCAACGGGGACGAGAAGCCAGATGACCCCGAGCCTGCCCTTCGAGCCGCCGATCACGCGCGTCTTCGTGGCCGTCGTGGCGGTCGTCGCCGTCGTCGACCTACCGCCCGAGCCGGCGTACGCAGCCCGCTCGTACATCCCGTCCACGAGCCAGCGCGAGTCGATGCGTCGAAGGTCGATGATGAAGGCAGCCGGGCCCGACTCCGTCGGCCCGGGCTGTAGGTCGAGCTCGATGCTCGCCACGTCGGCGAAGGAGTAGACCGGCCGCCAACCGTGGAAGGTTGTTCCGCTCGGGTCGTACGTCGGCGCAGGGACGGTGCCGGCACGCCACTGGGCGCGGGTCGTGCCGGCCCGAAGCAAGGGGGTGACGAGGTCGTAGGCCGCACCTGGGTCGCGGCGCGCGACGGCAGCCGGCACGAAGCGGTCGAGCAGCGCGTTGATCTGCGCCCGGCTCGCGGCCGTCAGCGGAACCTGTCGCTTCCGCTCGATCTGCTGCACGGGCTCGTTCGAGGTCGGCGTGACGATCCCGCCCTTGTCGTTCGGCAGCAGCACGACGACGAGACCCGCGATGGTGGCGGCGGCTGCGAGCGCTCCGAGCCAGACGATCCGGCGACGGGCGCACGGAGATTTGACCCACGACCTCGCCACGACTCCATGAATACCGGACCGACGCGAATTGCGTGATCATCAAGGCGTGCAGCTCGGCGTCGTCTTTCCCCAGACTGAGATCGGAGCAGACTCGGGCGGCGTGCGCGCATTCGCGCAGACGGCGGCGGAGCTCGGCTACCGCCATCTCCTCGCCTACGACCACGTGCTCGGCGCGGACGTCGGCTCGCGGCGGGACTGGGCCGGACCGTACACGGCCGAGCACCAGTTCCACGAGATCCTCGTGCTCTTCGGCTACCTCGCCGGGGTGGCGCCGGGGCTCGAGCTCGTCACGGGCGTGCTTGTCTTGCCCCAGCGGCAGACCGCGCTGGTCGCCAAGCAGGCGGCGGAGATCGACATCCTCACGGGCGGCCGGCTCCGGCTGGGCGTCGGTCTCGGCTGGAACTTCGTCGAGTTCGAGGCGCTCGGCGAGGAGTTCCGCAACCGCGGCCGCCGCGCCGAGGAGCAGATCGAGGTGCTGCGGCGCCTGTGGACCGAGCCCGTCGTCACCTTCGACGGCGAGCACCATGGCATTCCGGCTGCCGGGATCAACCCGCTGCCCGTCCAGCGTCCGATCCCGATCTGGATCGGCGGCTCGGCGGAGGCAGCGATCCGCCGCGCGGCGCGCCTCGCAGACGGCTTCTTCCCGCAACGGCCGCTCGAGGGTGGCTGGCCGACGACGATGGACCGCTTCCGCGCCTGGGTGGAGGAGGCGGGGCGCGATCCGACCTCGATCGGGATCGAGTGGCGCCTGAGCGTGGCCGAAGGGACGCCTGACGGTTGGCGGCGCGAGGCGGAGGAGTGGCGCGCGCTCGGCGCGACGCACCTCTCGGTCGCGACCATGCGTGGTGGGCTCGCCGGCTCCGATGCGCACATCGGGCGCATCCGCGAAGCGGCCGAAGCCCTCCTCAGCTGAGGTTCCCGGAGCGTCGCCGGGCAAAGCCCGGCGACCACGCAGGCGCTAGCCCCCTGCGTCGGGCCACGCCGCGGCCACCTTCGCGCGCGTCTCGCTCAGATGCTCGGGCAGCACCTTCACGTCGGCGAGCACGGGCATGAAGTTCGTGTCACCGGCCCAGCGGGGAACGACGTGCTCGTGGACGTGGTCGACGACTCCGGCGCCGGCGATCCGCCCAAGGTTCCAGCCGAGGTTGTAGCCCTGCGGCTCGAAGGTCTCGGCAAGCGCGGCCATCCCGCTCCCGGCCAGACGGTGCACCTCGAGCACCTCTTCGTCCGTGAGCGCGCCGAAGTCGGCGACGTGGCGGTACGGCGCGACCATCAGGTGCCCCGAGGCGTAGGGGAACCTGTTCAGCAGCACGAACGCATGCTCGCCGCGGTGCACGACCAGCGTCTCCTCGTCCGGCCCGGCCGCGGCGACGCAAAAAACGCAGCCCTCGAGCTCGTCGGCCTGCTGGATGTACTCGAGGCGCCACGGCGCCCACAACGGCTTGGTCATACACCGGGCTTGTACCAGACCGGCGCTTGACTGTTGTCATGCGTTCTGCTTTCGTCAAGCGGGCCAATCCACGGGACGGGAAGGTAGGGGTGAAGACATGCGAGCGATGAGACGTTCTCTGTTGGCCATCGGCGTCACGGCGGTCATGCTGACCGTCGTTTCGTCAGCCGCCGCAGACCAGAGCTACACAGACCCGTCCGGCGATGGGAAGGTCGGCACGGACATCGTCAATTTGACCGTCCGGAACGACGCGGCCGGCAACATCTCGTTCCAGATTGCGTCGGCGAATCCGATCGTCGCGAACCATGCCATCGCGATCTTCATCGACGCGGACCGGAACCCGTCGACGGGCTCGCAGGGCGACGAGTTCTGGATGTACGGGGGGCCGGCGGTGGGCGTCGGGTTCTTCGCCTGGAACGGCTCGACGTTCGTCTCGACGCGGCCGGCGAGCTTCTCGGTCGGCGCCGCCGCCGCGAACGTCACGGACTTCCGAATCAATAAAGCAGACATCGGCAACACGTCCTCCTTCACGTTCGTCGCGATCAGCATCAGCATCGATCCTCCGGACGTGAACTTCTGGGACCTGGCTCCGGATACCGGAACGTACTCGTACACGCTCGTTACGGCTCCGCCTCCGCCTCCTCCGCCGCCGCCTCCTCCGCCCCCGCCCCCGCCGCCTCCGCCGACCGTCACGCTCGGGACGCCGCTGGCAAAAGCTCCGGGCATCCATGCCGGTAAGGCGTTCACGATCTCGGATCGCGTCACGACCGGCGCGAGCTCGGTGAAGGTGACGTGCACGGCCCGCGTCGGCGCCCGCATCGTTCGGGCGATCGGGCACTACCTGCGGGGCACGGCTTCCTGCACGGGCCTTGTTCCCAGGGGAACGGCCGGGAAACGGCTGACCGGGACGATCACAGCCTCGATCAGCGGCAGCAAGAAGACCAGGGCCTTCGGGTTCCTGATCAGGGCCTAGGGATCAGTCGATCAAGGGCTGGCTCTGGCGCCCCGCGCGTCAGAGCCAGCGCTTGTCCTGCGCAGGGCATGGTGGACTTTGGCCCATGGGACTGCCATAACTCATTCGAAATGAGGCGTTTGCTGGCAGTCGGTCTTGCAGCGCTCGCGCTGGCGATGGCGAGCGCTGGCGATGCGGCACAGAACTTCCTCGACCGACGCGGTGACGCACACGGTGCGCCCGGCATTTTCACCCTCGGGCGTTCCGCTTCTGGCTGACCACTACGAATGGGAGAGCACGCGATCGAGCACCAGATGTCGGGACGTGGACCTTCTCGCTGGTCAAGGCGGACGCAGGGGCTGGGCCGTTCTTGCTCTCCGATCCCGAGCCTGATCCCAAAGGAGTTCACGCCGGCAAGGCGTTTTCCCTGACTGCCGCAGTCAACCGGAGCATCCCGACTCCGAAGATCGCGTGCACCGGTCGTGTCGGTTCGCGCTACCTGATGATGAAGGGCAGCTATGCCGCCCATACCGTGACGTGCTCGGGTGTGATGCCCCGAGGGACGGCGGGCGGCCGGTTCGTCGGATCGATCGAAGTGTCCGCCGGTGGGTACCGGTCATCGTCGAGCTTCTTGATCTCGGTCGACCCGTAGCGCGTCAGAGCCAGCGCTTCTGTCCTACGATCGGGGAGCGCTGGAATCGGCTTGTGGAGCGGGGCTAGGCTCGGCAAGGTCGTCTGAGATCTTCTCAGATGGGTAGAAAGTTCTACCCCGAGCAGTCTGCCCTCGAGTGCCAGTGCAGCGTCGAGGAAGGTGACACCGGCGAGGTGGACGTATTGGTTCGTGGTCGCCATGCTCCGGTGGCCGGCGCGGGCCATCAGCTCGAGAGGCCGCTCGCCCGCGACGGCACCGTTCGTCAGCGACGCATGGCGGGCGTCGTGGAAGGGCCGGAC
>WNFV01009201.1_pt1 | contig 10978 bp, 16 predicted proteins | sample 5400101 | NCBI WGS metagenome assembly WNFV01 (sample SAMN13153361, study PRJNA577476) | soil metagenome | isolation source: 115 cm soil or saprolite under grassland replicate 1 | place: USA:California | collected 2016-06-15
GGGTGGTCGACCCGGTGAAGGTGACGCGCTCGGCAGTGCAGAACGCGGTGTCGATCGCCGGGCTGCTGCTGACGACCGATGTGCTGGTGACCGACATTCCCGAGGCCAGCCCGTCGGGTGGCGGCGGAATGCCGGGCGGTGGGATGGGTGGGATGGACTACTGATAGCCCGATGGAGCGCGTTGGCGGAGGACTACCCGCCCATGCGCTCCATCACACAGCAGGCCGCCGACCCCATCAGCGCAGCGTGGGAATGGACAGCCACATGCAGCGTGACGACGGGCGCCGATCTCCATGTGGCGTGCGTGTGGCGCGCAGCCGCTGACATCATGAAAGGAGGACGCGCCGTGTCACAGTTCATGCGCTATACTTGTAAAGCCGAGTTGCTGCCCGTCGTTGAAGGGGCGCTCGCCGCCAACGGCTACACGATCGATCTGTCCCTGGAACCGCATTTCAGTGATACCACTGCGCTGGTGATGCGGTGTGGGACAACAACCGTGCTCCTGGCGCATGCGCCCAACAGCACGGTCGACGACATTGAGGTCTGGGGCGCTGGCCAGAGTGCCACGGCCGATTTATTCGAATCATTGCCGATCGAGCTGCACAAGCAGCCGCCGCTCCCTTCTGCACTGCGGTCGCCCTAGCGGGACCATCGCAGTGCCGGACCGGAGGGTAAACGCATGTACCACATCACGTACCGCGCCGATCGATGGCAGGCCGTTCAGCACCGGAATCCCACCGCCGGCGCCTGGCAAATCGCGCACCAGGACTTACCAGACCATCAACGGCTTTCCGTGGAACTCCACCGAACCACCGACGGAAGCGTGAGCATTACCGATGCACGGATCGAGTATGCGTTAATCGGCCGCACCGGAAAGCCGCACTGGCACACCCGGCGCACACTGCATCCAGACGAGGTGCTGCTTGAGGAGGTCCGCTTCGATACCGAATAAGCGCGTGGCTGAACGGCATCGAAGCACGGCACTCACCGCCGACGCGGATTCTGATCGGATGGCGGCGGTGCACGCAGACGACTCACGTGCTCCACGTCCGGACAGATAATGGCGAAGGTGCGCTTGAGAATGGCGCGCACCATCGGTTCAGAGTACTGGTCGGTGATGAAGGTCACCGCAAGGCAACCGGCGCGATTCTTGAGGTCACGCACGATCTCGACGCGCCGCCAATGCGGCCAGCGCCGGAAGGTCGTCAGAATCGGGTTCTCCGCGGCGCCCGGCAGGGTCAGGCAGAGCTCGCGGCGGTGTTTCAGTGCTACGGTCGACATGCACACCGCCTTGTCGTTGCCCACCACCAGCAATGCACCCCCTGGGCCGGCTTGCGCATCAACCATATAATGCCCTCAAGCGCAAAGGAATGGTATGCTGCGGTACGGGCCGCGGAAGGTGCGGGATAGCTTCGTAGGTGCGCAAAACGAGTAGAGCACCTTTCCCAACTGTGGGCCACCCAGCGCTCACAACGGCAGCCAGTATAGCGCTACGGCCCGCTGCGCTGGCGAGATGCTGCTGCGTTCCTTTTACAATCGGTGTGGTATTCGCCCCGCCTATGCGGATAAAGGTCAATATATTGTTAAGTGACAATGATGGAGCCCTTGACAATGCCCAAGCGCGGGTATACCATGTCCCATAGGCGCGGCTTCCGCGCCCACCATAACCTTATAGGAAATGTGAGGACGAAAGGAACTTGCTAGGAATAGTGAGACCTTCGAAATCAGAGGACCTACGAGGCGAACGCGTGGCACTGGGTGTAAACCTAGTGCCACGTTGCTGTTACAGGGGGCTGATAATTTGCCGATCGGGCGGTCCAGTCCGTCTACTCAGACCCCTTAAGCGATCGTCGTTGGGTCTATTCATCGTGGATGAACCTGTGTCCGTACCGTATCCTGCACCTATAAAAGACTACTCGTAACACAGAACGAGCATCCTACCCGCGTGCCCGCGTCGGCGGTCTGCCTGCTGCTGACAGGCGTCCGAGCAGAAGCGCCGCGGCCGCGGCGCGCGTCGTGGGGTTCGGTACCCGGTGCGCAGGAGCCCGCCAGCACCCCACCAGCGCAGCTACCGGGCGCTACAATGGTCCCGACGAAGAACGAAAAGGAGGCATCCCGATGGTTAATAAGGTTATGCTCGTCGGACGGCTCGGCCGTGACCCCGAGATGCACTATACCCCGCAAGGCACAGCAGTGACGAACTTTCCCGTGGCAACAGACCGCAGCTGGAAAGATGAGAGCGGGGCGGACCACAAAGAGACGACGTGGCATTCCATCGTTACGCGGGATAAACTGGCAGAGGTCTGTAACGAGCATCTTACGAAGGGGCAGATGGTCTACATTGAAGGGCGGCTTCATAATCGCTCGTGGGAAGATGAGCGCCAGATACAACACAATAGCACCGAGGTGATCGCCGAGGAAGTCAAGTTCCTTGATCGCCAGCACGAGGAAGCCCACAAAGAATGGCCAGCGTAGGTGTATGAAGGGGCGGCCGCCAAGTCGCGCAGGGCTCCCCTCCGCTTGTGTCAAGGCTTTTGGGGTGGTGGCCACGAACACGCTCCTATTTCACCACATCAGGAAGCCAAATAGCCTTGGCGCCGGGGTTTGGGCGCTCGCTTGGAGTATACCACGTCGATGATGTTTGCCAAGATGCTGATAGCTATCGTTATCTCCTTCGGCGTGACCCCGCCCGCAGTCGTGCTGCTCCAACTCCTGCAGCAACAATCGGTGAAGATTGTCGGCATGACGCGAAGACGAAAGATCGATTACGCGGCCATATTCGGAACTGATGAGGCGCCAGCCTTGTCCCATAGGCGCGCAGTCGCAGGATCGGTCGCAGCACACGGACTGTGCCGGAATGCTGGCCAAACCACCCACAGCGCAGAGGCACAAACCTATATATCGGTGCATACCGCCTGAAACGCGGCGCACAACAGCAATAACCCGCTCGGTTAAAGGCCCAGCGAGACATACACATCCCTTCAGAACGCTGCCCAATACGCGGATGCAGTCCAACCGCCTTCGGCGCGCGAGATCATTGCTAGATGTTCCCCTTAGCGGCAACTCTTCATGCTCCTCCATCGGTTACACACCTACTATCAGTTTCCCGCCTGCGTCTGCGGCTGTGCTCATTTCAAGAGGACCAATATATGACACTGGATGTCATGTATCCTGGGATAGAATCGGATCTGGACCGTCGATCGGTTTTGAAAGAGGAGGCTGTTCGTGCGCTATATGGTCAACATCGGCGCCGCAGGACCGGGCCGCGATCCCCGGACGATGGCCAAGCTGGCGGCGCAGGCCGAAACCGCTGGTTGGGATGGCATCTTGCTAGAGGATTACCTCGTCTACCAGGGCCAACTTGGTACGCCGACCTATGACCCGTGGGTCGTCTTGGCCGCGATGGCCATGGCTACCACGCGAGTCCGCCTGGGTACCTTGGTCACACCCGTGCCGCGCCGGCGTCCCTGGAAACTCGCCAGTGAAGCTGTCACCCTCGACTATCTGTCGGAGGGCCGGCTCATCTTGGGGGTTGGTGCCGGTGACAGCCGCGAGCCGAGCTTCACGGCCGTGGGTGAGCCCGCCGAACCACGGGTGCTGGCCGAGCGGCTAGATGAAGGCCTCGCGATTCTCGCCGGCCTCTGGAGCGGCGAGACCGTCTCGTATCAGGGGCAGCACTACCACATTGACGGGTTGAGATTGTCGCCAACGCCACTGCAGCAGCCACGGATTCCGATCTGGGTCGGCGGCAACTGGTTGGTCAAGGGTGTTCAGCGGCGGCTGACACGTTGGGACGGCTGCTGCGTCTACAAAGGGACACCGGGAACTGAGACGGATCGCCCACTGACGCCAGACGACGTGCGCGCCATCGTGTCCCTGGTCGAGCAGGAACGCGGCACCGCCGAAGGATTCGCGGTGTGCGTCGGTGGCCGGGAACGCTCGACCGACTGGGATCAGGAGCGGGACCACATCCGCTCTCTTGCTACAGCGGGCGCCACCTGCTGGAACGAGTGGGTGCCGCTAGCTGATCCGGAACAGACATGGGCAGCCATCAGTCGCGGACCCCTGCGGATTGACTGATCAGCACGCCAAGCGTGCTGTGTCGCTGACACGCTGGCTTATCACGCCGGGCGCCGCGGCGATCACTGTTGCCCATCCTGCGCGTCCACGGTCTACACAGAGCGCGTTGGTCAGGCGTATAGTTTACTATGGTTCCATAACCGACCGACGGAGCACCAACGGACAGCCACGTATCCGACGTTGCCATCGAATAAGCCGTTCAAGCCGTGATCAACTCCACGGCGCTCAAGTCGGTTCCGCGCGTCCTGCAAACATCGGCCGGTGTTTGGTCAAGCAGCGGCAGGATAGTGGGCATCCGGTTGGATGTCCTTTGCAGCACGATTGCGTTCGCTGTGGACATATCGTTTGCATTCGTCAAACAGGCCTGAGAAATTCGATGAGGGAGCGTCGACATACCACTCGGCCTCCTCCATAATCCGCACGACTACGCGCTCCAGGCAGCGCCAGAGCACCGCGTCCATCTCCTCACGCGTGGCGTCGGCAGTCAGGCTGCCGTTCGAGCGCTCCATCGCCATTAGATTCGACACCATAATCGAAATCTTCGCCCGTCCAGGGCTTGCCCTCGTCGCGATCGGTGGCCTGCCAGCTGTCAAAGCTGGTCGTCTCGGCGAAGGGCAGCAGGATCCGGTCAATCGTGAAGTCGATCGCGGCCGCCATCGCCTCACGCTGAGTCGGCTGCAGCCGCGCCAGCGCAGCGCCCAGATCGTGCTCGAGCACGAGCAGGCTGGCGCGTGGCTTCTGCCGCCGGCCGGCTGGGTCGAGGATGTCGGTCAGCGCCAGCGCGGCAGAGAGCTTGCTGTCGAAGGCCTCGTCGGAATACAGCCACCACTCGCGGTAATCCGGTCCGATGATGGCCGCCAGCCGATCGGCGCGCACCACCCGAAACTCGCGCCCATCGAGCCGGCCGATGAGAAACCACGGCTCCGTCGCGGCGACCGCGACCCGTGGCCCGCCTTCGCGATCACCCGCATAGTCTACCTGGGTCTCCGGACCGGCAACCTGTTGTTCAAGTCCGATACTCACTCATCCCTCCTGTCCAAAATGGTAATAGATTGATACGAGCGCCGTGGGCGTGCCTGTGCGAGCGGCATGCCGGCTTTGTCCCGACTGTTACGTTGGAAGATCCCGTGCTCACCCTCCACCGAGCAGTGAACGCATGACCAGCAGCCGCGCCTCGTCGGCCTCGAAGCCGGCGACCCAGCACTCGCATTCGTGCGGCTCGCGGGCATCGCCCGGGCTCTTGTTCCAGTTCCAGCCGCACTGCCAGCACGGCAGGTCGTCGAAGCCGCGATGGAGCAGGCCCTGGAAGTTCCACAAGCGATGCGCCAGCCAGGTCGGCAGGCTGTTCCTGGAAAATATCACGGTCCAGGCGTGATCAGCGGCATGGTAGAGCGCCCACGTCCAGGGGTTTGGGTTCTCGCGGAAGGCAGCCAGCGCGCGCCAGTAGACGGCGCGGCTGACGACCTCCTGAGGCCGGGCATGCTGCGCATGGATCGCCAGGCGGCCGACGCGGTAGCCGAGCTGCGTCCTGAAGTTCAGCGGTCGCCACTTCGGGCCGATCAGCTGCTCGCCGCAGCGCGGGCACTGGCCGTTATCAACGCAGCTGCAGGTGTCGAAGTCCTGCATGGTGCCCGGTGCGAGGCTGGGCGCGCCACTACCGCGTGGCGAGGGGCCGAAGCTATAATAGCCGCCGCCGGCGCCGAAGCACTGCTTGCAGCGCCGTGGCCAGCGCGCATCGTAGGCCTCCTGGCGAGCCATCGCCCGCACGCAGGCCTCGGTGTGGATGACCTGGGATGTGTTCACGTGTCCCTCTCTATCGAATCGTTGACTCTGTTCGGACGCCGGTGGCATGCGTGTGCGCCCTGGCGCCAGCGTCCTTCCTACCTGGGTGGCTGTTTCGGGTCCGCGATCGTCGCCGCATGCCACTCTTCCTCGCGGCCCAACGCCCTGGCCAGTTCGATCGTCGCCATCTCGTGCGCCGGGCTGGTGTCGTCCGAGTAACTGCCGATGAAGTCCAGCGCGGCCTGGGTGCCGATGCCCGATGCGCAGTTGATCACCGCCAGGTAGACGCTTGGCCAGCTGCTGCCTCTCGCCGCGATCGCGGCGTCGAAGACATCGTTCCAGTCGGACGTCGCGCCGTCCGGCACCGTCAGGTCCATCACCTCGGGGAAGCTCGCATCAATGGCGACGCGCCAGCCCTGGTCGCTCGGCGTCACGCTGATGTTGCCAATCACCATCGCGGTGCTGTCGATCGGCTCAATGATCACCTTGGTGTGAATGCCCAGGTAGGGCAGCACGGTATTCAGCAACGCGGTCGCGGCCAGCAGCCGATCCGTGATGCGCTCAAGGGCGCGTTCCTCGCTCTCGGGCATGTGCTCGACCTGCCAGCAGTCGGCGACGAGCCGCAGCCGCAGCGCGCCGGCGTCGAGCGTGGTGGCGCCGCTGTCGGCAATCACGATGGGGGCGTAGTTGCCGACGTGGGGCAGCACGGCCGCCAGCAGCTGCCGCGCCTGCTCCATCCGCTCCATATCTCCATATGGCGCAGGAAGACCTCATCCCCCGCCTGGTCGGCGATTGGGTCGCCCGTGCCCAACGCAGCATCCATCGACACCGGTGTGCTGATGTGGGCGTGCAGCTCCAGCCACGCGCCCAGCGCTGCTCTGGCCTCGTCGCCGACCGGCATCAGTTGCCGCTCGAGAATCGCCTCGATCGGCAGCGGCTGGCTCAGCGCCACGAACTCGCCGGCGGCGCCGCCCTCGATGCCCGGCACCGTCTGATGCGCGAAGAAGAGCAATTCGGCCGGCGAGCCACCCTCCGGCGGCAGGTACCAGAAATTCAGTCCCTCGAACTGCGGCACGATCGGCACGGGGTACTGCTCGCTCTCGCGCAGCGCTCTGACCAGGTAGGCGATCTGCTCCGGTATGAGCTCTTTCACGTTGGTTGTCTCACTTTCTGTTGCTGTATGTTTGGCTGCACTAGAAGATGCAGTTGGCCAGCGCGTTGGTGATGTTCATCAGGATGGAGCGGTCAACGCCGTTCTCCATCGTGGCCTCGATCGCCGCGAGCCGCTCGTAGACGCCCTCGATAGGGGAGTTGAAGTCGAGCAGCCACAGGCGGCCTTGGCGCTTGGCCTCGTCGCGGTCGGCGGCGAAATAGAAACTGGCCAGCATCTCGTTGCGCTGGGCGATTTTATGCGCCAGCTCCTGGTCGCTCAGCTGATAGGTACTCGTAGAGCAGTCTGGGTTCGCGTGTGATTGGCTCATTGTCGTCGTTCCCTTTCGCGGTTGTGGTTGTACGTTGAGGGTCGCTCGCACTGTTTGCACCCAACTTTATTATAGCACATCAACAGATTGTTGTCAAATATTTCGGCGTAACGAGCTGTGCCGCTGCTTATTAGGAAGCCATGTCGCCTCAGGAAACCATAGACAAAGGGCCATCAGGCAGTGAGCGGCGCACGAATGAGCGAGTAGAGGTATATCGCCATCAAGGTCTGTTCTTTCGGCCGCTTGGTATCGGGGTACTGATAGATGCCAAGACAATGCAGCGCGCCGGCGGCGTAGCCGGGATGCTGCATTGCAATCGTGGTCCTGGCGTGCTGCTCGGCGATGCCGACCAGCAGATCACGCGCGGTTTCCTCCTGGAGAAGCGCGTCAGTAACGTTGAAGCAGCAGCTGATCATGCGTAGTGCCATGTGGGGATTGCATCACGAGGGTTCGCTTGCCTCCCCACGCGGCCAGTACCGCCGGCCAGCGGTGGTCTCGCCGGCGACGTCGCCCCACGCGAACAGCTGACCCTGCTCGACAATCGGAGGCCAGATCGGGCCAGCGGTACTGTAACCGCTGACTTTCAATTGTAGTGGTTGCGGTGATATTTTGCAGTGAGTGAAAAACTGGCTTTATAGGAGCAACCAGTCGGCACCATTGCCGGTCTCGACGCGTTTCAGGTATCTGCCATTGTGCTCGTATCCGATTATACCAAATGTACTCCTCGACCATGGTGCTGGATCGGAGACAAATGTGAACCCTGTCTGTTGCGCCGACCATTCGAGAGTTGGTCTGTGCTCAATGAACTGACCATCGAAGGTGTCAACCCGATCACAGATTCGGACTCGCTGCTTGATGCCGCTCCACTTTACATGGAGGGAGACAGTCACTGGAGCTGACTGGCCGCCCCGCAAACCGTTCGGCACATTGTAGAAATCCCGCAGCTTGAGGTTAGTGACATCCATCGAGGCTATTCCCGCGTCGGGGATAACACGTACACTCTCTGGTGGGATCGGTGTTGTCCAGAACAATCCACGACGATTGATACCAGGTGCGAAGTGATGGACCTGGTTCTCCACGTCCATTTGGCCTTCAAATAGATTCAGGCAGATGCAACCGAAGACACCTTCCTGGTTGCGTCCTTTCACGTCAATATATGCCCCTTTCATGAAGCGGATATCGGCATCGAAGAGGAGCCGCGCCGAGCTACCCGTTCGCATATTCGTTTTATTTCCGCTCCCAGTGAGATGCGCGAGGCCGATGAAGCCCTCGAAATCCGTGATGGTCGATGGCTCATTACCGTGTCCGGGTAGGAAGACGTGAAAGAGACGAGACTGTCCTGAAAGGGGATGCTGGATGCCACCAGGAATGGGCTTTGGCGAAGCACGTTGGAGCTGGCCGGGTAACAGTCGTTTCGCCCGTGGCAGCGCCCGCCAGAGCAGCTTGCGCCAAGAGACCCCTGAATACAGAGCTAGACACATAGTGCCTGCGGACAATTTCAGGAATGGATGTGACCGCGGCGGCCGGAGTAATCGCCGGTGGCAGCTCGCCGATCACGGGCACAGGCGCCGGAGGCGAGGCGAAACTCGGCGCGACCGGCATGGGCATGCTGGCCAACTGCTCAGCCGACGGCGCGAACGACGACAGCATACTGGTAATCGTGCCCTGGTCGAACCCCAAGCCCTCGAACGAGACATTCGCCTGCTGCAGTTGCGCCAGCATCGAGCCCAGCAGCTGGTCATCCCAGCCGCCAGCGGTGGTAAGCTGGTTGGCGGCGATCAAATAGGCCTCGGCTTCCTGGTCGTTGGCGAATGATAGGCCGCGCACGACCGGCACCATCCATTCCTTGGCCTTCGCCGTCACGCGCAGCGGCGGTTTGCCGCCCGCTTGCTTCATCGCCTGCAGCACCTCGATGCGGCCGTGGCCCTCCACAATCTTCTTGGTGCGCTCGTCGATCGCCAGCGGCTGGGTGAAGCCCCAGCGCAGCATCGACGCGCGCAGCGCCGGCAGGTCGTGCTTCTTGGGATTGCGCTCGGTGCGCAGCAGCTCGGAAAGCGCCATGTACTCGATCTTCATTTCGTCGGCCATCGGTTCCTCCTTAGACTCGGTGAATGAACGGGCAACAAAAAACGACCAACGCGGACCCAGCCAAAACGGCTCGGGGCGCGTGGTCGCTGCCTCAACGCTGTGAGTATACGCTACCGCTGGGGGGTTTGCAAGCTACAGTATGCTCGGCTGCTTTGCGAATGCGAAGCAAAACACAATCGGCGCGCCCCCGCTGCTCATCATCAGGGGGACACGCCGATTGCTTCTGCTAAGGTGGCGCTGGCGTATTCGCTCATGCGCCGGTAGGTCTCGGGGCCGGGGCGTTTTCGCTCACTCGGCCCGCATCTAGTACCACGATACCCTGCCGAATAGTACGTGTCAAGTGCGCGTGGTACAATTCGACGGCTCTCTGACGCCACGTAGATCCATCGGCGCGGCCACGACCGCGAGCGTGCAACTACATCGACGCCGATTGTCAGAAAGCTGTACCAAGTTTGTTCTAATTTTGCGGGCGGCCCCAGCCTTCACTCAGGGCGGTACACCCACCGCATCAGCGATTTCTCCGACTCTTTCTTCCATCTTGTGTAGGCCTGGTATCACGGTAACCTCTCCCAAACGCACCAGAGCAATTGTATCAGGCCCGTAGCAAAAGGCTTGCATGAACTGTCAATTGTGATAACGCTGCATCTATAGCCAAGTGCAAAAATATTGAACGAGTGGTAGCATGTGATGCATGAAAGCTTACTCCGAAGACCTGCGTATTCGGGTGCTGGCAGCCCTCGATGGTCAGATGTCGGTCGCCCAAGTCGCGCGGACCTTCCAAATCAGTGTGTCATCCATCAGACGCTGGCGAGCGCAGCAAACCGCTCTCGGTCATCTGCACCCCAAGCGCCCGAGTGGTCGTCCCCGCCGGATTGGCCCCAGTGCCGAAACTCGCCTGCTCTCTCAACTCAACGCCGCTCCCGATGCCAGCTTACCCGAACACGTCAGCACCTGGACGCACCAACAGGGCACCTCACTCTCTCGCTGGACCATGAGCCGCGCGATTGCACGGCTGCGCGTCTCGCGAAAAAAAAGAGTCTGAGCGCCTTTCTGCGCGACCCCTGGGCTCGCGCCGCCTTCCAGGTCCAAATCGCCGACCAGAATGCATACGATCTTGTGATCGTGGACCAATTCGGTTGCAATCTGGACTTGACACGGCGCGATGCTGGTGCCCCGATTGGTCAGCGGGCCGCCTCAAGCATCCCGCGCAATACACCGCCCAATCAGACTATCATCGCCTCGCTGCATCCTGCTGGGATGGGTCCAAGCATGCAGTTGTCTGGTGGCACGGATAGCGCAGCGTTTGCCGCCTACATCGAACACATACTGGGACCGACGCTGCGGCCGGGGCAGGTTGTGCTGGTCGATAACTTGAGCGCCCACACCGCGCCGCAGATCGCCGAGTTGCTAGCGGCACGTGGCTGTCGTTTATGGTTTCTACCGGCCGTCCTCGCCGGACTTGTCGCCAATTGAACTGGCGATCGCAAAAGTCAAGAGCGTGTTGCGCAGCATCGGCGCGCGGACGATGGAGGCGCTCTCCCAAGCAG
>WNFV01016222.1_pt1 | contig 10978 bp, 10 predicted proteins | sample 5400101 | NCBI WGS metagenome assembly WNFV01 (sample SAMN13153361, study PRJNA577476) | soil metagenome | isolation source: 115 cm soil or saprolite under grassland replicate 1 | place: USA:California | collected 2016-06-15
CCATGTCCGCCACCAGGGAATCCGAGAAGTTTTTGTCCGCCGTGACAAGCGAACACAAGACCGAGTATCAGTCGCATAATGCAATAGACCGGATCTGCAAATCGATTAAGAGCGTTCATAGCCGCTCAGGCTGAACGATGTCGAACTTGTCTGTCAAGCCTGTTGCAGCATGATCGGTGGAACGCGTTGTCCTCAACGCGTTGGCAAAAAAATGTGCCTTCGGCGACTCTCTTCACCATCGTCTTCAGGAGAAGCCGATCCACCTCACGCCGCTTTCTTGGCAGGTTGCTTCCGTCTCCTGCGCGATTTCGCCGTCGCCTTCTTCTTCGCGCCGGTTTGCTCCAAGCTCTTCTGCAAAACGGATACCAGATCGATTATCTTGGTCGGTTTGGGTGCTTTCTTTGGTTTTTCCTCAATTTCTTTCCCGCCCGCTTCCACTTTTTCTTCGATCACTTCCATGAGCGCTTCGCGGTAGTCGTCCTTGTACTTTTCGGGATTCCACTTTGAGCTCATACTATCGATAAGGGACTTGGCCATGTTCATCTCGCGTTTGCCGAGCTCGATCTTTTTCGGAACATGCAATTTTTCAGGGTCGGCGAGTTCATCGGCGAAATGCATCAGTTCAAGAACAAGCGCGCCATCTTCTGGTTTTACTCCAGCGAGATATTGGCGCGTTTTGATGACCACTTTGGCGATACCAACCTTGCCGCTGTCCTTTAGCGCATCGCGCAGGAGCGCATAAGCTTTGTCGCCTCCTTTTTGAGGTTCCAAATAGTAAGGTTTATAAAAAAACATCGGATCGATCTCTTCCTGATCGACGAAGTCTTGAATATCGACTGTCTGTGTCGCTTCTAGATCGACGCGCTGAAAATCCTCATCCTTCAGCACGATGTATTTTCCCTTCTCATACTCGTAACCTTTGACGATCTGGTCCCACGCAACCTCTTTGCCATCTTTTTCAGCGACACGCTTGTAGTTCACCGGACTCAAATCGCTCCTGCGCAGTAGACGAAACTTGAGTTCCTCACGTCGTGTCGCGGGATACAGAGCGATCGGAATGTTAACCAGACCGAAGCTGATGCTCCCTTTCCAAATTGCGCGCGCCATATCCAATTATTTCGCATGTCGGGACTGAATTGCGTGCTCAGCGCCTGTCGTGTCGAGCGGAGCCGAGACATCTCTGGCTGTTGATTCAAGAATGGGAGCGCAGAAGGGAATTAGATATTTGATTCCCTCACTTCCCGTTCGCTCAGCCTTCGGCCTTCCCGTCTATGTCGGGGCTTCCCCAGCCGCTCCATTCTCGGGCTCCGCAGCGCTGCGCCCGGAATGATAAAATGTGGAGCGCGTTGCGGCTTTGGATCTTTAAGCGGCCAGTTCCAGTTCCTGGCGCGATATGCCGCGCAGTTCGAAAAGACGAATCAACGTTTCTTCGATCAGGTTGTTCGGACACGACGCGCCAGCAGTGATCCCGATGACAGTCGGTCCGTTCGGCAACCAAAAATGCGAAACTACTTCGCGTTTCTCGTGCAGGTTGTAGTGCTTGATCTCCGTAGCGGAAACCAGCCGCGACGCGTTGAGCACGAAATAGGTCGGCAATTTTTCTTCGCCCATCTCAGCGAGATGGGACGTGTTCGAACTATTATAACCGCCCACAACCAGCAGTAGGTCCATTGGCACATCCAGCAGTTCGCGCAATGCATCCTGTCGCTCCTGTGTCGCGCCGCAGATCGTGTCGAAAAATCTAAAGTTCTTCTCTGCAAGCTCCGGTCCGTCTCGATCGACAATGGCCCGCCGAACGCGGCGCTGCACTTCTTCTGTCTCGCCGCGTAGCATGGTGGTTTGATTTGCTACACCGACAGTTTGCAGATGCACGTCGGGATCGAACCCGGGCGAATGCGCGCCCCTGAACTTGTCGAGGAACGCATGTTTGTCGCCACCGTGCCTGATATAGTCGCAGACGTAATCGGTATCTTCGAGCGTTAGAACGACGACATAATGTCCGCTTCCATCGCCAAGTGCGCGCGAACTGGTTGCCTTGGTCTCTTCGTGTTCAGCCTTGCCGTGAATAATGGAAGTAGCCGATTCGCTCGCGTATTTGCGCACCCGTTTCCAGACGCTCATCACGTCGCCGCACGTGGTATCGACAATCTGGCAGCCGCGATCCTTGATCTGTTGCTGGATCGATAACTCGGTTCCGAATGCTGGGACGATGACCACGTCTTCGGGACCGAGATCGGAAATGTCGGCCTCCTTGTTTTTGCCGGTCAGGTTCTTAATGCCTAGCGAGGCGATTTGATGATTGACCTCCGGGTTGTGAATGATTTCTCCGACAATGAAAAGACTCCTGTCCTTGAAAACTTTGCGTGCTGCATACGCGAGATCGATCGCGCGCTCCACGCCGTAGCAAAAACCAAACTGTTTCGCCAGGCGCACCGTGGTATCGCCCACGGAAATGATCCCACCTGCGCGGCGTACCTTTTCGACAATGTCGCTACGATAGTGTGACTCGACCTGTTGCTGCACCGCAGCCATCACGTCGGGCGTGCGCAAATTAACTTTCTCACGCGCCGTGGTGCCGCTGGAAATCAGATTCGTACTCATTGCTTAGGAAGAAACATACCACTCACCGCCCGCTTTGCAGTGGCCAACGAGCCCGTCAAAATTTCTTTAAACCCAAGAATACGGATTACTGGTCGACCAGCAGTGGACCTGGAGGATCCTTAAACCAACTTGGCGACATCATTTGCGACCGTGGCGGGTCCGGGTCGCGGCTTTGATCGAGCTTCTGGACCAAATTGCCATATTTCTTGTCCTCGGCAAACGAGCTCGCGATTTCCACCGGCGTGCCGATCCGGGTCAAGGCGAAGAGTCGAGCAGCGGCTTCGCGATGGAGACGAACGCAGCCGTGGGTATGGGGCACAGGCCAGACAAACCCTTCGTGAAATCCATAGGCCGGAGCGAACTCACACCAGTAAGCCATCGGATAACCTCGGTCCGGCTCGCTCTGCCGGCGGCGCTCTTTTTGTTTGCTGTAGATCGTGAAGTGGCCATGCGGGGTTGGGGCACCAGGCTTGCCCACGTTAGCCTGAACAGCCATTAACGGCCGGTCTCCTTCCATCACAAACAGGTTTTGCGTCGAGGTGGAGAGTTTCACTTTCACCTTGGACGGATCGTGCGGGCGATACGCCGTTACGTGATAGGCGCCGCCTGCCACGCGCCCTGTTTGACAGCCAGTCAGCAGCAAGAGCGACCCGCTGGCACACAGCAAGATTAATCGGGAAATATGTCGCATATGAGCATACTGGATAAGATTGGACGGCCTTTTGTCAACCGTTTGAGATGGATTCGTCCCCACCGGAGACGGCCATAGGGTACGAATGGCAGATGCTTCGCTACTGTTCATCGGCCCCGAAAAGGATTCGGGGTTGATCGTCAGTTCGCAGCGCACGGTGCAAAAGCTCAGCTGCCCGGCAGCGGTTTTTTCTCGTCAAGCTGGCGAAAACTGATCAAGACTGGCAGCCACTATGAAATCACTAGCTCAAATCAGACAATCCCGGGCACTTTTCACCGTTTTCGTTGCCTTGATGCTTGCGTGCTTCGCGCTTTCGCAGCAGGCGCAGGCCGTCAGTCCGCCGCCAGATGGAGGCTACCCTGGAGGCAACACCGCGGAAGGGCACCTCGCCCTTGGGAGCCTCACCACCGGCATCTACAATAATGCGGTTGGTATATTCGCTCCTGAGCCTCACGACCGGCAACTTTAATACGGCGACCGGCGCAGGTACGCTCCTTGCCAACACCGCAGACCAAAACACGGCCACTGGCGCCGGGGCGCTTTTGAGCAACACCACGGGCCCTGCCAACACAGCCAATGGAGCGTTCGCCCTCTTTAGCAACACCGAAGGCTTCAACAACACGGCCACCGGTGCTCTTTCGCTCTCTAGCAATACTACTGGCAGCGACAACACGGCCAATGGAGCGTTCGCCCTTCTTAGCAACACAGAAGGCATCAATAATACGGCCACCGGTGATTCTGCGCTCGCGAGCAACACAATCGGCAAGTTCAACACGGCCCACGGTTTTAAAGCACTCTTTAGCAACACCGAAGGCTTCAACAACACCGCCGTCGGCGTTCAGGCGCTCCTTAACAACAGTAACCAGGATGGCAACACGGCCATTGGCTCTACAGCGCTCTTTGCCAACACCACCGGCGGCTTCAACACGGCCATCGGCAGGGGTGCGCTCGGGAACAGCGTGAGCGGCAGCGAGAACACGGCTTTAGGCGAGCTAGCCGGCGTCAACGTTACCACGGCCAGCAACGTTATTTGTATCGGCGCCGTTGGTGCGGACGTGAGCAATACCTGCTTTATCGGCCACATCTTCGGCGTTACAACCCAAAACGCCAACGCTATACCAGTGCTCGTTGACAACGTCGGTCAACTGGGTACGCAGAGCTCTTCGCGCCGTTTCAAGAAGGAGATTAAACCGATGGATCAGACCAGCGAAGCCATTCTGGCGCTCAAGCCAGTGACGTTTCAGTACAAGAGCGATGCCACAAACACGCCGAAGTTTGGATTACTTGCCGAGGAGGTCGTCGAGGTGAACCCGGACCTGGTGGTGCGCGACGAGAATGGCGAGATCTACACCGTTCGCTACGACGCGGTGAACGCCATGTTGCTCAATGAATTTCTCAAAGAGCATCGCAAGGTCGAAGAGCAACAAGCAATGATCACTGAATTGAAATCCACGGCGCTAATACAAGAAGCGAGCATCGCGAAACACGAAGAAACCATCGCGGACATGAAAGAGGGAATGGCGGTTCTCACCGCGCAGTTCAAAGAGCAGGAAGCGCGGATTCAGAAGGTGAGTGCGCGGATCGAAGTGATCAAACCTGTGCCCCAAATGGCGGAAAACAATCCGTAGCACCATCCTTGCATCATTAGGCGGCTACAGATCTTACGTGGTGAAGATTGTCAGGAACGCGACTTCAATCGCGAGAGCTTCGTGGATATTGCGACCCAGATGATCGCGGAATTCTTGCAGACAACGGATGCGTTTCAAGATTTCAGCTGTGCTGAACCGCTTCGCGAGCGCAGCCGTTTCTTTCTTTGCGTCAGGTAGATTGCGGCGCCCCACACCGTTACTGGCCCGGAGAACATCAGACCACCAGGCGAATAATGTCTCGATCAATTCCGCGCGCCGCTGCAGATAAAGACTTTCAGCAAGCGCTTTGTAGTATTGTTCGCGGTCTTCCAGCCACGCACCGTCGGTTGCATCCTTGTAACGTGTTTGTTCCTGCTTCAATGCTTCATCTGTTTCGCGCTTAACTTCTTCACGAACGGCGCGGAGCAAACGCTGAAATTCCTGGGCCAGTCGATAGGCAAACTGAATGGACCAGCTTTGTTCATGGGACATCTGTTGCAGTAATATGACGAGCTTCTTTTCTTCGTCGCTGCTTTGCAGTTGGGCGTCTGGCGCAAGCGGAATTGCAATGCACCGCGAAAGAATTGTCTCCGGTAGCGCCTCCGGCAAAGCACTTAGGAGGAGCAGCAAAGAATCCTTGGGCGGTTCTTCCAATGTTTTGAGAAACGCGTTTGCAGCTTGAGGCTGTAGCCGATCGGCATCTGAAATGATCGCCACCTTGCGTCGTCCAGTAGATGCGCGCATTTGCAACGCGTGCTCGAGATCGCGAATTTGCTCGATAACAATACGCCGCGATTTCGATTCCGGCCGGGCAACGAAAATTTCGCGGGCCTTGGCGGAAAAAACGTCACCAGCAGGTGTGCTGTTCACAAGACTGGCCAGGTCCGCGGCGAGCAGTCGCTTTCCGCTGCCTGGTGGCCCCGAAATTAGGTAGGCATGTGCCAGCCGATTTTGTTCGTTGGCACGACGCAAATATTCAAGCGCTGTGGTGCGGGAGAAGGGCATTTCAATCAGAAGGGGGAGACGAACGCGGATAACGAAACGGCGAAACGGTGAGTCGGCGAAACGGCGAGATTCCTATCGCTGGCCAATTCGCCCATCCCCGATTCGCCGTTTTGAAGTTCATCGCTTGCGCTCTGGTCGGCGAATAAGCCACTTCTCCGGCTCATCGATCATCCGCACAAGTTGCGCGCAGATTTTCTCGTACGCATCGTCAACGCTTAGAAACTCGTCGCGAGAGACGTAGCAATGGTGCAATGCGAACTCTAAATGAACTTGTGTTTCCGCAGATTCGCCCTCCGCATCGCTCAGTTTTGAGACAAAGGCCCCCTCATAGCGCCGTTTTCGCCAGGCTTCGGCAATATTGGCGCACACTGAACGCGAAGAACGCCGGATTTGATCGGTTAGAGAATACTTTTCCTCGGGTGGAAACTTCTTGCTCAGGTCATAAGCGCGTAGGCCAGCCGTGAGCGCGTTTTGGTACACGTCTAAATCTCGAAAGTGGCGGATCGGTTTTCGCGCCGTTTCGCCGTTTCGCCGTTTCGCCGTTTCGTCCACCATTATTAGTGGCGAGTGTTCAGATTTGGGAAGCGACTGCAAAGCATTTTCCAGATCTCACTTTCGACGTCGTCAACGTCACGCGAACCATCAATTAGCACAATGCGATTTGGTTCGCGTGCAGCGAGCTCGCGATACGCTTCGCGAACCCGCTCGTAAAACTCCTCCGGCTCCTGCTCCATCCGATCCGGCCTACGCGGTTTCTGCATTCGTAACTTCGCGCTGGCCGCGTCGATATCGAGAACAAAAGTAACGTTTGGAATGCAATTGCCGACCGCAAACCCATTCAAGCGCTCGACCATCTCACGATCCAATTTTCGCGCCGCGCCTTGATAAACAGTCGTAGAATCAAAGAAACGATCGCCAATCACACACATGCTACGTTCAAGCGCTGGCTTGATAACCTCGCGCACCAGCTGGCTGCGGCTCGCCTCGAAGAGAAGCAGCTCGGTTTCCGAGGTCATACCGGAATTGTGCGAAGCAAATTGGAGAAGCTCACGAATGGTTTCGCCGATCGGCGTGCCGCCGGGTTCGCGGGTGACCAGATGTGGCACGCCGGAACGCTCCAATCGCGCGGCCAATCTCTGCACCTGCGTCGATTTACCGCAACCCTCCGATCCTTCAAATGTGATGAATGGCAGCCGCGGCATGATGTCGATTGTGAAACAAGCATCTCCAATTGTCGAATGCGCAGCGTAGCAGCGCCATCCTGTGAACCAAATAATTCGCACACGTCAACCCAAATCGTGACTAGCGCGCGTTCCTTGTCATCCTGAGCCGCGAAGACGGCGAAGGACCTCACACTTTCCAGCGACACCCAGGCGTATTTGTGTGATCAAATGACTCAACGTGAGGTCCCTCGCTCCGCTCGGGATGACAAGCTTGTGCTACCGTATCCGCATGAAAAATTTTTGGCTCGTGAAGCAGGAACCATCGTCGTATCCGTGGTCGGACTTTATCGCCGAAGGCCAAACCAGCTGGACTGGTGTACGCAATTACACTGCCCGAAACAACCTTCGCAGAATGGAGAAGAAGGGCGATGAAGTCCTTTTCTATCACAGCGGCGTAGACAAAGCTGTCGTGGGGATCGCGAAAGTAATTCGGACCGCGTATCGAGATTCGACCGCGAAGGAAGGTGATTGGTCCACTGTTGATCTTGCGCCGGTAAAACCGCTGCACAGGGCGGTTACACTTCGCGAAATCAAAAACCATTCGCCGCTAAAGGGAATACCGTTGGTTCGGCAATCACGTCTGTCCGTTATGCCCCTGGCGGAATCGGAATTTCGCGAAATTGTGAAGATGGGCACATCACGTTAAATCGTTGATCGTTCAATCGTTGAAAGCCATCAACCGGGCTTCGTTGTCACGATGTAACTTTTTAACGAGTCACGTGATTGATTTGCCTTGTTCAAAGCTGTGTCGAGGCCGAAAATTCCCCAATGAGTACAATTGCGGCAACGGAATTCCTCCCCCTCGTCGCAACCGCGGCTGCCACAAGAGATTTCATGGTCGTCTCCTTGCACGACGTCGCTCCCTCCACTCAGCAGATTGCAAACACGATCCTCTCAGAACTCGCTCGGCGCGGGGTGAGCGTTTGTTCTCTTCTCGTCGTCCCGGATTATCATCATCAGGGGCTATTCACGAGAAACCAACAATTTGTGTCCTGGCTACGGGGCTTGGAAGCAGACGGTCATGAAATCGTCATTCACGGCTATTTTCATGAGCGTCCTTGCGGTGCAAGAGAGAGTTTCCGCGACAAGTTCGTCACGAGATTTTACACGCAACAAGAAGGTGAATTTTACGACCTGAACTACGATGAAGCGCTGCATCGAATTACAGCGGCGCGAAATGAATTTCGCGCGAACAGTCTCAAGACGCGAGGTTTTGTGGCGCCCGCATGGCTGCTCGGCAAGGAAGCTGAACGCGCCGCGCGCGATGCGGGGATGGAATACACCACGCGGTTACACAAGGTGTGCGATCTCAGGGAGGGCAATGAGTTCGCCGCGCGATCGATTGTTTACAGTGTTCGAAGGAACTGGCGGCGCGGAATTAGCCGAATCTGTAATGCCACGCTCTTTCGATATCTACAGAGAAAGTCACTCTTGCGCATTAGCATTCATCCACCCGATTATTCGCACCCGACGGTTTGGCGGCAAGTCACGGGTATGATCGAGACGGCGATTGGGTCGCGAACAGCTACGACCTACCATGACTGGATCGCGCAACAAAGATTGAGACGGGGAATGTAAATGTGAGCAGGTGCGATCTTCATATTCATTCGCGCTACAGTGCGCGCTCGGAAGAATGGCTCTTTCGCCGTTTCGATTTCCCCGACAGCTATTCGGACCCGAAACATTTGTATGAAAAATTGCTCGAGCGAGGAATGGACTACGTCACCATTACCGATCACGATACCATCGAGGGCTGCCTGCAAATCATTGATCGGCCTCGCACTTTTATCAGCGAACAAGTCACCACCTATTTTCCAAACGATCCTTGCAAGCTGCACATTCTTGTTTGGGGAATTTCAGAGAAGCAGCATCGCGAGATCGATGGAATACGCGATAACATTTTTGAGCTACAACAGTATCTGCAGGCTGCACAGGTCGCGCATGCGGTTGCGCACCCCCTTTACAGTATCAACGGCAAACTCGACTCGCGTCATCTTGAGTTGCTCATTCTTCTTTTCAAGCATTTCGAGGGCATCAACGGTTTGCGCGATGCGCTTCTAAGCGATCTGGCCCAGACTCTGTTCAAACAACTGACGCCGGAAAAAATAGAAACGCTCGCAAATCGCCATAATCTGGCACCTACACACGCGGAGCCGTGGAAGAAGATTTTTGTTGGTGGCTCGGACGATCACGGCGGGCAATTCGCCGCGTCGGTTTTTACGGAAACCCCTCGGGCGGAATTCGCGGAAAAATTTCTCGAACGCATCCGCAGCGGCGACTGCAGCGCGCACGGCCATGGCGGCACCCCGCTGATCCTTTCCCACGGGTTTTATAACACGGTCGCCTGTTTCATCCAGGATCGCTTCAATGAAAAGCTCGGACCGGGCGCTGCCCTGCTGGAGAAAATGTTTTCGCGGTTCATGGAAGGCCGCGCCCCGACTGAATTCACTCTCAAAGAAAAAATGGAATTTATCGTGCAGGGCGTTTTGTCGGGAAAAATCTTCGACTTCGTCAAGCCTGCGAACGTGTCGCTGTGGAAAGAACTTTCAGGTTATTTCGCGCAGCCTGAGATGAAAGCGAAACTGGCCGCGCAATTAAACGGAGTCAACGAACCGGAGCGCCGCACATTTCTCATGGCGAACATGGTGGCCGAGCAGCTCACGTTCCGGTTTTTCCAAAAATTCGTTCAGCAAATCGGCAGCGGCAACATGGTCGAGGCCATGCAAGCTCTCAGCGCGATTGCGCCGATCCTGGTCATTCTTACGCCGTACATCTATGGGTTTCACAGTCAGGCGCCTTCCAGAAAATGGCTGCGGGCTATCTTCTTGGACTTGACCGGTGAAGTTCCGGTCGCGTTGCAAAACCGCAAACGGGCCTGGTTCACCGATACCCTGGACGACGTTAACGGAGTCGCTACGACCATCCGCAAGATGACGACGGCGGGAGCAGCAGCGGGCAAGGAATTAATAGTCGTAACTTGCCGCGGCGGTTTGCAAGCCTGCGATATCCCAATCAAAAACTTCCCGCCGATCGGCGAATTCGAATTGCCAGAGTACGAGCTGCAAAAATTGAGTTTTCCGCCAGTCCTTCAGATGCTCGACTATGTTCAGCGGGAAAAATTTACTGAGATCATCATCAGCACGCCGGGGCCGGTCGGGCTTACCGCACTGCTTGCAGCCAAAATGCTCAATCTGCAAACGAGCGGCATTTATCACACCGATTTTCCCCAGTACATCCGGATTCTTACTGAGGACAGCTTCCTGGAAAGCGTTGCGTGGCGTTACATGCATTGGTTCTATGGCCAGCTCGATACGGTTTTCGTAAACTCGGAAGAATATCGGCAAAGCTGGATCAAGCGTGGCTTCGATCCCGCGAAACTAAAAATTCTCCCGCGCGGCCTCGATATCGAGCTTTTCACACCAGCGCGACGCGAGCCGGCGTTCTGGGAAAAATTTACTGCTGCCAACGGGCAAATTCGTCTGCTCTATGTCGGCCGGATATCCCGCGAGAAAGATCTCGATATTTTGGCAGACGCGTATCGCCGATTACGCAACGACGGCGTTCCAGTGCAGCTCTTTGTTGTCGGTCATGGTCCGTACTCTGAGAAGTTTGCGCAATCGCTGCCAGAGGCAGTTTTTACCGGCTACCTTACAGGAAAGGAGTTGGCGACCGCGTACGCCTCAGCTGATATTTTTGTGTTCCCGAGCACCACCGACACATTCGGCAATGTCATTCTGGAAGCGCAGGCTTGCGGCGTGCCGGTCATTGTTTCCGATTCTGGCGGGCCAAAGGAATTGGTCGAAGACAGAACCAACGGTTTGATCACTCGA
>WNFV01022287.1_pt1 | contig 10978 bp, 9 predicted proteins | sample 5400101 | NCBI WGS metagenome assembly WNFV01 (sample SAMN13153361, study PRJNA577476) | soil metagenome | isolation source: 115 cm soil or saprolite under grassland replicate 1 | place: USA:California | collected 2016-06-15
GTTGGTGCGGCCATCCAGGACGTTCGCTTCCTTGCCGCGCACCCGCCGTTCGACCAGCTGCGCGAGCTCGAGGTACACCCAGTCGGCGAGGTCCGCGTATGCCGGGGTGGCTTCCTGCTCGTCCTCCTCGCCGGCGTAGACCTCGGCAAGCATCTCTCTGACGTCGGGAGCCGGACGCATCGTCGCGACGGACCCGTCTCCCCCCGGGCTCCTAGACAGGGTTGGCTCACTCATTGCGGGTCCTCCACGTGTCGGCTTCACGGTGTTGCAGGAACGCGTCACCGGCGGCGGCGTCCTGCTCGTACCGGTCGAGTTCGGCCTGGTAGGCCGATGGGTCAGGGGCGTAGCGGGCGACCGAGGCGCGGATCGCGTCGGCGTACGGGCCGCGTGTCCACGGCACCGTCTCGCCGAGCAGGGGGCGGGTGCGGTGCGAGAGCAGGATCGCCCGCCCGGGCGGCAACGCGGCCAACTTCCCCACCGACAAGACCCGTTCGCGGCGGGTGGAGCGGGAGACCGAGGTCGGGCCCAGCCCGGTGCCGCTGCCGGATGTGGTGCGGACGAGGACCTCTTCCTCGTCGACGAGCCGTGAGATCTTCTCCAGCACGTCCGGGTCGCGGGATCCGCCGAGGTACATCAGGTGGTTCACCGCGTCCCACATCGCCTGCATCCCCGGGCGGCCCCAGGTGGCCACCCCCTGGTTGTAGGACTGCAGGATGATCTCCACCGGCATGCCATACGACCCGTAGTAGGACACCTTGCGGGGCAGGTCGGGATCGCGGACCAGGTTCGCCGCCTCGTCCATCACGGTCAGCACGGGTGGGTCCATGCGCCCGCCCATGGCGCGGGCCCTGGCCTTCCCGGCTTCGGTGAGCATGTCGGTGAGCACACCCAGCAGCGGCGCCGGGGAGCCGGGACCGCCTTCGGAGAGCAGGACCAGCGTGTCGGCCGGCGAAGCGAGGAATCTCGCCGGCGAGAACTTCCGCAGCCCCGGCTGCGGGGTGACCCATCGGTGGTACGCGGGGGTGGCGAGAAACGTGAGCATCGCCGTCGCGGTGCCGAATGTGGATCCGCGCATCCGGTCCGGTTCGCCGTACTTGCCGGCGAGGGCCGCGGCGGCGACCTGCTCCGGACTGTTCGGGCCGCTGCCGCCGGATGTGAGGATCCGCAGCGGCTCCGGGTAGGGGCTCTCGCTGTCCAACGACCACAGATACGCGTCGAGGATGGTCTTGCCGCCGACCGCCGCGGCCTGAAGCAACAGGGAGATCAGCTGGCGGGCGGAGTTGTCGAAGTGCGCGTCGGTGCGGGCGCCTTCGGGTCGCTCGGCGAAGGCGAAGATCCCGGCGACCCGCGCGGCGCGTTGGGGGTCGGCGCAGCCGTCGAGCGGGTCGAACCACCAGGTCTGTTCCTCCAGGGAGATCTGCTGCGGGTCGAAGACCCACACTCCGTTCATCGACCGGGACCGGCGAGGGCCGCGGGTGTGGTCGAGCAGGTCCCGCTTGTTCGAGGTGGCGATCACGGGCCCGGGATGCTCGACAACGTGCGTGATGGTCTGGGTGATCGTCTTGCCGGCGCGGGGACCGGCGAAGGTCAGAACAACGTCTTCCATGCTGGCGCGGACGAACTCGCCGGTGCCGCCGTTGATCCCGACCCGGCGTACCAGGGCGGGGCCGATGTGCCCGGGCGTCATGGGTTTTCCGGCGAGGTGCGGCTGCAGGCGGCGCGCCGTCTTCTCCGCCTGCCGGCCGGTCAGGTGCGCCACGTCGCGGCGCTTGGCCATCGACCGGGTGGCCCGGTCCACGCGGGTGCGGCGGCGGGTCAGCCACTTCCACGCCGCGTACAGCAGCCCAGCAGCGGCGGCGACGGCGGCGATCTCGGCGACCAGCCACCATGTGCAGTCCCGGGTCCAGGTGATCTCGCCTTTGAGCAGGCCGACGGCGACGCCGGCGGGGGCCTGCCCGGTGTAGCCGGGAGGGTTGGCGATCGCCACCGGCGGCCACGCCACTCCCCCGGCCACGGCGATCGCCGCGATCACGGTCAACGGGAGGACGCCGTCGCCGCTGCGGGGTTGGTGCCGCGCCGTCTTCACCGCTGCCCCCGCACGAATCGTGCGTCGGTGTTGCCCAGCCGACGCTCGGCGTCCATCGGGTGCAGCATCACCGGGATCCCCGGGTCACCGGAGATCTTGATGAGGAACTTGCCGCGCCCGGCGAGGCCGTACTCGGCACCGGACGCGGCGCGGGTCGTGGCGATCCCGGCGTCCTGCTGCGCCCACGACGCGACCTCGGCGACCTCGGCGTCGGACAGGTCGATGACGTGCCGGAATCGGTGCAGCTGCTGCGGCGACAGCCCGCCGAGCAGTTTCATCGCGCACCGCTCGGCGATGCCGCGCGCCTTGGCCCGGTCGTGTTCGGCGGCGAGGGCCTCCAGGTCGTCAAGACCATGGGAGATGTAGGCCAGGCCGGTGCCGTGCGCCCGCGACAACCGGGTCAACCCGTCGAGCCGGTCGACCAATCCCGGTGCGCGCAGAGCGCGCCACAACTCGTCCATCACGGCGAAGTACCGCCGCTTGGGCGCCAGGCCGTGATCGGCGAGTAGGTGGCTGGTCTCGACCTGGGCGAACCCGTGCGCCCACACGGTCAGCAGCGTCGCCGCGGTCAGCTTCTCGTCGCCGATCCCGATGCCGCGGATGTCGACGGTGACGGCGGGGGCGTCCAGGTGCAGCGGTGTGGTGGTGTCACCGTCGAATGTGGAGCCGAAGGCTCCGTGCTGCAGCGCGATCAGCGTGTCCAGCAGCGTCTCGACGCGTTGCCAGTACCGGGCGTCGTCGTCGCGGTCGAAGGTGACCTCGCGCAGCTGGGGCGGCGCGGCCTGCACAGTGGTGATGACGTCGCGGAGGGTGGGTTGCCGGTCCCGCTCGCCGTGGGTGAGCAGCTTGCACGCCGCTGCCAGGACGGTCACCTCCCGGTCGTCGAGAGGTCGGCCGCGGGCGAGGGTGCCCAGCGCGGTGAGGATTTCCCGCCGCCGGGCGATCACATCGTCGCGGACCTGCCGCGCCTCGTCGGGGCCCAGTTTCGGGATCACGTCTTGCCACGGCCCGGCGTCGAGGGGGTTGACCCGGTCGCGGCCGGGGCCGATGCGGATGACCTGCCCGCCGAGCTCGGTGACCAGGTCGGCGTAGTCCGGGCGGAGGTCCCCCAGCATCAGGCTGGTGATGCCCTGGTAGGCGTAGCCGAGCACCATCCGGCGCACCGCCGTCGACTTCCCGAGACCCGGTAGCGCGGCGACGAACAGGTTCGGGTTGGACAGCAGACCGGCTTCGAACCAGTTGACGGGGTCGGCGAGGACCGCGGTGGCGGTGTGCTGGTGCTGCCCCATCGGGATCCCGATCAGCGGCGCACCCACCGGCTGCCCGAATCCCCACAGCCCCGCGACGTGGCGGGAGCTGCCGCGCACCTCGTACGGGTGCGCCACCCAAGCCATGCGGCCGCCCCCGCGCAACCTCACCCCGTACCGGTCGACCGGTACGGCGCCGGCGGCGCGGCGGCTCACCACCGCACCTGCGCCATCCGCGAGGGCACGATCCCCATCGGCAACCCGACCGCGAACGCCGCGGCCTGGCTGTAGTGCAGCGGACGCAGCGTCAGGCGGGTCACCGCGCCCAGGTCGCGGATCGTCGCCTCGGCCGCGTCGAGGTCGTCGACGTCGCCGACGGTGGCGGTGCAGAGGATCGACCAGCGCACCAGGCTCGCGCCGGCGGCCTCCTCCTGCGCGGTCGCGTTGGCCGCTTCCACTCGGCGGATGTCGCGGGCGTTCGGCCGCACCTTGCGGTTGGCGGCGAACCGCGCGTCTCGCACGTCGGCGTCGACGAGCCGGGCGGTTTCCGCCGGCGACAGCGGCCGCAGCAGGATCGTCACCCTTTTGCGCAGCAGCGTCGCATCCGGTGCGGCGAGGTGCGTCAGCGCCGTGTCGTGCAGCTGCGCGCGGGGCACCTCGGCGGTGCCCCAGGTCACCGACACCCCCGAGTCGTGCTCGTAGTAGCCGCGGGCCTCGTTCGCCGCGACCGGGCCGCAGTCAGCCCACACCACCGCGCCGCGCCCCGCGGCGGCGACGTCGGCGGCCGACGCCGGGTCGTAGGCCACCCGGCACACCGCGGCGAGCTCCCCCGCCGAGAGGGGTTTGACCACGCCGCCGCCGACGTGACGTAGCTGCTCGGCCAGTTGCGGCAGCCGCGAAGCGATGCGTACGCACATGTCCTTGTCCGACACCCTCCGCGCCGGGCCGCCGGTGCGTGGCTTGGTCGGGGTCGGGGCACGGAACACCAGCGTCACCCTGGTCTCCGCCCGCGCCGCCGCGACCGGGTAGGTGGCGACCACCTCGTCCATCACCGCGTCGGCCAGCGCGGGGGCCTTGGGGTGACGGTTCGCGGCGACCGCGCGCGCCAGGTCCAGCCCGAGATCCGGCGCGGTCTCCACCGTGACCTGCGCCTGCACCAGGTCCGGTTCCTTGCCCAGGTTCTCCAGCCACGCGCCGTGGTGGGAGATCCAGGTGTGCACGGTGTCCGGGTCGACCAGCGTGGTACCCGGCGGGCTGCACCGCAGGGTGACCGCGAAGTACCGGGGCGGGCCGGGCAGCAGCACGATCCCGACCGTGTCCCACCCGGCGCGGCCGGTCTCCACGTCCCACACCCGGGACAACCACGCGATGCCGGGGGGCCGGTGGCTGCCACCCGTCGGGGAGATCACCCCTGAGCGGTATCGGGTGTGCCCGCGGCGGGCCGCGTTGCTGAACAGCAACCAGCGCACCAGCCGATCGGCGGCGCTGTACCCGCCGATCTCCCACGCGATCGGCCCGATCACCGCCGTGCCGATCGCCAGCACCACCACCGCGGCCAGCAGGCCACCGGACACCAGCACCACGAACGCGACCAGCACCACGGCGAAGCATCCGGCCAACCCGGACGGGCCCAACCCGCCGAGCACCCGGCGCCGCGCGGGCTGGAAGTTGCCGTACGACCACGGTTCAGCGGTCGCGGCCTTGCTGCTGCTCATGAATCACCTCCGGGTTGCCCGATCGCGGACTCGCTGGCCTGCTTGGCACCCTGCGCCGCCGCCTGCACGCCGCCGGCGGCCGCGGCGACCCCGGCCCCGGCAGGCCCCGCCGCAGCCGGGGCCGGGGTCGGGGCCTTACCGGCGGCGGCTGCGCCTTGACCGGACGGCGCGGCTTGTTCCGCTCCACTGGGGGTGTTGGAGTGCGTGGCGTCACGCACCGACATCGACCCCGTCCCGCCGCCGGGGCCACCGAGCTGCCCGACCCCGCGCAGCGCGCCGGCGGCCATCACCCCGGTGGCCGCCACGCCACCGCCGCCACCACCCGCGCCGCTGATCGCCGAGGTGGCCGGGACCAGCAGCCGCATCAGCGCCGGCAGCGCGAACACCGACATCGCCAACGCCACCAACCCGGCGATGGACGACTTCGCCTCTCCGGTGCCGATCAACCAGAACGCCGCGGCGTACACGATCGCCGCGACCGGCTTCCACAAAATCCAGGCCGCCACCCAGGCGAGGTACTTATCGAGCATCGCCTTGCCGGTACGGGTGATCCCGGCGGCAGCGGCCACCGGCAGCAGCCCGACCAGCAGCACCAGCACCACCGCGCGGGCGTAGACCAGAACCAGCTGAACCAACCCGGCCAAGATCACCAAGATGAAGAGGAACATCAAGATCGGGCCGGTCAGACCCCCGGAGAAGTCCAACATGCGAAAGCCGAGGGTCTTGCCCTCCACACCGTGCGTTGCGGCGTCGAGGATCCACTTGGCGAACATGTCGCCCGCGACCGTGCCCAGGTGCACCAGTGAGGCGCCGAGGCCAGTGACCAGCACAAACTTCAGCAGCGAGTAGCCGACCTCGCGGGCGTCTTCGCCACGCTGCTGTACGGCGATCCGGCCAGCGGCGAACAGCAGCGCCAACACCAACACGGCGTAGGTGATCGGGGTAAGGTACGCGGTGATGTACGGCACGGCGCCGGTGCGCGCACGTTGCTCTGGAGCAGGCCGCAGGGTGTCATCGCGCTCATCGCGGCCCCCACGCGGTGTAGCCGTCGGGTAGTTCGGCCTGTTCGGAGGCTGCGGCGCGCCAGTCCCCCAGCGGCGGTGGTTGCATCCGCCAATCGCCACGCAGCCACGTCATGTCCACCTGGTAGACCAGGTAGGTGCCGGGCACCGCCGGCGTCGTCGCCGCCAGAGACACCCGAGTGGTATCGCCGGTGGTCGAACCGATCGAGTACGCCGCGTAGGACACCTCATCGCCCGACCCGTCGCTGGCCGGTGGGCTTTCCGCCGCGTCGCGCAGCTCCTCGACCATCTGATCGCGCCACGTTCCCGGCACGATCTGCTCCTTGACGGTGTCGATGCCGATCGGGCCGATGATGCTGGCGCGTGCGAGGATCTGCGCTGCGGCCAGCAACGCCCCGTTCGGGGTGTGCGCGTAGCCGGTGGCGGTGGTGTCGGTGACCGTGCAGGGCCCGTACCGGTGGCTGTAGGGCAGCCGGATCGGTGCCTGGTCGTTGGGCAGCAACCGCCAACTCACACCGGGCGGCGCCGATGCCGGTACCCGCCGATCCTCGTCGGACGGACACGAACCCCCCGCGTGGTGAGGCGGGTGGCCCGGGTCCGCCGAACGCGCTGCCCGCTCCCGATCCGGGGCGAGGTGGATGACGACCAGCACCAGCGTGGCCGGGAGTACCATCCCGATCCCGGCGGCGAGCCACAGTGTTGATCTGCGCCGTGTGCTCATCTGCATCACCGCGCCCTAGAAGATCAGCAGGTCGGCGAGCACGCCCGCGCTGCCGCCCAACAGACAGCCGGCGGCGACCCAGGCGGTGGGTCCCAAACTGGCCTCGCCGCCGCCGCGATGATGAGCCCAGAACATCTTTGTAGCAGCGGCCAGGAATCCGAAGAACGCGACAGCGTAGAACCCGCGCAAGCCCCAGCCCATCAGGGTGCCGAGTTTCTTGTTGAGCTTCTTCGGCAGGTCCACGTCACCGGGTTGGGGCACCTTCGGCTTTTTCGTGGTGTCCACCTGCGGCACGACGTCACGGGCGAACGCCACACACCCGTCGACCGCGCGGTCAACCGCGTGCAGCGCCACCGTCCACGCCGCGTCGTACGCGCCGTACGCCATCACGAGCAGCTGGTGGACTTCCGCGGGGATCATCATGTAGCCCTCCCTGATGTGAGCCAGTCGTAGAGATCGCGCGGGATCGCGCCGCGCAGCGCCGGGTGGTCACGCACCTCGTCGACGTCGATGCCGAGCAGGTCGTTGACCCATGGGATCTGCCACACCCGCCGGCACCAGCCGCCCACCAGCTGCAGCCGGTCCCGCGCGATCTGCGGCGCGCGCCGCGGACCCGCCGCGACGGCGATCAGGCCGAACAGCACCAGCCCCGGCGGGGCGGTGCCGGACTGCCACACCTCCACCGCGGTCGCGGCCGCCTTCATGCCGGCCGCCGACAACCTGGCGACAAGCAGCACCCCGGCCGGCAGCGCCGGAGGGGTGGGCCACTGCTGCGCTGCGTCGCCGCCCAGTCCGGCGGCGGCCAGGGTGCTGACGCCGGCGCCGCCGTGACAGCCCATCAGCCACACCCCGCCCGGGCCGCCCGGGCGCGACCGCAGTAGTTGCGGCGGCACCGCCTGCACCGGGGCGGGGTGCGCTGCGGCAGCGAGGTTGGCGGACGGCCAGCCCACGCCGCCCGCCGGAGCTCCAGACTCGCTCGGCATGGCGGGGTTGGCGGCCCCCGTGACGGCCGGCGGGCCCGGTGCCCGAACCGCCACATCGGTCATCGCTGCTGCCCCTCCCCGGTGTTGGTGCGGGGCGGGGACTTCAGAGGGGCACACCCGTCGGTGCGGGTGCGCCCCTCTCCCCCCGGAAGCGGCGGTCGCCCAAGTCCCCCCGTCGGTGACCACCCCGGTCCCGCCCGCGACCTGAACGCTATGAGCGCGACAGATCGCCGCCTATCCGCTCAGCAGGGGTCCGGTATCCACCTACACGACACCGGGACGGCCCAGTGGCACAACACCGTCGCCGGACCCACCCGGAGGGGTCCGGCGGATCATCGGCGATGCGGTGGGCGGTGCCGGGGCGCTCAGCGTTGCTCAGCGTGTGATGCGGTCAGTCCGGTGCGCGGTCAACTGGCGTTCCCGGTACTGCGACGGCGAGGTGCTGTACACCTCGCGAAACACGCGGCGCAGCGCCGCGGCGCTGGGGAATCCGCATCGGCGTGCAACGCCGTCCAACGGCAGCGATGGCTGCTCGACCAACATCGAGGCCGCCTCCTGCGCGCGGGCCTGTCGCACATACACGGCTGGAGTCATGTCCATCTCGGACTTGAACCGCCGTTGCAGTTGACGCTCTCCTAGCCCGGCCACGCGTTCGAGCGTCGGGTCGGACAGGTCGCCGGCGAGGTTCACCCCGATGAACTCCACCACGCGCCTGATGCGAGGGCTCTGCGGCACCGGCAACGTCATGTGCATGCTCATCTGCTTCTGGTTGCCTGGCCGTTGATGGTAGACAACCGTGGCCTGCGCCACCCGTCGTGACACGTCCGCGCCGTGGTCGTCTTCGATGAGCCGCAACGTCAGATCCAGACCGCAGGTGATCCCGGCCGACGACGCGAACTTGTTGTCGGCGTCGATGATGTAGACGGGAGCAGGGTCCACCTTGATCTTGGGGTGCAGCTTCTGCAGCGTCGCCGCGAACTTCCAGTGCGTCGCCACCGTCTTCCCGTCCAACAGCCCGGTCGCGGCCAGCACGGTCGCCCCGGTACACACCGACGCCTCACGCTTGCTTTCGAGGGCCAGCCGGCGCACGTGACCCACGATGAGCGGATCGGCGGCAGCCCGCTCGTGGCCAAGTCCGCCGGCCACCACGAGCGTGTCGATCGGTCCCTTGAGCCGCTCGAGCACCGCCTGACCGCGGATCTCCATCCCGCAGTCACATTCGATCCACGCGCCGCCGGGAGTGGCCAGCACGACCTTGTACGGCGGGTCGGCGCCCACCGCCTTGCTCAGCGTCAGCGGCGTCCTCACGCAGGTGATGTCCAGCGCTTCCACACCGTCGTACGCCACGATCACCACGAGATGCTCGTCCATCGGTTGTCAGGGACGGTCTTGACGGTTCGTCCCCTTCCCCTCCCATCCCGCACCAGCCCGGTTTCGACCGAAAGCCCGGCCGAAGGCCTACTGGCCCAGCCAAATCGTCACACGATCGATCGTTCACCAGCCGACAACCCTCGTACATAACCCGACATGTGAAGCCGCGACCCTGGCGGTGAAAGCAGTACGAGAACGATCGTGACAGCGACCCACCCCGATCCACTCGGGCCACCGATCCGCGAGCGGAGTCAGACCGGGCGCCGCCGCGAGGAGCAGTCAAGGAGTACCGATGCGAAAGGCCCTATACGCCGTGATCGCCACGACGGTCGCATTGCTCGCCGGCGGCGGCGTAGCGACGCCCGCCGCCGCCGGCTCCAGTACTGGATCGGTCGCGCACTGCGAGTTCACCGCGAACTTCGTGCTCGACCCCGGGCCGGTGTTCGACGCGCCGCGCACGTTCGATTTCGCCACCGTCGACGAGCTGCCCAGCGAGCCCGGCGATGTGTTGGTGTCTTGCACTGGGAAGGTGAACGGCGCCAAGGTCACCGGCCCGGGCAGTTACATCGAACGCGGCACCATCTACGACGGCACCTGCGCCCAGGGTTCCGGGAGCGGCTCCTTCGACGCGTACATCCCCACCCAGAAAGGTGTCCAGCACATCAAGGGCCAGTTCTACCTGCAGTACGTCGTCGACCCCACTGTGGTCCCCCCTGGCCGCGGGTACGAGGTCGGCCCGAGCATCTACGCCCCTGGACCAATGGGAATACCTGTACACGTGATGGCTCACCGGCACCTGCCCACCCCCGGCCGGCAGCCTACCGGCAGGGCGGACCGGCGCCGCCCAGCCAAACGGACCGCCCGGACCTTCCTCGCCTCCCAACGGTCCACCATTTTCACGGCACCGATGAGGAAGCGGGCGCGCGGGGTTGGGCACGCCCCGTCGATGCGACCGAACCGGGGCGTGTCCAACCAGCCACCGCAGAGGATTCTGCGGCCGCTCTCGATGCCTCGGCCCGCACCGACGCGGCAGCCGGCTCCGCAGGTGCGCCGAGGCATCGAGCCGCGGCCGCGATGACAACGGCGGGGGAATGATGACCAGACCCACTCGCACCGCGCTGCTCGACCCGGGCAGCGACGCCACACCCCACCAGAGCACCACGCCGCGGCGGCTGACCGAGGCAGGCGACGGCCGGTTCATCAACGTCGAGGACACGACCGCCCGCGGCACCTGGCCGATGCCCTCGAGCAACCGCACCCGGCCCGGCCCGACCGATCAGATCGATGGACCTGGCGGGGCGCTGCCGTTGCGGCGGCATCAGCTGCTTCGCACCCGCGACGCCGAACTGGCCCGCGACGCACTCAGCGCCATGTGCGACCACTACAACCTCAGGGTCGTCGGCGCCCATGAGCGGTTCGAGGCACGCCACAACGCGGTCAGCCTCGGCGAGGTGACCCTGTCCGCCCTCGACTACGGCGCGGACGTGCAGATCACCCCGGACTACATTGCCGACTACTACCAGCTGCACATCCCGCTGCGCGGGACGGCCGCCACCGTCGGCTGTGGCCGAGACGTGGTCACCGCGTCCCCCGCCACCGCCGCCGTGGCCCAACCCCACCAGGCGTTCGGGATGCGCTGCCCACCGGGCACACCGCAGCTGCTGGTCTACCTCGACGGCGAGGAGCTGCGCCGCACCCTGTGGCAGATGCTCGGCCGTGAACCGTCCGGCCGACTGGTCTTCGACCTCGGCCAGGACCTGACCACCCCCGCCATGCGTGGCTGGTTCGCGTTCGTGCAGATGGTTTGCCGCGACATCGACCACGGCTACGGGC
>WNFV01051104.1_pt1 | contig 10978 bp, 9 predicted proteins | sample 5400101 | NCBI WGS metagenome assembly WNFV01 (sample SAMN13153361, study PRJNA577476) | soil metagenome | isolation source: 115 cm soil or saprolite under grassland replicate 1 | place: USA:California | collected 2016-06-15
CAGCGGCTCGACTATCATTTCTGGCGTAAGTACTCGGTTCACCTGCTCGGCGCGGCGCTGCTAATGCTGCTATTCGTACTGGTACTGCCGGCGTCGATCACCGAGATCAACGGCGCGCGAAGCTGGATTAAGGTCGGCTGGTTCAGCATGCAGCCTTCCGAGATCGCCAAGCTGGCGATCATCATCTACTTCGCCGACTGGCTTTCGCGGCGCGGCGCGCGACTCGGCAACGTTACCTATGGCCTGGTGCCCTTCGCCGTGACGCTCGGTGTCATCTGCGGCCTGGTGATGCTGGAGGGCGACTTGGGGACGACGATCGTGCTGGTGGTGATCGCCGGAGTAGTCTACTTCGCGGCTGGTGCTAATATCCTACACATCGGCGGCGCGGCGGTGCTGTCGGGCGGCGCGTTCTGGGCGATGGTCAAGATCGCGCCCTACCGCCAGGCCCGGATCGCCGCCTGGCTCGATCCCTTCGCGCACTACCAGGGCGCCGGCTACCAGCCAGCCCACGCGCTCTACGCGCTCGGCAGCGGCGGGCTGTTTGGCGAGGGGCTAGGGCAGGCACGGCAGAAGTTCCAGTGGCTGCCACAGGCGCATACCGACGCGATCTTCGCGATTATCGGCGAAGAGTTCGGCCTGCTGGGAACGCTGTTCATTATCGCTTGTTTCCTATTCATCGCCTACCGCGGCTTCCGAATCGCCGGCCGCGCGCCCGACCCGTTCGCAGCGCTGCTCGCGGTCGGCCTGACCGGCTGGCTGGTCTTCCAAGCGCTGATCAACATCGCCGTCGTCACCACGCTGCTTCCATTCACCGGGCTGACACTGCCGTTCATTAGCTACGGCGGCTCGTCGCTGATCATGAGCCTCGTAGCCGTCGGCATCCTGCTGAATATTTCGCGCCATACGATCGAACGACCGAAAACGGAGCCACCCGATGTCGTCCGAACCGCCCGCCCGCCCAACCCGCTCATCGAAGTTGTTCCTCTGTGGTGGCGGAACCGGCGGCCACGTTTATCCAGCGCTGGCGGTCGCCGCAGCGCTGCGGGAACACGAAACCGCCGTTGACGACCAACGACCGAACGGGCACAATATGTCGTGCCCCGACGACCGTGGTTCCCAATCGGTGGCCGGTGGCCGGTGGTCGGTGGTCTATATTGGCAGCGAAGATGGCATGGAGGCCGTACTGGTCGCTGAGGAGAGCGACCTGCCGTTCAGATCCATCCCGGCCGCGGCGCTGCGGGGTCGGTCGCCGCTTGCCCTGGCCTATAATGCGGGAACTCTGGCGCGCGGGACGCGGACGGCCCGCCGGTTGATCGCTGTGGAGCGGCCCCTGGCGATCCTAGGAACCGGCGGTTATGTCTGCGTCCCGCTCTTTCTGGCGGCCTGGGCGGCCCGTGTGCCGACAGCGATCTACTTGCCGGATGTCGTTCCCGGCCTGGCAGTGCGGTTTCTGGCTCGGTTGGCCACCGTAGTGGCCTGTAATGTCGAGGACTCGACCAAGTATTTTAGATTTCAGATTTTAGATTTTAGATCAGGAGAGAGCCAATTAAAAATCAAAAATCAAAAATCAAAAATCGTGGTGACGGGCTACCCGGTGCGACGCGAGTTGTTCGAGCAGAATCGCGCCACCAGTCGCGCCGCGTTTGGCCTGGACGAGCAGCCGCCGGTGCTGCTCGTATATGGCGGGAGCCGCGGCGCGCGCAGCATCAACCGGGCGATCATGGCGCTGCTGCCGTACCTGCTGCCGATCGCGCAGGTACTCCATATCTGCGGGCGCGAGGGCGACGAGACATGGCTGCGCGAGGGCGCGGCGCGGCTTCCAGCAGAACTACAGGGGAGATACAGGCTGTATCCGTATCTGTTCAGTGGGGAGCAGGGGCGGGAGAACCATCTTCCGGCCCCCGGCCCATCGATGGTGCAGGCATTCGGTGCGGCCGACCTGGCGCTCTGCCGGAGCGGCGCCTCGACGCTGGGCGAACTGCCGGCAGCCGGCCTGCCGGCGGTGCTGGTGCCGTACCCATATGTCTACCAGGATGAGAATGCCGACTATCTTGTGCGGCGCGGCGCCGCACTGAAGGTGCGAGACGAAGAGATGCTGGGCGACGGGCGGCCTGACACCAGCCCACTTTACCGAAATCTACTACGGCTGATCGAAGACCCAAACGAGCGAGCGACGATGTCGGAGCGAAGCATGGCCCTAGCGCAGCCCGATGCGGCCCAACGGCTAGCCAACCTGTTGCTCGCTCTGGCGACAAGCAAGAGGTCCACGCGATGAGTTTCACCTTCAACAGCTTCCAGGCGCTCTTGTTGCCTATGGTTCTCATCTTTGGATACCGTGGCTATCGAAGAGGATCTTGGCTTGAGATCGGCATCACCGCTGGGATGGCGCTGGTCGTCATGCTCACCGTCTTCTTTCCGGTGCAATTTCTCGGCTTCATCAACCGCATCATCATCAACATCCCACGGGTGTTCGGTCTGCTGGTGGGCCGCGAGGGTACTCAGCCGCTGCCCGCTGATCTGATCTTCGGCGACCCAGCGAGCGCCCGCTTCCTGCTCGCGCGTGTCGCGTTGTTCATCCTACTGGCCTTTCTGGTCTATACTGGTCGCTACGCTTGGGCGCGCCCCTCAAGTACCACCGGGGAACGCATCCTGGGCCTGATCCTCGGCGGCATCACTGGCCTGCTCTGGTTCGTCGCACTCAACGACTTCATCAATACGTTCAGGGCGATCCGTAACACTCCGGTCATTCCGCCCGAAGGCACCACGATCACCGTCCCAACGGTCGGTGATATTACGGCATTGGTCGCGCTGGTTCCGACGATCGCGGTCATTTTATTACTCGTTCTGGCGATCCTTGCAATTCGGCGGCTGCCGCGTCTCTGGACAGATGGGGGCGGAGGGGGCGGTGGAAAGAAGTAACGCTATGATGATCTTGATAACTCTGAACTCGCCGCGGAAGGCATAAGGGTGCATTACCATATCATCGGTATCGCGGGCGCCGGGATGAGTGCCATCGCCAACATCCTGCTCGACCAGGGCCATACTGTTAGCGGCTCGGACATGCAGCGCAACGCGCTCGCCGAGGCGCTGGCCGCGCGAGGCGCGGCGATCTTCCTGGGGCATGATCCGGCCTACGTCGCGGCCGCCGAAGCGCTGGTCGTGACCTCGGCGGCGAAGCCCGATCACCCGGAGATCGCCGCAGCCCGCGTGCGTGGCATCCCGGTGTTGAAGCGGGCCGACCTCTGGCACGAGTGGTCGCAGCAACGCGATGTGGTCGCGGTCGCCGGGACGGCCGGTAAGACGACGACGACGGCGCTGATCGCGCTGGCGCTGACGCGCGCCGGGCTGAACCCTGGCTTCCTCGTCGGCGGTGAGGTGCCCGATCTGGGAAACAACGCCCTTCCTGGCGCTCACGCCGCGCGTCGCGGTGATCACCAACGTCGAGTGGGATCATGTCGACATCTACCCGTCGCAAGCAGACTACGACGCCGCGTTTCGCGCCTTCGCCGCCTCGGTGCGCGAGCCGCACGACCTGATTATCTGCGGCGACGACGCGGGCGCGTTGCACGCCGCCGGCCGGCCGGAGGCGACGCGGTACGGTATCGACGACCTGCTCGTGCGTGACCCGGTCTCCTGCCAACGTGCGCTGCTCGACTGGAGCGCCGCAAATATCCGAACCGAAGGCGGCGATACATACTTCGGGGTCTGGCGCTACGATCGGGCGACCTTCGCGACGCGCCACCTTGGCGAATGGCACATCCGGCTGCCCGGCACGCACAATGTACACAACGCGCTCGCGGCGCTGGCCGTCGCAACCGCGCTCGGCGTACCGACGGGCACGACCGCCAAGGCGCTGGCGGCCTACCGGGGCGCGAGACGACGTTTCGAGCTGAAGGGCGAGGCCGGTGGCGTCACCGTTATCGACGACTACGCCCACCACCCGACCAAAGTGCGAGCAACGCTCGCGGCGGCCCGAGCCCGCTATGCCGGGCGGCGGCTGGTCGTTTATCTCCAGCCGCATACCTACTCGCGCACGCGGGCGCTGCTCGACGACTGGGCGAAGGCTTTCGGCGACGCGGACGTGGTGCGAATCGGCGACATCTATGCGGGGCGCGAAACCGATACGTTCGGCATCGATAGCGCCACCCTGGCCGGGCGAATCGAGCACCCCGACGCACGTGCCACCGGCGATCTGGATCATGCCGCCGCGGCACTGCTGAACCTGCTCCGGCGCGGCGATCTGCTGCTGACGGGAGAGATGATCCTGGCGGCGTTACAGAACCGGCGACCGTACGAGCACGATATATCGTGCCCTGACGACTGGCAAATGACAAATGACTGACTCAATCACCGATTTTCATCGCCGTGCAGCCGAGGCGCTTGCCGCATATTATGCGGCGAGCGAGCGCTCCCCCGAGGACTGGCGCGAGATCGAGGCCTGGCATTGGGAGCAGGCCGGCGCCTTCTCCGAGGCGGCCGACGCCGCCCTGAGTGTAGCCGAGATGCGGGTCGCCCGGCTCGACTTCACCGCCGCACGCCAGTGGGCCGAGCGAACGCTCGCGCTGATCGAGCGCCTCAACCCGGCCGAGCGGCGCAGCTACGAACTGCGCGCCTACGCGCTGGCGCTGGTCGTGCTGGAGTTCGGCGGGCAGTACCGCGAGGGGTTGGATTACGCGCGGCGGATGTTGCGGGTAGCCCAGGAGCACGACAACGTCGAGGCGGAAGCGCGCGCCCACCTAGCGGTCGGCCGCATGCAGCGCGAACTGACGCAGTTGACGATCGCCGAGGCCGCGCTGCAACAGGCCCGCATGTTAGCCGAGCGCAATGAACTCTACGAACTTGAGGCCGAGGTGCGTGTTCACCTCGCTAAAGTCCACCAGCTCCAGGGGCGGCATCTGGAAGCCTTACAGGAGCTACAGCTCGCCCAGGAAGAACAGGAGCAGCACGACGACCGTGTGAAGATGGCGCGCGTGTTCACCGGCATCGGCGATATCTACCGCGTGCTGGGGTCCGGCCGCGAGGCGCTGACGTTCTATACGCGGGCGCTGAGCCTTGAGCAGGGGCGCGGCAGCCGGCTGGGCCAGGCGATCCTGAAGGATAAGCTCGCGCTGGCCTTCCTGGAGCAGAACCGGCTTGAGGAGGCGCTCGACGAAGAGCAGGAGAGCCTGCGGCTGCGCGAAAGCCTGGGGGATATCGTCGGGCAGGCACGCTCATCCAGCGTCCTCGGGCGGATCATGAACCGTCTCGGGCAGCACGAGCAGGCGCTCACCTACCACGAACGGTCACGCGAGCTGGAGGAGCAAACCCAGAACCCGCGCGGCCAGGGGATCGCGCTGGCGCATCTTGGAGACACCGCGCGTGCGCTCCGCGAATACGACCGGGCGCGCGACTACTACCAGCGCGGGCTGGCGCTCACGCGGCGCGACAACGATCAGATCGGGCTGGCACGCACACTCGAGCGCATGGGCGATCTGTGCTCCGAAGCGAGCCAACACAATGAGGCCAACGGTTACTGGTCCGAGGCACTTAAGATCCGCGAGGCGTTACACCATGCGGACGAGTCGAGCGCGCTCCGTGAGCGGATACGGACGGGCCTACCGCCACGAAGATGACAAAGTGAGCGGGTGAACACGTGAACGGGTGACCAAGTCAGGTTTTCATACTGGAGCCGTCATCCTCTCACCCCTTCAGGTAAAACATGGGACCCACGATGATCACCGAAAACGAGCCGCTGGCGAGATACACGTCCTGGCGCATCGGCGGGCTGGCGCGCTACTTCGCCAATGTCCTCACGACCGAGGCGTTGATCGCGGCGCTTGGCTGGGCGCGTGAACAGAGCTTGCCGGTCTTCATCCTGGGCGGCGGGACGAACATCCTGGTGCGCGATACGGGATTCGCCGGGCTGGCGCTGCGATATCGTGCGCAGGAACTGCGGATCGACGAGGCGACCGCGCGTGCCTGGGTCTCCGCCGGAGCGCCAATGGCCGGAACCGCGCGGCGGCTAGCCGCGCAGGGCTGGGCCGGCATCCAATGGGCCGAGGGGCTGCCGGGAACGATCGGCGGCTCGGTCTTCGGCAACGCCGGCTGCTACGGCGGCGACATCGCCTCTGGGATGCGGACACAGTGGTCGGTCGTCGGTCGTCGGTCGTCGAGCCGATCGTCGTTGCCGCCGAGTTTAAGATCGCCCGCGCCGACCCGCGCGCGCTCGCCGAGCAGATGCGGCGCATCGCCAGTGAACGCAAGGGCAAGACGCCGGTCGGCTCGTCCTGCGGCAGCGTCTTCAAGAATCCGCCGGGCGACAGCGCCGGACGGCTGATCGAGGCGGCAGGGCTGAAAGGGGCGCGCGCCGGCGGCGCCGAGATATCACACAAGCATGCCAACTACATCGTCAATCTCGGCGGCGCACGCGGCGATGATGTGTTGCGCTTGATCGAGATCGTGCGGGAGCGTGTATTCAAAGAATTCGAGGTGGAATTGGAATTAGAGGTACAAATCGTTGGGTAATCCAGGAACATTCTTATGACCAACAAAATCCGCATCGGCGTCCTGTTCGGCGGCCAGTCGGGCGAACACGAAGTCTCGATCACCTCGGCCCGCGCCGTGATCGCCGCGCTGGATCGCGAGAAATACGATGTCGTGCCGATCGGCATCACCAAGCAGGGCCGCTGGCTGGCTGGCGGCGACCCGCTGGCCGCGCTGGAGGCTGCTGCCGACCCGAAGCTATTGCCCGGCGGGCCTCGCGAATCGTCGCCCGGAGACCACGACCAAGGAGTCGAGGAAGTGCCCTCACCGGTGAGTCTTGTGCCGACAGTGAGCGCTCAACAACCCATCGCACATATCTCACCGCTCGATGTGATCTTTCCGATCCTGCACGGCCCGATGGGCGAGGACGGCACCGTGCAGGGCCTTATGGAGCTTGCGGGCGTGCCGTATGTCGGATGCGGGGTGCTGGCATCGGCGGTCGGCCTGGACAAGGCGATGATGAAGGCAGCCTTCGCGGCCGCCGGGCTGCCGCTGCTTCCCTGGCTGCTCGTCCGCCGCGCCGATTGGGAGCGCGAGGGGGAACACACGATCGCGCAGATCGAGGCGCGGCTGGGCTACCCGATGTTCGTCAAACCCGCCAATATGGGCAGCAGCGTCGGCATCACAAAGGTGAGCGACCGCGCCTCATTGGAGCGCGGAATCGCAGAGGCGGCGCGCTACGACCGCCGGATCGTCGTCGAGCAGGGGATCAATGCCCGCGAGATCGAGGTCAGCATCCTCGGCAATGACGAAGTCATAGCGAGCGTGCCGGGCGAGGTTGTGCCCTCGAACGAGTGGTACGACTACCAGGCCAAATACCTCGGCGGCGAGTCGCGCATCCTGATCCCGGCGCCGATCGCACCCGCCCTGGCCGAGCAGGTGCGCGAGATGGCCACCCGCGCCTTTAAGGCGATCGACGGCGCTGGGCTGGCGCGTGTGGATTTCCTGCTCGACCGCGAGACCGAGACACTGCACCTGAACGAGGTCAACACGATGCCCGGATTCACGTCCGTCAGCATGTACGCCAAGATGTGGGATGCCACTGGTTTGTCCTATAGCGAGCTGCTGGATCGATTAATCGAACTGGCGCTTGAGCGACACAACAAGCAGTAAGCAGTCAACAGTCAATGGCGGCCCCGACGACTGGATACTGCCGACTGGATATCGCCGACTGGATACTGGACATGAACCGATTCGACTACAACCAACCCAACACACGCGAGCGACTGGCCGCGCGCCGGCGGGCGCGCGCTACGCGGCCCGCGCTGGCGGCCACGCCCGGCCCGCGCCGCGCTGTCGGCGCCTGGTTCGCGAGCGGGCGGATCGCGAGCCTGCGCTGATCGCGTCGTTAGGCGTGCTGCTGTATATCGCTACCGCGCCGCGTTTCACCGTGCGGGATATTCAGGTCGAGGGTGCGCAGGCGATGAACGCGCAGGCGGTGGCCGATCTGGCAGCCGCGCGCGATCAGTCGATCTGGCTGGTCGACACACGACGGATCACCGATCGACTGAAGACCAGCGCCTATATCGAGCAGGTCGACGCCTATCTGACACTGCCCGACCGGCTGACGATCACCGTCGGCGAGCGGCGGCCCGACGTGCGCTGGCGCAGCGGCGGCGCGCTCTATCTGCTCGACGCGAGCGGTCGCGTGCTGGGCGCTGCCACGACCGCGCCGCTTACCAATACGCTCGTGATCGAGGATCGTGGCAACCGCCAGCTCCAGCCGAACGATATGGTCGATCCGGAGGCGCTCAAGTTGGGCCGCGTGCTGGCGCTGCGCCTGCCCGCCGAGCTGAAACTGACGCCGGCGATCATCGCCTGGGATAGCGAGAGCGGCATCGTCGTCACAACCGCCGACCACCGCACGATCATCTTCGGCCGCACCGATGGTCTCGAAAATAAGCTCGCGATTTTAGGCGCACTGCTGAAAGACGGGACAGCTTTCACCCTGCTCGACCTACGCCCGAATACACCATTCTATCGCAACGACGTACCAACCAAACCGACGCCGGCCGAGCCGACGCCGGAACCATGAGACCAGGCAATTTTAGATTTCGGGTTTTAGATTGTGTCACGCTAAAATCTAAAATCTAAAATGGAGAAGAGAACGCTTATGGCACATCGCACCATCGTCGGCATCGATGTCGGCACCACCAAAGTTTGCACCATTGTGGCGCAGGTTCAGGACAGCGGCCGCGCGAACATTCTGGGCGTCGGCCTGACCCCCTCGAAGGGGCTAGACAAAGGGGTGGTAGTCAACATCGACGACGCCGTTAACGCCATCGCCACCAGCGTCGAGAAGGCCGAGCGGCTGTCGGGCTATCGGATCGGCACCGCGTTCGTCGGCGTCGCTGGGAGGCACATCTCGTCGCTTAACAGCCGCGGCGTCGTCGCCGTCGCGCGCAGCGACCACGAGATCACGCGCAACGACATCGCCCGCGCCGTCGAGGCGGCCCAGTCGGTCGCCATCCCGACCCAGCGCGAGGTCATCCATGTCATCCCGCGCGCCTACGTCGTGGACGGCCACGAAGGCATTCGCGACCCAATTGGGATGTCCGGCTTCCGGCTGGAGGTCGAAACGCATATCGTCACTGGCGAGGTCATGGCGATCCAGAACCTGATCAAGAGCGTCCAGAAGGCAGGTGTCGAGATCGACGACTTGGTCCTCCAACCGCTGGCCTCCGGCGAGGCGGTGCTGACGGCCGACGACAAGGACCGCGGCGTCGTACTGGTGGACATCGGCGGCGGCACAACCGACATCGCCGTGTTCGTCCAGGGCGGCATCTGGCACACCAGCGTCATCCCGGTCGGCGGTAACCACTTCACCAATGATATCGTGCTGGTGCAGCAAACACCGCCCAACACTGCCGAGTACCTGAAGCTGAAATACGGCTCGGCGGTCGCCGAGGAGCCGGCTGACCAGGCATCCGACATTATCGAGGCCGAGGGCTTTGCGCCCGGCGAGCGACAACAGATCAGCCGCAACCTGTTGAACCAGATCATCCAGGCACGCGCGGAGGAGGTGATCGAGCTGATCTACAACGAGGTCCGGCGCAGCGGCTATGAGGGGCTGCTACCGGCCGGCATAGTACTGACCGGCGGTTCATCGCAGCTGCCGCGCTTCGACGAGCTGATGCGCGACATGCTCGGCATCCCAGTGCGAATCGGCGCCCCGACCGAGCTGACCGGCCTTTCCGACTCGATCGACACCCCGCCCTATGCGACCGGCGTGGGCCTGCTGCGCTGGGGCGCGCGGCACGGTCTGGCGATGCTGAACTCGCCCAGCGCGGCGGCGGATCGCAATGGCTGGGGTTCGGCCTACGAACGCTTCAAGGGCTGGCTGAGGGAGTTCCTACCCTAAGGAGCTGTCAGACATCAGCCATCAGGTCGCGATGGCTTCCATCGCGGAATGCTGAGTACGATGGACTGATAGCTGATAGCTGATAGCTGATAGCTACAATACAGGAGGAAAGCACATGGCAGACCAATTCAACCTGAACCTGACGCCGGAACATTTCGCGCAGATCAAGGTCGTCGGCGTCGGCGGCGGCGGCTCGAACGCCGTGGATCGCATGGTCGCGGATGGCGTCCAGGGGGTCGAGTTCATCACCGTCAACACCGACGCCCAGGCGCTCATGCACTCGCGAGCCGATATCCGCATCCGCATCGGCGACAAGCTCACGAAGGGGCTTGGCTCGGGCGGCAACCCGGTGATCGGCCAGAAGGCCGCCGAGGAGACCACCGAAGAGATCTACGACGCGCTCAAGGGCGCCGATATGGTCTTTATCACCGCCGGCATGGGCGGCGGCACCGGCACCGGCGCCTCGCCGATCATCGCCAGCGTCGCGCAGGATCTCGGCATGCTGACGGTCGGCGTCGTGACGCGGCCATTCACCTTCGAGGGCAACCACCGCCGCAAGACCGCCGAGCAAGGCATCGATCAGCTCAAGCCGATGGTCGACACGCTGATCATTATCCCGAACGACCGGCTGCTCCAGACCGCCAGCAAGAACACGTCGATGTTACAGGCCTTCCAGATGGCCGACAACGTGCTGCGCCAGGGCATTCAGGGCATCTCCGATCTGATCACCCAGCGCGGCCTGATCAATGTGGACTTCGCCGATGTCAAGACGATCATGGCGCAGCAAGGCTCGGCACTGATGGCGATCGGTGTCGGCAACGGCGACAACCGCATGGTCGACGCGGTCAACGAGGCGATCGCTTCACCGCTGCTGGAGGTCTCGATCGATGGCGCGAAGGGCGTGTTGCTGAACGTCGCCGGCGGCGAAGATCTGGGCATCCTAGAGGTCTACGAAGCCGCCGACATTATCGCCAAAGCGGTCGATCCCGACGCGCAGATCATCTTCGGCGCGGTGATCGACCCGAGCTACGCGGCGGGACAGGTGAAGGTCACGCTGATCGCCACCGGATTCGATACGTCGCGCCCGAATGTCCA
>WNFV01009203.1_pt1 | contig 10977 bp, 13 predicted proteins | sample 5400101 | NCBI WGS metagenome assembly WNFV01 (sample SAMN13153361, study PRJNA577476) | soil metagenome | isolation source: 115 cm soil or saprolite under grassland replicate 1 | place: USA:California | collected 2016-06-15
GGCAGGCGAACCGCGAGCCACGGCGGTTCGACTCCGGCCAACCCTCCAGCTAATCACCAATCCCTATCCGTCGGATTGCGCATCCCTATCCCAACCGCCGGAACCCTCGCAAACAAGGGCTTCTTCAAAGCCCTGCTAGGCTTCGGCCGACGGTGCAGCGACAAAGCGCGGCAGTGCCATACGAAGGCCCTGACTCGCCCTTCTCGTACCCGCGGCGGAGGAAGGGAAGATCATGGCCCGAGTTGGCCAAGCCTCACGGAGAGGCCCAGGGTAATCGCGGCGTCCAAATCGAAGAATCGACCCACTTGATCTATGCGACCGCCGCTCTCAGCGTGTCGCATCACGTAGTACACGCCGTCCCCAGCCCACCAGTAGATCTGCACCGTGGTCCCGTCCTCCGTCTGGAAGTTGGCCCACTCACGTCGGCTGGACATGTGGATATTCCGTGCGCCCGCTGCCTCGAGCCTGGCCCGGAAGGCCGCAGTCCGGTGGGTCTCACTTCGCGGGGAAGAGTCGAAGGCCACCGCGTGACCGGTGGCGCGCGCCACGCGGTCGATGAGCTCGTCCAGGTCGAAGGGCTTGCTGAGCACCGCCTCGAATCGCGCCGAGCGGCTGCGCTCGGTGACAAGCTCGCGCGCCTCACGTACTGCGGGTGCATCGGCAGTGAACATGATCACGGGTATCGGACGCCCGCGGCTTTGCATCCACGCGGCATTCAGCCACGACTCGCCGAAGTCAGCGGGGCTGGCGCCATCCAGCAGCACGCAGTCTGGCTCCTGCTGGCCAACCGCGATGCGGATCGCGTCCGAGCGCAGGTCGGTGAGCTCTGAAACCTCGAAGCCAGCATCGGTCAAGACGGCGTGGACGAGCTCGGCGATGTCGCGATCACCGTCGAGCACTAGTACCCGCCGCTTCTGTTCTGCCATGCCCCCATCCGGTTCGGGGGCAACATTACCCGGACAACTGCACGTCAGCAAGCAGGACCGCTCTTCATTGGGCTAGACGCAGCCCGTACGTCCTTCATGGGCGTGTTCGAGGTGCTGATCTACGCGATCGCGCCACCCGCAATGCTGGTCCTGCTCATCCGCCAGTAGCGTACGCGCGGCGCAGACGCGCCTGCTGGGTCTGCGACACGATCTGCGACGCGAAGAGCAACGCCGATCGGGTTCGGGCTGGTCTTGCTCGCGGCTTGGTGCTCTGGCAGTGCGCCCAGCTCGCGCTGGCATGATAGCGGGAGGTGTCGGCGGCTCCCGGCCAGCAGAAGCAGCTGCTCAGCGCGTTAGGCCGACAGCGGATGGTAGCTAAGGCGAACGGCGCCGCTGCTATAAGCCTCGCTCGCGAGCAGCTCCAGTTTGCGAGGGGAGGCTCCGTCGGCAAACAGACGCGGCCCGGAGCCTACGGCCAGCGGAAACACGAACAGGTGCAGTTCATCCACCAGGCCATCCGCCAGCATGGCGCGGACCAGGGTGCCGCTACCGCTGACGTACATCCCGCCGTCGACCTCGTCCTTCAACCGCTGGATGGCCTCGGCGTCATAGGGGCCGATTACGGTCGAGTTGCTCCACTCCACGGACGGCGGGGTTGTACAGACGACGTACTTGGGCGAGTCGTTCATGAACGGCGCGCCGGGGTCATCTGCGGAGGTGCGTGGAGACCAGGCCGGGGCGAACATCTCGAACGTGCGGCGGCCAAGCAGGATGGACTTGCAGCCGCCCATCAGGTCGGCAATGGCGTCGCCCATTTTGGGGTCGAAGGGGTAGTCGAACGTCCACGTTGGCGCATCGATGACGCCGTCCAGGGTGGTGAACTCGTGTACCTTGATGGTTCCCATCACTTTTCTCCTTTGGACCGGTGTGTTCATCGATATCGGCTCCCGACCGGCTCTCAAACCTCGTCAATTACTCCGTCGAACAAGGTACGCCAAATTCGACAAGGGCGGCATGCAGGCGGAAGGTGGAGGTCGGCGCGATGCCCAGCATGAGCCGCAAGCTGTCGGCGGTGACAAAGCCAATGACGTGAATCTCATCAGCCAGCCGATAGGGGTTCGCGCGGACCAGCCTGGCCGCATCGTCGCCGTACGCCTCGCGTGCCCGGCGCGCATCAGCTTTGCCCAGCCCGATATGGCGCAGCCACGAGTCGACGTTGGCGATGGTTGCCACCTCGGCGAACGACTCGTGGACCATGCGTGCGCGAGCCGGGGTGATGCCCTTGATCGCACACAGCTCCTCGGGCCTCTCACGGATAACCTCGAATACCCGGTCGCCAAAGCGCTCGACCGCCTCCGCCTCGCGGACGGGCCCGAGATGGGTGGTGTAAGCCACCAGAAAGGCCACGACGCCGCGGCGATCCAGGTGATCCACCAGTTCGACTGTCTTGACCTGCACCTGCCAGCCATACTGGGCGTGGCGCGTCCAGGTCCCGCCAACGCGCACCACTGCCCGCAGCGTGATATCCGGCGGCAGGTAACCGAGTGCGCGGATGCGCGAGCCGTCGACCTGCTCCAGCGAGAAGATGGCAAAGCCGCGCTCGTCTCGGAAATGAACCGCGACCAGCGTGCCGCGTACGTCCGCCTGCGCGCCGGCCACGAACGTTGGCAGCGGCGTGGTCGTCGCTACTGAGGTCCTGCGGGTCGGGGAAGCGAAAGTGGTCACCGGACCAGTGCACAGCATGGGTGTCGTGGAGCACGCTGTCTAGCCTCCGGCTGATTGCTCCGAACTGTTCGATCGCTCGCCCGACTGGCGCGCATGCAAAGGTACTGTGACAGCCCCCACAGGTCGAACGGCTGTTCTGTTCCGGGCCAGATTTGTGATAGGCTGCGATGCAGGACGCAACACAAGAGGGTCGAGCATGAGCGTAAACAAGCACCCCGATCCATTCGGGTTATAGCCCACGCCGAACACGCGGACGACCCGACGTAGAGCAGCAGTGGCGAGGTCCTCGTACTACTCACAGACTGGCAGTGGCCGCGCCAGTGAGTGATTACAGCGTAAACCTGACACGTCGGGACACGCGGGGATGAGCCACACGCCGCCGCCAGACAATCTGGCCGCGGTGGCGGAGGACCAGCATCTCGCCGGCCACCACCATGACGCGCTGGACGGCCTCCGCCCGTACTTCGTCGCCAGAGAGCTGGACCCCTCTACTGCCCCGGCTTTCGTGCGCCACTCCCTGGACGTTTCGCGCGTCCTGCGTGAGATGCCTCTGGCCGAGACCGCGGCGAATCTGTGGGCTGCCATCCTGCCGGGGCTGGCGGGTGGCAAGCCAATCGATCGCGCGCGTTGGATCCTTCTGGGGCCGAAGCCTGCGAAGCGTCGCACCGGGCCGGCCGCATAGTTTCGCGGCTGGCTGAAGCAAGGCGTGGGTGAGCTGACACGCCCTGCAGCGACCACGTTGAACGCGTGCGGTCGAGACCAGCAATTTGGCGTCGGCTGCTCGGTTGGCTGGGCCACTTGAGTGTGAGTGGCTTCCCGGCTTCTCTCTATGCCGCCCGGCGCACCTCAGTTTGGCTGTAGCCCCGCCGGCGTCCGTCTTGACGACCCTGCGACAGCGTATAGCCTCTTGATGGCGCCCATAAGCACGAAACTGAGGAGGGGGTCTCATGCCAACTTACATCTACCTCTGCAAGTACACCGCGGAAGGCATAAAGGGGGTACAGGAAGCGCCGCAGCGGCGGCAGCGAGCAGTTGAGAGGATCGAGCAATTAGGTGGTCGCGCAATTGGGACCTGGCTCACCCAAGGGCGCTACGACGTTGTGTTAGTAGTCGACTTTCCTGATGAGGCATCCGCCTCCGCGTTCGCGCTCGGCACCGGTATGGCAGGTCGCCTGACGACCGAAACGATGCGGGCGTACACACCTGAAGAAACGGACGCGATCCTGGCCAAGCTCACGACCTAGTGGCACCCCGGCCAGACGGACTTACGCACTGACTGCTCGGTTCCTGGCGCGCGACTTCGGGACAACCCACGCTGACGATGGCATGGCGCGGCTACTCACCGATGCCCAGACCAGCGCCGCTCTGCTCCTGCTCAACGGCGGGCGAGTACACCTCCGCCGACGGCCCAGGCCAAGACCACCTGCACCGCTACGGCTGGAGCGTACCTGTACCGAGTGCGGCCAAACGAAAGCCCTGTCAGGCTTCTTGCCCATTCTTTGGAATCAAAAGTCAACAGTCTTTACCCAACGTGATGCGCCAACCTTCGGATTCTTGATGCTCAAGAAACGCCACCCTTTCACCGAGGAAGATTTGCGCCCAGCCGTGGTTGGGCAGGGACGTCCATCTCAGAGTCGGGCGGCATCGACTCGTCGTTTTCCGACATCATGATTTGTGGCATACACGGTTCGACGGCAGCCACAAGAACGTCCAGTCAGTACTCAGTCGGGCACCTGAATCCTCGCCGCTACGGCTGCGCCGCCACCCTCATTCCAGGTCGTGTGGCCCTTCCCCGTTGTGTCTTCGACAAGAAGAACGTCGCCGGGGTGGAAGTAGCGAGTTTCACTGTCGCTGGTTTGCATCGCGCAGGAGCCCGTGAGGCAAATAAGCAACTGGCGAAAGGGCGCGAGGTGTGTGCCGCCTTGGAACCCGGGTGGGAATCTGAGGAACCTGATCCGCTGAGTTGATTGCCATGCGGATACCAAGAACGGTTGCGGGGGTTCGGAAATGAATTCCACATCTACGTCCTCGAAGTGGGATTCCCCATCAGGCCCAGCGAACAGACGCGCGTAGTTCAAGTCGCTCATCGCCGTTTCTCCTAAATTCCTGGGTTGGCCGGAATAATCACGACCTGTTGGATTCTGTGGAATCAAGAGTCAAATAGAGATATCCCCACCGATTTTCAATGTGTCTGCGGCCGCAGCTTGCGCGCTGATAGGTCCAGCGAGCTCAACGAGCGGAATGAAGTTCGGGTTGCACAATTCCCGCGGAGTCGGACCAGCCGGCGTCGGCACGTCATGGAGGCGCTCGATCAGCTGATCCACAGCGGCGGCGCCGTCTTCGACCGCTGCGCGTTCATCGTCGGTAAGCGGAATCTGCGCCAACATCCGCTGCAGGTTGCCCCGCGCTTCAAGGAGTTGGGCTTTGCTCGAATCCTTCGGCAGGTAGAAGTCGCAGCGGGCGCATGCCATGCGATGCGGGCATTGTTCGAAGAAGCTGTACGTGCAAAATCCATGTCCAAGATCGAAATACTGCCAGGGTGTCGCGTGTCAAGTAATTCCCCCACCAGTGTTCAAAGAATTCCCCACTCTGGCGGCGCTGAAGAGATTGGTGAGATGTAGGTTGACGGGGGAACCGACGACCGTAGTGACCAGCGGGGGGCATGTGGTCAACCCGAAGGTGTCCGCAGGACGCCGCAGGGTTGTCCAAGCGTGGCGGGAGCCAGGCGGCATGTCCCCAGTCCGTCGTAGCCGTGCAGATCGAGATCACGATCTGGTCCGCCGCCTACTCGAGCTCGAGCAACTCAGTGAGCAGGATGGGTTCGTCACAGCCTGGGCAACTGCCAGCCAGCCCGATGGCATGGCTAAACAGCCCGCACTCTGCACAACGGCGCTCGCCGAGCTGACGTTCGCCGCACGTCGAGCACTCGTAGAGTGTGTGGGCGACTAACGTCCGTCGGCGGTGAAGGTCTTGGCGAAGCTTGCTGATGTCGACGCTTGCCAGTGGCTGATGGCGGAGGCGAAACGCGCGTTGCTTGCAGGCGTCTGTACAGTACCGAGCGCGCGCACTGGGCAGCGGTCCACGGCACATCGGGCAGCACCCCTGGGCAGTCGCAGGCGCTGAACCGTCACGCCAACCGTCACGCCTGGAGTGGTGGTTCACTGCGCGGCGGGTCACGACGTCGGCTCCGAGTTGGTGTCGGGTGGCTCAGGAGCTGGCCGCCGGGTGCGGTCCGGTCGCTGAAACTGCCGGTAGGAGCGACCCTGGAGCACCAGATGGTGTGCCCGTCCCAACAGACGATCCAACGCCCCCTCCGCCAGGACCGGGTTGGGAAACAACGGGTACCAATCCTGGGGTGAGCGATTACTGGTGACGATGATCGAGCCAGCACGGGTGCGGTCGCTGATCAGCTCGTACAGGTCATCCGCTTGCTGGGACGTGTACTCGCGCATGGCGAAGTCGTCGAGGATCAACAGCGCCGGCAGCAGGAAGTGGCGCAGCCGACCGTCCCAGGTGCCGTCGGCATGCCCGCCGCCCAGGTCGCTCAACAGCCGGCTGGTCTTGATGAACTCGACCCGGTAGCCCTGCCGAGCTGCCTGATGGCCCAGACCTTCGGCCAGGTGCGTTTTGCCGACGCCCGCCGGACCGCACAGCAGAATGTGCTCCTTGCGTACGAGATAGCCACCGGTGGCCAGATCGCGCAGCTGTTCCTGCGGCAGCTTTGGATTGAACGTCCAGTCGAAGCTCTCGAAGGTCTTATCGTTTTCCTCGAAGTGGGCCTTGTTGAGACGCGAGGCCAGGGCGCGATTGGCGCGTCGCTCGATCTCGTCGCCCAGCAGCAACTCGAGGAACTCGAGATAGCCGAGTCGTTGCTGTTGAGCCTGATCCAAGCGCAGCGGCAGCGTGTCCTGCATGCCGCCCAGCCTGAGCGTCTTGAGCGTCGGAACCAGCTGTGGCGGAATCGACGACAGCACCGTTTTCGACGACGTTGCGGCGATCATGCCGGGATCTCCTGGTGCAGGGCGCTGGTCAGGCCGAACAGGGCCTCAGGCCCGTGCAGGTAAGCGCCGACGCTGGCGATGGCTGGCGAAGATGGCGCCGCCACGTCCAGCTCCAGCCCCTTTTCCAGGATGGTCTTGATGGTGCGGTAGTGCGGGTTGCCATACGCCAGCGCCCGCTGGCAGGCGGCGTCCAGGCGCACCTCACCGTACTTCTCCGCCAGGCGGATGATGCCCTGGCTCTGCCGCAGGTAATGCAGATGGTGCTGATCGAGCAGCTCGTCGACGGCAGCGCGCACGTGCTCGCCGAGCTGGCTGGCCTGCTCGCGGCACCAGGTCGGCGTGCGCTGGAAGAAGGCCGCCTTCTCAGGTGGGTAGTCATTCCAATCCGTCTGCCGCTGGCCAGGTTTGCCGCGCAGATGGGTCTTGGCCAACTCTGTGCCTGAATAGAAGCGGACGAGCCTGGCCCCGAGTCGCACATCGAGCCGCTGGCCGACGTAGCGCGACGGGATCGAGTACAGGCTGTTCTGCACCTGAGCATGGCAATCACGCCCCACCTTGGCCGTTGCCCAGGTGACGATCTCGAACGGCGTGCTCGGCAAGGCCAGCATGGCCGCCTGCTCGATCGCCTGAAACACCAGCAACGGCGGCGTGTGTGTGGTGCCGTGGTCGCGTGGTCCAGCTACCCGCAGGCACCACCGCTCGGCCCCGGTATTGATCGCCTCCAGACTCGAGAACGAGCGCCCCGTCCAGAAACTCTCGCGGACGAAGGGAACTTGCCGCTCCACCCGAGGTTTGTCCTTTGGCTTTGCGGATCTGGCAGGATCGATTAAGCAGCCAAAATGATGCGCCAGCTCGGCGTAGCCGCGGTTGAGCAGCGGATCGTACAGGTCCGGGTGCAGCACGCCGCTTTTGAGATTGTCGAGGATGATCCGACGCGGGACGGAACCAAAGAACGTGAACGCCCGCACGTGGCACTCCAGCCAGGCCGCGGCATCCATGTGCCGAACCACGGCGACAAACATGTGCCGAGAAAACGACAGCACCAGGACGAACGCGTGCAGAATCATCGTTTCGCCGCTGAGCGGGTCGGTCCACTTGCCCAGACGTCCGAAATCTACCTGTGCTTCCTCGCCCGCTGGCGGATCGTCGCGTACCACGGTGATGCCCTGGCGACGTCCGTAGGCCTCGGGGAACTTCGCCAGCGCGTAGCGGCGGAACGATGGCAGGCTGGCCTGCAGCCCCTCCTCGTCGTGCATCCGCTGCCACACGGTGCTCGGTCGATTGACCTTCAGCCGCTCGACGATCTCGTCATGGCGTGCGGCCAGCTCGTCCCAGGCAGCGCCGTTCTTGCGCGCCGTGCCCAATTCTGGACACACCTCCGCTACAAACAGCGCCCAGCCTTCGGCTGGCGGCCCCGTACTCGGGCCGTACCCGGCTTCACGCGCTGGGGTGATGTACTTGCGGACCGTGTGCCGATCCAGCCCCAGGCTCTCGGCGATCGCCCGCAGCGGCCGTCCCGCTGCCCAATGCTCCAACACCTCCACGACGTCCGCCACGCGCAAACTCCTTCGTCCCACCGCCACTCCTCTGATCGAGAGTTGTGGCGCATGGTTCCAGGCGCCGCGGCACGCCGCGGGGTGGGGGAATTAGCTGAACATTCCGGTGGGGGAATTACCTGAACATTTCAGCTCGTGCCTGGGGGAATTATTTGAACGCCGACAGCCAGAGTGGCGATGACGGCAGCGGCGGAGTTTCGATGCGGCCGAAGGCTGGCTTTTCTTGGGACGCATGCGCTGGCTCATGCCTATCAGGAGACAGTGAGTACTCGCTCGGCTTATACCGAGTCGCGCTGGGCTGGGCGAGTGAGCACTTGCTTTCCGAGGTCGAGTGGCGGCTTGGAGCCGCGTGCTGACGCGAGGGTTCCTTATTATAGAACGCAGGTTCTATAATCGACTCGACGTCGCCTCGCCTCGCCCTGCTGCAGGCAGCAAGCCACGACGACGAGACGAGGAGTGACTCCCGTGGCAGCAAGCGACAAGCCCCAGGTCGTTCGGCCAGGCGACAAGGCACAGGCCATCGACACCGTGGTCCTACACATCGAGAAGCAGTTCGGCAAAGGCGCGATCATGCGGCTCGGCGAGGCCTCCAGGCGTATGGGGGTCGAGATTATTCCGACGGGCTCGATTGGCCTGGATATCGCCCTGGGCGTCGGTGGCGCGCCACGCAGCCGGATCGTCGAGATCTTCGGGTATCGGAGTTGGAGTTGGCGACGTACGCGAGACGACCGTCTGGGGCGAACGCGATGCCGCGGGGGGCGAGGCCAACCGGGATAGAGCCGGTGACGCTGTGTGTCGCCGTGCTGATGACGGTGACCGTGTTGGCGCCGGTGCTGCTGACGTAGGCGAACCGCCCGTCTGGGACAATCGCGACCCAGCGGGGGTTGAGGCCCACTGGGATGGTCTTGACGACCTGGAGCGTCGCGGGGTCGATGACGCTGACAGTGCTGGAGTCGCGGTTGGCGACGTAGACGAACGAGCCGTCCCTGCCGAACGCGACGCCGTACGGGAATTGTCCGACCGGGATCGTCGCGGTGACGACCCGCCGCGGGACGTCGATGACGGAGACAGTGTTGGAGCCGGCGTTCGCGACGTAGGCAGAGTGCCCGTCGGGCGTGAACGCGACGCCACGCGGGTTGAGTTCCACGGGGATGGTGGCCAGCACTACGGGCTGCTCGGCCCGGGGTTGCGCCGCCGTCGCAAGGCCGGTCAGCAGCAGGTCGCCGGCGAGCAACCCGACCGTCAGTGACGTGACCAGGCGGAGGCGTTGTATCCGTGAATGCATCGAGTGGCATCTCCTTTCATTCGATCAAGCGTTGGGCGCTGTCGCTGGGCCCCCGACCGGAAATGCTCCGGTGGGGCGGTCGGTGAGGTCGTCAGACGACGGCGCCGGTTCCGGCGTGCTGGTCGCCAGCGTTGTCATCGGTGTCTCAGGCCGGGCTCGGTCAACCCAGCCGGCGAGCACGAACAGGGCGAGCGGCAGCGCGTAGTCGCCGCTGCGCTCGATGAACTGGAACACCTCCTGGCCGACTAGGGGGCGGAGCAGTTCCGTGACGAGTTTGTAGAAGAGGACGAAGACGAGGAAACCGCGCCATGGCACGACGAGCACGGCGATGCCGAGGAGGATCTCGAAGGTGCCGAAGACGGTCAGCAGGTGGGCGGCGTCGACGGTGTTCGCGGTGATGCCGAAGAAGCCGAAGTAGTCGTACCACTCGTGCTTGCGCACCAGCAGCCCGAACCCTCCGTGACCGATTAGCAGCAGGGCGATGCTGATACGCATCACCCAATTGAGGACCGTGGCGAGCTGCAGTTCGAGCGTCTCTGGTGGTCTGATCCGTGTCAGCCAGCGCCGCGCCGACCAGCCGCCGAAGCCGACCAACAGCAGCAGCGCGAGCGACATGCCGTAATTGCCGCCCCGCTCCAGCACCTCGTACCAGGACTCGCCGGCGGCAGGCCGCAGGAATGCGGTGAATGTGCCCCACACAGTCATGTACGCCAGCACGGTTCTCGTGGGCCAGACGAGCATGAGTAAGGCCGCGGTGATGTCGGCCGTACCGGTCGCGAAGAACAGGTAGTCGTGGGCGAACTCCTTGGAGAAGCCGAACAGCGCGAAGTAGGGATACCACGCGGTTGTCCGGCTGAATCCCGCGGTGCCGTGACCGATGAACTCCATGGCCACGCCGAGCCGCAGAATCCAACACAACTTGACGGCAATCGGGGCCCCCACGGCGGAGCGCCACCATTGGGCGGAATCGCCCGGTCTGAGCTGGGCAGCGTGATCGAGCAGCCCGATTGAACTCATCGCTGAAACCCCCGCATACCGTGCAGCAATAGGCTTCGAATATTGGGCGTCCAAATGCCCACCGTCGGTTCCGAACGTTGGCCGTTCGCGCAGAGGATCGCGCCCGTGCCGCTGAAGAGAGCGCACCGTTCCGCGGCCACTGCGTCGACATAGTGCGCGATCGCGCGCCTGCTTTCTTTCATCTGACGCTTCCTTGTATCGGGTCGTGATGCGGGGGCGTACCGGGCGCGCCGCTCGCGCCCGCCGCCGGGTTTATTGCGCGATGAGGAGGAGGTCCGTGCCGGTGGAGCTGGTCACGCCGCTGGCGCTCGCGCACGCCGCCGTCACCAGGGACTCGGCTGGCGAAGTTCCACAGGGCGGAGCCCGTTCAACGGGCTGTTGGTGATCAAGCCGCTCGCCACCCCGACTTGCTGCCCGAGCAGTCAAGGGTGGCTGTCCAGATCGAGCCTGGGTTCGTTCGTCTGACG
>WNFV01009204.1_pt1 | contig 10977 bp, 12 predicted proteins | sample 5400101 | NCBI WGS metagenome assembly WNFV01 (sample SAMN13153361, study PRJNA577476) | soil metagenome | isolation source: 115 cm soil or saprolite under grassland replicate 1 | place: USA:California | collected 2016-06-15
TTGCCACCTTGCGCGACCCGCGCCAGCACGGCCGTCGTTGCGGGATTGATCGTCTCGAAGTACTGGCCCTCGGCGGGAGGCGTCCAGCGGCCGCCGATGAGGTGCCCGAACTGGCCACCGTGCTGCTTGATCCACTCCAGCGCCGGCGCGTCGCTCTCGGGCGCCGGCCCGTAATCCATCGTCTCGAAGAGCTTCGCGACGGTCGTCACGTCACACCATCGGGTGGCGGTGGGCCGCCGAGTAGCGCCCGGTCACGAAGTGCTCGAGCTGGCGCTCGATATCGGTGAGCAGGGAGCTGGCGCCGAGCCGGAACAGCGCCGGCCGGAGCCAGCGGTCGCCCAGCTCTTCCTTCATGAGGATCAACCAGTCGAGCGCCTGCTTCGCCGCCCGGATCCCGCCCGCCGGCTTGAACCCCACGGCGTGGCCGGTGCGGTCCAGATACTCCCGGATCATCCGCGTCATCACCACACCGACCGGCAACACGGCGTTGACGGGCTCCTTGCCGGTGGAGGTCTTGATGAAGTCGGCGCCCGCCAGCATCGCGACCATGCTCGCCCGCGCCACGTTGGTGAGGGTCGCGAGCTCCCCCGTGGCGAGGATCGCCTTCATGTGCGCCTCGCCGCTCGCCTCGCGGAAGGCCCGGACCTCGTCGTACAACGCCTCCCAGTTGCCGATGAGGACGTGGGCCCGCGTAATGACGACATCGATTTCCCGGGCGCCCGCGTCCACCGAGGCTCGGACCTCGTCGAGCCGCTGCCGGAACGGACTCAGCCCCGCCGGAAAGCCCGTGGAAACCGCGGCCACCGGGATCCCCGAGCCTTCGAGCGCCTTGACCGCCGTCGGCACCAGGGCGTGATAGACGCACACCGCGCCCACCTTGATCCCGAGGTGGCCGACGCCGAGGGCGTCCACCAGGTCGGGGCGGACAGGCCGGCGCGCCTTGGCGCAGAGCCGTAGCACGTTGCCGGGCGTGTCGTCTCCCTGGAGCGTGGTGAGGTCGATGCAGGTGATTGCCCGCAGCAGCCACGCGGCCTGCCATTCTTTCTTGACGGTGCGGCGGGTGGGGATCGTCGCGGCGCGGCGCTCGACGGCGCTGCGATTCACGCGCAGGGCCAGCACAGCCTCGAGATCGAGCGGCCCGCCGGCGTTGCGCGTTGCATCGGCCGCGCGGGACGCCGGATACGCCGGCGCCACAGGGGTCGGACGCGCGGTGACAGGGCTTCGGGTAGCAGTCATGGGTGCTCGGGACAATCTAAGCCCCTTCCTGGCCTTGCGCCCGGGGTGAGCCGTTCTACACTTGTGGCCGTGCCTTCACCCGTGTCCCGCGTGCTCGTCGTCGCGGACGCGCACCTCGGCCAAGTGCCCCCGGCCACCGAGGCCGCATTTCACGCCTTCTTGGACCAGGTGCCGCAGCCCGGCGACCACCTGCTGATCGCAGGCGATCTGTTCGACTTCTGGTTCGAGTATCGCGCCGTCATTCCACGCAAGCATTTCGCCAGCGTCGCCCGGCTGCAGGCGGTGCGCGCCCGCGGCATCCCGATCACGTTCGTCGGGGGCAACCACGACCGGTGGGGGGGCGACTTCCTCCGCAATGACCTGGGGATCGTGTTCTACGGGGGCGAGGCAGTGCTCGAGCTCGCCGGCCGGTCCAGCTTCGTCGCGCACGGCGACGGTTTGACGGAGCAGCATTGGGGCGGCGCGGTGATGCACCGCGTGACGCGCCACCCGCTGACGATCGCCCTGTTCCGCCTGCTGCATCCCACGATCGGGTTTTGGATTGCCGACCTCTTCTCCCGTCATCTCGCCGACAACACGCGGGACCGCGCCGTGCTCGACCGCGCCGCCGCGGCGCAACGTCAGTGGGCCGCCGCCTTCCTGGAGCGCCGGCCGGAGATCGGCCTGGTGATCATGGCCCACACGCACCGCCCCGTGGTGGACACGCTCCCGGGCGGGCGCGTGTACCTGAACCCCGGGGCGTTTCTGGACGGGGGGAGGTATGCGGTGGTGACGCGGGATGCCGTAGAGCTGAAGCAGTTCACAGCGGCACGACCTCCACCTGCTTGAGCTTCTCGCCCAGGAATCGGGCGCCCACGTTGCGGAACCGCTGCTCGTCGTCTGACACGACAAAGAGATGATCGTGGCTGCCGCCGCCGGCGAGGAGCCCACGGGCTTCCAGCTCCACCGCCGCCGCCTTGGCCGTTTCCTCCGCTGAATCCACGAGCGCCACCTGCGGCCCCATCACGCGGCCGAGGAGCGGCTTGAGCAGCGGGTAGTGCGTGCACCCGAGGACCAGGACGTCCACGCCGGCTTTGCGTAGCGGCTCCAGGTACTCGCGCGCGATCAGCTCCGTGGCCGGATAGTCGAACCACCCTTCCTCCACGAGCGGGACGAACAGCGGGCAGGATTGCGCGTGGACCCGGGCGTCCGGCCGCAGCGCTTTGATGGCGCGCTCGTACGCGCCGCTCGCGATCGTCCCCGCGGTGCCGATCACGCCGATCGCGCCGCGCCGCGTCGCGGCGACCGCCGCACGCGCGCCCGGCTCGATCACACCCACCACCGGAACCGGTGAATGCTCCCGCAGGTAGTCGAGCGCGTGCGCGGTGCTGGTGTTGCACGCCACGACCACCGCTTTCACCCCGCGGTACAACAGGTAAGCCAGGATCTCGGCGCTGTAGCGCCGCACGGTCTCGGGCGACTTGGGGCCGTACGGCACGCGGGCCGTGTCACCGTAATAGATCACCGACTCGCGCGGCAGGCGCTCGAACAGCGCGCGCGCCACGGTGAGCCCGCCGATGCCGGAGTCGAAGACGCCGAGGGGCGCCGCGTTCACGGCAGCGGCACACTGATCCCGATGCCGCGCGGGACCGCGTGAATCCTCAAGTCGGCGGGAAAGTCCTGCAGGTGCGCGGACACGTACGCTTCGGCTCCTGAAAACAGGTGGTTGAAGACCCAGAGCACCAGCCAGTCCTGAACCTCCTGGCGCTTCGCCCGGAGGTTCGCCGAACCCGTTTCCTTCATGTAGTTCGCTTCCTGCTGCGCCTTGAAGGTCATCATCGCGGTCACCCCTTCCCACGCCACGAAGATCGCGCCCGTGGTCTGCCGCCCCGTGGCGGCCTGGCCCCATCCCGGGAAAAGGAGCGAGCGCCAGAACGCTCCCATCGGGCGCACCTGGTGGCTCGAGTCGGCGGGAGGCACGACGTGGGTCGTGTCTTGGCCGGGCAGACGGGCGGACGGGCTGACGGACAAGAGCGCAAGGATCGCCAGTCCGACAGTCATTGCGCCACCAACACGCTGAGTCTCCCCGCCTCCACCCGCACCGTGCATTCGTGGACTCCTGGGTCACGCAGCTCGCCGTCGAGATGGAGGAGCAGCGGCGCCTCCGGCGACCGGATCACGACCTCGCGTGCTTGGATCAGCGCCACCTCCCGCATTCCGACGTGCGTGCCGCGAATCACGCGCGGGATGGCGAGCAGGAAGCGCGGCAGCGAGACGCGCCGGATGAGGCACACATCGAGCCGCCCGTCCGCCGGGTCGGCCTGCGGCGCGAACCGGTAGCTGCCGCCCGCCGTCGTCCCGTTGCACACCTCGACCATCATCATGTACCCCCGCTCGCGGAACCCGGCCGCGCGCACGTCGAAGAGGGGCGGGCGGAACGTAATGAAGGTCCGCAGCACCGGCACGAGGTACGACAGGAAGCCCCGCAGGCCGGGCATCGCGTTGCGCGTGCGCACGACGGCGGGCCCGAAGCCGAACCCCATGCTGTTGACGAACCACTCATCGAGGACCCGGCCTACGTCGAAGCGGCGCGGCGCGGCCGTGACCAGCCGGGCGACCGCCCGCACGGGATCGTGCCGATAGACGCCCACGAGCTTCGCGAAGTCGTTCCCTGAGCCGATGGGTACCACGCCGAGTGTGGTCGGGGCGCGGGCCGCGAGCAGGCCGTTCGCCACCTCGTGCACCGTGCCGTCGCCGCCCACCGCGATGACGTGCCGGGCGCCATTCGTGGCGGCTTGGGCCGCGAGCTCGGTCCCGTGACCGGGGCGGGCGGTCTCGACGGCGTCGACGGCCCACCCCTGCGCGCGAAAGGCGCGGCACACGGGATCCAGCGCCCGGCGCGCGGCGCCCCGGCCTGCGGCGGGGTTTAGAATGACGTGGGCATGGAGCAAGCTGATAGGAAGCTATCAGCCGACAGCGATCAGTGCCTTAGAGAGCCTGCAAGAGGTAATGTTCGTCCCACGCGACAGCGAAATCTACTCCGCAGCGGAGGCACAGCATGCGCAGCGGCCGGCCGTGCAGCGGGACGCGGTCGCGGCAGGACGGACAGACCGCGTAGTGGGACCCCACATCGGGGGGCAGCGGGCGCGCGCTGTAGACCGGCGTGGGCACCACGGTCCAGCGACGCGGGGGTGATTTGATGATTTGGACGAACGCGCGGACGACGGGGACCGGCTTGTGGTTCACGTCCACGACGACGGCGAGGCGCTCAACCTTGAGGAGGCGGTACCACGCGCCGCGGCGAAGGTTGCAATTCAGATCGGCTTGCAGACGAACCCACGTCCTGGTCATCCGTGGCGTCGCGCGTTGGGAGGGGATAACAGTGCTATAAGGGCCGCGCAGCGGCTATGTCGCATGACCGCTTCCGTGGTGATGTACATCACACGGCCTTACTTCAGGTAACCCTCTTCCCAGGCGACGGCGAACGAGCCCTTGCAGCGTGGGCAGTCCATCTCGGTCGCGCGGAGCTTTAAGGGGGCCCGGGTGCGGCAGTTGGGGCAGACGCCGTAAGTAGGACCGAGCTCGGCATCGCCGCGCTTCGATCCGGCAGGCTTGGGGACGACCGTCCAGCGCAGCGGTGGCCGCCGTTGGATCTCGAGCACCGCCTTGAGCACCTTCACAGGCTTCCGGTTGACCTCGATGACGGCTTCGAGGTCGCCCATCTGGAGCACGCGGTACCAGGCGCCGCGGCGCATTTTCGTGTCGACATCGGCCTGGAGGCGTGCGAAGTACATGAGACCCTGGGTGAATGGGGACGCCCAATCTACGGAACGGGGGGTGGCGCGCCAAGTGCGCCGGTCACACTTCGTCTGGCAAGGCTGGCGGGAGCGTGTAGGAATCGAACCTACCCAGTCTCTTTCGAGGCCGAGCTGGTTTTGAAGACCAGTCAGGCCACCAGGCCCAATCCGCTCCCGTGCTAGCCCTTCACCGCGATCACGTCGATCTCGACCCGCGCCGCCTTGGGGAGGCCGGCCGCCTGCACCGTCGAGCGCGCCGGCTTGTGGGTACCGAAGTGCTTCGCGTACACCTCGTTCATTTGCGCGAAGTCGGCCATGTCGGCGAGATAGACGGTGGTCTTCACCACGTTGTCGAGGTTCGTCCCCGCCGCCGCGAGGACCGCCTTGAGGTTCAACAACGCCTGCTCGGTCTGCTCGGCCGCGGTCTTGCCCACCAGCTCGCCGCTCCGCGGGTCGAGCGCCACCTGCCCCGACGTGAACACCAGGCCGTCGGTCACGATCGCCTGGCTGTAGGGACCGATCGCCTTGGGCGCGGCGTCGGTCGCAACGATCCCCAATCCTCTGGTCTTGCGCATCAGAACAACCCCTCGATCGTCCCGTCCGGATGGAGCCGGATCCGCTCCGCCGCCGGGCTCTTGCCCAGGCCCGGCATCGTCATGATGTCCCCCGCGAGCGCCACCACAAACCCCGCGCCCGCGGAGGGGAGGATGTCCCGCACGTGCAGCGTGAAGCCGGTGGGGGCGCCCAACTTCGTGGCATCGTCGGAGAACGAGTATTGCGTTTTCGCCATGCACACCGGCGTCTCGCCCAGCCCCAGCTTGGGCAGCTGCTCGAGCGCCCGCTCCGCCGTGGCCGAGAACGCGACGCTCTCGGCGCCGTAGATCTCCCGCGCGATCATCTCGATCTTCTCGCGGATCGGCCGGTGCTCGTCGTACAACGGGCGGAATCCGGCGCCACCTTTCGTCTTGAGGAGGCCGAGCAACGCCTCCGCGACGGCCACACCGCCCTCCCCGCCCTTCTCCCACACGTCGCAGCGCACCGCCTCCACCCCCTCGGCCGCACACACGGCGCTCACCGCTTCGACCTCGGCGTCGGCGTCGGTGACGAACCGGTTCAGCGCCACGAGCGCCGGCACGCCGAACTTCTTCACGTTACGGATGTGGCGGCGGAGGTTTTCGCAGCCCCGCTGCACCGCAGCGGGGTCAGCCGTCGCCAAGCGATCCTTGGCCACGCCGCCGTGCATCTTGAGCGCGCGCACGGTCGCCACGATGATCGCCGCTTCCGGCTTGAGACCCGCCATCCGGCATTTGATATCGAAGAACTTCTCGGCGCCGAGGTCGGCCCCGAACCCGGCCTCGGTGAGCACGATGTCCGCCAGCGCGAGCCCCAGCTTGGTCGCGACGACGGAGTTGCAGCCGTGCGCGATGTTCCCGAACGGCCCGCAGTGCACCAGGGCGGGCCCGCCCTCGAGGGTCTGCACGAGGTTCGGGTTGATCGCGTCCTTGAGCAGCAGGGTCAGAGCCCCATGGGCCTTGAGATCGCTCGCCCGCACGGGGGTCCTGTCGGCCCGCAGGCCCAGGACGATCCGCGCCAGCCGTTCCTCCAGGTCCGCCAGGCCTTCGGCGAGCGCGAGGATCGCCATGACCTCGGAGCCGGGGATGATGACGAAGTGGTCCTCGCGCGCCGGCCCCGACGTCGTTCCGCCCAGCCCCACGACGATGTGGCGCAGGGCGCGGTCGTTCATGTCAATGGTGCGCGGCCAGGTGATGCGGCGAACGTCGAGCCCCAGTGCGTTCCCGTGGTGCAGGTGCGCATCGAGCATCGCCGAGAGCAGGTTGTGGGCGCTGGCGATGGCGTGAAAGTCGCCGGTAAAATGAAGGTTGATGTCCTCCATCGGGACGACCTGGGCGTACCCGCCGCCCGCCGCGCCACCCTTCACGCCGAAGACGGGGCCGAGCGACGGCTCGCGCATGCAGAGGATGGCGTTCTTGCCCAGCTTTTTCAGCGCCTGGGTGACGCCCACGGTCACGGTAGACTTGCCCTCCCCTGCGGGGGTCGGATTGATCCCCGTCACGAGCACGAGCCGACCCTTGGAGGCCCGTTGGGCGATCGCGCTCAGCACGACCTTGGCCTTGTAGCGGCCGTACAACTCGATCTCGTCCTCGCCCAGCCCCAGCTCGCCCGCCACGTCCGCGATGGGCCGGAGCTTTGCGCCCTGGGCGATCGCAATGTCGGAGGGGATGCGCACCGCGGTTGTCATAGCGCCGTCGCCAAGCGCGCCCCGAAGCAGCGCCGGGCGTTCGCGGCCGCGCGCTCCGCCAGCGCCTCCGGGGCCTCGCTCCGCAGCTCGGCCGCGCGCGCCGCCACCTCGCGGACGAACGCCGGCTCGTTGCGGCGCCCGCGGTGCGGCGCCGGCGCGAGGAACGGCGCGTCGGTCTCGACGAGCAGACGGTCGGGCGGACAGGCGGTCAGCCGGTCCGTGAGTGTCCAGTTCTTGAACGTGATCATGCCGCTGAAGGAAAAGTAGGCTCCGATCGCCATCCCCGCTTCCCACAGCTCCGCACCCGACGAGAAGCTGTGCAGCACCACCGCCGGCACCTTCCCCCCCCACGCCCGCACCAGCGCTGCTGCGTTCGCGTCGGCTTCACGGGCGTGAACGACGACCGGCTTGCCGAGGTCCGCGGCGAGGGCCAGCTGCGCCTCGAAGGCACGCTGCTGCGCGGCGCGCGGCGAATGATCGTAATGGTAGTCGAGCCCCGTCTCGCCCACCGCCACCACCTCGGGCGCCGCGAGCAAGCCGCGCAGCCGCGCCTCCGACTCACCCGACCAGCTCTTCGCTTCGTGGGGGTGGACCCCCGCAGTCGCCGACAGGCCCGGCTGCGTTCGCGCGAGCGCCGCGGCTCGCTCACTCCCCGCGACCGATTCGCCGATCACCACGACGTGGGCGACCCCGGCGGCCCGCGCCCGCTCGAGCACCGCCTCCCGATCCGCGTCGAACGTCTGGTCGCCGAGGTGGCAGTGAGTATCCACCAGGTTCGGGCGCGGCATGCCGCGCCGTTAGCGGGCCGGCTGCGGCGCGCGCGGCGGCGGCGGGGCGGGTGCAGGAGCCCCCGCGGGGCTGCGGGAGCCGAACGCCCGGGCGCCGCGCGCGTCCTCGCCCGGCCAGCGCTTCTCGATGAGCAACAGGATGGGCGCCGCGATGTAGACGGACGAAAACGTCCCGGTGAACACCCCGAACGTCATCACCAGGGCGAACGGCCGGATCACCTCGCCCGCGAAGAACGCGAGCGCCAGCGTCGCGGCCATCGTCGTCCCGTGCGTCAGCACGGACCGCGGCAGCGTCTCGTTGATGGACAGATTCAGGATCTCGTACAGGTTTTGCCGCCGGTACTTGTGGAGGTTCTCCCGCACGCGGTCGAAGATGATGATCGTGTCGTTCAGCGAGTACCCGACCACGGTGAGCACCGCGCCGACCACCACCAGGCTGACCTCGAGCTTCAGCACGCTGATGAACGCGATGGTCGTGAGGATGTCGTGCGCGGTGGCGAGCACGGCGGCGAGTCCGAAGCGCCACTCGAACCGCATCGCCAGGTACGTCAGCGTCACCACGAAGCTGAACAGGATCGCGAGCAGCGCCTTGCCCTGGAGCTCGCGGCCGACCTTGGGGCCGACAGCTTCCGTGCGCACGACGGCGTATTGGCCGGCGCCGACGCTCTGGTCGAGCGCGCGCCCCGCCGCGGCCGCGACCGCCTGGGTGTTTGCCTCCTCGGCGCCGGCCAGGCGGGCCCGGATCACGTAGCTCGTGTCCGACCCGTACGTCTGGATCTCCGCGCCGACCAGCCCGACTCCGTCCAGGGCCTGGCGGATCCTGACGGTCTGGACCGTCGTTTTCGTCTCGACCTGCAGGAGCGTGCCCCCGGTGAACTCGATGCTGTAGTTCAGGCCGCGCGTGACGAGGAAGGCGAGCCCCACGAGCAGGATCGCCGCCGTGACGCCGTAGGCCCAGCGACGGTAGCCGATGAAATCGTAGTTCGCGTTGGCGAAGAGTCGGATCATCAGACGCTCAGGGTGGTCATGGCCGGCCGCCGCTGCAGCCAGATGAGATAGAAAGTCCGCACTACGAAGATGGCGGAGACCATCGAAGCGGCGATGCCGATGATCAGCGTGATGGCGAAGCCCTGCACGGGACCCGTGCCGACGAGATATAAGATGAAAGCGGTGAGAGCGGTGCTGACGTTGGAATCGACGATCGCGCTCATCGCGTGCTTGAAGCCCTCGTCCACGGCCGTGCGGACCAGCTTCCCGTGCTGCAGCTCCTCCCGAATGCGCTCGAAGATCAGCACGTTGGCGTCCACCGCGATGCCGACCGACAGCACGAATCCCGCGAGACCGGGGAGCGTGAGAGTAAAGCCGAACGCCGCGAGCCCGGCGAACGTGAACAACGTGTAGAGGCTCAAGGCCGAGACGGCGAGAGCGCCGGAGAGCCGGTAGTAGCCGATCATGATCAGGACCACGAGCGCGATGCCCACGATGCCAGCCCGGACGCCGTCGGTGATCGAGTCGCGGCCGAGTGACGGACCGATGGTGCGCTCCTCGACGATGGTGAGGGGCACCGGCAGCGCGCCGGCCTTGAGCACGAGCGCGAGGTCGGCCGCCTCTTGCAGCGGTTTCGAGCCCAGCTCGATGACGCCGCGGGAGCCGATCTGGCTGTTGATGATGGGCGGCTGCCCCTGCACCCGGCCGTCGAGGATGATGGCCATGTAGTCCTTGACGTGCCGGCCGGTCTCTTGCGAGAACACGCGGCCGCCCCGGCGGCTGAGCTGAAACTCGACGACCGACTGGTTGGTCACCTGGTCGCGCCGCGCCACCGCCTTCTGCAGCTCTTCCCCCGTGATGATCGGCCGGGACTCGACGGCATACAACGCCCGGAACGACCGCGCGGCCCGTGACATCGACTCCGCGCCCCACCGCAGGTCGAGCCCGCGCGGGATGAGCGTCCGCACGTCAGGCCGCTGGATCAGGCTGTCCACCAGCGGCTGCTGCTCCTCGGGCACGAGGAACTCGCCCGGCAGCTGGCCCTGGAACAGCAGGGCGGAGAGCGCGCCGGGGGCGTTCGCCGCAGCCGCGGAGTCGCGCGCCGCTTTGCTCGTATCGGCGCCGAATAGCTGCGCCACCGCCGACGGCGCTTCGGCGCGCGACTTCACCCCCGCCCGCCGCAACGCGGCGTCGATCTGGGGCAGCGCGTCGCGGAACTGGTTCCGCATGTCGGTGATCCGAAACTCGAGAAACGCCGTCCGCTGGATCACGCCCTTGGCGCGCGCCGGGTCCTTCTCGCCCGCCAGCTCGACAATCAGCCGGCAGCGCCCGATAATCTGCACCACCGGCTCCGTCGTGCCGAACTCGTCGATGCGCGTCCGCACCACGCGCTCGGCCCGCTGGATGGCGTCGGCGCAGTCGGGGACCGGCCCCTTGCTCTCGTCGACCTCGAGCGCCAGATGGATGCCGCCCTGGAGATCGAGCCCGAGGTTGATCGGCACGCGGCGCGTCGTCGTGTCCTTCATCCGCCCGGTGTCGGCGTCGCGCACCCGTTGCGTCACGTTCCGCGGCAGCAGCGACGCCACGCTGCCGACGATCAACAGCCCGATCATGATCAGGCGTCCACGAATCGTGCTCATCGCATCCCATACCGGTTGAGGCTCGCCCGCGCCGCCTGGCGGTCGCGCTTGAGCTGCGCCACCAGCGCCTCGCGGGAAGGGAACGCCTGCACGTCGCGCAAGCGCCGCACCCACTCCACCCACACCGTCTCACCGTACAGATCGCCTTCGAAGTCGAACAGATGAATCTCGAGGGTCCGCCCGTGTTCCGCGAACGTGGGGCGCGGGCCCTGGTTCATCATGCCGCCGTATCGCATCCCGCTTCCCGCATCCCGCATCCCGACTGTGACCCAGGCCGCATACACCCCGTC
>WNFV01009205.1_pt1 | contig 10976 bp, 7 predicted proteins | sample 5400101 | NCBI WGS metagenome assembly WNFV01 (sample SAMN13153361, study PRJNA577476) | soil metagenome | isolation source: 115 cm soil or saprolite under grassland replicate 1 | place: USA:California | collected 2016-06-15
CCGACAATCCCGATGGGTTGCCCGGCGGTGACGGTCTGACCGACCCGCACGGCCGGTTGCCGGAGCATGTGGCAGTAGCGGGACACGATGTCCCCGCCCGTGTTGTCGTGGTGACGGATCTGCACGTACCAGCCGCACCCGCCGAGCCCGGGGTTACCGTCGCTGTCGCACGGCAGGGGGCCGCCAGTCGGCGGGTAGCTGGTGCCGGCCACGTTGCACAGCACCGTGACCACCACCCCGGCCGACGCGGCACGGATCACGGTGCCCCGAGGTGCGCCGATGTCGACCCCGTCGTGTTCGGGCCGTTCGGGCGTGCGGAAGCCGGACACGATCGGGCCGGGGGCCGGGCGGGTCCACCCGGTCGCGCTGACCGCTACCGGGTCACACGCGGGCAGGGTGCCGCCGGTGTACGCCTTGACGATCTCGGTAGCCCGTGCCTCGTGCTTTTGGTACGCGTCGGGGAACGCCGAACGTTGCACCGCCTGTGCCGCATCGGTGAGCGGCATGGTTTGCCACCCGGGCACGCGTAGGAGGTGCTCGTAGAACTTGCTTGCCGCGTAGTCCGGGTTCATGATCTGTTCCGGGGTGCCCCAGCCCTGACTCGGCCGTTGCTGAAACAAGCCGAGAGAGTCATGGTCGGTCGCCGCACCGGAGTTGATCAAATCGGACTCCTGGAGCGCGGTCGCTACCGCGATCACCCACCCGCGCACCGAGACCTTCATCCGCTGTCCCACGGCCACGATCACGGCCGCATTACGGGCCTGCTCCGGGGACAATCCGGCGGGGGTGGCGCCCGGGTTGGTCACGGTGCCGAGGCACACCTCGCCCGTTGCCGCGCCGTCCCCGCCGAAGATAGCGGCGACCATGCCACCGGCCGCCGCCGCGATGAGCACCACCACGGCCAACACGCCGCCGGCCGCGTAGGCGATCACCCGTCCCACGAGCCACCGTCCACACCGGACACCGGCAGGTCGGCCAGTGCCACCCGCCCGACGTGTCCGGCGACCCGCCACACCGACCCGGCGGGGCCGCCGGTACCGGCCGCGTGTTCGGCGGTGCCGGTCGCCACGCTCACCCCGTCCGGCACGCCGGTACGGGACAGCAGGTTGTGCAGGTTGTGCTCGCGGGTCGTGGTGGGCAGCCAGAACAGCACCGGGTAGCCCCGGCGGGTGCCGGCAAGCTGGGCGTAGCCGGTCAGCTTGCCCGTGACTCGCCGAAGCACCTCGGTGCCAAGATCCATCTCCAGCCAGAACGGCACCACCCGGCCGCCCGCGTGCCACACCCCGTGACCGTCGGGGCGGACCAGGTTCCCGCACGCCTCCCGGCACCGGGCCTCGTTCCACCACCGGGCAAGCCGGGCGCCATCATGGCGGGTGCGGGCGTGCGCGGTCAGCGCGACGAAGAACCCGTTCACGGCCAGTAGATGCGCCAGGGTCGGGGACGCGGCGAGCCGCGCGGTGGCGTCGCGCACGGCCGACGGGCGGGGCGATGGTTGGTCGCGTCCGGCCGCGACGATGGCCGCGCCGACCGGGCCGAGGGTCCACCGCCAGGATTGCGACCCGGGCCGCTGGTAGTGGCGGAACCGGTCGAGGATGCCTCGGTCGCGCAGCGTGCCGAGCCGGATGCGGGCACGACCGACCGAGCCGAAGGCGAGGGTGGCGAGCTGGTCGGTGGTGAAGGTCTGGTGCTGGTCGAGCAGGTCGAGAAGGTAGCGGTCGCGGTCAGTGAGGCGGGCCAGTTCGTCGACGACGACCGCCGATAGGCGGACGGCGGCGACGACGCTAGCAGCGCCACGAGGAGTGATAGCCCCTATCAGTTGGTTCCGGTCCACCGGTCCTCCTCGTCGTCGTCCACGTGCGGGTATGGCGTGTTCAAGGGGGCGTGTTCACCCGAGCGTTCGCCGTCGATGGGGGATACCGGTGAACCCTCGCGAGAACCCGCCCCCTGCCCGGCTGGGGTCGGGAAGGTGTTGACACCGATCAGGTTGTGGGGAACCGGGTTGTCCTCGTCGGGCTCGGTCGAGTTGTCGGTGAGGGCGTCGGCGAGCAGCCGCCGGCGAGTGCGCTGCGACAGGCCCGTACGTTTGCGGGCGGCTCTGCGCAGCGCGTCGGCGCGGCCGGGCTGAGGTTGCGGTGGTGGGATGGTATCGGCGGTGACCGGCCGCACCGCACGTCCCCCGGATATGGGCCGCAGGACGACTTCGTAGCCGCCCAGGCGCATCAGGTCGCCGTCGTCCAGCCACGGTTTGACGTGGTGGGCCTGGTCGATGGCGTCTTTGGGGGCGAGGGCGAAGTAGACCTTGTTGCGGGCGTTGGCGTCGATCGCCTCGTGCATTTCCCGGGTGAGTTGGCCGCCGTATTGGTGGGCGAGGACGAACGAGGTGTGCAGGCCGCGGGCTTCGGCGAGGGCGTCGTCGATGCCGATGGGCAGGTGCAGGAAGTTGTGTGCCTCGTCCAGCACGACGGTGGCGTCCAGACGTTGGTGTTCGGGGATGCGAGCGCGGGCGGCGGTGGCCTGCCACAGCCCGGCCACCAGCAGCGACCCGACCAGGCGGGTGCCGTCCTCACCGAGAATCCCTTTGGGTAGGCGGCACAGCAGCACGCCGCCGTCGAGGATGTCGGCGAAGCTGAACGTGGCCGCCGGCACCCCGAACAACCCAGCCGCCAATGGATGCGCGAGGACGAGCCGTAGCCGGGACAGCAGCGGGGCGACCAGGCCCGCGCGTTGCCCGGCGGGCAGGGCGTTGAAGCCCTCCCAGAACTCGGCCAGGGTGCCCGCCTCCCACGCGCCGAGCTGGCCGAGGACCGCCTTGACCCGCCCGGCCCGCCATTTGGCATCGGACAGCAGCCGGGGCAGTTGCGCGAGGGTGGAGCCGGGCAGGTACGCGAGGGTGAGCAGGCCGTGGTAGGCGAACTCAGTCATCCGGTCGCCCCACCACCGTGACCACACCTTCGCCATCACGGAGGTGACGTGCGCGGCCACGTCGTGCGGGCTGCCGCCGTGTGTGGCTGGGTCGAGCAGGTTGATCGCTGGTGGGGCGTCCGTCTCGTCCGGGTCCACGATGACGAGGCGGTCGCCGCAGTCTGCGGGCAGCACGTCGAGTAGGTCGCGGATCAGGTCGCCTTTGGCCGGGTCGAACGCGGCCACCCCGCGACCGGCCTCGACGTCGTCGAGGATCACGTTCTCCAGCAGCACCGTCTTACCGGTGCCGGTGGGGCCACAGACGTAGATGTGGTGGCGGCAGTCCGGCAGGGAGATCCCGACCCGGACGCGGGGGCCGGCGTTGGCGTAGCCGATGACTTTGCCGCCCAGGCCGTGCCGCTGGTCGGCTGGTACCAGATTGAGGCCCTTGCGGCGCGGCTGCGGCGCGGAGCCGGAGCTGTTGTTCTTGACTGGTTTGGCGGTCACGGCACGCTCCAGGCGATCGGTGGGTTGTCGTCGTCGCTGTTGTGGTTGTCGTCGGGATCGGGTGACACGCGCCGACTCGCTTGGGCTCGTCCAAGCGTGCGCAATCTGCCGACCGCAGGTCCCGCGGGTGTGAAGATGTCGCGGCTGGCGGGTATGCGGCGGGACGCGGCGGCGGGTAGCCCGTAGGCGGATGGTTCGGCGGGCAGGCCGGCGAGGGCGGCGGCTTCGGCGGCGGTGGCCAGGTGCATGCGGTGCTCGGGCACCGATCTCCAGTACGCCGCGGTGGCCGCCCGTCGCAGCCGTCGGGGTCGCCAGTGCGGGGACAGGAGGATGAAGCCGGAGGTGATGTCTGCCGCCGCTGCCCCGGCGGCGGCGACGGTGGGGCCGGTGGCGAAGGCGCGGACGGCGACGAGCAGGTGCGGCGCCTGGGCGTGTTTGGCGCGGGCCTGCCGGGCATGTTCGGCGACGAGGGGATCCATCGGGTCCGACTGGTGCCGGCCGCCGGTCGCCGTGTTGGGGGTGATGAAGTCCAGCACCCCGCTCAGCACGACGCGCAGCCCTTCCAGTGCGAGGATCAGCAGCCGCAGGCCGCCGCGCTGGCGGCGGACCCGGCGCGGATCGACGGTGGCGCGGCGCAGCACGGCGACCCGGTGTCGGGGGGCGCGGGTGACGTGGACCTGTACCAGCCCGGCACCGGTGCGCCCGGCGGCGGCGAGGCCGTCGAACACGGCCCGGATGCGGTCGTCTTCGGGCGGGGCGTACTCCCACCGCCGGGACGTGGGCGGCGCCGCGTCATCGACCAGCGGCAGCCAGTCCGGCTGCACCGACCGCAGCGCCACACCGAAGGCGGGGCGCTCGGGCGCGATGACGGGCGGCGTGGCCTGCTCGGCGCGCACGCCCGGCCAGGCCCGCTGTAGTGCTCGCAGCACAGCGGTCGGGTTGATCCCGGGCGGCATCCACAGTCCGGCGCGCATCCCGCTGGGGGTGGCGTGTACCTCCCACACCAGGCGGCGCGGCTGCAGGGTCCAGCGGCGGGCGGCCGGCAGCAGCGTGGCGAACAGTTGCCACAGCGCGAGGGTGGCGGCCGGGGTCGCGGTGACCGGCGGCACGACCTCCAACCACACCGCGTCCGCTGCGCCGTGTCGCCAGGCGCGCCGACGCCACAACACCCACGCCAGCCGGACGGCGAAGAACACGACGGCCAGGGCGAGCAGCAGCGGCCACTGCGCGCGGGTGAACTGCCACACCACGGCGGGGGCGTGGGCGAGGTAGTCCCCGCACATCAGGTGCCCGATCGGTCCGCCGGGGATCCCGTCGCGGCCGGGCACGCACGCGCCCGGCACCGGGTTCGGCGACGGGGCCGGTGTGGGCGGTATGAGCGGCGCGAAGCGGACAGCCAATGCGGCGAGGGATGTGGTTGCGGACAGCACGAGGAAACCTCCAGAACTGGGGTGACAGCGGACCCGGTGACCGGGGCGGCTGGGTGTGCCCGACGGGTCGGGGTCAGCGCGTGCGCGCGGCGACCGGACCGGTCTGCACGTGATCGGCTTCGATGTCGGAGGCGAGGCTGTGAAAGGCGACCCTCGCGGTGCCACACGCGAGGAGGGCATCTCCGCGTCCGGCCGACAGCAGGAACGCACGCTCGCCGTCGGTGAGGTCGAACGCCTCGGCCACCGCGTCGATCGCCTGCGGCGCCTGCCGCAGCAGTACCTGCGTGGCGGCGTTGGACACCACCGCACGGCCGATGTCGGTCGCGAGTACGTCGGCGGCGTCCTGGGTGACGACGGTCAGCCCGGCGCCGAACTTGCGGGCGCCTTTGGCGAGGTTGAGCAGGAACTTGGCGCCCAGCCCGGCGGTCAGCAGCCGCCACGCCTCATCGACGAGGACCAACTGTGGCAGGTCCGGTGAGGAGCTGGACACCTGGCGCCAGATCGCGTCCAACGCGAGTAGCGTGCCGACCGGTTTCAGCTCGTCGGCCAGCTCCTTGATCGCGTACACGACCAGGTGTCCCGCTGCCGGCGTGGTGGTGGGTCCGTCGAACAGGGTCTTGAAGCTGCCCGCCACATAGGGCCGCAGCCGGGCTGCGACCGCACGCCCAGCGGCACCGAAGTTGGGCAGCTCGGTCACCACATCACCGAGCAGCGGCGCCGGGCGCCGCCAGGTGCGCGGGTCGGTGGTGATGCCCTTGCCCCGGTAGGCGGCCAGCACGGCATCGTCCAACGCCGCCGCCTCATCCCCGTTCAACCCCGCCGAATCGGCGGCTCCCGCCCCGGAGGCGCCGCCGGTGGTGGCGACGGCGACGAAGGTCTGCATGAACTGGGTGCGCCGGTACAACGCGTCGTCGCCGTCACCCGGGTTGAGGTCGAGCGGGTTGATCCGTACCCCGGGGACGCCGGGGCGGATGACGGTTCCACCCACCGCGCCCGCGAGGGCGACGTATTCGTCTTCGGGGTCGATGGCGAACGCTTCGACACCGAGATACAGGTTGTGCAGCAGATCCAGCTTCGCGAAGTAGCTCTTGCCGGCGCCGGAGCGGGCGAGGATGACCGCGTTGTAGTTGTCCTGCGCCCACCGGTCCCACACGACCACCCCGGACGAGGCGAGGTTGAGCCCGAACAGCACGCCCATGCCGGCGTCGCCGGTGCCGATGGGTAGGTCGGGGCTGGTGAACGGGAAGCACGCGGCGAGGGCATCGGTGTCGAAGACCCGCCGCATGTCCAGGGCGTCGAAGCCCAGTGGCAGGCAGGTGATCCAGCCCTGGAGTTGGCGCCACGTCGCGGAGGCGGTGTCCAGCAGCAGCGACGCCGCCAGGTTGCGGACCTCCGTGACCCGCTCGGCGAGGTCTTCAGGACTGACGCCATGGACGGTGAGGTAGAGGCCGAGGCGGAACAGGCGGGCCTCACCCCGGGCCAGCCGGGTCGCGAGTTCAGCGGCGTCGAACGCGGCAGCGTCCAACTCCGGGTCATCAAGGCGTCCCTTCGCCGCGTCCTGCCGCCGGCTCGACTCCAGTCGGCCGCGTTGCTTGCGCAGCCGCTGCGCGGCCACCTGCGGTGGTACCGGCTCGATGTGCAGCACGACGTCGACCCGGCCCGGGTAGGCCAGGATTGGTTCCAGCCAGCCGGCGCCGACCTCGGCCGGGTAGCCGGTCACCACCAAAGTTGCGGCGTACTCGTCGCCGACGCGTACCGACCGACCGCCGACCTCGACCGCGTCCGGCCCACCGGGCAGGATGCCGCCGGCCGCCCCAACGTTGGTGTTCCTCCGGCTGCGCAACCAGGAGAACAGCTTCACCACCGCTCACCCCCCGTGGCGGAGATGGCGTGGATGACCGCGCCGTCGGGCGCCAAGGCGACCGGGGGCGGCGGGGCGGTCGGGTCGAGGCAACCGGCGACGGTGGCGGCCGTGTTGGGTGCGTCGAGGACGGTCGCGGTGACCTCACACGCGGCGAGGGCACGCACGGCCTCGCTGGCACGGTGGATGGTGTGCCCCGGCCCGCGCCGGTCCCGCACGGCGATGGTGACCTGCCGGTGCAGCAGCTCCCGCTGCGCGGCGAGGTCGTCGAGGAACGCCGCGTGCGACAGGGCGGCCTCCTCCAGCGCGGGGTGGGGCAGGTTCGGCGCGTGGTAGTGGATGCGGTCAGCGACGGTGGTCAAGTCGACCCGTTCTGCCCGGACCACGATCTGCACCGGCGCGTCGAGGCTGTTGAGCCAGCGGCCGAACCCGGCCACCAGGCCGTTCTGCTCCCCGGGCGTACGCAGCCCGAACGCCACCGTCGAGGCGGCGACCAGGGCGGTGGTGCCGTCCGGTCCGAGATCCACCAGGCCGTCTGCAGTGATGCCCTTGGCCGGTAGGCGCAGCGGCGCGGGCAGCGGCAGCTTGTCCCCGCGCCCGGCGGTGGTCTGCACCCACGCCGGGGCCGCGCCGATGGCGTCGTCGGTCGGGACGAGCTGGTGCGGGGCGCGGCGGTGCCGGATCGCGTGCGCCAGCCAGGCGTCCAGTGGGATGCCGTCGCGGCGGCCGACCGCGAGGACAAACGCGAACCCGGCGAGGGGGATCGCACCGATCAGGAACGCCAGCGGATGCACCACCCTGGCGAGGGCCGTCCACGCGGCGTAGATGATCAGAGCGGCGACGGTAAGGATGACGACCTGCCGGAACGTGAAACCGAACAAGATCGAATCCTGGCGTTCAACATTTGCGGGTACCCGGGCGCGGATCGGCGCCTCGGTGTCACGGCGGACCATCGGCGATCACCCCTTTCGTTCGGGACGGGTACGGCGTGGTGGGGACGGCGGGACGGGCGGGGACGGCGCGGGACGAGGCGCCCGCGCGGGCGGGGACGGCGGGGACGGAGATGGGGACGGTGCCGGCGCGCGGCGGGCCGATGCCGACCCGCGCGGGGACGGCGGGGACGGCGGGTCGACCCGGCGGGGACGGGCGGGGACGGCGGGAACGGACCGGGCCGGGCGCGTCGCGCCTCCCGGTGCCGGCCGCGCTGGTGTGGAGAACACCGGCGTTACCGGTGCGGGCGGCCGTTTCGGTGCGGTCTGCGGGCGGGTCGCCGTCGAGAAGCTGGCCGCCGGGACGCTGCCGGTGGGCGGGCGCCTCGGCACCGTCGGGGTCGGCCGGTGGCTGAACTGCGCCGGTGCTGGCCGCGCCGCCGGTGTCGGCGTGGGTTGAGCTGCCGGCTGGTGGGAGAACCGGGCCGGCGCTACCCCGCCTGCCGGGGCCGGACGAGGCGTGGCCGGCTGCGGTGCGCCGCTGAACGCCGGGGCGGTGGTCGTCCCCGCTGGTGTGGCGAGGGGCGTGTGGGTGGCCGGGGCGTTGCTGAAGCTCGCCGGGCCGGCGGGGGCCGGGACGGGTCGGGGACGACCGGGCCGAGGCGGGCGCGGGGGCCGGGACGGACGCGGGCCGCCCGTCCCCGGCCTCGGCCCGCTCGGGGACGGGAACGGACCGGTTGGGGACGGTCCCGTCCCCGTTCCCGGACGTTGGCCGGAACGGGCGGGACGGCTCGTTCCCCGGCTGATCCCGGCGAGGGTGCCGAGGGTCTTGAGCATGATGACCGTGTGGATGATCTGCCCGACCAGGCCCCGTCCGTGCTGGCGGGCGAGGGGGCCGAGGATCAAGTGCTTCGTCCAGCCGGGCAGCTTGATCAGCAGCCACAGCATTGTCAGGCAGACCAGGATGGCGATGAGCCCGTCGTTGGTCAGTGGCACGCCGAGCGCCTCGGGTCCGGCGGGGGTGAGGAACACCCGGACCGTGGCGAGCACGATGACGGCCTGGCCGAGCTGGATTGCCAGGCAGGCGCCGAAGGCGCGCCACCAGGTGTAGGCCAGGCCCTCGGTCTGCGGGGTGGCGTGGCAGGTCAACGCCAGCGGTGCCACGCCGATGAGCAGCACCATCAGCGCGGTCCGCAGGATGAATGTGACCAGCACAACGATCGCCATCACCAGCGCGGCCAGGATGAGCAGCGAGAACAGGATCGGTGGCATGTTCGGGCTGGGCGGCTGGTTGAGGATCTGGTTAAGCGCGGTCGCCGCGCCGTTGCCGTCCACGCCTTGGCCGGCGATGGCGGCGGTCAACGCGTTGGCGGCCTCGATCACCTTGCCGCACACGATCAGGCTCACGTTGGCCGCGACCCCGGCCACCACCACCCGGGGCGCGATCTCCTTCAGGCCGTAGTTGCTCTGCAGCGTTTCGCGGGAGGTGATGATGAAGCCGCCGGCGATGACGAACAGCACGAAGATGGCGTTGGCGGTGACCAGGCTCGTCGTCCAGATGGGCCTTGACCTGCGGATTGGCCGTAAGGTTCGGCGTCGATAGGACGGTGTGGCCCAACGCGTCGAGGACCGGTTTGAGGCCGGTCTTGGCGATCCAGGCGATGAAGTCGTTGATCGCCTTGCGGATCTGCCCGGGGATGTCGAACAGGCCCGGGTCGTCGTTGCTGTCCGGGGCCGGCGGGGTAAAGCCGGGCGGGGTCGGTCCCGGGGCCGGGGACGGCGTGCCCGGCGGGGTCGGGGACGGCGTACCGGTCGGTGGGGCCGGGATCGGGGACGGGGTCGGCTTCGGTGGGGCCGGGGTCGGGCTGGGGACGGGCGGTACCCCGGGGTCGGGAACGCCAGGGGACGGGGCCGGCGCCGGGGTTGGTGCGGGGTCGGCCCAGGCCGGGCTCGTCCCGGGCGCGACAGCGGCGCCGGTGGTGACCGCCAGGCCGAGCAGCAGCAACGTGACCAGCCGAAGCACACCGGTGCGGATGACGGTGGAGGCAGCGGGTGGGCGCATGGTCACTTCACCCAGCCCCCGACGACGGTGACGATCAGCGGCGCGAGCAGGGCCAGGGCGTAGCCGATCGCGGCGGACTTCAGCGCCGCCTTGCCCTTCTCGGCCTCGCCCGGGTCGCCGTTGGCCCACATCAGCCGCAGCCCGCCGATGGTCAGGAACAGGGTGGCGACGGCCACCAGAATCCCGACCAGCCAGGCACGGATGTTGTTGACAACCGCAGTGATCGAGTCGGCGGCCAGTACCGTCGGGCCGGCGGGTTCGGCGGCATACGCGGCCGTGCCGGCGAGCAGGATCGCCGCAGCGACCAGCCCGGCGACGGCGGTGAAGACCGGGACGAGGCGGACGGCCTGGGTGAGCCGGCGCATCGCCCGGTCATGGCATGGGCGGCGGCTGAGGCCGCTACGGGGTCGCCGGTACGGCCGGCGACGAACAATCCTGCCGATCATGGGATGAGCACCTCCGAGAACACCGCCGGGGCCGCCCCCGACGTGGGGGCGCTGCACGCGGCGAGTGGTGGGCCGGGATGCGGGAAACTGCGATAGGTGTCACGCGGGTGATCGGGTGCCGACCGGCGCGGCCGTCCTCCTTCTGCGAAGGTCGGGGCACCAGGTGCCAAGACGGGTGTCAGCGCCGTCAGCGGGGCCGGTCGGCGATCACCTGCGTGTGAAGGTCCCGCATGAAGGGATTACAAAAATCAAGATCGGGTTGGAATGGCGCAGGTCAAGGCCGGTGTGTTCACGGCCGGCGGCGGGTGGGAGACGGCTCCGGCAGCGTCGTGAGGGTGGCCTCGGCGATGACCTCGGCGTACGGGTCCGACAATGTTCCGGCCTCGATCGCGGCGGCGATGCGGTGTTCGGCGGACCGGCGTCGCTTGTAGACCATCCACCGGGACACGCCGACCCGCTCGGCGTACTCGACGACGGTGACGCCTTCCAGCCGCATCGCGCCGATCATGTCGGCTTCCTCGGTCGTGATCACCCCGGCCCGGACGGCACGGGCGAGCACGAAGTCCGGGTGCCCGAACGGGGCCGGGGGCAGCACCGAGCCCGGGGCGAAGGTGACCTCCCCGCAGGCGGCCGGCTGTTCGTCACGCAGAGCGGCGCGGGCCTTGGAGAACGCCGTGGACAGCAGCGCGCCGACCACCCCTGGCTGGTCGACCTCGACCGTGCGCAGCGCCTTGACGAACTCGGTGACCAGGGCGGATTGCGCGTCGCCGGTGAAGTTCAGCGACAGCAGGTACGCCTTGTAGCGCAGGCCCGGCAGGGCCACCCCGACGGCACCGGCGA
>WNFV01013254.1_pt1 | contig 10972 bp, 6 predicted proteins | sample 5400101 | NCBI WGS metagenome assembly WNFV01 (sample SAMN13153361, study PRJNA577476) | soil metagenome | isolation source: 115 cm soil or saprolite under grassland replicate 1 | place: USA:California | collected 2016-06-15
AAGGTCGAGTACTTGTCGAAGAAGAACTTCGAGCTGCCGACCAGGTCCTCCGTCCCCGGCTTGACCGCGATCCAGGACTCGGAGTGGTTGGCGTTGAAGGGGCCGGGCCGGCACGTGCCGGCCAGCGGGACACGCGAGCCGGGCGGCACGGGATACCCGCCGCCGGTCGTCGGCGAACTCGCGACGACGTTGGTGAACGGCACGCTTGCGCTCCATGGGGCAGCGCCGACCCCGCTGGCGACGGGCATGGCGGCAAGCACGAGCGCGGCCGCTGCGAACGCCGCGAGCACGCCGGGCAGTCTCCTCATGTTTCTCCCCCCTTTGGCCACTTCGCTAGCGCTTGGTCTACCACGACCGCAAGGTGGCTACCAGAGGCCGGCCCGCAACACCGGCGACCGCGCCGGCACCTCGGCGGCCGCGCGATCTCCGCGGCGAGGCGCGCGGACCCGGGTTGCATCGCCGGGCGGTCTCGCGCCGCCGGAGCCGGCCCCAGCTTCTACCAGCCACTGCGACGGCCTTTGGGCGGCAGCGCGACCTTCGCCGCCAGGCGCACGAAGTGCGCCGTTGTACCTCTGGTCCGGCGCGTGCCTCCGCCTCGCCCCATCAACTTTCTGTCATACGCCCGTCAGCGGATTCCATCACTGCTGGTCACCGGGCATTGTAGGCACGCGGTTTCCAGGTTCCCGTGGTTGCGGCCGCGACGTCATCCATCAGTAGGGGAGCAGACCTGCAACTTCTCCCCGATGGGGTGATGGACCGATTGTCAGGGGCCGATGGCAAAGCAGTTCCTGGACTGTCGTCTGCGGGTGACCTTGGGTGGGTCCCCATTCGAAGAGCTGGACGGTGACGTCGTCGCGTGGTGGGAATTCGAAATCGGCGTGATCGAAGATGAACTGATGAGAAGCCGTTCCCGTCGTTCCCGGCCGACTTCCTTCCTTCAGTCCGGGTCGCGTAGTCTGTGGCTCTCTGGCCGCTCCGGGTAAACGAGGTCGATCTCGGTCGTGCTGACTGGCTTGGACGTTCATCTGAGCGAGGCGGACCCCGATCTTCTGCGTGAGGGCAGCCTCGATCCGCTCGGACTGGCAACACTGGCCGATAGGTTGGCAGAGGAGATCGCCCCGAGCGTCACCGCGCGGATGACCCGAATCCGGTTCGTCACGGCGATGGCGGTCGGCGCGGTCGTTACTGAGCGGTTGGACGACGTGCCGCCTGGGGATGGCACCACGACGGCGCAGTTGGCGTATGAATGGCACGTTGTCGAGGCCCTCGCCCGCGATCGCACGTTGCCCCCGGCTGCCACCCTCGGGGTTCCCGGGATCGCCAAGACGCGGTCGGTGCTCGGCAGAGGCGGCCATCTGGATGCCGGCGCGTACCTCAAGGCACCCAAGGTGTTCGGCTTTCATGGCGTGTTCAAACGCTTAGCCTGCGCGTTCGCGGTTGTCGACGACGAGCTTCGCCTTGACCGGGGCGCTGCGGAACTGGTGTGGGCGTGGGAGCGCGAGCAGGCGCTGCCGGGCTACATCGACCGGCGGCCGGCCGGTAGCGGCGGGCGGCTCGCCCGCAACCTGGAGGCAGCGGTCCGCGAAGCGCTGGTGGCCGGTCACATCACCCAACCCTCCGGCTCGCATCTGTGGTCGAAGCTCGCCCGCTCGCTGCGCCCGGACAGTGCCGGACCGGCTGAGCGCAGCCTGCTGTGGGGGTGGCTGGTCGATCCCGAGGTCCCGCTTCGCTCGGAGCTGGTTGTGCTCCTTGAGGGGTTGGACGAGGAGAGTGGCTCCGAGGCCGGCGCTTTGCGCGCACTCTGCGCGAGCGCATCACGCGAACTTCGGATCCGCTTGGATGCCATCGACGCGTTCGAAAGGCACAGCGAGGTGCTGCAGGCGGCGTTCGACGCGTTGCGGTGGGTTTCCACGTCGCAAGGGATGGCAGCGGTATCGCTATCAGCGGCGAGTGGCAATCGTGTTGTGGCCGAGGCCGCCGGGACCATCGCTGCCGCGTTCGCCGAGGCGATGGAGAAGCTGGAGCCGCTGGATCTCGCTGGCGAGTTCGTGGCGGAGCTCGGCAGGTTCGCTGGGATCGCTCGCCCAGTCGATCTGGTGGAGGCGCTGCTGGACCATCATGAGCATGTGCAACACGACAAGCCGCCCGGCAAGCGGCCATGGCTGGAGCGGGACGCGCGAGGGTTCATGGTGCGCCCCGCGTACCGCGTTGAGGATGAGCCGGCGATCAGCGGCCGCTACCTGCACCCGTTCCGCGTCGGCGCCATCCAGCAGTTCATCCGGGACTTGCGATGACGGCCAGCAGGAGGCTGCTCGATCACTGGCTGCCGCCCGATGGCGCTGGGCGGGCCCTGGCTTGCCTGACGACCAGCTTCACGTTCGACCCGGATTTTTTCGAGACCGCATGCCTGGCGCGTTTCTTGCAGCTCGATTCGCAGCGGGGTGACAACGATCCGCTCGAGATCCTCATCGAAGAAGAGGAGCGGTTGGCCGAGACCCGGGTCACGGTCGTGGTCGACCGCAGCGACCGACCCGGGAACCGCAACCTGCGGTGGGACCTCCTGCCGGTCGGCGTGCGAGGCGGCCTGCTCCACGCCAAGGTCACCCTGCTGGTCTGGGAGGAGCTGGTCCGCTTCATCGTCGGGTCGGCCAACCTCACCCCGGCTGGCTACCGCAGCCAGGTCGAGCTTGCGATTGTGCTGGACGCCGACCGCAGCAGCCGGGTGCCCACCCGGCTCTTCAACGACCTGCTGTCCGCGCTTGGCGGCTTGGTGGGGCGTGCCCCAGGGTCGGACGATGAACCGGGCCCGAAGCGCCGCGCCATGGAGACCTTGGAGCTTGCCGCCCGCCACCTTGACAGCTTCGATCTGCCAGCGGCGACACCCGCGGGTGGCATGCGGCTCGCGGTCGCCACCGCCGCCCCCGGCCGGCCGGCGCTGCCGGCAATTCGGAACGTCTGGCAGGGTGGACCGCCCCGGCGAGCGACGGTCCTGTCGCCGTTCTTCGACACCAACGAGCACCCGAGCCCCGCAGTGACCGCGCTGTGCGCTGAACTGGCTCAGCGCGGGCCCGTGGAGGCGACGTTCGTGCTGCCTGTCGACCAGCTCGCCGGCCGGACGGTCGTACGCGCACCGATGGCGATCCTCCAGTCCCTGCCAAGAGGGGTCTCCGCGCGGATCAGGGCGTTCCTTCAGCCCGGCGGCGGCGAGCCGCGACGGCTGCACGCCAAGGCTGTGCTGCTGGAGAGTGACCAGTGGGTCAGCGTGCTGCTCGGCTCGTCCAATTTCACCGCCTCCGGGCTTGGCCTTAAGCCTTCCAGTGGGCACCTCGAGCTGAACCTCGTGCTTGGCGCACCCGCAGGATCCCCGGACGCCAAGACCCTGCGGGAGCTGATTCCAGCCGGCGATCCGATCGATCCGGCCGTCGCCGACTGGGAGTTCGTGGCCGATGACGAGGAGCCGGCCGGGCTGGCATTGCCCTGGGGCTTTACCGAATGCCTGCTCGAACCCGGGCCACCTCCGCTGCTCTTTGTCCGGTTCGACCCGCCGGAGCTGCCTGAACGCTGGTCGGTGGAGCTGCCGGACGGGAGGGTGCTGGCCGACAGTGCCGGGTGGGAGGCCGCGGGTCGACCACGCGAGTTGCAGGTCGCGGTGGCGGAACCACAGCTGCCATTCTGGCTCCAGGTCCGCTGGGAGCACAAGGAAGCCTGGGAGCGCGCAAGCTGGACGGTCAACGTCACCGACCCGTCGCGGCTGCCACCCCCAGCCGAGCTGCGGTCGCTGCCCGTGGATGCCCTGCTGGCCGCGCTGGCGTCCACCCGGCCGTTGCACGAGGCGCTCGCCACCGCCATCCGGCGCCGAGCACGTGCGGTGTGGGCCGGCGGCACGCTGGAGCTTGACCCGCTGAAGCGCTACGCCAGCGCGGGTCTGTTCCAGCGGACCCGCCACGCCTCGGCGGCGCTGGCTGGTCTGCGGCGCCGGCTCGAGCGATCCGCGGGCAGCGTTGAGGCGCTGGTGTGGCGGCTCATCGGGCCGTTTGGACCTCGAGCCATCGCCGACGGGCTAATACTGGACACCGAGCAAAAACAGCGCCTCCCCGGTGAGGTCAGCTTCCTACTTGCGGAACTTGTGCTCACGCTCGCACGAGTCGACTGGGCGCAGACGGCCTCAGCGGGCGTGCCGAGAACGGTCGTGGAGGAGCATGCCCGCCAAACCCTGGACGACCTGCGCCGGCTGCTGCTCGAAATGGATACCGGACCGGACCTGCTACTGGCTCGGTACGTCCGGGAGGCCTGTGAGGCGACGAGCCAATGAGCTGGCCGCTGTCGCCCCGGGTGGACCTCCACAACGATCGGATCTCTGTGGAGGACGCCGATCGGCAGATGCGCACAGCGACTGAGATCTTGCGGCGCCTGGAACGTCAACCAGGCGTGGTCTTGGCCGACGAGGTCGGCATGGGCAAGACCTTCGTCGCCCTCGCGGTCGCGGTCTCGGTCGTGGAGGCAACCGGCGGTGGGCATCCGGTGGTGGTCATGATCCCGCCTGGGGTCCAGGACAAGTGGCCTCGTGAGTGGGACGTGTTCCGTCAGGAGTGCCTCCGATCCGGCGGCCAGGACGTGCGTGCCAGCGCCGCGTCGGTCAACCGGGGATCGGACTTCCTCAAGCTCCTTGACGACCCGGCCGATCGCCGCAGGCATATTGTCTTCCTCATCCACGGCGCGCTGACGAGCTCGCTCGCTGACCCGCTCGTGCGTCTGGCGATCGTCCGCCGGGCCATGCACCACCGGCCGGCGCTCGCCAAGCAGCGCCAGGCGCTGCCGCGTTGGGCGGGCCAGCTGTTCCCCTATCGGCCATTCCGCGACCAGCACCTGGTCGCCGATCTACTGGAGACGCACCCGCGCCGCTGGGCCCGGGTGTGGACGCGGCACAACCTACAGCCGCTGGATGACGATCCGGTCCCGGAGACGCTGTTGGCCGCGTTGGAAAAGATCGATCTGGCGCCGCTGGTCGACGCGCTCGCCGAGCTGCCGCTGTACCAGAGCGCCTACATCGATGCGCGCTTGCGGCGGGTGCGCGCGACCCTGACGCAGGAACTCGACGGCCTGTGGCGAGCCTGCCTGGGCACGCTGGACGTGCAACTTCCCCTGCTGATCCTCGACGAGGCACATCACCTCAAAAACCCGTGGACCAAGCTGGCCGGCCTATTCGCCAACCCCCAAGCCGAACAGGACGCCGACGCGCTGCGAGGCCCCTTCGGTGGAGTCTTCGAGCGCATGCTGTTTCTCACCGCGACCCCGTTCCAGCTCGGCCACCGCGAGCTGCTCCAGGTGCTCAGCCGCTTCGACGGCACCCGCTGGCACGACGGGTCCGCGCGTACCGACTACGCTCAGCGGCTTGAAGAGCTCACCCAGGCCTTGGACGCCGCCCAGGCGGCGGCGCTGCGGCTCGACCAGGTGTGGGGCCAGCTCGCACCCGACGACCTGGCCGGCCTCGACATGCCAGCGTGGTCGTCTCAGGAGAATCCGCCCGATCTCCCGGAGCCGGTGCGGCGCGCGCTGGCGAGCATCACCGACGTGCGACAACGGATACGTGCTGCCGAGCAGCTCCTTTCCCCGTGGGTGATCCGCCACCTCCGACCGCATCGCGACCAGCGGCGGCTGCTTCGGCCCGGCCGGGCAATCCTCGACGGTGACCAGGCCACCCCTGGCGGTGGGCTCGAAGTGCAGGGAGCAGCGGTCCTCCCGTTCCTCCTCGCCGCACGCGCACAAGCACTCGTTGCGCTCGATGGCCTCTACGGCCAGAGCGCCGCCCGTGCCTACTTTGCCGAAGGGCTGGCGTCCTCGTTCGAGGCATACCGGGAGACCCGCCGACGTGATCACGCCAGCGCCGCAGTCGACGAGGACGCGCGCATGGTCGAGCCCGGCGACCTCAGCGACGAGGTGCTGTGGTATCTCCACCAGATCGACCGCTTCCTGCCCGCCGACGACGAGGGTGTCTGGTCGCAGCACCCTAAGATCGCCGCGACGGTGATGCGGACGCTCGAGCGGTGGCAAGCCAGCGAGAAGGTACTGGTGTTCTGCTTCTACGTCGCCACCGGTCGCGCGCTCCGCAACCATATCTCCCGCGCGCTCCGCCAGACGCTCATCGAGCAGGGCGCGGCCAAGCTGGGCCTCCCAGCCGACGACCCGGGCCGTGTAATGGACGAGCTCGACCGGCTCGGCGAGCGCTTCTTCGACCCGGCCGCCCCGGTCACACGAGCGGCGCGGGAGGCCGTGACCGAGCTGCTCGGCGGCCTGCGCTTACGCAACGAGCATATCGAGCAAGTTCGCGACACCGCGTTGCGGTTCCTTCGCACCCCATCGTTTCTCGTCCGCTACGTCGACCTCGCCGACCCTGACCAAGCGGCAGCGCTTCAGCGTGGGCTGGAGGTACGCGACAGCACCGGGCTTCGGCTCCAAGACAAGATCCGGGCATTTGGCGCGCTGATCGCCGACCGGGTACCCGAGGAGCGCGACGAGTTGCTCGGCGCGCTTGAGACCATGCAGACCGGCAACATCTTCGCGCAGCCGGTGAGTGCGTTCGACCCCTCCGAGCGGAGCCGAGGCCGGGAGGCTCTGCTCCCAAACGTGCGCTTGGCCAACGGCGGCGTCGACCGCGACGTGCGGCGACGCCTTATGCTCGCGTTCAACAGCCCGTTCTTCCCCGAGGTCCTGATCGCCAGCGCCGTCATGGCCGAAGGGGTCGACCTCCACCTCGACTGCCGTCACGTGATCCACCACGACCTCGACTGGAACCCCAGCGTACTGGAGCAGCGAACTGGCCGGCTCGACCGGCTCGGCAGCAAGGCCGAGCGAAACCGGCAGCCGATCGTGGTCTACGAGCCCTACCTGGAAGCGACCCAGGACGAAAAGCAGTACCGCGTGGTCAAGGACAGGGAACGCTGGTTCAACATCGTGATGGGCGGAACCCTGCAGCTCGACGAGTGGTCCACCGACCGCCTCGCGCAACGCGTTCCCCTCCCTGAGCAGGTAGCGCGCGAGTTGACGCTCCATCTGGCGATCTAAGGGGATCCCAGAAGTCCTCGACGGGCCGGCGTGGCGGGCCCTGGGATACGAACGAGCTCCGGGGACACATTTGTATACCCAACAGGCAGTGCGCGGGCCGTCCACGGTCCACCACCGAGGCCATGCCGCCGGCGACGTAGAGTTCTGGTGTTGACGACGCGTGAAAACTTTCGGCCGTCGTTTGACAGCCGCGGCGTCTGCGGTAGAGCTGCTCGCTGTCCAGCGTATTGAGCCGGGTAGAAGGAGCCATACGGCGCCGGGCGAATGGGGCTAACCCGTCAGTCTCTCGTCAGCTAGACTCTTTGGCTTGAGATCCAGGAGGTGAACATACTGTCCGAACTGGATTTTGCTGCGCGGTTGGCAAGCTTTCGGTCCCGGCGCTACGAAGGGCTTCGGGAACCCCAGGCACGTGCGCTCGCCGGATATGCAGCTCACGTCAACGACCCTGACGTGGCGGTCGAGTTGCCAACGGGCTACGGCAAGACCCTCGTGGCGTTTCTAATCGCCGACTACGCCCTTGAACGCGGCCTGACGGTCGCGTACTTGACCGGCAACAACCAGCTCTCGGACCAAGTACTTGAGCAGGCCCGCGATCTGCCCGGTCTTGATGCGGTCAAGTTCTCCTCCCGAAACTACCCGGCCGCTGCGCTGGCCGACTACCACAACGCGCAGGCGGTCGGAGTCATGAACTACTGGGTCTACTTCAATGCCAGCCCGAGGGTCGAGCCTGCCGACCTGGTGATCTTCGATGACGCCCACCTGGCAGAGCAGCCTCTTGCCGGGCTGTTCGCCATCCGCATCGCCTGGCGGACCCAAGCGGAGCTCTACGAGCAGCTCTGCGACCTCGTCCTCGACAACACTGACGCATACCCTTCGATCCAGCTCATGCGTGACGGCCTTGCTGGACCAGGCACGCCGCCAGAACTACTCGCATTCAGCCACTGGGACGCGCTCGCCAACGAGGCCGGGGCATTGCTGGACCAGGAGTTGCCCGAGGAGACAGCAGTATTCGTGTGGCCGCGAGTCCGGCCACGCCTTTCAGCGTGCGGCGTCCTGATCGGCCCTACGGCCATCGAGATCCGCCCCTACCACCCACCCACCCAAACGTTGATCGGGTACCGGAACGCGCAACAGCGACTTTACCTCTCCGCGACGCTCGGCACGATGGACGACCTGCAACGACGCTTAGGCGTCGCGGCCGTGGTCAGCGTCCTCGATAGCCCGGTGGCGTCTGGAGAGGTCGGCGACCGAGTGTTCATCCTCAACCCGAGCGACGCAGGCCCTCTGTTTGAAGCGCCATTGGAATTCGTCATGGAGCAGGCAGCCAAGGCGGGACGTGTCGCGTGGTTGTGCGCCTCCCACTCCGAGGCTGACGCCGTCGAGGGGCTGCTCACTCTCCGCGCCATGCCGTGCTACCGGCTTCGCGGGGGGGGAGATGACGGAGCGCTCGAGCGGTGGGCGGCCAGCTCACAGGGCCATCTGGTGACCGCGGGCCGCTACGACGGGCTTGACTTCGCAGGCGACCAATGCCGGCTGGTAGTACTGCCGAGCGTCCCGGCGGCCAGCATCGAACCGCCGCGAGGAGGACTGGGCGATGTACCTAGGCCTTGCTCCCGGCTTTGGAACCTTGCTTGCCCAGTCTGGTGTCCAGGCTGCGATCCCCGCGGACGTACGGCCGACCATCGACGCTGCCCTACGGCGGCTGGACGGCGGGTGGGAGGCCGCCGAGGGCGACGCGGCCTCGTTTTGGACCAACCGCAGCAGCTCTACAGAAGCGCCTGTGCGGTCGGGTGGTCGGGTACGTCCCGGGCGCACTCGACCCGCAGCCACTGCGGGCAGTGCGACGGACGAGGTGACAGCAGTCACACGGCTTTGGCTCGGGGATGCTACGCATGCCGCTGAGGCCGCAGCGCGGGCGGCGGCAACCCTGTCGGCCGCGGGCGAGATCGAACACGCGGCGTTCTGGCGGTACGTACAGGCGCAGGCGCATCACCAGGAAGGCACGGCGGGAGCACTGGGCCGCACCATTGATGCGATGCGCGCCGCTGCCGAGGGCGGGGCTGCTACGACCTGGTTCGTCCGATTGGGTCGCCTCCTCGCGGACCTGCGAGGCGAACAGGCGGCACGCATCGATGAGCTGCCCTGGATCGTGTGGGATGAGTGGCTGCGAGAATCCGGCGCAGCCGGTGTGAGTCGGACGGTTGAACACTGTCGGGCTAATGTGACAGGCAGCCATGATGAGCAGGCTGAGGCGCTGGAGATCCTCGGCCGCATCGTGGGCGTCTCGGCGAGTCGACCGCGCGGTCAGGGCGTCACCGATGTGGTGTGGAGTTGGACCTCGAGCCGACGAGTCGAGCGGCGGCTGTGGGAGGTCAAGACCGGCACTTCCCATGCTCTGCCACGCGCCTGGGTAGACCAGGCCCTCGGGCAGGTAGCAGCCGACGACCCGCAGCCGCGTCGACATGTGGTGGGCTGCATCGTTACCCACCTTGAGAATGTTGAGGAGGAGGCGGCACGCGCCGCTGGGGACATGTTGTGCCTTGTTCACGTGGACGCTGTGTCCGCGCTTGCACAACAGCTCGGTGACCAGCTCCTTGCGTACGCCGACCGGTGGGGCGAAGGAAGTCCCGGCGAGCGCGGTGCCGCCAGGGAGGCGGTCGAGCCTGAGATGCCGAGTGGGGGATGGCTTGCGGGGCTGCTTAGCCCGTCGCGAGGACGCCTGCTGCGGAGCGACGATGTGATCAGCGGCCTCGAACAAGGTAGTTGAAGACCGCCCCGACGCACGAGGCACCGCGCTCGTCGGCGGCACCTGCGGCGCGGCCCCGCCCTGCATCGGCGGTAGGGCCGGTGGCTGCAGTAGCCAGCCCACCTCCATCAGTGTCGCGGTGGTCTGGCGGCCTCCGCGGCTGGTTGCCGTCCGACGGCTCGGCAGGAGCGTCGATGCAGCGCGCTACAAGCTCACCGGTCTGATGGAGCCGCGCGACTATACCGTTACTGGCGATCCCGCCGGTACTTCGGCGGCAGCGCGACCTTCGCTGCCAGACGCACGAAGTGCGCCGTTGTACCTCTGGTCTGGCTCGTGCCTCCGCCTCACCCCATCAACTTTCCATCACGCATCTGTCAGCAGATTCCATCACCGCTGGGCAGCGGGCGTTGCAGGCGCGAGATTGCCGAGCCGCGATGATCGTGGTCGCCGCATCGTCCCATCAGCCGAGGGAGCAAACCGACAACCTCTCCGGTGATGGACCTATGGCACGGTTGTCAGAGGCCGATTGTTGCGCGCCAGTCTTGTTGAGCATGGCCGGGACAGTGATCGTGAGCCTGTCTGAGCGGTCTTGGCCGAGCGGATCCCCAGCCTGTCCGGGGTGGCGGTCAGGTTGGGTATGGCAGCTGGGACGGGCGCGCGGACAGGGAGGCGCCCATGGCCCCTTTTCAGGCGGCGGCCGACCGGCTGGATGAGATCTGTGGGGTCGGCCGCGCCGCCGCCCAGGTGATCATCGCCGAGCTCGGCGTGGACATGAGCCGCTTTGCCACCCCTGGGCATCTGGTCTCCTGGGCCCGCTTCGCGCCCGGCGTCAAGGAGTCGGCCGGCAAGCGCAAAGGCAAGGCCACGACCGGGCACGGCAACCCCTACCTGGCCCGGGTGCTGGGCGAGGCCGCTGTTGCCGCCGGCAAGACCGACACCTTCCTTGGGGAACGCTACCGGCGTATCGCCCGGCGGCGCGGCGCCAAGAAGGCCATCGTCGCGGTCGGCCATTCCATCCTGGTCATCGTCTGGCACCTGCTCGCTGACCCCCAGACCCGCTTCCATGATCTTGGCGCCGGCTTCTACGACACCCGCAGCAACGCTGATCGCACCAAACGCAACCACGTCCGCCAGCTCGAAGCGCTCGGCTACAAGGTCACCCTC
>WNFV01010974.1_pt1 | contig 10971 bp, 7 predicted proteins | sample 5400101 | NCBI WGS metagenome assembly WNFV01 (sample SAMN13153361, study PRJNA577476) | soil metagenome | isolation source: 115 cm soil or saprolite under grassland replicate 1 | place: USA:California | collected 2016-06-15
CGGCGCCCGCTGCCGGGCGAGCAGCTCGGCGACCGGGTGGGTGGCGACGCTGTCGACAAGGTCCCACCAGGCGCCGGTGACGATCAGCTCCTGGTACAGCGGCAGGGCCGGAAGCGAGGTCCGGTGGGCGCGGTAGCGGCGGTCGGAGGCGAGCGCGACGGCGGCGTAGCGTTCCTCGCGGTGGCTGGCCTCCCGCCACAGCGCCAGGACGGTGGCCCGCCAGGCGGCGAACGAGCCGACGGGGTGGTCGGCGAAGACCACCCGGAAGATGCGCCGCTGGGCGGGCGCCTGCACGCCGTGGTAGGGCATCGCGGACTTCATGTAGGCCTGCATGCCGGGGGCCTTGGCGGGGTCGGCGGCCGCGCGCAGCTCCCGGCGGACGGCGTCCACCAGCGCGCGGTCGGCTGCGGTGGGGGCGTGGTCGCGGTCGGCTATGGCTGGCGGCCGCCGCGGCGCAGGACCGTCCGCCACCAGGACAGGACCAGCCGGGCACCGGAGGGGGGCGGTTCGGGGGGCCGGTCTTCGGGGGGGAGCTCGCGCCTGGGCCGGGCGGCGCGCGGCGCTCCCTGACCGCCGCCGTGCTCGACGAGGATGCGGCCGTCCTGCTCGCCCTGCGCCGTGATCGCCTCGCGTGGCTGGGCGTGGAAGACCGAGACGTGGACGTCGATGGCGAGCCGGGCCATCTCCGGGCTCTCCACCAGGTCGGACGCCTCGCAGTACGTGCAGACCCACCGGTACGTCGGCTCTACCACGGGATCCTCACACCCTCGTGTGCCACCTGGCCGTGTTCGCCGCACCGTCTACGCACCCCACTCTAGCGCATCGCCGGATACTGGGTTGGCCTACGCAACTTTCCGTATGCGGGTTTGGTAAAGACGGCACTAAAGAAACCTACGAACCCTGCCCCAACATCCTCTGTGGGACATGCATGTCTTTGTCGCAACATGTAGATGACAACGGGATGAGAATTCGAGGAACTCTCGGCCCCGTTCCAGCCGCCTAAGGGGGGGTGACTACCCTGAGCATTGGACGGCCTACTAACCGTGGTGGCCGAGTGACCAGGTGGTTCTCGCTGCGTCATAACGGCCGCGGCCACGGAGGGTCGGCCTCCATGGTCCCGCCGCTCGTGGAGGACAAGGTTCCAAGGGACGGCCCTGTGCTGGTCGCCACCTACGATGGGCCGGCGCGGAGCTCGCGGGCCGGCGCCGCGGAGAAGCTGCTGACCATCGGTCGCTTCGGTCTGGTCGGCCTCTCGGGCCTGGTGGTCAACCAGCTCCTGCTGTGGCTGTGGGTCACCCGCGTGGGCGGGCACTACCTGGTCGGCGCGGTGGTCGCGACCCAGGGCTCCACGCTCTGGAACTTCCTGCTGATCGAGAAGCTGGTGTTCCTGCACGCCAAGGCGCGCCGGCCGGCCGTGCGCCTGATCTCCTTCATGACGGTCAACAACTCGACCACCGCCAGCGTGGCCAAGGCCACTCTGCAGGACGGCGAGGCGGAGGCCGCACCGCCCGAGGCCCCCGGCGGGCGGGTCCTGGACCTGGCGGCCCTCGAGCGCCAGCAGGCGCCCGTCACGCCCGCCGGCCACAACGGCGCCGGTGTCGGCCACCACCACTACGACGTCCTCGGGCTGGTCGCCATCGTCTCGGCGGTGCGCATCCGCGAGCTCGAGTACTTCCGCGTCCCGTCGCTGCAGCGGTCCGCCGACGTCGACATCCGCGTCCGAGCGGTCGGCAGCCCCGGGCCGCGGATGCGGTCGCAGGTCACCCACGGGCCGACGTTCGTCGCCTACGACGAGCATCTCGGGCGGCTGGGCGCGAACTTCCGGCTGGACTTCCGCGACCGGATCGAAGTGACCTTGGGTCCGCTGCTGGCGCGCTCGCCCCACGTCGTCTACACCAACGTCGTGGAGGCGCTGCTGCGGTTCATGCTGGCCTCGCGCGACCGGGTCCTGCTGCACTCCGCGACCCTGGAGCTGGACGGCCAGGGCCTGATGCTCACCGCCGCCACCGACACCGGCAAGACCGGCACGGTCCTGCGGCTGCTGCGCGAGCAGGGCGCCTCGTTCCTGTCCGACGACATGACGATCGTGGAGCCCGGCGGCCGGGCGTGGTGCTACCCCAAGCCGCTGACCATCAGCTCCCACACCCTGCGGGCCGTCAACCAGCGCAGCCTCGGGCTCCAGGAGCAGCTCAAGCTGGCCGTGCAGAGCCGCATCCACTCTCGCGGCGGGCGCTCGTTCGGCAGCAGGCTGGCGGACATGAACCTGCCGATCATGGCGCTCAACGCCGTCACCCAGGCGATCGTCCCGCCCCCGAAGTACATGGCCGACCGGCTGGTGCCGTGCAGCTTCGCGCGCTCGACCACGGTGCGGAACCTGTTCGTGATCGAGCGTGGGCCCTACGAGCTGGAGAACGTCGAGCCGGGCCGGGCGCTGGACATCCTGGTCGCCAACACCGACGACGCCTACGGGTTCCCGCCGTTCCGCTACTTCGCGCCGGCGATCACCATCGGCGGGGAGGACTACCCCACGCTGCGCGCGCGGGAGCAGGCGCTGCTGGCGCGGTTCCTGGACGGCATCACGGTGCGCCGGATCGTCCGGGACGACTTCTCGTGGGCGCAGGCCATCCCGGAGCTCCTCGGCAACGGCAGGCGCCGCGACAGCGGCGGCAACGGCAACGGCTCCCGGCTGCAGCGGCCGCCAGGGTCGTCGTCGTCGGCATGATCAACTTCAAGTCGAGAGCGGCGGTCGCGGGGCGCGGCGCCGTCGACCAGGCGGCGGCGGTCGAGACCCGCAACCCGGCCGAGCTGTCGGGCCGGGTGCTGGCGTTCGCCACCGTGGTGATCGCCGTCGCCGCCGTGTTCCTGCGCGTGTGGCAGCTCGGCCTGCTCGGCTTCAACAGCGACGAGGCCGTCTACGCCGGGCAGGCGGCCTCGATCGTCGGGCACCCGGACTACCGGACGATCTTCCCGATCTTCCGCGCCCACCCGCTGCTCTACCAGTTCAGCCTCGCGCTGGTCTACCAGTTCGTGCTGACCGACCTGGCGGGCAGGATCCTGGCGGTGGGCTTCGGGCTGGTCGGGCTGTGGTTCGTCTACCGCGCCGGCAACCTGCTGTACGGCCGGCGGGTCGGGGTGGTCGCCGCGCTGCTGCTGGCGGTGATGCCCTACCACGTGGTGGTGACCAGGCAGGCGCTGCTGGACGGTCCGATGACCACCTTCGCGGCGCTCACGCTGTACCTGGTGGCGAGGTACGCCGTCACCGAGCAGCCGCGCTGGCTTTACGCCGCCGGCGCCGGCCTGGGGCTCACGTTCCTCGCCAAGGAGACGGCCGTCGTCTTCCTCCCGGCCGTGTATGCCTTCCTGGCGCTGTCGCCGTCCATCAGGGTGAAACTGCGCGACCTGGCGATCTCGGGCGCATGCTTCGCCGTCGTGATCGCGCCGTTCCCGCTGTCGCTCCTGCTCGGCGGAGGCACCAAGGCCGGCAAGGGGTTCCTCGCGTGGCAGCTCTTCCGCCCGCCCAACCACAGCGGCGGGTTCTACCTGCAGTACGTGCCGGCCGCCGTCGGGTTCCTGGTGGTCCTCGCCGCCGCGCTGGCACTGTTCCTGCTGCGCCGCGAGTGGACGTGGCGCGAGAACCTCCTGGTGGTCTGGATCGCGATGCCGATCCTGTTCTTCCAGACCTGGCCGGTGAAGGGCTTCCAGTACCTGCTGCCAGTGATCCCCGCGATCGTGATCCTGGCGGCGCGGGCCCTGGCCGGTTGGCCGACGACCACCCCCCTGCGCGTCGGCAGCCGCCGCGTCCCGGCCGCGGCGCTCCAGGTCGTGGTCGTGACCCTGGTCGTCGCCACGCTGGTGGCATCGAGCTGGAGCCGCGTCAACGTGACGAACTCGACCAGCTTCCTCGCCGGCTCGGGCGGTGTGCCCGGCGGCCGCGCGGCGGGGCTGTGGCTCCGCGAGAACGTGCCGGCCGGCGCGCAGATGCTCGCGCTGGGGCCGTCGATGGCCAACATCTTGCAGTTCTACTCCCACCAGCGGGTCTACGGGCTGTCGGTCAGCCCCAACCCGCTGCACCGCAATCCGGCCTACGACCCGGTGCCCAACCCGGACCGGCTGCTGCGCGACGGCCGCCTCCAGTACCTGATCTGGGACTCGTACTCCGCGGGGCGGTCGAAGTTCTTCGCCGACAACCTCCTACGGTACGTGCGCCGCTACCGGGCCAACGAGGTCCACCGCGAGACGGTCCCCATCCGCAACGCCGCCGGCGAGACCGTCCAGGAGCCCGTCATCATCATCTACCGGGTGCGCCAACAGTGAGCCGGCTCCGCCTCCTCGCCGTCGCCGCCCTCCTCGGCCTGGGCGCGGTCCTCGCCGTCCCGCCGGCGCACGCCGGCCAGGAGCCCCCAAGCCTCGGCAGCGGCAAGCACGCGCCGCGGACGCCGATCAAGCACTTCATCACGCTGATGCAGGAGAACCACTCCTTCGACAACTACTTCGGGTCCTACCCGGGGGCCGATGGCACCCCTCCCGGGGTCTGCATGCCGTTCGACGCGGACGACCCCAAGGCCGGCTGCGTCAGGCCGTTCCATCTCGGCAACCGCTCGGTCACCGACCTCGGCCACACCCGCACCGTGTTCAACGCTCAGTACGACGGCGGCCGCATGGACGGCTTCATCAGCTCCTACCGGCGCCAGGGGCAGAGCGGCCTGCACTCGATGGGCTACTACGACGACCGCGACATCCCCTACTACTGGAACATCGCCGACAACTACGTGCTGTTCGACCGGTTCTTCACGTCGTCGGGTGCCGGCAGCGTGTGGAACCACATGTTCTGGGTCACCGGCACGCCGGGGAACCCGCGGGACGACTCGATCCCTCCAGGCGGGTTCGGCGACCTGCCGACGATCTTCGACCGCCTGGAGCAGGCGGGGGTGTCGTGGAAGTTCTACGTGCAGAACTACGACCCCACCATCAACTTCCGCACCATCAGGACGGCAGAGAAAGGCGAGCGCGCCTCGCAGGTCGTCTGGGTGCCGCCGCTCAGCTACGCGCGCTACGTCGACGACCCGAGGCTGCGCAGCCACATCGTCGACCTCAGCGAGTACTACCAGGACGTGGCGCGCGGCACGCTGCCGGCCGTCTCCTACATCGTCCCGTCCGGGGCCAGCGAGCACCCGCCAGGCCGCATCCAGGCCGGCGAGCGCTTCGTCCGCAGCCTCCTGAACGCCCTGGCCTCCAGCGGCTCCTGGAAGGACTCGGCGTTCACCTGGACCTACGACGACTGGGGCGGCTGGTACGACCACGTGAAGCCGCCGCGGGTCGACAAGTACGGCTACGGGTTCCGGGCGCCGTCCCTGGTGGTCAGCGCCTACGCCCGCCGCGGCCACGTCGACCACACCCAGCTCGACTTCACCTCGATCCTCAAGTTCATCGAGGAGAACTGGAACCTGCGCCCGCTGGCGAAGCGGGACGCGGCCGCCAACAGCATCTTGGTCGCCTTCGACTTCCGCGCCGGCCCGCGGCCCCCCGAGTACATCTCGACCGTCCGCGTACCGGCGGCGCCGCCGGAGGGCCGCCGGCCCGTCATCTATACCGCCTACGGGCTGGCGCTGGCGCTCTCGGTGGCCATCTTCGCCGGCGCGCGGGTCTCGCCGCTGGGTGCGACGCCGGTCCCCGCCGCCGCCACCGGGCCGGCGCCGGCGCGGCCGGCACGGCCGCGCCAGCCACTGCCGCGCCCCGCGCCCAGCCCCGCCGGCGGCAACGGCACCAAGCCCGCGACGCCGCCGTGGCGGCCGCTGCCGGCAGGCGCCGGGGTGCACCAGCGGATCTGGGCGCACCGGCCCAAGCGGCCTCGCCCGCTGCCCATCGGCAGGCGGTCGAGGACCAACGGCTTCCCCGCCCCCGAGCGGCTCGGCGAGCCGCTCGAGGAGCTGATCCGGCTGCTGCCCCAGCAGCTCCCCGCGCGGACGGCGCGGCGGCTCCCGGAGACCGCCGCCGCGCGCGCCGCCAAGCGGGCCCGCGCCAACGCGGCCATGGTCATGCTCGACGACGGCACGGGTGTGCTGAAGGTCTCCGGGTCGATCGGCCTCCCCCCGGGCAGATCGGCCCTGGAGGCCGGGGACGGTGTGGAGCTGCTGCTCCAGCAGCTCCACACCGACCCGGTCACGGTGCCCTTGAGCATCCTCACCCCCCTGCCGGGAGGCCGGCGGCAACCGCTGCTGGCCGTCCCCCTGGTCCATGGCGACCACGCGTTCGGCCTCATCGTGGTGGTCCGCCATCCGCGGCCCGACAATGGTCATGTCCCCCTCTTCACCGGCCGGGACGTGCAGGCCGTGACCGGCCTGGCCGACGAGCTCGCCGAGCCGCTGCGGGCCCTGTTCCTGCTGCGCTGCCTGAAGCGTGGACTGGAGGGAGGCCGATGAGGCGGGCGGCGCGGCGGTTGGCGGGCGCTGCGCTGCTGGCGGCCGCGCTCACGACCGCGGTTCCCGCCGCCGCGGCGGCCCAGTCGGCGCCAGGACGGCCGACGCTCGTGATCCGGACCAGCCCCGAGCTCCCCGGCGCGACGTTCGTCCTCGGCGGCCAGTCCGCCACGGCGGGACCCGACGGCACGGCCCGGATGGCGCCCGGGTCCTGGGTGGACCTGCGCGCCAAGATCAAGGTGGTCCCCCCGCCGGTGGCGGCGCGGCAACGGGCCCGGTTCTCGCGCTGGTTCGGACAAGTGGAGTTCAGCCACACCCCCAGGCGGGACATCGTCGTGACCGCGGGCTTCGACATCGACTACCGGAGCAGCATGTCGTTCATCGACCTCGAGAACGACCCCGTCGACCACGCGAAGGTCTCCAGCGTGGAGATGAAGGACGCCACCGGCGTCTTCCACCGGTTCACCGGCGAGCAGCTCAGGCGGCCCGTGTGGCTGTGGGGCACCAGGGTGGTGACGCTGCAATCGGGGCCCTACGCCAAACCCATCTACTACACCGTGCAGCGCGTCACGGTCGGCGGCGCCAACGTCGTCAACGAGGCGCAGCAGCGCTACGAGCCGGAGAAGGCCGCCGCCCTCAAGGTGCAGCTGCTCTTCTACCGCGCAACGTTCGAGGCGCGTGACGCCGTCTTCGGGTTCCGGGTCGGCTCGGCCGTCCGGCTGCGGTACCCCGACGGGCAGCACGGTCGTTTCCCGCTCGACGCCCGCCACGAGGTGGTCGTCGACTCGCTGCCGCGGGGGGAGTACGACGCGACCATCGAAGGGCCGGGAATCCCGGTGTCGGCGCCGGTGTCGATCACGCGGCCGCAGCGGCTCACGCTGAAGCTCGTCACCTGGCTGGACCTCGCGCTGGTCCTGGCCGTCGGGGCCGCGTTCCTGGCCGGGCTGCCACTGCTCCGGCGGCGGCTGCGGCGGCGAGCCACGGCGGAGGAGCGGGAATGAGGCGGCGGGCCGTCCGGACGGCGCTCGTCGCCGGCGTCGGGCTCTGCCTGGCGCTCGGACCCGCCGCCGCCGAGCGGCCCGCGGCGGCGGCGGACAGCCCGGTGCCGGTGCTCGCCTACTACTACATCTGGTTCAACCCGACGTCGTGGAACCGGGCGAAGACGGACTATCCCCAGCTCGGTCGCTATTCGAGCGACGACGAGACGGTCATGCGGACCCACGTACGGTGGGCCAAGGCGGCCGGCATCGACGGCTTCATCGTGAGCTGGAAGAGCACCGACCCCCTCAACCGGCGGCTCGAGCAGCTCATGCGGGTGGCCAAGGAGGAGGACTTCAAGCTCGCGATCATCTACCAGGGGCTCGACTTCACGCGGCGGCCGCAGCCCGCGGCCAGGGTCGCCGCCGACCTCGGCCGCTTCGCCAAGCGGTACGCCGGCGACCCGGTCTTCGAGCTGTTCGACCGGCCGCTGGTGATCTGGTCCGGCACCTGGGAGTACTCCGCCGCGGACATCGGCGCGGTGACCCGGCAGCTCCGCCCTGGCCTGCTCGTGCTCGGCTCGGAGAAGTCCGCGGAGGGCTACGAGCGCATCGCCGGGCTGGTCGACGGCGACGCGTACTACTGGTCGTCGGTGAACCCCGACACCAACCGGAACCACACTCCCAAGCTCAACGAGATGGGCGACCTCGTCCACGCCAACCGGGGCCTGTGGATCGCTCCCGCCGCGCCCGGGTTCGACGCCCGCCTGATCGGCGGCAGCACCGTCGTGGAGCGGAAGGACGGGGACACGCTCCGCACGCAGTTCCAGGTCGCGCTCGACTCCTCGCCGGACGCGGTCGGCCTGATCAGCTGGAATGAGTTCAGCGAGAACTCGCACATCGAGCCAAGCCGGCAGTTCGGCTCGCGGTATCTGCAGGTGCTGGCCGACATGCAGGAGACCGCGGTCCCCGGCCTGCCCGACTTCGACTCCTCCGACCCTACCGGCCGGAGCCGGCACCCCACGGCGCTGTGGTTGGTGGCGGTCGGGTTCGTCGGGGTGATCGCATCCACGCTCGTGGTGATCGGCCGGCGCAACCCGGGGCGTGGCACGCAATGAGGTGACAGCCAGGTGATCGACGGCAGGTACGACGGGGCGGTGATCCCCCGCAAGGGGCGGTTCCGCCTGCCCCGCCCGTCGCCCGGCCGGCTCGCCGCCCTGCTCCTTCCCGTCGTCGTGCTCGTGGGCGTGGCGGTCGTGCGGGAAGGGCGGTCCGAGACGGTCGAGCGCCACTACGTCTTCGCGCCGAGCGCCGATGCCTACGTCAGCTCCGCGCTGCCGGACGAGAGCTTCGGGGTGCAGCCGGTGGTCCGCGTGGTGGACGCCGACGACAAGACGCTTCGCGCCTTCCTGCGGTTCGACCTCCGGGGCGTCTCCGGGCAGGTGCTGCGGGCGACCCTGTCGCTGTATCCGCTCTCCTCCAGCGAGAACGGCGTGGTGGTCAGCGAGGTGGCGCCGCACTCGTGGGACGAGCGGACGCTCACGTTCGCGCGGTCGCCGAGGGTCGGTGCGCTCGTCGGGAACTCGGGGCCGGTGGTCGCCGAGCAGTGGACCAAGGTTGACGTCACCAGGGCGGTGAAGGGCGACGGGCCGCTCACGCTCGCGCTGACCGCCCTGCATCCACCGTCGACGGCGTACGCAAGCCGCGAGTCGGCCCTGGCGCCGGTCCTGAACGTGCGCGTCCGCGTGCCCTCGAGCAACCCCCCGGTCGGCGGTGACGCCTCCACCCAGCCGGCGCCGGCGGACTCGCCGGCCTCGGGCGACCCGGTGGTCGTCGCCGCCGGCAACATCGCCTGCGACCCGGCCGAGAAGCCCATGGACGAGGAGCTCCGCGAGTCGTCCGGGCCGGTCTGCCAGGCGAACGCCACCGCGGACCTGGCGGCCTCGTTGCGACCCGCCGCCGTGCTCGCGCTCGGGGACCTGCAGTACGACGACGGCACCCTGGAGAAGTTCCAGAGCTCCTACGGCCTCACCTGGGGGCGGCTGCGGCGTATCACCCACCCGGTCCCCGGCCACAAGGAGTACCTGGACGCCATGAGCGGCCGACCCGCCGGCGGCTACTTCGCCTACTTCAAGTCGGCTGCCGGCGAGCCGGGCCGTGGCTGGTACAGCTTCAACGTCGGCCGCTGGCACGTGATCGCGCTCAACAGCGAGTGCGACGAGATCGGCGGCTGCACCGAGTACTCACCCCAGCTCCGCTGGCTGCGGGCCGACCTGGAGGCCAACCGGCAGCGCTGCAAGCTGGCCTACTGGAACCGGCCGCGCTTCAGCTCCGGCCAGCACGGCGGCCAGACCACCCTGGCCGCGTTCTGGCACGAGCTGTACGCCGGCGGCGTCGACGTCGTGCTCAACGGCCGTGCCTACGACTACGAGCGGTTCGCCCCCCAGGACCCCGTCGGCCAGCGGGACCTGGTCCGTGGCATCCGCCAGTTCGTGGTCGGCACCGGCGGCAGGCATCTCGAGGGGTTCGAGAAGATCCAGCGGAACAGCGAAAAGCGCACCGCGGCCGCCTACGGCGTGCTCCAGCTCACCCTCCGCCCGGACCGCTACGAATGGCGCTTCGTGCCGACCACGCCGGAGGGCTTCACCGACGCCGGGGCGGCCAAGTGCCACTGAGCAGGCCGAAGCGGCGGACCTGGGTGGCGCTGGCGACCACCGGGCTGGTGGTGGTCCCCCTCGTCGCGTTCACTGTCGCACGTGCCGGCACGATCGGAACCGGCCGGCCGGCGGGGGCGGCGTGGGGGACGTTCCCGCCCGTCGCCGACGGCTACGTCAACTCCGAGCACGCCACGAGGAGCTACGGCGGCGCGCTCGTACTCCGCACCGACGCCGCCCCGGGCACTGTCCGCAGCTACCTGCGCTTCCGGGTCGGCGGCCTGGCGGGCCCCGTGCGGGCCGCGACCCTGCGGCTGTTCGCCGAGTCCGGCAGCCGCAACGGGCTGGAGGTCCGCGGGGTCGCCGACACCGGCTGGGAGGAGCGCACGCTGCAGTTCGTCACCGCCCCGCCGGTGCAGTCCGCGGTGGCGTCCACCGGTCCGATCCGGGCCCGCACCTGGGTCACCGCAGACGTGACGGCGTTGGTAAAGGGCAACGGCGACGTCGGCATGGCGCTGGTGGCGCTCGGCGTCTCCGCGGTCCGGTACGCGAGCCGGGAGGCGGGCTTGCTGGCGCCGCAGCTCGTCGTGGAGGCCGGCAGCCAGCGGCCGTTGGCGACCCCGGCGAGGCCCGCCGGCGCGGCGGAGGGCGGTGAGGTCGTGGTCGCGGCCGCCGGCGACATCGCCTGCCACCCCGACGAGATCGCGGCGGGATACCGGCCCTGCCAGCATGGCGCCACCGCCAACCTGCTCGCCGGCCTGCGGCTGGACGCCGTCCTCCCGCTCGGCGACCTGCAGTACCAGGACGGCGACCTGGCCTCGTTCCAGGCCGTCTACCACCCGACCTGGGGCCGGTTCAAGGCGATCAGCCGGCCGACGGTCGGCAACCACGAGTACGGCACCCCGGACGCGGCCGGCTACTTCT
>WNFV01009209.1_pt1 | contig 10969 bp, 9 predicted proteins | sample 5400101 | NCBI WGS metagenome assembly WNFV01 (sample SAMN13153361, study PRJNA577476) | soil metagenome | isolation source: 115 cm soil or saprolite under grassland replicate 1 | place: USA:California | collected 2016-06-15
TGGTCGACTCGTTGATCAATGCGTTTGCCGCCGATGCGTCGGACATCACCGCGCAGGTCGGACGCCACGCCTTGGATGAATTGCTGGCCGCCCATCGGCTCTGGAGCGACTGGCTGTGGGAAGGACGAGTACGAAAGTTTGCCTTCATCGCCGAGAAGCCACAGGCGCCATGAGGGAGAGTCGCGGATGTCCGGCCGTTGCGCCGTCGCTGACCTCCCCCGCCCGTGCTCATGCGCCCCTCCGCCGCGCTCACGGGGAGTCCGGTGGGAAGGGGACGCCGGTGGCGCTGTGGCAGCGGTAGCCGTTGGGGTTCTTCCGCAGGTACTGCTGGTGGTAGTCGTTCAGTCCGGGCGATAGAAGACCTCCGGCAGGAGATTTCTCCGCGATGCGGCAAGGAGTAATGTTCGAAGGCGAGGACTGCGGACCGCGACGCGAGGGAGCCGCCGCCCATCTGACCCGGCGGGATGCGTCGTCAAGGAGGTCGCTGCAGCTGCGGCCCCGGCCCACGCCGGCTGTATGCCGGCCCACGAAGCTCAGAAATAGGTCGCGGGCACGCAACCCTCGCCGCGTCGCACCGCTGGGGGCTCCTCGTGCGAACTATCACTAGTCAGAGGGCGGCTATCCGAGAGCCGACGCCCACACCACACCGCCCGTTTCGATTCGCGTGCACGGGCGCTCGCGCGGCGTGCTCGGTGGCCGCCGTCGTGCTGCTGGCCGCTGCGCTACCCGCCGGCTGCTCCGCCAAGGACAGCAGCGGCGGCCACACGGTCGACTCGCGCAGGATGGCGGACTCGGTCAGCAGGTACCTGCGCGAGCAGGCGCCCGGCGTACAGATCAGCAGCGTCAACTGTCCCCAAGGAGTCAAGCTGGCTGATGGCGCGACGTTCCAGTGCACCGCCGGGGTAGCGGGCAGTCAACTGCCCGTGACGGTGACCCTGAGCAACGTGAAAATCGACGGCGACACCGAAGAGTACGAGTACGAGCTCAAGCCGGCCAAAGCCCTCGTCGACACTGAAGAGGTCATCACCCAGATCCAGTCACAGCTGCCGGCGCGGGCCGCCAACGCCACGGTCGCCTGCGGTACGCCGCGCGTCCAGGTCGCCGCAGTCGGCGGGAGGATCGCGTGCACCATTTCCTTGGGAAGCAGGCGCCAGGTAGTGCAGACCGTGGTCGACGACCTCGACGGGACGGTGCACTTCGAGCCGACCACCGTGTGGCCGGCGACGCGACCGAAGGCCGCAACCGGGAAGATCGGCGACAAGCTGACGGCCTACGACGAGGTGGGTGACGCCCAGCTCGAGGCCACCGTCATGCGGCTGAAGTTCTCCGCCGGCGACGAGTTCGACCGACCCGAGCATGGCCTGTACATGGGCGCGTACGTGAAGCTACGCGCGCTCGCGGACGGGCAGGACCTCATCGAGATGACCGCGCTGGTCGGCGGCCGTAGCTACAGCGGGGACGTGATCACCGGCTCGAGCGCGTTCGATCCGCCTCTGGACCCGGTGACGCTCAACCGGGGCGAGCAGGCGTCCGGCTGGCTCGTGTTCGACGTTCCCGCCCGGCACGGTCAACTGGTGATGCGCGACCTGGAAGGGCACCAGATCGGGATCTGGAAGTACTGATCTGGCTGGCGACCGCCCGTCCGATCGTGCGATCCCGATGCAGCACGTCAGTCTCTGTCGACCTCGTACGCCGGCAACGGGACCCCGGTCGCGCTGTGGCACCGGTAGCCGTTCGGGACTTTCCGCAAGTACTGCTGGTGGTAGCCCTCGGCGTAGTAGAAGCTGCCGGCCGGGGCGACCTCGGTGGTGATGTCGCCGTACATGGCCTTCTTCAGCGCCGGACCGTACGCCGCCTTCGTGGCCTCGACCTCGGCCAGCTGTTCCGGCGTCGTGTAGTACACCGCCGACCGGTACTGCGACCCGAGGTCGTTGCCCTGGCGCATCCCCTGGGTCGGGTCGTGCGACTCCCAGAACACCCGCAGCAGCTCGCCGAACGTCACCCGCTTCGGGTCGTACACCACTCGCACCGCCTCGGTGTGCCCGGTCCGCCCGGTGCACACCTCCTCGTACGTCGGGTTCGCCGTGTACCCGCCGGCGTAGCCCACCGCCGTCGTCCACACCCCCGGGACGTCCCAGAAGAACTCCTCAGCACCCCAGAAGCACCCGGTCCCGAACCAGACCTCCTCATACCCCGGAGGCGCCGGCGCGGTTTGCGGCGTGCCGAGCACGATGTTCGTCTCCGGTACCGCGAACTGCGGCGCCGGGTGCCCGGCCAGCGCGTCGTCGCGCTCCACCATCTGTGTCCTGTGCCTGAAGAGGGACATCGTCACGCCTCCCGCTCGGTTGCTCTCATCGTCCTCCAACACCGCGGCGCGGCCGAACGTTCCGCCGGTCGCTTACGGCACGATGACGCCGGTCACGCGATCATCGCGGCCCGCCCGGCCGGCATCGCGCCCCGCAACGGCGCATAAGCGAGCGCGATCCGTCGTACGCCCTCCTCCAGGTCCTCGGGCTCCGACGTGTACGGCAGCCGCATGAACCGGTCCAGCCCGCCGTCCGGCGCGAACCGGGACCCGGCCATCAGCAGTACGCCGTGCCGCTCGGCCAGCCCGACCAGCGCGGCACCCACCGGCGCCGGCAGCTCGCACCACAGCGAGAGGCCGCCGGCAGGGACCCGGAACGTCCAGTCGGGAAGGTGCGTGGCGACCGCCGAGGTCAGCGCTGTACGACGCTCCAGCAGCCCGGCCCGCCGCTCGGCCAGGATCTCCGCGCGCCGCGGCAGCAGCCGCGCCACGATCAGCTGCTCGAGCACGGGCGCGCCGAGGTCCATCGACGCCCGCGCGTCCAGGATCCGCGGCACCAGCTCCTCCGGCGCCCGGATCCAGCCGATCCGCAGCCCGCCCCAGAACGCCTTGCTGACGCTGCCGACCGTCACGGTGCCGTGCGGGTGGAACGTCGCGAAGGGCGCCGGCGACGACCCCGCGTCCAGCGACAGCTCGACCAGCGTCTCGTCGACCACGACCGTCGTACGGTTGCGGGCCAGCGCCGCTGCGAACCGCTCCCGGTCCGGATCGGACATCTGGTGTCCGGTCGGGTTCTGGAAGTCCAGCACCATCCACGCCGACCGCGGCGCGGTCTGCCTAACCGTTGCCTCAAGCAACGGAAGGTCCCACCCGGCCGGTGTCATGGCCGCCGGTACGACGCGAGCCCCGCCACGTCGTACCGCGTCGATCGAGTTGGGATGGGTCGGGCTCTCGGTCAGCACCCGGTCGCCGATCCCGGTCAGCGCGCGCATCGCGATCGCGGTCGCGGACAGCGCCCCGCCGGTCACGATGACCTGATCCGGCGAGGTCGGCAGCCCTCGGTCGTCGTACCAGTCGGCGATCTCGTCGCGCAGCACCGGCAGCCCGAGCGGGTGGTAGCCGGGGGTGGCGAGGTGCGCGGGCAGCTCCTCGACCGCCTCGGCGACAGCGGCGCTGATCCCGGGCACCGCCGGCGATGCAGCGCAGGTGAAGTCGTACAGCCCGTCGGCGTTCAGGCCGGGGGAGCGCCGGACCACCGCGTCGGTGTCGGTCGCGCTGCTCGGCAGGCTCGCGATGCTGCCGGAGCCGCGCCGGCTGGTCAGGTAGCCGCGGTCCCGCAGCTCCGCGTACGCCGAGGTCACTGTGGTCCGGCTGACGTCGAGCGCCTCGGTGAGGTCGCGCTCGCTGGGCAGCCGGGCGCCGGGCGGGATCCGGCCGTCGGCGATCAGCAGCCGCAGCCCATCGGCCAGCGCCTTGTACGCCGGGCCGCCGGCGAACATCCACGAGCCGAGCAGTCCGGCGACCGTGCTCGCCGGGAGGTGTCGCGTCGTCATGCAGTCCACTATCTCCGAATTGGCTATGGAATGCCAGACCAAAGTGACGGACGATCGACCGTGTGACTGCCACTTCTGTTCCCGTGCTCGCTCCCGTCCGGACCGGTTCGCGCCGGCTGACCCGCCGCATCGTCCAGCTCTACGCCGGCCTCACCCTGTACGGCGTCTCGATGGCGCTGATGATCCGCAGCGGCCTCGGCCTGGACCCGTGGGACGTGCTGCACTACGGGATCACCCGGCACGTACCGATGACGTTCGGCACGGTGGTGGTCGTGGTCGGCGCGCTGGTGCTGCTCGGCTGGATCCCGCTGCGGCAGCGGCCGGGGCTCGGCACGATCAGCAACGTGCTGGTGATCGGACCGGTCACCGACCTCGCGCTGTTCGTCCTCGGTCGGCCGGACGCGCTCGCGTTGCGGATCGCGCTGATGGTGGCGGGTATCGCGGGCAACGCGCTGGCGACCGCGCTCTACATCGGCGCCCGGTTCGGTCCGGGTCCGCGCGACGGCCTAATGACCGGCCTCGTACGGCGCACCGGGCTGAGCGTGCGGCTGGTCCGCACCACGCTCGAGGTGTCCGTGCTCGGCGCCGGCTGGCTGCTCGGCGGGGTCGCCGGCGTGGGCACCGTGGCGTACGCCTTGGCCATCGGGCCACTGGTCCACGTGCTGCTGCCGCGGTTCGACGTAATGGTCCTCGACGGGCCAGAAGCAGTGGGCCGCCCGGAGCACTGAGGCTCCGGACGGCTCGCTCCAGGGGACGCGTCAGCCGCGGGAGGGGCCGCGGTCGGGTGCGTTGTCCGGCCGGTGCGGGCCGGGCGTCTGCTGGCCGGTGGCGGGCGGCGCCTGGACGGCACCACTGGCCGCCGCCTGGCCGGCCATCGTGAACTTCTGCGCGTCGCTCATCGGGCCCTGCTGCCGCACCTGGCCCTGAACCACCTGGCCCTGCTGCGGCTGCATGCCGTTCTGCGTGCGGATCTGGTCGAGGATGCTCTGCAGCTGCGCCACGTGCGCGGCCCGCTGGGCCGGGTCCGAGGAGTACACCGACCCGACCATCGCCGCCTGCATCGCGTGCAGCTGCTGCGCGCTGGTGCGGGTCTGGTGGATGTTCCGGTGAACGTCCGCGTCGAAACGCCCGGCCTCCTGCGCACCGAGGTGCGCCGCCGCGCGCAGCGTCGCCGCGCCCTGGCGCTCGGACCACCAGCGCGAGACCCGGTTCGCCACGTTGCGGGCGCCGGTCGCGACGGACTGGCCGGCCGCGTACGCGGTCTGGGCGACCGCGTTGCCCGCGCGGCTCGCGCCCTGCGCGATCGCCTGCCCGGTGGCGCGGCCGGTCTGCGCGACGGCCTGGCCGGCCGCGGTAGCGCGCTCCGTGACGGCCTGCCGGGTGTCACGGGCTCCCTGCGCGATGGCCTGGCCGGCTTCGCGCGTGCCCTGGGCGATGGCCTGGCCGGTCGCCCGGGTGCCCTGGACGACGGCCTGACCGGCCGCGCGGACGCGCTCGGCCGCCAGCTGCGCGGTCCGGGCCACGGCCTGGATCTGCCGCTGGACGAACAGGAAGCCGTCGGCCATCCGGGTCAGCGCGTCCAGCTGCTGCGGCGTCAGCTGCGCGAGCTGCGGCGGCAGCTCCTGGCGGAACGGCTCGGGAGTGGTCGCATTGCGCTGCGGGGGTCCTGCGAAGGGTGTGGACACGGGGAGCTCCTAGTCGAGGTAGACGGCGTAGTTGACACCGACCGCCGGAGACAACGGGTCCCTCGCCGGCCTCTTGCTGTACAGGTGGAACTGGGCACCGGGACGCGTCCACACGGCGAGGTGGCGGCGGTCGGCGCCGGCGCCGACCGCCCACTCGTCGTCGAAACCCGGGGTCGCGTCGGTCCGGACGTAGGCCGGCTCGCCCCAGTGCTGCGTGGCGAGCTCGAGGGCCGCGGGCCAGTGTGCGTCCAGCCCGGCCTCCGCCGCCGGGATGTCGTCCGGACCGATCTGGTACGCCGCCCAGCCGCTGTCCTTGCAGTCGGCGTACACCAGGCCGTTGAAGGCGATCATGTCGATGCCGCGGCGGGTCGTGAAACCCCACGACTCCATCGCGTCGGGGATCTGCATGTCCTGCTCGAGCGCCCACGGCACCCAGCCGGTGGCGGCCGACACACGCCGGACCAGCTCGATCACGACCGCGATCCCGGTCTGGTTGTCGTCCGGGCCGGCGACCGCGGTCCAGTCCGGGACCTCCGCGAGATCGGCCATCGCCAGACCGTCCTGGTCGAGCGGTCTGTCCTGCGTCTTCATGCGAGCCGTTTCCTTCCGTCAAGGGCGGAGTGCCGGACTTCAACGTTAAAAGGCGCCGGGGGTCACCGCGGGGCGGTCCGCAGGCGCCACTGGTCGTAGGCTGCTGGGGTGACATCAGCTCAGTGGGGATTCGAGACCGTCGCGATCCACGCCGGCAACGAGCCGGACCCGACCACCGGGGCGGTGGTGCCGCCGATCTACGCGACCAGCACGTACAAGCAGGACGGCGTCGGCGGGCTGCGCAACGGGTACGAGTACTCGCGCTCGGCGAACCCGACCCGCACCGCGCTCGAGGAGTGCCTGGCCGCGGTCGAGGCCGGCACCCGCGGCTTCGCCTTCGCCAGCGGCCTGGCCGCCGAGGACACCCTGATGCGCTCGATCTGCGCGCCCGGTGACCACGTGGTGTTCCCGAACGACGCGTACGGCGGCACGTTCCGGCTGTTCTCCAAGGTGCTGTCGCAGTGGGGCATCGAGCTGACCCCGGTCGCGGTCACCGACCCGGACGCGATCCGCGCGGCCGTCCGGCCCGGTGTCACGAAGGTGGTCTGGCTGGAGACGCCGACCAACCCGCTGCTGAACGTCGCCGACATCGCGCTGGTCGCGCAGATCGCCCACGAGAACGGCGCCCTGCTCGTGGTCGACAACACCTTCGCGTCGCCCTATCTCCAGCGCCCGCTGGAGCTCGGCGCCGACGTCGTGGTGCACTCCACCACCAAGTACATGGGCGGTCACTCCGACGTCGTCGGCGGCGCGCTCGTCGTCCGGGACGCCGGGCTGGCCGACAAGATCGCCTTCCACCAGAACGCGATCGGCGCCGTCGCCGGGCCGTTCGACGCGTTCCTGGTGCTGCGCGGCATCAAGACGCTCGGGGTCCGGATGGACCGGCACAGCGACAACGCCGAGAAGGTCGCCGAGTTCCTGCAGCGGCACCGCGCCGTCACGTCGGTGCTGTACCCGGGCCTCGACGGGCACCCCGGGCACGAGACCGCCGCCAAGCAGATGAAGCGGTACGGCGGGATCGTCTCGTTCCGCGTCACCGGCGGCGAGCAGCATGCCCTCGACGTCTGCAACCGCGCGCAGGTCTTCACGCTCGGCGAGTCGCTCGGCGGCGTCGAGTCGCTGATCGAGCACCCGGGCCGGATGACCCACGCGTCGGTGGCCGGCACGCCGCTGGAGGTCCCGGCGGACCTGATCCGGCTGAGCGTCGGCATCGAGACCGCCGACGACCTGCTCGCCGACCTCGAGCAAGCACTGGGGTGACAAGGGCCTACCCGGGGCGCTTCGTCTGCGTGGACTTCGGTTCCACGTTCACCAAGGCGGTCGCGGTCGACGCCGGGTCCGGTGAGCTGGTCGCGCGGGCCGAGCACCGCACTACGATCGACACCGACGTGATGACCGGCTGGCTTCGTTGCCGTGAGCAACTCATCGCCGCCGATCCGGTCTCGGCGAGCGCCGAGGTGCTGGCCTGCTCCAGCGCCGGTGGCGGGCTGCGGATCGCGGTGGTCGGCAACGAGGAGCTGGTCACCGCCGAGGCCGGCCGCCGGGTCGCGCTGAGCAGCGGCGGCCGGGTGGTCGCGGTCGTCAGCGGCGGGCTGACCGCGTCGTCGCTCAAGGAACTGCGGGCCGAGAGGCCGGACGTCGTGCTCCTGGTCGGAGGTACCGACGGCGGGAACGCGGCGGTCTACACCCGGGCCGCGCAGGTCCTCGCGACGTACCGCTGGCGGCGTCCCGTCGTTGCCGCCGGCAACATCGACGGGCGCGACGAGGTCGCGGAGCTGCTGGCGGCGGGCGGAGTGCCGCACGTCGCGGCGGCCAACGTCGTACCGCAGATCGGGGTGTTCGCGCCGGACGGGGCGCGGGCCGCGATCCGGGAGATGTTCCTGGCGCACGTGATCGGCGGCAAGAACCTGTCCAGGGACAAGGCGTTCGGACAGCTGGTGCGGGCTGCCACCCCGGACGTCGTACTGCGTGGGGTCGAGCTGCTCGCCGGGCTGCACGGGGACGTCGCGGTGGTCGACGTCGGCGGCGCGACCACGGACGTGCACTCGGTGGTCGAGCTCGACCCGGAGGACGCGAACCTCGGGCGCGAGGTGGTCGCCACTCACCCCGTGACGCGCACGGTCGAGGGCGACCTGGGGATGCGGTGGAACGCCGTACCCGTGGTGGAGGCCGGGGTCGCGGCCGGGCTGCTGGACGCCGGCGACGAGGGGTTCCGGGAGGCCGCGAAGCGGCGGCACGAGGACCCGGCGTTCCTGCCCGCGGACGCGGGGGAGCGGGAGTACGACGAGCGGCTGGCGACCGTCGCGGTGACGGTGGCACTGCGCCGGCACGCGGGACGGCAGCGGGTGCAGTTCGGGCCTGACGGCCGGGTCGTGGAGCGGTCCGGCAAGGACCTGCGCGAGGTGGACCTGTTGGTCGGGTCCGGCGGGGTGCTGCGGCACAACCCGCCCGAGGTGGCCGAGCGGGTGCTGCGCGCCACCGCGACCGGAGCGCGCGCGGAGGGCTGGCTGGTGCCGGAGTCGCCGCGGACCGTCGTCGACGCCGACTACGTGCTGGCGGGTGTCGGGCTGCTCGCCGACCGGGCGCCGGAGGCCGCGGCGGGTCTGGCCGCCCACGTGACGAAGAGCCGCTGATCGGGTCGCACGCGCACTAGGGTGAGCGGCGTGAGCCGTGATACCGAGGAGCAGCAACCGGCGCCGACCGGTGAGCCGCAGCGCGGCTCGGCCGACCCGGACCTGCGCAAGGACCCGGACCTGCGCACGAACGCGGACCAGGCCGAGAGCCCGGTCGCGGACACCGCGGTCGGTCAGGAGACCACGCCCGGCATCGAGGCGGCACCGCAGCGGCGCCGTGGCCCGGTCGACACCGGCGTGACGCCGGCGGTGCAGATCGCGGCGGCGTGGTCGTGGCGGTTACTGGCGATCGCCGGCGCGGTCGGCGTCATCGGCTTCGGGATGCGCTACCTGTCGGAGATCCTGATCCCGGTCGTGGTCGGCGTGCTGCTCACCGCGCTGCTCGTGCCGGTGACGAACGCGCTGCAGCGGCTCCGGCTGCCGCGCGGCGCCGCGGCGGGTATCACCGTGCTCGGCATGCTCGTGGTCGTCGCCGGCCTGCTCACCATCGTCGGCACCCAGATCGGCTCGGGGTTCGACGAGCTGTCCAGCAAGGTCGGCGAGGGCATCACCAAGCTGCGCGACCTGGTCCGGATCAACCTGAACGTCACCGACGAGCAGATCACCGACTATCTCGAGAAGGTCCGGCACTCGATCGCCACCAGCAGCGGCCTGGGCGCCCGGGCGGCGGAGGTCGGTACGACGGCCGCCCACGTGGTCGCCGGGCTGTTCATCGCCCTGTTCTGTACCTTCTTCTTCCTCTACGAGGGCCAGCGGATCTGGGCCTGGCTGATCCGGCTGTTCCCGCGCGTGGCCCGCGCGAAGGCCGACTCGTCCGGGCGCAAGGCGTGGGTCTCGCTGACCGCGTTCGTCCGTGCCACCCTGCTGGTCGCCGCGGTCGACGCCACCGGAATCGCGGTCGGCGCCGCCGTGCTCGGCCTGCCGTTGGTCACCGCGATCGGCATCCTGGTGTTCGTCGGCTCGTTCGTCCCGGTGGTCGGCGCACTGGTCAGCGGCGCGGTCGCGGTGCTGGTCGCGTTCGTGGTGAAGGGGCCGCTGGTGGCGCTGCTGATGCTCGGCGTGGTGATCGCGGTGCAGCAGCTCGAGGCGCACGTGCTGCAGCCGTTCCTGCTCGGCCGCGCGGTCAGCGTGCACCCGCTCGCCGTCATCCTCTCGATCGGCGCCGGCGTCGTCATCGCCGGCATCGTCGGCGCCCTGGTCGCGGTCCCGACCGCCGCCGTCGTCAACACCGTCGTCAACCACCTCGCCGGCAACGACATCGAACCCGAACCCCCGGACCGCCTGCGCAACGGCAAGAACGGCAACGGCAGGCACGGCAACGGCAAGCACGCCCCCGAGGCAGCTGCAGACGCCTGAGCGCTTGTCATGGGTCCGCACCACTTGCCAGGGTCAGCACGCCTCATGGCACATGGGAAGGCCCGGCTGGACGGATCCAGCCGGGCCTTTCGTCGTACAGACGGAACTCAGTGCAGCGCGGCGGCGGAGGTCTCCGGGTCCTGCTCCTGCTGCGGGGCGCCGGGGGCGCGGCCGGCGAGGCGCTGCTCCGGGGTGATGATCGCCAGCACCAGTGCGACCGCCAGGAACGGCAGGGCGACGAGGAAGACGTCGTCCATCGACTGGACCAGGCTGTGCAGGGCCCAGCCTCGGGCCGGCTCACGCAGGGCGTGCAGACCCTGGACGCTGTTCGCGGCCCTGGCCAGCTGGTCGACCGTGCTCTGCGCGGCCTGCGGTACGGCGTCGGCCAGGTGCACCTTCAGCCGGCTGGTCAGCACGGCGCCGAACACCGCTGTACCGATCGCGCCACCCATCGAGCGGAAGAAGGTCATCGTCGAGGTCGCGATGCCCATGTGCTGGCGCGGCACGCTGTTCTGCGCGGCGGTGACGACGATCTGCATCGACAGGCCCAGGCCTGCACCCATCAGGAACATGTAGATCGCCAGCTGCCAGTACGGCGTGTCGCTCGCGATCGTCGACAGCAGCAGCATCGCGCCGGCGACCAGGATCGCGCTGATGATCGGGTACTGCTTGTACCGGCCGGTCTTGCTCATCAGCTGGCCGCTCGGGATCGACGAGCCGAAGATGCCGACGATCATCGGCAGCAGCGCCAGGCCGGACTTGGTCGGCGACATCTCCTTGACCGCCTGCAGGTACAGCGGCAGGAAGATCAGCGCGCCGAACATCGCGACACCCAGCATGAACGCG
>WNFV01011421.1_pt1 | contig 10969 bp, 10 predicted proteins | sample 5400101 | NCBI WGS metagenome assembly WNFV01 (sample SAMN13153361, study PRJNA577476) | soil metagenome | isolation source: 115 cm soil or saprolite under grassland replicate 1 | place: USA:California | collected 2016-06-15
CCCCCGCGCCGGCCGACCGTAGCACGAGGCTAGAACCTCCTCTTTACGAGCACAACGCCGCCTGTTAAGACCGTCTTGTAACCTCGACCACAGCCATGAACTACCACGTCGGCGAGTGGATCTCGGTCCGCGCTCAGGCCGAGCGCACGCCGCCGCGCTTCACCCTCACCGTCACCCTCGGCGAGTTGCCCGAGGGCTGGCAGCGGACGGGTCGCCACGCGCGGACATGGTCGGGAATCGCCGGCCTGGTGCTGATCGCGCCTTTCGTCGGCCTGCTGCTGGCCAGCGTGCTGAACAACCTCGGCGTCAGCGCGCCCTACTCGTGGTTAGCCGGCTCGTCGGTCGCGATCCTCGCGGGGACAATCAGCCTTTTCATCGGCATACCGGTCGCCATCGCGATGAACGTCTGGCGCATCACCCACATCGGCCTGCACCGCCACGCGGGCCGGCTCGAGGGACTGCTGGCGCTGGAGGTCGTGCCACTGCACCTGGTCGTCGTGTTTGCGGCGCTGCTGCTCGGCGGGCTCTTCGTGGCCCACCTGGCGGCCGACTCCTACGCCTGTCTGAACGGAGTCAGGTCCGCCTGCTGATCGCCTAAGCCGCGGTCACCCAGTGACGCAGCTGGATCACCCGCTCGCGCAGCTTCTGCTCGGCCTCCAGCGGCGTGTCGATCTCCTTGCGCTCGCGGTGCCATCGCTCCATGGCGAGGTCGAGCTGCGCCGTCTGCAGACGCGCGATCTTGAAGTAAGCGGAAAACCCGGCGCGGTTCAGCGCGTGCAGGCGCTGCCTCAGCCGCTGCCACGGGCTGGCGAGAATCGGCACCTCCGCGGGCAGGATCGCTCCGGCCCCCGTCGCCGCCTCCTTGCGCAGCTGGTCGAGATGACAAAGATCGTGTTGTCGATGGGGAAGAGAGCCGCCCACGCGTCCCACGCGAAATGGCCCGCGATGGCGACGATGAAGCCGGCGACGATGGCAAGGGTCTTCTGCCGCATGCTCGGCAGCTGGCGCGCGATGCCGACGCCCGCGCCGATGAAGGCCGTGTACGTGGCATGGCCGAAGAAAAGCCCCAGCACCTGGCGCGCGTACCACTGGAGGCCGGCCGCGACGCCGCCGATTCCCTCGGGGGCGAAGATCGCATAGATGTTGGTCATGTAGCTGATCGACTCCAGGTAGTTGAATCCAAGACCGACCGCCGCGCCGTAAACGATTCCGTCGACCACGTCATCGAATTCGTTGCGCATGACCAGAAAGAGCAGCAGCACAGCAAGACCTTTGCTCACCTCTTCCAGGATCCCGGCCATGAAAGCGAGCGAGGTGTCGAGCCCTGGCCCCGGGACGAGCGCGTGCTGCGCCGACGTTTCCCAGATCGTCTCGCCCCAGACCACAAGGCTCGTCGCGACGATGGCGCCCCACGCGGCGGCGACGAGGACGAGGCGCCACGGCTCTTTGTGATTGCGGTCCAGCCGGCGCACGACCACCAGCCCAAACGCGGTGGTGGGCAGGCAGGCCAGCGCGCACACCGCGGCGACACCTGGTCCCGCCGACTGAGTGAAGAGGAAGACGTCGATGATCAACAGCCAGAGCAGGACTCCCAGGCCGAGCAGCACCGATGCGCGGATGAGGTGCTTGCGTCGCGTGGCAGGGTCCCGGTCGTATGCGCGGACGAGGATGAAAGTTCCCAGGGCGACCAGGGCGACCGCGAGTGCGCCGTAGAGGGAGGTGCGGCCGGGGATGGTGTCCAGGTAGACGTAGTTGAGGATCGAGCTCGCGATCAGCGCGACGACGATGAGCGCGGCGAGCGCGAGCGCGATGCGGTAGCGACGCGGGCGCAGCCTGGACCGCGGATTGGCTGCGGGTGTGATCACGAGCGGTCCACCCGGACGAATCGCCTGCCCAGAACTTCGACCGGGAGATCCCGCTGCAGGCGTTCGATGACGAATGTGTAGCGGCCCGGCAGCACGTAGCGATATCCCTGGGGAACGAGCACCGGCACGATGGACTCGTCGGCGAGTGAGGACGGCGTCCCCGGACCCACCGCGCCGCGGAGTGTGCCAAAGCTGTCGTACCAGCGCGCGTCGACCGTGATGTTGGGTGGCAGCGACGACCAGTCGACCACCGCCGCGAACTCCACGTTGCGCGGGAACTCCGAGCGGTCAGGTCCTTCGACCTCGCCGGTGTCGCCGTTGTAGACGTAGACGCCGGCGATCTTCGCCTCAGCGCCTGTGGACTGCCCTAGCGGCTCGAAGTACGCGAACTGGATCAGGCCGATGGCGAGGATGACCACGCCGGCGGTGGCAAACACCAGCAAAGTGCGGTACAGGACCTTCAGCTGGTCGTATGTGGCGTTCAAGACCGCTCAGTCGAATGGATTTGCCGGCGCGTTGTCAAGGAAGACACCAGAAGGAGGTATAGCGAATGCCACAGAGCGCCTGGAGCAACAAGCGAGAACGGCAGTACGAGCGCATCAAAGAAGGGCTGTTGGAGCGGGGCGCCGGCGTGGAGAGGGCTGAGGAAATCGCCGCCCGGACCGTCAACAAGGAGAGGGCTCAGCATGGCGAGGCCAGGGAGACGAGCCGCACCTCGACCGACGATATGTCGTCAGGCCGGCGCGGCGGACTGCGGTCGCACCGCGGCTCCGGTGGCCGGACCTACGACCAACTCCGCAACGAGGCCAAGGCGAGGGGGATCAAGGGCCGCTCGCGCATGAACAAGGAGCAGCTGGAGAAAGTCCTCAGCCGCTAACCGGTCGCTGTCCCTGCCATTCGGGCACTAATAGTCGACTCACCGCAGCCTGATGTTGCGATTCGGGCAAACATGGCGGATTCGGTGGTGCGGCGGAGAGGAGTTGAACCTCCACGTCCTTGCGGACACTAGCTCCTGAAACTAGCGCGTCTGCCATTCCGCCACCGCCGCAACGGAGCGAAAAGTGAGTATACCCACCGCCACTTTTTCGCCTTAAGCTCCCTGCCGTGATCGCACGGTGGCTCGTCGCGGCCCTTCTACTTGCGGCGTGCGGCGATGCGGGGCCTGGCGCGGCCGGCGTCGCCTCGCACACTCCGGGGCCCGTCGCCGACACCTGGCTCCGCCACGGTTCGACCTGGCATCAGATCGCCGGTTCGCATCCCTCGCCGCGATACGCGGCCGCGATGGCCTATGACGCAGCGCGCCGTGATTTCGTTCTGTTCGGCGGTCAGTTCGGCGGCGTCTCCTACGACGAGACGTGGACGTTCGACGGCAAGATCTGGACCCGGCTCGACCCCGCGCATAAGCCACGGCCCCGGCGCGACGCCGCGATGGCCTACGACCCGTCTCGGCAAATCGTGGTGCTCTACGGGGGCCTGATCGCAAACGGTGCGGAGGGCTCCGAAGCCGCCGACACGTGGACCTGGAATGGAGTCGACTGGACGGAGGTCAGCTCCGACAACGCAGGGCCTCGCTTCCGCGTTGGCGCGCGGATGGTCTCTGCGGGCGACCATGTGGTTCTCTTCGGAGGCAACGTCTTCAATGTCCGGTACTTCGGCGATGCGTGGAGGCTGGACGGATCGAACTGGATACGCGTCGACCACGATCCGACGCCGGCGGGCCGAGGGGACGCAGCCGTGGCGTGGAACCCGGACGATTCCTCACTGTTCGTCGATGGCGGCCTGGTTTTGCGTCCGGACGCAGGTCCAGGGAATCTCGGCATCGCCCGTCGGGACGCCTGGGTGCTGCGGAACGGGACCTGGACCCCAATCACCACCCCGGGACCGCCCGTCCTCTATGACGCGAGCGCGATCTGGGATGGGTCGACGCACTCGGTCGCGGTGATGTTCGGCATGGTTTGCCCGAACCCGGTCGCCGATGCGTGGTCCTGGAATGGCTCCGCCTGGAAGCGTTCGAGCCTCCCTGTGCCGGGGCGTTGGTCTGCTGCTGTGGCGGAGGACTCGGGCGGCGACGTCCTCGTCTTTGGCGGGGACGACGAGAGCGGCTGCTAGATCAGCTCGCGACGAACAGCGTGTTCCAGGCCGCCTCGATCAGCTCCGGTGTCAGCTGCGGACGCACGCCGCGCGCTGACGACACGTCGACAAGGCGCTCCAGCAGGTCGCGCGGGTGGTTGCCGCGCAGCGGACGGCCCCCGTACATGGTCTGGACCATCTCCAGGGCCAGGGGCGCCGGCGGAATCGTGAGCCGGTCCCTCTCCCGCTCGAAGATGCGGCACCACATCTCCCAGGTGGGGTCCGGCATCAGCACCTTGTAGGCCAGGCGCCGCAGGTAAGCCTCGTCCAGCAGCTCGGCGGGCTTCAGGTTCGTCGACAGCGCGAGCTGAGCGCGGAAGGGGATCTCCACCTTGCGCCCGCTCGCGGTGAGGTTCAGGAAGTCGGTGTCCTGCTCGAGGGGCACCAGCAGGCGGTCGAGGATCTGCTTGGGCGAGACGCGCTGGCGGCCCAGGTCGTCGATCAGCAACACGCCTCCGTTGGCCTTGACCTGCAGCGGCGCGCCGTACACGCGACTGCCCTCCTCCCACGTTGCGTCGAACATCTCGAGCTGGAACTCGCCGCCGACCTGGACCAGCGGCCGCGCCACCCGGCGCCATCGGCGGTCGGCGGGCTGGTTCGGCTCCAGACGGTGGATCGCGCCGTCGAAGATCGTCATCACCTCGCCGCCGCCCACGTCCAGCGCGACGGGAAGGATGATCGGCCCGCCGAGCAGGCTCGGGATCCGCCTCGCCAGCGTCGTCTTGCCGTTGCCGGGCGCGCCGTAGATGAAGATCGAGGAGCGCGAGTTGACCGCCGCGCGCACTGCCTCCATGACGCCCGGCGCGAGTTCGATCCCGCTCAGGGCGAGGCTGACCTTGACCAGGTCGAGCGTGCCCGGCTTTGCGGCCTCGGCCAGCACCGCCTTGTATTCCTGCATCGATACCGGCGCCGGGCCCAGGTAACGGGTGCTGGCGTCGGCGATCTGGTCGCTGCGGGTGCGTCCCTGCTTCGTGATCGCGTAAGCCATCCGCTCGGGCAGCGGGCGGCCGAGCCACGGTCCCTGCTCGCCGGCCAGGCCCAGGGCATCGAGGAAGTTGGCGCCGGTCAGCGACTTGACGATGGGTTCGATCGACGCAAAGGGCAAGGCCAAGGCCTCCGCGACCTCAAAGCCCGTGATCCGCGTCGCCGCCGCGGCGACGCGCAGCACCATGCCCTCGATCAGCGTTCGGTTGATCTCCGGCGGGGGCGGCGGTTCGATCTGCCGGCTGCTGCTGCTGGTCGCAGGCGTCGCCGACGGCACGGGCCGTGGGGAATCCACGTGCTCGAGGATGGCCGCGAAGAGCTTCTTGCCGAATCGCGCGCGGTCGGCGTGGTCGGGCGATTCGCCCTCGCGGCGGCGAGTGATCCAGTCCGGGACATCTTTGAAGACGATGGTGTTGCCGATCAGAAGCTGCACGATGTCGGGCTCGTTCGCAGACACACGCACGGCGATCCGAATCAGGTAGCCCTGGCTCTTGAGCGCCGCCCAACTGCGCTCCCAGGCGACATCTTTCTGCCCGGACCACGTCTGGCGCACCGTGCGGTCGCGCGCGATCGTCACGTCCTTCCGGTTCTGATAGCGGCGGCGCACGAGCTCAGTGACGTCTTTGTCGACGTCCTCAGCGACGAGCGCGGCCAGGGGCAGGGCGCGGTCGTCGACCGCGGGCCGGTTCTTGATCTCGAAGATGGTGTTAGCCGTCGGCGCGAGTGCCCGGATCACGCTCGCGTGCCGCGGGCAGAACGGCGTCCGTTCGATGAACTGGATGTGGCGCCGGCACCACCAGCTGTTGCACTTGCGCCCGGTCATGTCCGTGTACGCGCACGCCCAGCCCCGGCGCTCGCCGCAGTCGCTGTAGGTGCAGACGCCGGCGGGCTTCTGGCCGTCGGGGCGGGTCGGGAGCGGCTTCGGCGGCTCGACCTCTTCCTCGGCCGCGATCTCCTCGGAGATTGCCTCCGCGGGCGGGTGCGCGACGGCCGCCTTCGGCATGTAGTGGAAGGCGCCGGCGAACTCTTCACACGTCTGGAAGCGCTGGGTGCGGTCCTTGGCGGTCGCCTTCCAGATGATGTCCATGATCGGCGAGGGGATGGCGGTCGAGGCGCGCGGACGGTCGAAGACCTGCGAGTGCAGCACGGTGGGAAGCTGGCCGGTGAACGGCGGCTCGCCGTGCAGGAGCTCGTAAAGGATCATTCCGAGCGAGTAGATGTCGGCGGTTTCGTCGACCGGTTCGCCCTTGACCTGCTCGGGCGCCATGTAGGCGGGGGTGCCGACCATGCTCCCGGTCGCCGTCAGCCGGTGCTTGTCGTCGATCAGCTTGGAGATGCCGAAGTCGAGGATCTTGGTCTTGCCCCGGTTGGAGATCAGGATGTTGTCGGGCTTGAGGTCGCGGTGGACCACCTGGAAGTCGTGGGCGACGCCGACCGCGGAGAGGAGCTGCTGGATCAGGTCGACCGAGACGTCGACGGAAAAGCGCCCGTACTCGTCCAGCCACGAGCGCATGGAGCGCCCGTCCACCCACTCCATGACGATGAAAAGGACGGGGCCGTCCTCGTCGAAGTCGTAGACACGGACGATGCCGGGATGGTTGAGCGCGGCGACGGTCGCGGCTTCCCGGTGGAACCGCTGGCGGAAGCTCGGGTCGCTCGAGTACTGGTCGGACAGGACCTTGATCGCGACCGGGATCTCCAGCCTCGGATGGGTCGAGCGGTAGACCACCCCCATGGCGCCGCGCCCAAGCTCGGCCTCGATCGGATACCGCCCTAATTGTGTGGTGCTCACCTTGGCGTCTATGGGGGTGTCAGTATGCCCGACAGCGCCGGGCCAACTGGCCGCTTCCTTGGGACCGAAGGGGGCGCGGCAACGCGCCGCTGACCACTCCAAGTCGGAGTGAGAGCGTCATCGGACATTCGATCCCGGTAACGCAGACCTCGCCGTCTACCTGCGCGTCGGTGGATACGCCGGCGGGCGACCTACTTGCGCGCTTCCTGGGCGACGCTCTCCTGGATCGGCACCGCGCTTGCGCGCAGCACCTTCTTGTCGAACTTGCCGACCGAGGTCTTGGGCACCTCGTCGATGAAGCGCACCTCGTCGGGGAGCCACCACTTGGCGACCTTGTCGCGCAAGAAGTCGATGACCTCTTCCTGCGTGACCTGGCCCTTGAACTCGGGCCTTGGTACCGCGTAGACGACCGGCCGTTCGTCCCATTTCGGGTGCGCCAGACCGATCACCGCGGCTTCCAGGATCTTGGGATGCGCCATCACCGCGTTCTCGAGCTCGACCGACGAGATCCACTCGCCGCCGGACTTGATCACGTCTTTGGTGCGGTCGACGATCTGGATGTAGCCGTCGGGCGAGATCTTGGCCACATCGCCGGTGCGGAACCAGCCGTCCTCGGTCAGCTTGCCGGGGTCGTAACCGTTGTGGTAGCCGCGGGCGATCCACGGCCCGCGGACCTGGATCTCGCCAAACGCGACGCCGTCCCAGGGCAATTCCTCGCCGCTGGCCGGGTCGGTGATGCGGATCTGGACGCCGGGCACGATCAGGCCCTGGGTCAGGCGCACGTTCAGTTCGTTCTCCTTGGGCGTGCCCGCACGGACGCGGGCGACACTGCCGAGGGGGGACGTCTCGGTCATGCCCCAGGCGTGCAGCATGCGGAGGCCGAGGCCGTCCATGGCTTCCATGAGCGCTCGCGGGATGGCCGACCCTCCGCAGATGACCGTGTGGACCTTGGGTAGGCGCCTCCCTGTCTCCTTCAACAGGGCGGCAGTGCCGATCCAGATCGTCGGCACGCCGGCCAGGATCGTCGCCTCCTCCTGCTCGGCCAGGTCGACCACCGACTTGGCGTCGCCCATGAACCGGTCGGGGAACAGGACCTTGCATCCCGCCATGCCGCACGCGTAGGGCAGCCCCCAGCTGTTGGCGTGGAACATGGGGACGAGCGGCAGAACAGTGTCCTTCTCGGTCAGGCCCAGGTTGTCGGCCTGCAGGACGCCCATCGTGTGAATGAACTGGGAGCGATGGGAATACACGACCCCCTTCGGGTTGCCGGTGGTTCCGGACGTGTAGCACATGGCCGCGGCCATCCGCTCTGACAGCTTCGGCCACGGGTAGCTGTCCGGCTCGGCCTGGAGCAAGGACTCGTAGTCCAGCATCTCGCCGATTCCCTCCTGGCTGTGCGAGGGCGCCGAGGCATCGGTCATCAGGACGATCCGCTGGATGCTCGGGATCTTCCCGATCAGGGGCTTCAAAAGCGGAAGCAGGGGCTGATCGACAAATAAAGTCTTGTCTTCCGCGTCATTGATGATGAACTCGAGATGCTGGGGAAACAGGCGCAGGTTCAGCGTGTGGAGCACGGCGCCCATGCAGGGCACCGCGTAGTAGAGCTCGAGGTGGCGGTGGTTGTTGAACGCCAGCGTGGCGACCCGGTCGCCAGGTTTGACGCCAAGCCGTTTCAGCGCTCCGGCCAGCCGGTTGATGCGAGGCACCATCTCCTGGTTGGTCATGCGGTGCAGGCCTTGCTCGACCTTGGTGACGATCTCCTTCTTCTGGTGAAGTCGCTCAATTCGCCAAAGAATGTCCTGGAGACTGAGCTCGTAGTCCTGCATCAAGCCTTCCACGCCGGCCACCTCCACCTTTCTTTTCCCAAGCGGCAGGTTAAAGATCGATGGTAAGCCCGCCAACGGTAGGATGCACACCCATGGCTTTACGAGGGCGGGCCGACCTCCACATGCACACGACGGCCAGCGACGGCTGGCCCTCGCCCCAGAAGCTGGTCGACCACGCGTCATTCACGGGCCTCGATGTGATCGCGGTCACCGACCACGACACGATCGAGGGCGCGCTGCGGGCGGCCGACCATGCGGCTCGGCGCGGTGGGCTGCACGTGGTGATCGGAGAGGAGGTCTCGAGCCGGAACGGTCACATCGTGGGCCTGTTCCTCGAGAAGCGGATTCGCCCCGGGATGTCGGCGTCGGCGACGGTGCACGCGATTCACGAGCAGGGCGGACTTGCAGTCGCCGTGCATCCTTTCTGGCGCACGCAGCGGCGGACGCGCAACGCGCGTGTGCACGGCGTGGGGTGGCTGGCAGCGGAGCTCGAGTTCGACGCCATCGAAGTCGAGAACGCCACGCCCGGCTTCTACGTCTTCAACCAGCTGGCGCGGCGCTTGAACATGGGACTCGGGTCAGCCGAGTTGGGCGGCTCCGACGCGCACATCCTGGACGCGGTGGGGCGCGCGTACACGGAGTTCTCGGGCACGACCCCGAAGGCGCTGCGGGGGGCAATCGAGGCGGGGACTACGCTGGCCGGGCGGCAACGGTACCGGGCGATGGGTTTGATGCGGTACGCCGCGTGGGGACTGAATCACGAGCGGTACGTCGCGGTAGTCTGAGTCCCCGCGCCCGCTTAGCTCAGTGGATCAGAGCATCTGTCTTCGGAACAGAGGGTCGGGGGTTCGAATCCCTCAGCGGGCACTTTTTTCGACCGGCCCATGCCTAGACACGTAGTCCTTCTGCGCGGCGTCAACGTCGTCCGCACCAACCGGGTGTCGATGCCTGCGCTGCGCCAGACGCTCGAGGACGATGGCTTCGAGGACGTCAAGACCTACGTCCAGAGCGGCAACGTCGTCCTCTCGAGCAAAGAGTCGTCGGAGCGCATCGAGCAGCGCGTTCGCGGCCTGCTCAAGAAGGCATTCGGCCTCGACATCGCGGTTGTCGTCCGCTCGCACCGTGAGCTCAAGTTGGTGATCAAGCGCAACCCGCTCGCCAAGGTTGCGACCAATCCCAAGCGGTATCTCGTCACGTTCCTCTCCGCAAGACCGCCCGGCGAGGTCATGGAGAAGCTCAAAAAGGTGGCCGGACCCGAAGAGCGTTTCGTGGTCGTCGGGAAAGAGATCTACGCCTGGTTCCCTGAAGGTGTGGGCCGCTCTCCGCTGTGGGAAAGACTCGGGGCGAAGTCGCTCGGCGTCACCGCCACGTCGCGAAACTGGGACACCGTCACCACCTTGCTCGCGATGTCAGACGAGCCGGGCGACCGGTAGAATCAACCGGCTCAGCAGGGCGGCTGGCGGAACTGGTAGACGCGCACGTTTGAGGGGCGTGTGGGGTAACCCATCCGGGTTCGAGTCCCGGGTCGCCCACCATGGTTTCCGTAACGCGAACCGATGTTACGGGAAGGCGGAAGGTCGGGATGATGCTGTCGCGGCTCTCGACCCTGACCTCGACGATCAACTCCTTGAGCAGCGCCTTGCGCTGACCAGGCGTTCCGTTGAGCATCGCGTCGCGGACTGCCTCTTCCGCGTCCCGCACAGCCTTCCGGCCGTTCTCGAAGGCGTTGTAGTAGCGCTGGACAGCTGATTCGGTGCCCGATATCTCCGCCTCCAGGCGCCGGACCTGTGACGCGTTGTCCGGTCCTTGTTCGGCGACGTTTGAGCGCCCACGCTCGATGGCGGCGCTGACGACCTCTGAGTCCGCATACGTTGCCAGCAGAGACTCCAGGACCGCCTGGTCGAGCAGATCGGCCCGCAGAACATCAGAACGGCAGCCTTGCCTGCCGTGGCGGTTTCGCGAGAAACACGTGTAGTAGCGATAGCGGGCATTGCGCCCGTGGGCGGCCGTGCCTATGTAGCGCTTGCCACACGTCGCGCACACGACGAGCCCGCTAAGCAGAAAGTCCGTTGTGTTGCTGCGGCGCGTCGAGGCATCTTCGCCGCGCAGTCTGAGAAGGCGTTGTGCCTTGGCGAAGACGTCAGCTTCGATGAGCGCAACATGAGGCGCGTCGTACCGCACGTCGCGGAAGGCGATCTTGCCGACGTAGGCGGGGTTGCGCAGGACGTTGAGCACGCTGACATGGCTCCAGAGCTGGCCGGGCCGCGTCCGGTAGCCGTGGTGCGACAGGTAGTTCGCCACTCCGCGAGCGCCAAGTCGCTTCTTGGTATAGAGGTCGAAGATCAGGCGCGCGGCGGGCGCCTCCGTCTCGT
>WNFV01009214.1_pt1 | contig 10967 bp, 10 predicted proteins | sample 5400101 | NCBI WGS metagenome assembly WNFV01 (sample SAMN13153361, study PRJNA577476) | soil metagenome | isolation source: 115 cm soil or saprolite under grassland replicate 1 | place: USA:California | collected 2016-06-15
CTCTTCGGGATCCTCGAGCGGCACCCAGCGCCCGCGGTCCCACACGATCACCGCGCCGGCGCCATAGTTGCCTTCGGGGATGATTCCCTCGAAGTCGCCGTACTCGAGCGGGTGGTCTTCGACGTGGACCGCGAGACGCCTGTCGGCCCGGTTCGGCGAGGGGCCCTTGGGGACGGCCCAGGACCTGAGCACTCCATCCATCTCGAGGCGGAGGTCCCAGTGGAGCCTCCGGGCGGCGTGCATGTGAACTACGAACAGACCGCCCGCAGACGAGGCGGCAGGGGCGGCAAGGGCGGCACGCGCTCCCGGTTCCGGGGTCTGATCCAGCGACCGCTTTGCACGGTACGTCCTGAGCGGATCGGACCCGGGCTTCCGTTTTGCAGGCATTGGGGTGAAATCTTAACCTATGAGCGCACACCCGCTTGGTTCCGCCACCCTGTCTTTCGGCCTCGTTTCCGTGCCGATCAAGATGTTCTCGACCGGCGAGTCGTCGGCCGCCATCAGCTTCAACTGGCTGCACAAGAAGGACGGCGCGCGCCTGAAGCAGCAGTACGTATGCTCCAAGGACGGCGACAAGGTCGAAAAGGACGAGATGGTGAAGGGCTACGAGTTCACGAAGGGGCAGTACGTGATTTTCAAGCCGGAGGAGCTGAAGACCCTCGAGGAGAAGTCCACCAACACGATCGAGATCACGGAGTTCGTGCCCGCGGAGCAGGTGGACAGGAAATTCGTCGAGAAGTCGTACTTCCTCGGTCCCGATAAGGGTGGCGACCGCGCCTATCGTCTGCTGACGGAAGCGCTCAAGCAAACGAAGCGGGTGGCGGTCGGGCAGTACGCGGCGCGCGGCAAACAGTACCTCATCGCCGTGCGTCCCGAAGCGAACGGGCTCGTCATGGAGCAGCTGCGTTACGCGAACGAGATCCGCTCGATCGCCGACGTGCCCATCCCGAAGATCGAGGTCAAGAAGCCGGAGCTGCAGCTCGCCGTGCAGCTGGTGGAGCAGGCAGCGTCCGAGGCCTTCCAACCCGACAAGTACGAGGACAACGTCCGCAAGCGGGTGCTCGAGCAGATCCAGCGCAAGGTGGAGGGCAAGGAGATCACCGAGGAGCCGGCCGAGGCTCCGAAGACGCAGATCATCGACCTGATGGAAGCACTGAAGGCGAGCCTCAAGGCCAAGGGCGGAACGGGAGGGGGGGAGCGCAAGCCGGCGAAACGCGTGGAGAAGAAGCCGGCCGCAAAGGCCGCGGCCCTGCCCGCCACCAAGCGCAAAGTCGGAGGTGCGCGAGGCTAGCGGTCGGGCATGAAGGGATATAGTTCCCAAGACGTCGCGAGACTGCTGGGACTGACCGTCGCGCAGGTGCGGGGATTCGCGCGCGACGGTTTTTTACCCCCCCCGCCCGGTCGCGGGGTTCGGCGCAAGCTCCAGTTCTCCTTCCAGGATCTGGTCATTCTGCGGACCGCTAAGGCCCTCGTCGCCGCCCGCATTCCCGCCCGCCGCATCCGCCGCGCCCTGAGAAGACTCCGCCAACAGCTGCCCCGGGGCCGCTCGCTCGCCGAGCTCAGGATCGTGGCCGAGGGCGACCGCATCGTGGTGAGCGACGGCGACACCGCGTGGAATCCCGAATCGGGCCAGACGCATCTCGACTTCGCCGTGTCCGATCTCGCGACCCGCGCGGCGCCGATGGCGCGCCGCACGGCGCAGGCGGCGCGCGCCGCCGAGGGCGACCTGGACGCCGACGACTGGTACGAGCTCGGCCTCGAGCTCGAGGCAGTGGAGCCCGGAGAAGCACGGGACGCTTACCGCCGGGCGCTCGAGCTCGACGCGCACCACGCCGACGCGCATGTCAACCTCGGCCGGCTGCTGCACGAGCAGGGCCTCGTCGAGGAAGCCGAGCGCCACTACCGGCTCGCGCTGCGCGAGGATCCCGACCACGCGACCGCGGCGTTCGACCTGGGCATCGCGCTCGAGGACCTCGGCCGCCCAGCCGACGCAATCGAGGCGTACCGCGCGGCGCTCGCGACCGATCCGCGGCTCGCGGACGCGCACTACAACGTGGCACGGCTGTATGAGAAGCTCGGGAAGAAGGCGGCCGCGCTACGGCACCTGTCGATCTATCGAAGACTGGCGGTCGAGGACTAGGGACGCAAACTCCTGCGCCAGCTTCGGCCCGATCCCGGACTCCTCGTGCTTGAAGAAGATGAACGCGTCCTGCCACCCCTTCCCCAGCTCCTTCACGGTTTTGGCCCACTGCTCGAGATCCTTCTTCGTGTAGCCCTCGTCGCGCAGTCGCATGTAGCCGAAGTCCGCGGTGGCGACGAGGGGGGTGTGCCCTTCCTCGGTGTCCGCTACGCACAGCGCCGCGTTGCCGACTCGCAGCGCTTCGTAGACGTCGTCCGCGAACCATGACTCGTGGCGGAACTCCCAGGCGCACCGCAGGTCGGCAGGAAACTGGGTCAGCAGGTCGTTCAGCCGGGCGAGGTCCTTCTTGAAGTTGGGCGGGAGCTGGAACAGAATCGGCCCGAGCTTGGGGCCGAGCTTCCTGCCCGTCTCCAGGAAGTAGCGCAGCGGATCGTCCACGTCCTTGAGCCGGGCGATGTGCGTGATGCGCTGCGGCGCCTTGAGCACGCAGGTGAAGCCGGCGGGGGTCGCCGCGTCCCACCCGGCGACGGTCTTGGCGTTGGGCATCCGGTAGAAGGTGTAATTCACCTCCACCGTCGAGAGCCGCTGGGCGTAGTACTCGAGCATCTGCGACGCGGGCAGTTTGGCGGGATAGAACGTCCCCTTCCATTCGGGGAAGTTGTAGCCCGAGGTGCCGACGCGGACGCGCACGCTACGCCACCCACACTGCCTTGATGTTCACAAACTCCCGCAGCCCGTACTCCGACAGCTCGCGCCCGTAGCCGGACCGCTTCACGCCGCCGAACGGCAGCCGCGGATCGGACTTGACGAGCTCGTTCACGAACACGCTCCCCGCCTCGAGCTCCCCCGCGATCCGCTCGCCGCGCTTCCGGTCCTCGGTCCACACCGACGCGCCGAGCCCGTACGGCGACGCGTTCGCGATGCGGATCGCATCGGCCTCGTCCTTGGCGCGGATCACCGCCGCCACGGGACCGAACGTCTCCTCGTCGAACGCCGGCATCCCACGCTGCACGGCGACCAGCACCGTCGGCGGGTAGAACGCGCCCGGACCGTCGGGGAGCTGGCCCCCCAGCACCACCTGCGCGCCGCGCTGCACCGACTCCTGCACCTGGCGGTGGAGGTTGGCGCGCAGATCGAGCCGCGCCTGCGGGCCGACCTGCGTCTGCGGATCGAGGGGATCGCCCAGCTTGGGGACGCGCATCTCGGCCGTGAACCGCTCGATGAAGCGGTTCGCGATCCGGTCCACGACGATGAAGCGCTTGGCCGCGATGCAGCTCTGGCCGCTGTTGACCAAACGCGCCTGGGCGGCGGTCGGCGCGGCCTTCCCGAGGTCCGCGTCCTCGAGCACGATGAACGGATCGCTGCCGCCGAGCTCGAGCACCGTCTTCTTCAGGTGGCGTCCCGCCTGCTCGGCCACCTGGCTACCGGCGCGATCGGAGCCGGTGAGCGTCACCGCCCGTACCCGCGTGTCGGCGATGACCCCGGCCACCGCTTCGTTCCGGAGCAGCAGGACGCGGAACAGCCCGTCCGGGAATCCCGCCTCGCGGAACAGGTGCTCGATCTCGAGCGCGCAGCGCGAGACGTTGGGGGCGTGCTTGAGGATCCCGGCGTTCCCCGCGACCAGCGCCGGCGCGGCGAAGCGGAACACCTGCCAGAACGGGAAATTCCACGGCATGATGGCGAGCACCGGGCCGAGGGCGTCGAACCGGACGTAGCTCCGGGACGCGTCGGTTTCCCGCAGCTGGTCCGCGAGCAACGCCTCCCCGTGCTCCGCGTAGTAGTCGCAGACCCACGCGCACTTCTCCGCCTCTCCCGCGCCCTGCGCCAGCGGCTTCCCCATCTCGAGCGCCATCGTCCGGGCGTAGGCGCCCTTGCGCTCCCGCAGGAGCCGCGCGGCGGCGCGCAGCCGGTCCGCCCGCTCGCTCACCGGGCGACGGCGCCAGTCGCGCGACGCGGCGTCGGCGCGCTCCAGGATGCGGTCGAGCGCATCGGGCGACGTCTCCTCGAACGTCTCGAGCACGTCGCCGGTGGCGGGGGTGATCGATTGCAGGCTCACCCGATCACCTCCGGCCGGTCCCGCTCCCGATCCACCGTGCAGAGAAACCCGAGCGGCTCGTCCCCCGTCGCCTGGAACTGATGGGCCACCCCGGGGGACACGTACACGCAGTCGAACGGCGCGATGTCGTAGCTCTTGTCGCCGAGGATCACGCGGCCCCGGCCGCGGATCACCACGACGGCGTGAGGGTGCCGGTGCCGCTCGAGCGTCGAGTAGCCGCCCGGTTGGATCTCGAAATAGCGCGTGACGAAGGTGAACGGCTCCTCGCCCGCGCTCTCGCCCAGCAGCGTCTGGCGCATCACGTCCTTGTACGGCGCCTCGCTGCTCTTGTATTCCCGGACGGGCACGCCGTCCCACCGGAAGGCGGCGAACTTCAGGACCTTCGATCGGTCATCCATAGGGGTGTCCGGCGACGACGGCCGCGAGCCGGCGCGCCGCCGCAGTGAGATCGGGCTGCGCGTACAGGCTGCCGCCCAGGAGAAAAATCGTATCGGGGCCGTAGCGGTCGATCCAGTGCGGGACGCGGCCGGCGTCGATGCCGCCCGCCGGCACGGGGAACGCCGGCCGTACGTCTCCGAGCGGCCGGCGCAGCCGCTCGTTGATCGCCGCGCAGGTCTCCTCCGAAAACGTAAACCGACCGCCCACGTTGGGATAGATCACCCCGTCGCTCCCCGCGGCGCGGAACACGTCGCCGAGCAGCAGCTCGGGCGCGATGCCGTGCTCCGGATGGAAGAACGCTCCCGCGAGCGACGGATGCGACAGCACCGCGAGTCCCGTGGACGCCCCCAGCGCCCCCACCATATCGAGCCCCGCGGGAAGCGCGTTCACCACCACGCCGCGGCAGCCGGCACGGCGGGCGAAGTCGGCGCGCTCGCGCGCGACGGCGGCGGCGCTCGTCACGTTCGGGAAGTACACCGTGCTCCCGCCCGTTTCACGGTTGGCCCGCGCCACCGCGTCCTGGCACCGCTCGACGCGCTCGCGGAACGGCGCGAACCGCTGATCGACCAGGTTGTGGTCGTCCTTCACGATGTCGATACCGCCGAGCGCGAAGCGGTAGCACCGCTCGGCGAGATCGGCGGCGGAGAGGCCCAGCGGCTTGAGCGCGGTGCACAACAGCGCGCGCCGCGCGACGCCCGTCACTGCACGCAGGCCCGCGATCCCGAGCCGCGGGCCGCCGAGCGCGGCGAGCAGCCCGGGCGGCCAGTCGATCGCGGCGACGAGGATCCCCGCTTTCAGCGAGATGTTGCCGAACAGCAGATTCAGAAGCTGAGGCAGGTCGCCGCCGACGACCGCCGGATCGAACGCGATCACCGCGCGCCAGCGCGCGTCGCCGAGCGGCTCGACCGACTCGACGCATCCCACGACGCGCCCCGCTACGTCCGCGGGCACGGCGTCGGGGGCGAGCTCGACGGTCTGCTCGTACGCGATGTCCTCGGCCCGCGCCGCGGCGTCGCGCGCATCGGCACAGCTCAGGTGGTAAGTGACCCGCAGGCTCATGGTGATCCCAGTCACGCTGAATCGTAGTGTCACAGCGCCGCGTCCCGCCCGACCTGCAACTACCTGCCGGGGGCGGCCGCCCCCCGCCGCAGGCCGCCTATCCTTATCGCGTGGGCCGAGTTGACCCGCACGCCCCTCGACCGGGCACGACGCTTGCGTTTGCAGAGCGCAGCGCCGCACCGCGCGGCGGACGAGGAGTGACGTATGACACACCCCTGGTGGCCCGGCGAGCCGGGTGAAGACGAGCTGGAGCATCTGTTCGCCCAGGACCGCGAAGCCTGGCGCGGCGACGTCCATCTGGACGCCGAGCCGTGGCGCGCCGACGCCGGCGACGACGGCTCGCTCGGCGAAGACCACCTCGCTGACTGGCCGGAGGCGTCGGCCGGCCCCGAATACTGGATGTACAAAGGCGCCGCCGAAGGGCGGTGACAAGGTGGCGGTTCCCGCCCGTCACCCGTAACCGGGGCCCGGCCTCATGCGGAGGAGGTCGGGCCCCTCGTGTTTCCGGCACGGCTTGCGACCGTTCCGCGGCCGCGATATGCTGCGGGCCGCTCGACGCAAGAGGGATACACGTTGGCAATCGGCATGCTGGTACTGGTCGGCGCGCTGCTCGCGGAGGGCGACACGCTCTCGGGGCGGATCGCGGACCCGGACGGGCGACCGGTGACCGGTGCGGTCGTGGTCATGGGCGAGCTGCACCGCGTCGCGCTCACGGGCGCCGACGGCGCGTTTCGCTTCGCCAGGATTCCGTCGGGGCGCTACACGGTGACGGTGCGGGGGCCCGGCTTCGCACCGCTCGCGCGCCAGGTGACGGTGGCGGGACCGACCACGCTCGACCTCGTAGTCGAGCGTGCGGCATTCGCCGTCGAACCCGTCACCGTGACGGCCACGCGGGCGCCGCTGCCGTCGCTCGCCTCGCCGCTCTCGACGGCGGCGGTCTCGGAAGACGCGCTGCGCCGGGCGCAGAGCGTGTCGCTCGCGCATTCCCTCGCCGAGCTGCCGGGGATCAACGCCCTCAGCACGGGCCAGCAGATCGGCAAGCCGGTGATCCGCGGCCTCGCCGGCGCCCGTGTCCTTGTGCTCGAGGACGGCAGCCGGCTCGAGGACTATTCCTGGAGCGACGAGGATGGACCGTCGGTGGACGCCCGGCTCGCGCAGCGCGTCGAGGTGATCCGCGGCCCGGCGAGCGTGCTGTACGGCTCGGATGCCCTGGGCGGCGTCGTGAACGTGATCCCCGAAGAGCTGCCCGATGCGAACGGCGGCCCCAGGACGCTGCGCTCGGGCTTCGAGGCGTCGGGGGCCACGAACAACGCCGAGCTCGAGGCGGCCGCCCGGCTCGAAGGCGCGAGCGGCGGGTGGGGGTGGCGGGTGTTCGGGATCGGCCGGTTCGCGGGCAGCCTGCAGACGCCGGCCGGCGAGCTCGACAACACGGGATTCGGCGCCCTCTCGGGGGAGGCCGCGGTGGGGACGCGGGGCGCCCGCGGCAGCACCACGTTGCGCTACACCCGATACGGCGGTGAGTTCAAACTGCTCGAGGCCGAGGGCCCGGCGACGGGGGAGGAAGGGGGGCCCGAGCGCAAGCTCTCGGACGACCGCGTGCAGCTCGCGGGCGACTACGTGCTGGGCGGGCTGCGCCTCGAGACCAAGGCCCAATGGCAGCGCCACTCGCTCATCGAAGTCGCGGATACCGGGACCGGTGCGGGCGGCGAACCGCTCGAGGGGACCGCGTTCGACCTGCTGCTCAACACCACGACGCTGGACGTGATGGCGCACCACGCCGCGGGCCCACGTATCCGCGGCACGGTGGGGCTCTCCGGGATCTACCAGGTGAACGACACCCGGGGACCCCTCCCGCTCGTTCCCGACGCCCGCGTGCGCTCGGCTGCGGCCTTCGTCTTCGAGGAGGCCACCTTTGGGGGAGGCCGCTGGGGCCTCCTCGCCGGCGGGCGCGTCGACCTGCGGCGGCTCATCGCCGATTCCAACGCGACCCTCGGCCTTTCGCCCCAGACGCGCGAGTACACCGCGGTGTCGGGCAACGCGGGGGTGGTGTACCGGCCGGCGCCGTCGCTCGCCCTGACCGCGAACATCGGGCGCGCGTGGCGCGCGCCGACGCTGTTCGAGCTGTTCTCGAACGGGCCGCACCTCGGCGAGGCGCGCTACGAGATCGGGCGGACAGACCTCCGTTCCGAGACGGGGACCAACCTCGACGTCGGGGTGCGCTGGCAGAGCGTGCGGCTGCGGGTCGAGCTCGCGGCCTACCGCAACGCGATCGGGCGGTTCATCTACATCGCGCCGACGGACTCGTTCGTTCACATCACGCCGTCGGACTCGCTGCGCGTGTATCGCTACGATCAGGCCGACGCGCTGCTCACTGGCGGCGAGGCCGCCGTGCAGGTCGAGCTCGGCGCGCGGCTCGCCCTGCACGCGCGCGTGGACGGCGTGCGGGGGACCAATCGCGCCGCCCGGGAGCCGCTCCCGTTCGTCCCGCCGGCGCGCGCCGCGCTCGGCGCCGAGCTGCACGGCGGCGGCTTCCGGTGGGCCGACCGGGCCTACGTGGGCGCGGAGGTCGAGACCACCACGCGCCAGACGCGGCTCAACCCGCTCGACGTCCCGACGGCGGGCTATACGCTACTCAACTTCTCGGCCGGGATGACGCGTCCGCTGCTCGGCCGCGCCGCGCGGATCGACCTCTCCGTCCGCAACGCCGCCAACGTGAGCTACCGCAGCTTCCTCAGCCGCTACAAGGAGTTCGCCCTCGACCCCGGGCGGAACGTGGTGATCCGGTTGTCTCTGGGGGCATAGGAAAGGGAAAGGACCCGTCGTGAGATTCGCGCTCCTCGCGGGATGCGCGCTCGCCGCCGCATTTCCCGCGTACGCCCAGCTCCGCCAGAAGGAATTCGACGCCTACGTGAACCGCGGGCTCCAGGTGATGCGGACGCCCGGCGCCGCGATCGCGGTCGTGAAGGACGGGAGGGTGCTGTTCGCGAAGGGTTACGGCGTCCGCACCCTGGGCGACGGCGGGCGCGTGGATGCGCACACCCTGTTCCAGATCGCGTCCAACACCAAGGCATTCACGACCGCGGCACTCGCGATGCTGGCGGACGACGGCAAGCTGTCCTGGGACGACCCCGTCACCAAGCTCCTCTCCGGCTTCCAGCTGTACGACCCGTATGTGACGCGCGAGTTCACGGTGCGCGACCTCGTGACGCACCGGAGCGGTCTGGGCCTCGGCGCGGGCGACCTGCTGTGGTTCCACTCGAACTACGACCGGGCGGAGATCGCCTACCGCATCCGGTACGCGAAGCCGGTGTCGAGCTTCCGCAGCCAGTACGCCTACGACAACGTCCTGTACATCGTCGCGGGCGAGGTCGTCCGGGCCGCGTCGGGCAGGAGCTGGGACGACTTCGTCCAGGACCGGATCTTCACCCCGCTCGGCATGACGGAGACCGGCACGACGGACACGTTCTTCGGCGCGAGCACCAACCGCGCCGCGCCGCACGGCGTGGACGGCGGCCGGCTCCAGGTCGTGCCTCTCGATTCGGTGGACAACATCGCCCCGGCGGGCGGCATCGCGTCCAACGTCACCGACCTGGCGAGGTGGGTCCTCTGCCGGCTCGATTCGGGCCGTTACGCCGGCGGACGCCTCTTCGGCGCGGGGCAGGCACGCGAGATGTGGTCCGGCCAGACCATCCTGCCGATCGCCGATCCGCCGCCGCCCCTCGCCGCGCTGCGCGCCAACTTCGCCGAGTACGGGCTCGGCTGGCGGCTGCGGGATTACCGCGGCCGGAAGACCGTGTCGCACACCGGGGGCCTGGCCGGCATGACGTCGCAGATCACGCTGGTGCCGGCGGAGCGGCTGGGGATCGTGGTTCTCACGAACGGCGAGTCGAACCTGATGACGGCGCTCACCTACAGGCTGCTCGACGCGTTCGTCGGTGCGCGGCCCACCGACTGGGTAGCGGCGTACGTCCAGGCGGCGCAGCTGGACCGGGCCCGCGCCGACTCGATCCTCGGCGCCGCCCGCGCGGCCCGCGACTCGCTCTCCCGGCCCTCGCTCCCGCTCGAGCGCTACGCCGGCCGGTACCGCGACGACCTCTACGGCGACGCGGGGATCACCCTCGAGAGCGGCAAGCTGGTGCTGCGGTTCAGCCGGTCACCTGCGTTCACGGGCGACCTCGAGCACTGGCAGTACGACACGTTCGTGGCGCGCTGGCGCGCGGCGCACCTCGAGGATGCCTACGTGACGTTCACGCTCAATCCCGACGGGTCGATCGACGGCTTCCGCATGACGGCCGTCTCGCCCCTCGCCGACTTCAGCTTCGATTACCAGGACCTGGAGTTCCGGGCCCTCCGGTCGTCGCGTTAAGATTCGAATCGAACGGAGGAGGAGGGGGCGCGTGTGATCGGGGAGCTGCTGCACCAGCCGTGGCCGTGGTACGTGACCGGCCCGCTCGTGGGACTGGTCGCGGTGAGCCTGCTCGTGATCGGCAACAAGCAGTTCGGGATCTCAAGCAATCTGCGACACCTCTGCGCCGCCTGCGTCCCGGGCGACGTCACCTACTTCAAGTACGACTGGCGGCGCTCGGGCCTGTGGAACCTGCTCTTCATCGCGGGCGTGGTGGTCGGCGGATTCATCGGCGGCGTGCTGCTCCGCAACCCGCATCCCGTCGCCATCACGGCACAGGCGCAGGCGTCGCTCGCCGCGCTCGGCATCCACGATTTGTCGGGGCTCGTCCCGCGCGAGGTCTTCAACTGGCACGTGCTGTTGAGCCTGCGCGGACTACTGCTCGTCGTGGGCGGCGGGTTGCTCATCGGGTTCGGCACCGCCTACGCGGGCGGGTGCACGTCGGGGCACGGCATCTCGGGGCTCGCCGACCTGCAGCTCCCCTCGGTCCTCGCGGTGCTCTCGTTCTTCGCGGCGGGCGCCGCAGCCAGCTTCCTCTTGCTCCCGCTCCTGCTGCCGCGATGACCGCGCCGACCGCCGCCGCCCAGACCGTTCCCCGGCCCCGGGAACGTCTCCTCCCCGCCTACTTCGCCGTCGGCATCGTCTTCGGGCTGGTGCTCACCAAGGGCGAGCTGGTCTCCTGGTTCCGTATCCAGGAGGCGCTGCGCTTCCAGGGCCCGTATCTGTACGAGGTGTTCGCCGCCGCGCTCGCCGTGGCGATCCCGGCGTTCCGCCTGCTCAAGCGACGCGGCATGCGCTCGCTCGCCGGCGAGCCGATCGCGATCCCGCCGAAGGTGCTGGGGCGTGGGGTCCGCTACGTGGCCGGCGGC
>WNFV01021360.1_pt1 | contig 10967 bp, 7 predicted proteins | sample 5400101 | NCBI WGS metagenome assembly WNFV01 (sample SAMN13153361, study PRJNA577476) | soil metagenome | isolation source: 115 cm soil or saprolite under grassland replicate 1 | place: USA:California | collected 2016-06-15
TGAACGCTTCCGATCTCGAAGCCCTCGTGGAGCGCTTGACGCAGGTCGCGTTCAGCCTCGCCGAGGCGACCCAGGTGCAGCTCGGCGAACGCCACGTTCGACAGCGCGAGGGCCGCGCCCCAGCGATCGCCGAAGTCGACGCGGAGGGAACGACTCTGGGAGCACAGCTCGATCGCGTCCTCCCACCGACCTTCCCGGTTGGCGATGTCGCCGAGGTTGTTTCTCGCCACCGCCTCGTCGAAGATATCGCCGATGCGCTGCGCGAGCGCGATGCATTCCTCGTAGAGGACCGCTGCGCGCGCGTGGTCGCCCCTCGAGACTGCCGCCTTCCCCTGCTCGCGGAGAGCGGAGGCCTGACCGGCCTCCTCGCCGAGCTCCGAATACAGTCGGAAGCTCTCGTCCGCGTACCGTGTCTCTGCCGTCGAGTTGCCTAGCAGTTGGGCCACGACGGCTGCCGCCAGCAACGCTCTCGCCCGAAGTCGAGGTTCGCGCGCGCCTTCAGAAGCCAGCGCCCGCTCGAGCCATCCAGCTGCCTCGGTCCCACGCCCCCGAACCCAGAAGAACCAGTCGAGACCCGCCACCAGGCGAAGCGCGGTCTCGGGATCGTTGTCGAGCGCCCAGTCCATCGCGGCTCTGAGGTTGTCGAACTCGGCTTCGATCCTCTCGAGCCAAACTCGCTGCTCCGGGCCGCCTCGCATGTGGGGATCTGCTGTTTCCGCCAGCGTGGCGAAGTAGCCCGCGTGCCGCCGTCTGAGCTCATCGGCCTCACCCGACTCCTCGAGGCGCTCGAGCGCGTATTCGCGAATCGTCTCCAGCATCCAGAAGCGCTCGCCGCTGTGCCGGACTAGGCTCTTCTCGACCAGCGACTGCAGCGTGTCCACATCGGCATCACACACCTGCTCGGCGGCGTCGAGCGTGCAGCCGCCGGCGAAGACGGCTAGGCGGGCAAAGAGCTCCTGCTCTTCCCGTTCAAGGAGCCCGCGCGACCACTCGATCGTGGCCCTGAGCGTCTGCTGGCGGGCCTCGGCGTCGCGTCCGCCTCGAAGCAGATCGAGGCGCTGGGCGAGGCGCTCGAGGATCTGCGCGGGAGAGAGGACTTTGGTCCGAGCCGCCGCCAGCTCGACCGCCAGCGGTAAGCAGTCCAGGCGCCGGCACAGGGCCGCGATCTGCTCGTCGGGTGCGAGCTGGGAGCGGGCACAGAAGAGCTCGACCGCCTCCGGCTCGGATAAGGGCGGCACCGCGTACTCCATCTCTCCGGCGATGCGGAGGAGCTCTCTCGAGGTGACGAGCAGGCGCAGGTTTGGACACCGTCCGCGCAAGGATCCGAGTTCGGAGGCCGCCTCGGCCACCTGTTCGAAGTTGTCGAAGAGGAGCAGCAGGCGTTTGTCGGCGATGTGCTCGGCCAGGCCGTTCGCCGAGCCGAGTACCTGGGCGGCCTCCTGCAGCACGAGCTCGGGATCCCGCACAGGTGCAAGCGGGACCCACCAGACGCCGTCGGGGAAGCGCTCCGCCTGGGCGGCGGCGGCCTGCAGGGCCAGGCGGGTCTTGCCCGTCCCGCCGGGGCCGGTCAACGTCACCAGGCGCAGGTCCTCGCGGGCGAGCAGGGCGCTCACCTCCTCCAGCTCGCGCTCGCGGCCCAGGAAGGGGGTGGAGGGGACGGGCAGGTTGGTGCGGTACAGGCTCTTGAGTGGCGGGAAGTCCCCCTCGCCCAGCTGGTAGACGCGCTCGGGGACGGAGAGGTCCTTCAGCCGGTGCTCGCCCAGATCGCGCAGGCCGTCCCGCCCCGTGAGCGCCGCCGTGGAGGCCGAGACGACGACCTGACCGCCGTGGGCGACCGCCGCGATGCGGGCGGCGCGGTGGACGTCGTACCCGACGTAGTTCTCCTCGGCCACGAGCGGGGTGCCGGTGTGCAGGCCCATGCGCACGCGGATGGGTCCGGCGGCGAGAGCGTCACGGCCCTCGGCGGCGGCGGCCAGCGCGCCCGGCGCGGTGGGGAAGGCGACGAAGAAGGCATCCCCCTGCGTGTCCACCTCCACCCCGCCGTGCTTGGTGAAGGCCTCGCGCAGCACCCGTCGGTGCTCGGCGAGGGCTTCAGCGTAGGCCTCTTCGCCCAGCTCCTGGAGCAGCCGGGTCGAGCCCTCGATATCGGTGAAGAGGAAGGTGACCGTTCCGGAGGGGAGCTCACGCATCGCGATCTCCAAGGGCGTACTCCACCGCCTGATCGAGGGTCATCTCCCGGCCCGCGGCGCGCGCGCTCGCGAGAGCCGACTCACCGAGCTCTGTCTCCGCGGAGGCAGTGAAACGATCGCGCACCGCGCGCTCCGTCACCGAGGGTGGCGCGTGCACGACGGCGAGCAGCCCCTCCGCTGCCCCCGACAGCGTGGCCGCGCGCTCGGCCTCGCCGGCCGCAGCGGAGGCGCCCGCGAGAGCGTGCAGGCACTCGACGATCGTGCGCTTGTCGCCCAGCCGGGCCGAGAGCAAGAGGCTCTCCCTGATCAGCTCGACCCCGCGTTCGCGCGCGCCGGCGAAGAGCGCCACGAGTCCGAGCGCGGCGAGCGCCTCCGCCTCGAGCACGAGGTTCTCGAGCTCGCGAGCCAGATGGAGGCTCTCTTCGAGCAGGGCCGTCGCCTGCGGGTAGTCGCCTCCCAGCAGAGCCGCCATCCCGAGGTGCAGAAGCGAATTCGCGGTGTTCCGTTTGTCCCCGAGGCGTCGGCGCCGGACGAGGCTCTCCTCGAACAGCAGCTGTGCCCCGCCGTAGTCGCCCTGGTCGAGGCGGGCGCACGCCAAGCTGTGCAGCGCCGCCGAGACGAGGACGTCGTCTCCCGTTGGCCGCGCGTGACCGAGGCTTTCCTCCGCCAACGCCGTTGCCCGCTCGTGATCTCCCTGGGCGCCCGCTATCCAGCCCAGATCCGCGAGCGAGTAGACGAGTCCCTCCTCATCGCCGAGCTCGCGATAGAGCGCCCCCGCCGAGCCGAGCCGCAGAACTGCCTCGTCGTAGTCCCCCTGGAGGAGCGCGACGCGGCCGAGCCCGTAGAGAGCCTTGGCCCGCACCCCGGGGTCGACTCCCTGCTCGAGCGCAAGCGCCCCCTCGAGCCACCGGCGCGTCTCGTCCAGGTAGCCTCGCGCGATCCACGCCCGCCGCAGGGCGCCGATGAGTCGTAGCGCCTGCTCCCCGCGCCCCTGGTCCACCAGCCACGACAGCGCCATCCGACAGTTGTCGCGTTCGACGTCGAGCCTGTGTCCCCACGTGACCTGGTCGCCGCGGAGCACCTCAGGCTCCGCTTGCTCGGCAAGGCGAAGAAACCGCTCTCCATGGCGGCCATACACGACATTCGCGTCGCCGCTCTGCTCGAGCTGCTCGCTCGCGTACCCGCGAATCGTCTCGAGCATCCAGAAGCGAGGCCCGAGGTCCGTCGTGCGCCGACGGAGCAGGCTCTTGTCGATCAGCGACTGGAGCGTGTCAGGATCGGCGCCTGCAACGTCTTCCGCGGCCTCGTACGTACAGCCGCCGGCGAAGACGGCCAGGCGCCGAAAGAGCGTCCGTTCGCTCTCTCCGAGCAGATCGTACGACCAGGCGATTGTCGCTCTGAGCGTCTGCTGACGTGGATCGGCATCACGCATTCCCTGCAACAGGTCGAGGCGCTGGGCGACGCGCTCGAGCAGCTGCTCGGGTGAGAACAGAGCCGTCCGCGCCGCCGCGAGCTCGAGGGCCAGCGGGAGCTGGTCGAGTCGTCGGCAAAGCTCCTCCGCCGCAGCGGTTGGGGCGAAGGTCGAGTCGAGCTGGCGGGCGCGTGCTGCAAACAAGTCGATGGAGTCTCGTTCGCTGAGCGGCGGCACCGGCCAGGCGTGCTCACCTTGAAGCTGGAGCCGTTCCCGACTCGTCACGAGCACTGTCGGACCGGCGGCCTCCAGCAGGCGCGCTGCGACGTTCGCCACCCCCGAGAGCACGTGCTCGGCGTTGTCCAGCAGCACGGCCGCCCGTTGGCCGCGCAGGCAGGTCACGAGAGCCTCGATGAGCGGTGCGCCAGGCTGCTCCCGCAGCTGCAACGCTTGGGCAACGGCCGAGGGAACGAGCGCAGTGTCGCGAAGAGGGGCGAGTGGTACCCACGTAATCCCGTCCGGAAACGCTTCCGCAGCTTCGGCCGCAGCCTGGAGAGCCAGACGGGTCTTTCCCGTGCCGGCAGGCCCGGTCAGCGTGAGCAGCCGCACGTTCTCTCGAGACAGGAGCTCGGTCACCTCGGCGAGCTCGCGCTCACGCCCGAGGAAGGGCGTCGCGGGTACAGGCAAGTTCGTCCGGTAAAGCGTGTTCAGCGGCGGGAAGTCGCCCCGGCCGAGCTGGTAGATGCGTTCCTGGGCCGACAGGTCCTTCAGCCGGTGAGGACCGAGGTCCTTCAGCTCGACGTCGTTGAGGTCGCGGGTCGCCTGCGACAGCAGCACCTGCCCGCCGTGTCCGGCGGCGCATATGCGCGCTCCCTTGTGCACGTCGATGCCGACGTAGCCCTCCTCTGTCAGCTGCGGCTCGCCGGTGTGCAGGCCCATGCGGACGCGGATCGCGCCTGCGGCGATAGCCTCCTGCCCTGCCTGCGCAGCGGCGACGGCCCCCTTCGCGCTTTCGAAGGCGTAGAAGAAGGCGTCGCCCTGCGTGTCCACCTCGACGCCGCCATGAGCCCGGAAGGCTTCCCTGAGCGCACGGCGGTGCTCGGCGAGCGCATCGGCGTAACCGTCGCCGAGCTCGTGCAGCAGCCGCGTCGAGCCCTCGACGTCGGTGAAGAGGAAGGTGACGGTGCCGGTGGGGAGCTCCCGCATCACGCGTCATGATGCGCCGAAATGCGCGTCTACGTCACGGGGGCGAGCGGCTTCATCGGCGGTCACGTGGTCCGCGAGCTGCGCGCGGCGGGGGCCGACGTGGGAGTGGAGTGGATCGACCTCGGCGACCGTGAGCGACTCCGGGGGGCGATCGAGGGCTGCGACGCCGTCTTCCACCTGGCCGCGCTCTTGCACACGAGCACGGCCGGATCGTGCGGGCCGGTCGAAGGACGGGAGGCGACCGAGGAGGACGCGCCGCCCGACTGGGAGCTCGCCGTGCCGTACAAGCGCACCAAGCTGGAGGCGGAGCGGATCGTCCTCGCCGCCGCGCGGGAGGGGCTCGACGCGGTGGTCGTGAATCCGACGACCCCCGTCGGCGACGGCGACCGCTTTCCGACGCCGACCGGGCGCATGATCGAGGGCATCGCCACGGGGCGCTACCGCGCCTACCTGAGAGCCACCGGAGTGAACGTCGTCGACGTGCGTGACGTCGCGAGCGGCCATCTGCTCGCCCTCGAGCGTGGACTGAGCGGCGAGCGCTACATCCTCGGCGGAGCGAACCTGACGCTCCGGGAGCTGTTCGGGGCGGTGGCGGAGCTGGCGGGGCGTCCCCGGCCCCGCATCGGGCTGCCCTACACCGCAGCGAGAGCGCTCGGCCGCGCCAGGCTCGCCAATCCCGAGGAGGTCGCGCTGGCGCGACTGCCGATGTGGTTCTCGTCGGCCAAGGCCGAGCGGGAGCTGGGCTACCGGCCGGGGCCGCTGTGGCCGGCGCTGGCGCGAGCCGTGCGCGAGGCGCTCGACCGGACTCGAATGTTCGGCTAGAGCTGTTCCGCCGCCGCAAGTCCGCCGCGTAAGCGATCCGGACTTGCGGCGGAAATCAGTGCTGCTCGCCGCGATGGCCGAGCCACTTGAAGACTTGGCCGACGGCGATCACGCCGATGAAGACGAGCCCGACGATGAGCATCCCGAGGATGACGTGCTTTCCCTCGGAGGCCGCGTCTGCGAGCAACGAGAGCGAAGCGAGCATTCGGCGCTGACTCTACCCGACTCGCAGGCCGTGAGCCGCCAGCGCCGCGTCGACGGCGTCCGCCCCCGCTTCCGCTCGCGCCAGCCCGGCGAGGGGAGCGCCGTCCCCTTCCGTTCGCAGCGCCGCGCGCGCCTCCTCTAGCTGACCGGTGCCGAGCAGAGCGGCCGTCGCAGCCCAGGCGACCCCGTCTCCATCCGTCCCGTCCGCACGAAGCTGTGCGCAGAGGGAGATCAGCTCGGCGAGGTCGGCTACCGCCGCAACCTCCTCGTGTTCCGAGATCCGAACGAGGCCATGTGCGTACAGGTAATCCCCGAGCAGGAGGGCCGTGTCCGGGTCGGCGGGCGCGAACAGGCGCGGGCGGCCGTAGTGCAGGAGGTAGCCCTCGTAGATGGTCTCGAGCCCGAGCGCCCAGCGCTCCTCCGCCAGGGTCGAGAACACAGGCTCGCGCTCCCGGAAGCCGTCGTCTCGCAGCGCCGCACCCCACAGCGGGCTCTCTCGCTCGGCCTCGAGCGCGATCACTTCCCAGAGGTCAGTCGCCAAGGACGTCAACGACGGCCTCCACCGTTCGTTCGATCTCCTCGTCCGAGTGCGCGAGCGAGACGAATACGGCCTCGAACTGGGAGGGTGCGATGTAGATGCCGCGCTCGAGCAGCCCGCGGAAGAGCACACCGTAAAGCGTCGTGTCGCAGCCGAGTGCGTCGTCGAAGTCCCTGACCGGGTCCGCGGTCGCGAACAGGGTGAGCATCGAGCCGACGCGCTGCACCCGCCCGTGCGGGCGAAGCCCTGTCTCGAGCCGCGCGGCGCGACGTTCCAGCCCCTCGTAGACCGACGGGTCGCGAAGCCGCTGCAGGACGGACAGGCCCGCCGCTGTGGCCAGCGGGTTCCCGGAGAGGGTCCCCGCCTGGTAGACGTCGCCGCTCGGGGCCAGGCGCTCCATGATCTCCGCGCGACCAGCGAAGGCCGCCAGCGGCAGCCCGCCGCCGACGATCTTTCCGAGGACGGTCAGATCGGGGACCACGCCGAACCGCTCCTGGGCTCCACCACGCGCAACGCGGAAGCCGGTGATGACCTCGTCGAAGACGAGCAGCGCGCCCGAGGCGTCGCAGAGCGTCCGCAGCGCCTCGAGGAAACCTAGCGCCGGCGGGACGACACCCATGTTTCCCGCCACCGGCTCGACGATCACGCAGGCAAGCCCTTCGCCGTAACGCTGGACGGCGGCGGCGGCACCATCGACGTCGTTGTAGCGGCAGACGATCGTGTCGCCGGCCGCGCCGGGCGGCACCCCGGGTGACGAGGGGATCCCGAGTGTCGCCAGCCCCGAGCCGGCGTCGGCGAGCAGAGCGTCCGCGTGCCCGTGGTAGCAACCCGCGAACTTGAGGATGCGGTCGCGCCGCGTGAACGCCCGGGCCAGGCGGATCGCGCTCATCGCGGCCTCCGTACCCGACGAGACCAGCCGCACCATCTCCACCGACGGCACCGCGTCCACGATCTCGGCCGCCAGCTCCACCTCGCGCTCGGTGGACGCCCCGAAGCTCGTTCCGTCGCGCGCGGCCTCGGTCACCGCCTCCACGGTGTCCGGGTCGGCGTGGCCGAACACGAGCGGCCCCCAGGACATGACCCAGTCCACGTAGCGGTTGCCGTCGACGTCCTCGACGTAGGCGCCCTGGGCCCGCCGCACGAACAGTGGCTCCTCCAGACCGACGGCCCGCATTGCCCGCACTGGGGAGTTGACGCCCCCGGGAATCAGGCTGGCTGCGCGCCGATAGAGCGTGGAGCGCATGCCTAGAGCCATCCGGCCAGCTCCTTGGCCCAGTACGAGACGACGACGTCGGCGCCTGCGCGGGATATCGCGGTCAGCGACTCGACGGCAGCCTGCCGCTCGTCCAGCCAGCCGCGCGCGGCAGCGGCTTTCACCATCGCGTACTCGCCCGAGACGTTGTAGGCTGCGACCGGGCAGTCGAAGCGCTCGCGTGCCGCACGGATCACGTCCAGGTAGGGGAGCGCCGGCTTCACCATGATCACGTCTGCGCCCTCGGCGAGATCGAGCTCGCACTCCCGCAAGGCCTCGCGCACGTTGGGCGGGTCCATCTGGTAGCCGCGGCGGTCGCCGAAGGACGGCGCCGAGTCGGCCGCCTCCCTGAACGGGCCGTAGAACGCCGAGGCGTACTTGGCCGAGTACGCGACGATCGGAGTCTCCACGAAGCCGGCGTCGTCGAGTGCCGAGCGAATCGCCCCGACCCGGCCGTCCATCATGTCGCTCGGGCACACGGCGTCCGCGCCCGCCTCGACCTGGCTGACCGCGGTGCGCGCAAGCAGCTCGAGCGTCGCATCGTTGTCGACGGCGCCCTCCCGGACGAGCCCGCAGTGGCCGTGCGACGTGTATTCACAGAGGCAGACGTCGGTCAGCAGGAGCAGCTCCGGGAAGGACGCGCGCAGGCCCCGCAACGCCTGCTGCACGATGCCGTCCTCGTCCCAGGCGCCCGAGCCCTCGTCGTCCTTCGACTCGGGGACGCCGAAGAGCAGGGCCGCACGAACCCCGAGCCCGAGCAGCTCCTCGGCCTCGCGGAGGACACCGTCGAGCGTGTGCCGGCCCATGGCCGGGAGCTCGGGGTTCGCGAGCAGCTCCGGAGCGACGAACAAGGGCATGACGAAGTCGTCGAGGTCGAGCCTGGTCTCGCGGACAAGCGAGCGCATTGACGAGGAGCCGCGCAGGCGCCTCAGGCGCGTCGTCGGAAAGGTGCTCACACGGAAAGACTACGACGCGGCGGTGGCGCCGTCGCCCGAGGGCTGCGCACAGAGGCTCCAGCAGGTCGCGGGCGCGGCCTCCCGTCTCGCTGCGCAGGAGCTCGTCGAACTGCACGCCCACGAGAAAGACGCACGTCGAGACGAACAGGTAGCCGGTCAGCACCAGCAGGCCGACGAGGCTGCCGGTCGGTGAGCGGAAGCTCGCCACCTCGGCGACCCAGACACGGAACGCCATCGAGACGCTACGAGCGCCTGGAAGGAGATGGCCGCGGCGTAGGTGAGCAGGTTGTGCTCGACGAACGCCTCGACGATCTCGTGCGCGATTCGCCTGAGTCCGAGCCGCCGGCCGCTCATGGCCCGGCCATGCCCCGCGACCGCCTGAAAAAGCCGCTAGCTACTTACCTAGGCCAGGAGCCTGCGTGCGCCCAGGCGCGCGAGGAAACCGAACACCGCCCCGATTCCGATCAGCCAGGCCGCCTCGTACACCAGCGTCCGCCACGGGCTGACGTCGAAGAGGGCGGCTGCGAAGAAGCGGACCGCGTGCACGAACGGGAACAGGTCCGAGAGCCAGCCCGCCGGTGGCACGATCTCGCGGGGCACCAGTCCCAGGAACACCACGGGGAGGACGAGCAGGATCGCCACGAGGGAGGCAGTTCGCGCCTCACGCGCTAGCCCGCCGATCAGGGCTCCAATCGCGCCCACGGCCGCTCCGGCCATCGCGAGTCCGACGACGAGCAGCGGGAGCCGCTGCCACGGCTCTCCGCCGGTGACGTTCCCCGCCTGGATGGCCACGGCGAAGATCAACGCGACCGCAGATCCCAGCAGGACGGCGACGACCGCGGCCAGCCCGATTTTCGCCCACACGAGCTGGCCGAGGCTGACGAGCCCGCGGGCGAGGCGGCCGATGACGTTCTCGTCCCGTTCGGAGGCGATGGCACCTGCCGCCAGCATCAGGGAGAGGAAGGTGATGGTGAGCGCCAGCGCGTACGCCTGCACCTGTGCCGACAGCGCCCAGCTCCGCCCGCGCTCCGGCGGAACCTCGAGCTGGATCGGATGCGCCGTCGCGTCCACTGCCTGCTGCGCCAGGCCGAGTGCGATGCGCGCGTCGTGCACGAAGTCGCGGATCCGGTTCACCTGGGGCCCCGGAGGCAGCTTGTCCAGCAGGCGCTGCGTACCATCCAGGCCCAGCACGTCGAAGTCCCGGCCGAGTACGGTGCCACGTCCGCCCTCCACCAGCAGGCGCACGTAGCCTCGGTCGGCAGCCGTGAACGCCCGCTGGAGCCGGAGGTTGAGGTTGTAGACGAGCGCCTGCATCTGCTGCTCGACGCGCGGCGTGATGCCGCCCTGGCCGGTCCTCAGGATCAGGTGCGGGCTGTGGAGGAGCCCCTTGAGCGTGACCAGGAACCCGGGCGGGATGTCGATCACGGCCACGAGCCGGCCGTCGTCTAGCTGCCGGTCCGCCTCCTCCGGAGAGAGATGGACGAGGTCGACGTTGCGGCTCACCTCTTCGATCGTGCGGTCGACGTGAAAGCGCTTGCCGGCCACGACGATCGTGGGCGGCAGGTGGTCCTCGTCGACGAGCCCGACCCGGGGCTTCGCGTTCGCGTACGTCGCCATCAGCCCGATCAGCACGGCGATCATCACCGGATAGAGGACGAGGATGGCGACGAGCGCGGGCGAGCGCCGCAGGACGAGCAGGTCCTTGCGCAGGAGGAGATAGGCGCGCATGGTGCTCTGTATCAAGCGAAGATCGCTGCCGCCTCGGACCGCTGGTACTCCTCGAAGGGGCCGTCGAAGAGCAGCCGGCCGTCGAGGAGGACCGCGACGCGGTCGGCGACGTGCTCGAGGTCCTCGACGTTCTGCGTTGCGAGGACGACGGCTCCGCGGGCATCTCGCAGCTGCGACGCCGACTCCCACAGCTTGCGCCGCTGCAGTGGGTCCAGCGACGCCGTGGGCTCGTCGAGCAGGAGCACATGCGGATCGCCGAGCATGGTGATGGCGAGGTTGAGTCGCTGGCGGTTGCCAACGGACAGGGTCGAGGAGGGGCGGTCGTCGTCGGGTAGCCCGTGCCCGGAAGCGAGGCGCTCGGCGGCCCCATTCGGATCGGACTCACCCTCCAGTCGCGCGAAGAGCACGAGGTTCTGCCGCGCCGACAGCCGGCCATAGTGGGCGGGACGTTGCGGCGCCCACCCGACGCGCACGCCGGAGCGCCGCTCGATCACTCCCTCGCTTGGCTCGAGCGCCCCGGCGAGGAGGGCAAGCAGCGTCGACTTCCCGGCCCCGTTGGGACCGATCAGGGCGAGCACCTCCCCGTCCCACACCTCCAGACTCGTGGGCTCGAGCGCGACCTGAGCTCCGAAGCGCCGGGCGATTCGGCGCGCGGCGATCA
>WNFV01024038.1_pt1 | contig 10967 bp, 12 predicted proteins | sample 5400101 | NCBI WGS metagenome assembly WNFV01 (sample SAMN13153361, study PRJNA577476) | soil metagenome | isolation source: 115 cm soil or saprolite under grassland replicate 1 | place: USA:California | collected 2016-06-15
ACCGTGTCGTGGCCCAGAACACTGTTGGCTATGGTGGGGCCTTCCCAGCGCTCACGGTCCAATCGATCTCAGACGTTCTCGGCCCACCCGCTGGCACAACGGTTCTGAATCCGCTGACACAAGCCACGGGTGCCTCGGTCCAGCCGATTGTGCTCACATGGAGCTACACTTCCGCCGGCGCGACCGCAACAGGCTTCACCATCCAGAGAGCGACGAATTCCGCTTTCACCACAGGCCTGACCACATTCACAGCCGGCAACGTGACCACCTACTCGGATGGTTCGGTAAAGAAAGGCACAACCTATTATTACCGAGTTGCTCCAACTGCCTTGCTAGGTTCTGGACCCTGGTCCAATGTCCAGTTCAAGCTTTCGCAGTGAGAACTAGACCCTCTAACAGTGCCAGCCTTGAATCTGAAGAAGGAAGCAAACGTTAGAAAAGTATGAAACACCCTGGGGAGCGATATTCGCTCCCCAGGGGGACCTAGAAAAAGTTCAATTTCACAAAGTACCTGATTGATTTTACTCAAGATAAAAGAACCATGTCGCTATATGTCACCCAAATCACCTCGCCGCACTTTGTTTTTTCTGTTTGCTATCGGTCTGTTGTTATCAAGTTCTTGCAGTGCCGATGCTGGGACTCAAGAATTGATCGATCAAACATATCTAGGGGTCAATAACTCGGCCGTCGTGACAGGTACCATCTATAACCAGCCTGTCGACCCAAACGGTAAACTACTTCTATCTTCGTGGTTGGATCCAGATGGCAGCGATAACGATCAGTATATTTGGGATAATTTCACGCTCCAGTCGAACGAGACAATTACTGAGATTGACTGGAGTGGTGTATACGATCCCTTGAGGTTTGATGCGGGCGGTCCCGTACTTGACTTTAGCATCAGCATTTTTCCTTCCATTGCTGCTGGCACAGAACCAGCTATCGCCACCCCACCTCTGGTGCATTATCAAACCGGAGGGAATGCAGGCGAAACTCCGGTTGGAACGGTCGGTGGAAGTACATGGTATTCCTACGTATTCAGTCTTCCAACGCCATTTATCGCCTCTGCCGGCATCAGATATTGGGTGCAGATTGAAGCCTTCCAACACGGCAGTATCCCTGATTGGTGTCTCGCAGCAGGTGCCGGTGCAGATGGCAGTCATTTCCGTAGGACGAGCGGTGCCGGTGGAGATGTCTTATACCGATCTGCCCCGGGCGATGTAGCGTTTACTTTATTGGGTCCTATCCCGGATGTCCCCACGCCAACTGAGACACCTACCGCTACGCAGACCCTCTCTCCTACGGATACACCAACCGCTACAGCGACTGCTACACAGACCCCAACTGAGACTCCTACGGCAACCCCAACCGCTACGCAGACTGCCACAGATACGCCAACAAATGCACCGACTGCTGCGCAAACACCTACAAATACATCCACCGACACACCAATACCAACCCCGTTGTTGAACACACCTGGAAAAGTGACTGGTGGTGGGTCGATCGGTTCGGCGCAAGATGGCATCAAAGCTACATTTGGCTTTACGATCAATTACAGCCAAGGTGATTCGGCGCCAAGGGGCAACTTAACATATCAGGATCACACAGCCAATTTGCGTCTGAAAGCCGATTCCTTCGATCTGCTAGTGATTGAAGACGATCATGCCTGGTTCACAGGTACGGGAGTGATGAATGATGGGCAGGTGGTCAGCTTCACTGTGGAGATCAATACGTTAAGCAAGCTTGGTCTTGCAGATACGTTTTCTATTTCCATACCGGTGATGAATGACTATACGTCCGGCGGCGCCCTGACCGGAGGCAATATTACGATTCACAAGTAACACTGCCCTAGAGGTAAGTTGTTCATTTCAAACGCAGGAAAGGAGACGCAAGGCAAATAAGACGTTTCATTTCACTTTTCGATCCTATCAAGTTCGTTTCACAAAGGAGTAAACAATGATAACAAGACGTGACTTTCTAAAACTTGGCGCAGCGGCATCGGCCTCTGTGTTTATCTCGGGGAATTGGTTCAGCGGGCATGTGCTCGCGCTGGCGGGAAACGGCCTCGCCTCGTGGCAAACTAAGAAGCTAACGAAATGGGTTGACCCCCTCCCCATCATGCCCGTGGCTGTGCCGCCCGCGCTAGGCGGTGGAACAGAGATCGATGATCCTCTCCAGCCTGACAAGACAGCTGACTTTTACGCTATGGAGTGCCGGGAATCCGAATGGCAGTTCCACAGCGACCTTCCTCCAGCCAAGGCAAACAGCTATTGGTACGGCGGCGCCCAACTCCAATACGAGGGCGTCGGCGCTCCCATCAGCGGCTATCTCGGAACTGCCGCTCACCCCACTCTATGCAGACGCGTATGACGATACCCTCGGCGACGGGCGAGCCAAGGGTTACTCGAACACGAGCCGTATCGCCGTCCACTTGCATGGCGGTTTTGTCTCACCGCAGTTTGATGGGCACCCGGATTCGTGGTTCGGACCGGACGGTAACCAAGGCATGGCTTATGGTTCTCTACCCGGCGCTCCCGTGAATGGCGCCCGCTACTGGTATCCGAATATGCAAGGTCCTGCTCTCCTGTGGTACCACGATCACTCGATGTATCAGACGCGCTTGAACCCGTTTGCGGGGCAGGCGGCCGGCTACGTCATCATCGATGGAGATGATACTGTAGTCCCTGGGCTTGGCGGTCTCAACGTTCCCAAATTCCCGTATGACGTCCCGCTTGTCATCCAGGACCGGACTTTCTGCGACGATGGTTCGATGTTCTACCCAACCGCGAGCGGCCAGCCGGCAGGTTACCCACACCCCATCTGGCAGCCGGAATATTTTGGCGATACGCCCGTCGTGAACGGCAAGGCCTATCCGTTCCTGGCAGTCGCGCCGCGCCGCTATCGCTTGCGCTTCCTGAACAAGGGATGCTTCCTCATCCGGTGAGAATGACCAAGATCGTGCTCGCGGGGGCCGAGCGGGCAGATGTCATTGTGGACTTTGCGGGCGATTTCGACCAAGAAATCCCGCTGTCCAACACAGCCAACGCACCCTATCCCGATGGCGAGGATGTGAAAATCCCTCGGATCATGATGTTCCGTGTGAACAAACCGCTCTCAGGTAAGGACACTACCACGCCGCCTCATAAACTCGTTCTGCCGGGGTTCCAGGGTATCCTACCTCCGCCAGCCGGTACACCCACCCGAGACTGGGTCCTCAAAGAATCTTTCGATGACCTCACTGGCGAGCCGAAGGAGGTGAAGATCAACGGGCGTTGGTTCGATGATCCAATCGAGGACTTTCCTGAGGAGGGCTCGACCGAAATCTGGAACTGGGTCAACCTGACCGAAGACGCGCACCCGATGCATCCACACCTGATCAAGTTTCAGGTGCTTGGGCGAGTGCCCCTCGATCTCGCCCGCTACGAAGGAGACTGGTTCGCGTGGATCGCGGCGGGTCGGAATCCGGCCGACAAACCACAAGCTCCGAATTATGCAATGGGTCCGCGGCAGGCGCCAGCACTTGACGAAATCGGCTGGAAGGATACGGTCAAAGCCAGTGTGGGGATGATCACGCAAATCGTTGCCAAGTTCGATGTCCCACCCGGATCGCAACTAAACCCTGCAAGCGGCGGCTATAACTACGTAGCCCACTGCCACATCCTTGAACATGAAGAGAACGAGATGATGCGCCCATTCGCGGTGCTGCCTTAGCCAAGCGCGATGATGAGCTACAACCACGGGACAGATGACTAACAGGATTTTGTCCCCACGTGTTCATCAATATGACGCCGTCACATCCTCGAGCATGAAGATATCGGGCACTGAGATTTAGATCTACCGTAATCAGCGCGGTATTGAACCCCTAGCATGGAGCCAATGTCGAGAACTGGCTGATCACGAGAAATTATTTTAGAGATAACAAAGTTGCTCTGGGGAGCGAGCTCGCCCCCCAGAGCAAAAAAATGGAATTTTTCTGTAACATAAAAATGACAATGTGTTCCCTGCAAAGAACCTATGATTATTCAATTTTGAAACGAAATGGAGGTATCAAATGCATTCGCAAAATCTAAATCGACGTGATTTCATGCGAGTTGCTGGCGTGAGCTTTGGAGCGTTGATGCTTGGCAACCGCCTCGATCCTTTTTTGAAACGCTCCTCAGCTCAAAGCCAGATGGAACCGTTTATGCCTGATGCAGAGATCTCGATCACCGCGGTCGAAAAATACGTTCAAATCCTTTCGGGCGCGCAAACCCGTGTCTGGAGTTATGAGGGCGAGTTGCTGAGCGGTTCGGGCGTAACAGTTCAATCTATCCCTGGAAGTTATCTCGGGCCGATCATCCGCGCTCAAACGGGTACAAAGTTACGAATCTTCTTCCACAATAATCTTGCTGAGGATAGCGTCATTCATCCGCATGGTCCACGTGTGCCAGAGAATTGTGATGGACACCCAATGCAAGCGATTCCGCCCGGGGAAACCAAAATTTACGAATTTCAGATCATAGACCGGGCTGGTCCTTACTGGTTCCATCCTCATCCGCATATGCGTACTGCTGAACAAGTTGTGATGGGGATGGCTGGGTTGCTATCCGTTTGGGATTCAGACGAGGAACTCGCTGTACCGGGAGCCAGTACTGGCGCTAACGATGTACCTGTGGTCATCCAAGATCGGAATTTCGATAGCAATAACCAGATTCTATATAACCCAAATAACATGTGGGGATATTTGGGCAGTCGCATCCTCGTCAACGGGAAAGCTGACAGCGTTTTCTCCTTAGAACCGCGTGCCTACCGTCTGCGTGTCTTGAATGGTTCAAATGCCCGGACTTACAAACTTGCCTGGAGCAACAATATACCACTGAAGGTAATTGGGACGGATGGTGGTTTGCTGCCAGCGGTCGTTTCCAGGAGCTATGTGATGCTCATGCCCGGGGAGCGAGTTGACCTGTGGGTGGACTTCGCTTCGGTTGCTGCAAAGCAAATCGCGCTACGGAGCTTATCCTTTAATCCGGGTGGGATGATGGGTGGAGGCGGTATGGGCGGCGGAGGGATGGGAGGTGGTGGTGGCATGGGATCAAGTTTGGCGATGGGTGCTGCGTTCGACATCCTGAAAGTGAATGTGTCACGGAAGGCCACATTCAAACCAACGTTAGGTCCACTTCCTCCGCTCTCCGTCCGCTACGACGCAAACAATGTTCCAAATTATGGAACACCGCGTCCATTCACTCTGGAGATGGGACGTATGATGACCTGGACGATCAATGGGCGTGTCTTCGAAATGATGGAATGCGCTGGGGATGAGATGGTTTATCGTGATGAAACGATGGCTTGGGAATGGATCAACAACTCCCCGATCCCGCACCCCATGCACATGCACAATATTCAATTCCAGGTTGTCCAGCGCACACCCCCGTCAACGAGCAGCTATGCTACCGTCAATCAGGGCTTCGTTGACAGCGGCTGGAAGGATACGGTCATCGTCTGGCCAGGGGAGCGAGTCAAAATTGCCATGACGTTTGGACCGCACATAGGTATGTATATGTACCACTGCCACATTCTTGAACATGAAGATATGACCATGATGCGCAACTACATGATCATGGATCCGATGATGCCAATGTAAAAAGGACGCACATAATTTGTTCACCCTTTGAGACTCGGATCAACACGAAGTTCAACAAACCGGAAACAGCAGGCTTTATTTATTGGTAGGTTCCGGCGTTGAGACTCCAGAATCATGATGAATAGTATTAGAGGTTCAGAGGGAGGAAATCCCATCAGGGCGATCCTGTCGCCCCGATGGGATTACAGTTCTTTGTAACTTCACCACACCCCTACTGCTTCTTTTACCGTCTCACGGGGTGAAAGCCAGATTGCATCCTTATTGCAAACCGCGCGACAAACGCCACATCCGTAGCACGCTGTTGGGTCAACGATCACTTTTTTGTTGTTGGATGAATAACGGATTGCCCCATATTGACATTGACGCATGCACAGACGGCATCCGTTGCATGCCTCTGCCGAGACCTTAGCCACCCACTCCGCGCGGAACATAACGGGATAGTCCCTGCGGACATGCGTCATGCGATATGCCATGCAGTCCTGGTCGCAATTGCACAAACCACCGATGAACGGCGTTTTGAACGTCCACACCGAATGGACGAGTCCTTCCTTATCCAGTTTGCGAATAGACTCTAGCGCTTCTTCTTTTGTCAATAATTCAAGGCTGAATGAGTCATCCAAGGCATCCATGAGTCCCTTATCCGTTGTCAAGCCATAACAATAACGTGCGTTCATATTGCCAGTGGTCACACGTCGGCACACACAAGGAAGTCTCACCACACCCTTTATCATCTCGAAGATTCGTTCCACATCTTCGATTGGTACGACCTGTCCGTAATGATCCTGTTTTTGGACGTGCGTCAGAACAGGCTTAGCCAGTTTCATCAACGGCGTTTTACGGATTTTGTCCAGTTGCTGGAGACTGTGTGGCACGCGTTTGTGGAATCCGTTCAAGAATTCTGCTGCGTAGCTTCTTCGATCATTTTGGTTTAGCAGTTCGATGGAGTAATTCTCCATCGTCAGATACCACTTCTTTCCCTCTCCATGCTGGATACAAAATTCGCACATATGAGCCTCCATTAATCGCGCTGAGCGGAGTGACGAGTGCAACGAGGAACGTAGTCGAAGCGTTCAGGTTTGCAATCAGTATAGCTACGCGCCTTGAAGTCTCATAGTGACATTATTCTGTGATTTGGACTTTTAACGCTTTGTGGCGCTCATCTGTTTTCGACTACCAATTTGAGTGACTGTGACATGCTCATCCTCTTTTCTGAACGTACGCATGATTAACCAATAAACAGTCAGAAATACCACGATGAGGAACGTTCCGGCGTAGATCAACATTGTGATGGGAAGTGCCGAATCGGTGCCGGCAAATAGGCCGTGCAAGGTGGTGCCGAGATAACTAACCAAGCTGAGCGCATGAATAGAGCGAAACGCCTTCGACCCAATTTTCTGGCGCAGATAAAACGTGAACGTGACAAGCAGGAGCAGATAAAAGCTAATGATTCCCAGACCCACCCAAACTGGACGGTACGTATCGATGAATGGGATCAAAAGCTGAAGGATGCTGAACGGCAGATATTTATCGAATAGCAAAACGAGGATGTGCACAAGTACAAACCCAAGCCCGAGCAAGGAAAGATGTTCATGAAAGTCATAGGTAAAAGCGTTTTCCAAAACGGGTCGAATCATCCCAGTCGGAATGGCAAAACCCCAGATCATGGAAAGCCACAACAAAAAGTAGCCGGTCAAACCGGAAGCGCGAGTCACGTACCACCAGATTTGAGTTGAGTTCATGGCAAATAGCGATTGAATCTGCTGTGCAACGCTTGTGCTGCCCAACGATTGCCCTAGAGTAATGGCAATCAGCATGCCGATGAAAATGACGCCCACAAGTAAAATCGTGCTGATAGGCTTCCTAAGAGATTCCCATACATCAAAATGGTTCTGATGTGAATTCATAGAGATATTCCTTATAGTTGGACGAGCCCGATAAGTTTCCATTCGCGTCCACCGCAATAAACGTGAGATCCTGTTTTGTATGCAGCAGGTCCGGCACTTTCTTCTCTCCGGCAATGAGAATTGCTTTTGCATACACTTCCGCCGTAATGACACTGGGAGCTATGACAGTCACGATCAACCAATCGGTCTTTGCAGGTTCACCCGTGCGTGGATCGATCAAATGATGGTGCACCTTTTCGCCCTGACTCCAGGTCCGCTTCATGGTGGATGAAGTCGCGACCGCTCCGGATGGGATGTGAAGTTGCGCCAACAGCTGGGTTGGGCTGCGCGGATCTTCGAGGTAGACATCCCAATCCATTCCATCCAGCGGATGACCGATGAACAAGATATCCCCGCCTGCACTGACGCCACAAACCTCTACATATTGATGAAGCAATTGCGCGGCCTTTTCCACGATCCAGCCTTTGGCGATCCCGCCGAGATCGATCTCCATCCCACGCGGCAAACAGACTCTGTTATTCGCCAGGTCAAAGCTAATTTCGTGGAAGTCAGGCCGTGAGGTCCGGTTTGAAACGCGGGTGGGAACGCTTACTCCGTTGGTGCGGATCTCATCCATGCTGCGGTCATATCCAATTTGTTTCAGAGCAGACAAAATGGATGGGTCAAAAATTCCTTTTGTCTCAGTGTAGTACTTCATGGATAGTAGCAACATGTCCATCAGATCACCTGATATCGGAAGCCACTCTCCTGCGGAGCGATTGAGGTCAGAGAGTTCACTGGCAGGCAGAAAACGGCTGAAACGCTGTTCACACTCGTCAATGAAAGTTTTTGCAGCATACATTCCCGCGATAGCTTCCTCCCCTTCTGCTGCCAGCATCACGGACGTGTTCATCGCGCGAAACTCAATTGAGCGGATCATGATCCACCTGTTCTGAAGGATGGCCGGAACTGAGAACGAGTGTTTGGTTGTACGCTGAACAGAGGCTGGTTTTGGAAATTATTATCATCAGAATCAAAACCAGAAAGAGGATTAAGCGGGCCTGATTCGGCTTCGGCGCATGCGCCAGCATGATCCAGCCTGTCAAAAAGCTCAATACACTTGTGATAGTGATCCAGAACCGGATTCCAAATTTTAGAAGTTTCATTTTTACCTAGTACCTTATTGAGTAATTACGATACGGCCATCATTGGTGAGTCGTATCAAGCCCCTTTGCTGCAAAGCTCCCAACAACGTTTGGACCTGTTGGAGCGTTTGCTGATCCTGTTGAATCTGAGCATTGGCCTGGGCTAACTCTTGCTGGAGTTGTTGTTCCCGCTGTTGATATTGCTGCTCCCTGTCCTGATATCGTGAGATCAGCCCTTGCAGCTGGCCGACCTGATCGGTTTGCTGTGCGGAATTCACTATGGAAGCATTTGAAGCCTGTGCAGGTGAATTGGAAGCGGGAATGACATTCTTGTTAACTAGGGCTGCCCCACCGATTGCGAATATGGATGCACCGACACAGGCAGTCACAAACAATGCAATCAATACAGCCATAAATGGTTTTTTCATCTCAGACCTCCGAAATCTTTGCGAAGTATACAAATCCAAAATGACAAGCAAATGAAAATTTTGTGTGCAAATTGTGTTGATTACGATTATCGCTTTGAGCGCCATCCTCGGCGCCAAGAATGAAAAATAAGCGCCGCCGAGGACGGCGGCTTGAGCAGAAGATTCTTTGCTTGACACCTAGAAAATCTGTTCTATAATTATTTCATGAACGCCCTCGATACGCTGATCGAACTCTCGGGACAGATGGAACTCGAACACGCCGAGGAGTCACACGCCTCATCTTTGGCCGTGCGTGAGGAACCAGCCAAACCGGCCTGTTTTACACCGAAGGAAAAAAGATCTGCGTTCATCCAGCCGGCCCAACTCCCCAACGGAAAACAGATCAAATTATTGAAGACCTTGCTCTCTTCTGCCTGCGAGCGGGATTGTTTTTATTGCCCATTTCGCTCGGGACGTGATTTTCGCCGCGCTACCTTCAGGCCGCAGGAATTTGCAGAATTGTTCATGAAGCTGCATCAGTCGAGCATGGCGGAAGGGATTTTCCTCAGCTCGGGAATTGCTGCGGGTGGTGCGAACACACAGAATAGAATTCTGGATACAGCCGAGATTTTGCGTAACAAACTTGGTTTCCGCGGTTACTTGCATCTAAAGATCATGCCGGGCGCAGAGAAGGATCAGGTCCAGCGGCTGATGCAGCTGGCTGACCGAGTCTCCATCAATTTGGAAGCACCTAATAAAGAGCGCTTAGCAAAGCTCGCGCCCAATAAAAATTTCTTCGAAGAATTATTTCGGCCTTTGAAATGGGTGGAAGAGATTCGTCAATCGCAACCCGCTGATAAAGGCTGGAATGGCCGCTGGCCCTCCACGGTCACGCAATTTGTGGCTGGGGGTTCGGATGAAAGCGATTTGGAATTATTGACCACCACAGATTGGTTGATGAAAAACGTCCGTATCAAACGTGCGTACTATTCGGCATTTTTCCCAATTCGGGATACTCCCATGGAAAACAAAGCCGCGGTCAATCCAATGCGGGAACATCGCTTGTATCAAGCTTCGTTTTTGTTGCGCGATTATGGGTTTGATTTGGAAGACATACCTTTCCTGCAAGATGGGAATTTGCCTTTACCCACCGATCCAAAACTTGCCTGGGCGCAGCAGAACTTACAGGAAAAACCTTTGGAGATCAACAAAGCAGAACGACGCGATCTCCTGCGTATCCCTGGGATTGGACCAAAAGGTGCGGATGCAATCCTTCAGGCGCGGCGCAAAAGCAAATTACGTGATCTCACTGCACTTCGAAAATTGGGAATTGTTGTCACGCGTGTCGCCCCATTTATAGCGAGATTGCTTCGCCAAAGAACGGCTCGCAATGACATTTATAACGCCACCCAACCACCGCGCAAGCCTTCGCGTACAGCTTCCGTTCGATTGGCGACATTCAATTTTGAATAGATAGAAGATACATGAAATTTCACGGTGTGTTCGCTGATGCCCAGCGCCACCGCGATCTGTTTATTTGCCAATCCCTTTGCAACCAACCCTAAAACTTCAGATTCCCTGTCAGTAAGTGGGCCATGCGATAACGGCTCGTTTTCTGATTCAAACAATAATGTGGATGTGCCAACGATCAATCCCTGTGACAGGGCGTGGATGGCGGCAGTCAGTTCTTCGGCAGATGCCTCGGTTGGCAGGATTCCCCACACGCGCGAGAAGCGCCTCATTTCACGGACGTTGAGTTGCTCATCGCTCAGGAGCAGAGTCGCAGCTGATGAGATGTCACCCACATCGTGATTTAAGAAAGAAGTGTGAGAAGCCGACGTGATCATCACGTCGGCTTCTGAGTTTTCATCCAATGAATCATTGATGATCTTGATCGTGTTATCTGATGAAAGCA
>WNFV01009215.1_pt1 | contig 10966 bp, 11 predicted proteins | sample 5400101 | NCBI WGS metagenome assembly WNFV01 (sample SAMN13153361, study PRJNA577476) | soil metagenome | isolation source: 115 cm soil or saprolite under grassland replicate 1 | place: USA:California | collected 2016-06-15
CTCCAACCGGCCGCGCGCGCGCTGAACGGGCGCGGCGACCCGGTGACCGGGCCGATCTATTGGAATTCGCTCGACACCGGCCTCGTGGTTCTAGACAGCGCGAGCGGCCTCAGCTATGGCAGGGCGGTCGGTACGGCACGGCTGCAGGCGCGGGTGCCGGGGCTGCGGTCGAACCCCGAGAACGTCTTCGTTCTTGCGCGGCTCGACTCGGCAAGCGCCGCCGGGCCGATCCGCGACACCGTCACGCTGTCCGCGTCGGACTCGGTGTCCGGTGACCTGGTGGTGAAGGCCTGGGCGGGAACGAGTGGGGCGCCGGGTCGCCCGGTCGTGTACGCGGCGGCGGCCATCTATCCGGCGGGCGCCACGACCGTCAAATTTGTCCCCCGGGACACCTTGCAGACCAGCGCGAGCGGGACGACCGCCGCGCAGCTGCGATTCCTGACCGGGCCGCGCCCCGACTCGGTCGTCGTGACCGCCGCGGTGCGGCGCCCCAACGGCAACCCGGTGCCGGGCAGTCCGGTGACTTTCGTCGTGGAGTTCCGGCCATGAACAAGGGAACGCTGACCCAGTTGTTCTTCACGGGCATCGACCGGCACGCCGGTCTGCCCGCCGCGTTCCGTTCCAAGGTGGCCGGTGTTTGGACGCCGATCCCGCACCGCGCCGCCGCCGAGCGGGTGCAGGCGATCTCGCTGGGGCTGCGTGAGCTGGGGGTGCAACCCGGCGACCGGGTGGCGCTCGTCTCCGAGAACCGCCCCGAGTGGGCGCTGGCCGACTACGCCTGTCTCTGCGCGCGCGCCGCCGACGTCCCGATCTACCCCACCCTGCCCCCCAAGCAGACCGAGTACATCCTGCGCGACTCCGAGGCGGTGGCCGTGTTCTGCTCCACGGCCGCCCAGCTCGAGAAGGTGCTGGAGGTGCGGGCCGGCCTGCCCGCGCTGCGCCACGTCATCGTGTTCGAGCCCGGCGCCCGGCGGGCCGGCGTGCTGACGCTCGCGGACCTCGAGGCCAAGGGCCGGGCGGCGGCGGCGAAGTACGCGGATTGGAAGCGCGAGGCGCTGGCGGTCCGTCCCGACGACCTCGCGACCCTGATCTACACGTCGGGGACGACCGGCGATCCCAAGGGCGTGATGCTGTCGCACCACAACATCTGGTCCAACGTTCAGGCCGTGCTGCAGATCATCCCGGTCGGCCCGGGCGACGAGTGCCTCTCGATGCTGCCGCTGTCCCACAGCTACGAGCGGATGGTGGATTACACGCTGTTCCAGGCGGGCGTGATCATCAACTATGCCGAATCGTTCGACACGGTGGCGGCGAACCTCCAGGAGGTGAAGCCCACCGTCGTCCTTTCGGTGCCCCGCTTGTACGAGAAGGTGTACGCCCGCGTGCTCGAGAACGCGCTCTCGGGCAGCGCGGTGAAGCGCACGATCTTCTTCTGGGCCAAGCGCGCCGGCGAAGAGTGGGCGACGCATGCCCTGGCGGGGCTGCCGATCCCCGGCGGCCTCGCGTTCAAGAAGAAGATCGCCGACGCGCTGGTGTTCTCGAAGCTACGGGCGCGGACCGGAGGCCGGATCCGGTTCTTCGTATCGGGCGCCGCACCGCTCTCCGCCGACATCGCCAAGTTCTTCTACTCGGCGGGCCTGCCGGTAATCGAGGGCTACGGCCTGACCGAGTCGTCGCCGGTGCTGACTCTCAACCCGCTGGAGCGGATCAAGCTCGGCACGGTCGGCAAGGCCATCCCCGGGGTCGAGCTCCGGATCGCCGCCGACGGCGAGATCTTCGCGCGGGGCCCGAACATCATGCAGGGCTACTACAAGCTGCCCGACGCGACGCGCGAGACGGTGGACGACCAGGGGTGGCTGCACACCGGGGACATCGGCGAGATCGACTCGGACGGCTACCTGAAGATCACCGATCGCAAGAAGGAGCTGATCAAGACCGCGGGGGGCAAGTACATCGCGCCGCAGCCGATCGAGGGGATGATCAAGCGCAACAAATTCGTCGCCAACGCCGTCCTGTACGGCGACCGCCGCAAGTTCCCGATCGTGCTCGTCGTGCCGAACTACGACAACCTGGAGCGCTGGGCCAAGGAGCGCAGCCTGAGCTACGGCTCGCACGCCGAGCTAATCGGGCTCGCCGACGTGAAGGCCAAGGTGGAGCGGGAGGTCATGGGCAGCCTGCGGGACCTCGCGAAGTTCGAGATGCCGAAGAAGGTGATCTTGATCGAGCAGGATTTCACGATCGAGGCGGGCGAGCTGACACCGACGTTGAAAGTGAAGCGGCGCGTCGTCGAGAAGCGCTACAAGGAGCTGATCGACCGCGCCTACGCCGCGGAGGACGCGATCGCCGCGGCGATCGAAGGATGACGGGCCTCTCCTACGACGAGGCGGTCCACACCTACATCGGGGCGACGCTGATCACCGTCGCCGCGCTGGGCGCGTTCTTCGTGGACCGCCCCGGCAGCCCCGCGTGGCGCCAGCACGCATGGCTCGCGCTCGCGGTGTTCCTCACCTGGATCGTGATGGGGTCGAACGAGTCGTGGACGCCGCCCCACGACGGCAACGTGTGGTCCACGCCAATTCTGCATCTGCTGTCTCCCAACGGCGCGCCCCGGTCGTGGTGGGCCTCGCTCGCGGCGCCGCACACGCTGCAGCACAAGCTGTCCGCGCTCTGTATCGTGACGCCGGCGATCACCGAGTGGTTCATCCGCCGCCGCCCCGAGCATCCCGCCGTCCGCTACCTGCGGTGGACCGCCCCGGCCGCCCTGCTCGCGGTGGCGGTGATCTTCGCCGTGCACCGGCCCAACCATCGGCACCACGGGATGGTGATGGATCCGACGGCGATGCAGTCGGAGCTGTACCAGCACTACGTGTTCGCCGCGGCGTTTCTCGCCGCCGCCGTCACCGTCTTCCTCGCGCGCCTCCCCGCCACCGCGCCGCGAATCCCGCCCCGGGCCTGGTACGCGTTCATGGCGCTCGGCGGTCTCGTGTTCGTCACCTTCCGAGTCTAGCGCCTACTTCTTCTCCCCCACCCACAAGCCGTCCGCCGCCGCCAGCTTCTCCAAGCCGATGGGGAGGTCGGGCCGCTCGTGCTCGACCACGAAGCGGCGGCCGCGCAGCAGCACGCGGTGCGCCTCGACCAGCCACGGCGACGTGGCAAAGTCCGCGCCCACGACCAGGCCGCGCGCCATCGCACTGCGCAGCGGAATCTTCTCATCGCTGCGGAGCAAGGAGAGGACGGGCAGCTCCTCGAGGTCGCGCGGGGCGTTGATGCCGATGAAGTGAACGCCCGCCATCAGTCCGGCGAGGCCGACGGCGCGTCGCGCGGCGCCGCCGAGCAGCACGACGTAGCCACCGGGACCGGAAAGCTCGAGCAGAGCCTGAAGCGCTTGCGGGTAGTCGGGAAGCGAGACGCGGGACACGGGATGCGTTGGTGGCGCCGGGGCCACGCTTCCCGCTTCCCGCATCCCGCTTCCCGTGAAATCCACGACCCCGTCGACGATCAGGAATTCCTTGCGGCACACGGAGCACCCGACGAGCCCCGACCGCACCATGCGCCCGATCATCTCGCCGGTCGAGAGCACCATCGCCTCTTCGGCGTGGGGCTCGGGGCACCGCAGCATCTCCGTCAGCTCGATGTGCATGGACCGGCTCACCCCCTCGGGGTGTAGACCGTCGGCAGTAACCGGATCTCCGTGACGTCCACCCGCTCGGGCCGCGTGACCGCGAACAGCACCGCCTCCGCGACATCCTCCGCCCGCATCATGTCTTTCCGCTTGGTGAATCCGGGCTTCGAGTCCGGGTCCACGGCGTCCCAGATTTCCGTGTTCACCGGCCCCGGAGAAATCAGCGTCGTGCGCAGCCCCGTCTTCGCCGTCTCGGCGCGGATCACCTCGTGCATCCCGCGCAGGCCGAACTTGCTGGCGGCATAGGCCGTCGAGCCGGGGAAGCCGATATAGTCGGAGATCGAGCCGATCGTGACAAGGTGGCCGTGGCCGCGCTCCACCATCCGGGGCACGAGCGCCCTGGCCAGCAGGAACGGACCCGTGAGGTTCGTGGCGATGGTGGTCGTGAAGTCGGCGGCATTCGTCTCGTCGAGCCGCTTGATGACAAAGATTCCGGCGTTGTTGACCACGACGTCGGGCACGGCGATCTCCAGCACCTGGGCGACGGCGCGGTCGACGTCGTCGGGTCGCGTGACGTCACACGCGACGTCGGTGAACGTGCCGCCCGCCGACGCGCGCAGGCTGCGCGCGAGGCGCACGACGCGCAGTCCCCCCGCCCGAAGCGCCTCGGCGACCGCGAGCCCGATGCCGCGAGAGGCGCCCGTCACGAGCGCGAGCTTCACAGCAGCCAGTTGCCGCCGTGCACGAGCCGCAGAAACTCGTCGCGGGTCTTGCCGTCGTCGCGGAACGCGCCCCGCAGCGCGCTCGTGACGGTCTTGGAATTCTGCTTCTCCACCCCCCGCATCATCATGCAGAGGTGATAGGCCTCGATCACCACGCCCACGCCGAGGGGCTTCAACACCCGGCACAGCGCGTCGGCGACCTGGTCGGTGAGGCGCTCCTGCACCTGAAGCCGCCGGGCGTACACCTCGACCACGCGCGGAATCTTGGAGAGGCCCACGATCCGCCCGTTGGGCAGGTAGGCCACGTGCGCCTTGCCGAAGAAGGGCAGGAGGTGGTGCTCGCACAGCGAGTAGATCTCGATGTCGCGGACGCAGATCATGCTCTCGTGCTTCTCGTTGAACAACGCGTCGCCGATGACGTCCTCGACCGCCATCCCGTACCCGCGCGTCAGCCACTTGAGCGACGCTTCGACGCGAGCCGGCGTTTGCCGCAGCCCATCGCGCTTCGGGTCCTCGCCCAGCTGCTCGAGCATGTCGCGCACCAGCGTCTCGAAGGGGATCCGCGCAGGGGTGGGCTCCGTGTGCGCCTCGTGGAAGCTGTGCCGGCTCGCCGACTTCATCTCGTCCCGTCCCATGTGGTCAGGTCCCGTCGTAGTCCACGTAGTTACGCTCGGTCTCCCACAGCCGGATGCGCGCGAGGCGCGCGGGCCGCACCGCGGGCTCGAGCACGCGCCAACACACGACCGCGATGTTCTCGGCCGTGGGGATCAGCTCGCGAAACCAGGACACGTCGACATTCAGGTTCTTGTGGTCCAGGTGCCGGACCAGGCACTCGGTCACGATCTCCTTCAGGCGGTTGATGTCGAGCACGTAGCCGGTGGCGGCGTCGATCTCCCCTTCGACCGAGACGTCGAGATTGTAGTTGTGGCCGTGGAAGTTGGGGTTGTTGCACACGCCGAACACGCGCTCGTTCTCCGCATCCGAAAAGCGCGGATTGTAGAGACGGTGGGCGGCGTTGAAGTGCACCCGGCGCGTGACAACGCAGCGCGGCATTGCTTGTTCGACCTCCTGGACCGGACTAACTTGGGCTCTCGTGCGCCTTCTAAAGCTACTCGCCTCCGCGCTCCAGGCGGGAGGCTCCGCGGTCTCCGCGCTGTGGACCTTTCCCAGCATCCTGCTCTCCGCGTTCCTCGTCGCCTGGGGCGCGGAAGCGGCGCAGTTCCTCATCTCTCAGGGCCTCGCCCTCGCCATCCTCGCCTGGCTCCAGACCCTCCCCGAGTTCGCCGTCGAAGCGGTGATCGCCTGGGAGGCGGGCAAAGATCCCGGCCGCGCGCACCTCGCGATCGCGAACCTCACCGGCGCGATCCGCCTGTTGCTCGGGCTCGGCTGGCCGATGATCTACTTCGTCTTCGCGTTCTTCGGGCGCCATGAGGCGACGCAGCGCCTTCCCCGCATCAAGCTGCACCCCGAGCATGCGGTCGAAGTCGTCGGCCTCGTTCCGCCCCTGCTCTACTTCATCGTGATCGTCGTCAAGCAGTCGATCAGCTGGGTGGACGCGGTCGTGCTGCTCGCGCTGTACGTCGCCTACCTCCTTGTGCTGCTGCGCAACCCACCACACAGCGTGGAACAGGTCGCGGACGCGCCCCGCGTGTCGCAATGGGCCTACCGCCAGCGGGGCTGGCGCCGCCAGGCGGCGATCGGGGGGCTGTTCGCCGTCGGCGGCTACCTGCTGTACGTCACGGCGCACCCGTTCCTCGAGTCGATGCTCGCGGTGGCGGCGCTGCTGGGCGTGAGTCAGTTCGTGCTGGTGCAATGGGTCGCGCCCTTCTTGTCGGAGTTCCCGGAGAAGGTCTCGGCGTTTTTCTGGGCCAAACGGGTCACGCACGCCCCGATGGCGCTGATGAACATGGTGTCGAGCAACATCAATCAGTGGACGGTGCTGGCCGCCATGATTCCGCTCGTGTTCGGGTACTCCCACTACCGGCACACGGGCGTGTGGCTGGATTTTCACTTCGACGCCGAGCAGCGGCTCGAGATTGTGCTCACCCTGCTCCAAACGGGGCTCGGCGTGGTGCTGCTCGCCAACATGGAGTTCGACTGGCTGGACGCGACCGCGCTGTTCGTGCTCTGGGCGGTGCAGTTCTTCGTGCCGCACCTGCGCGAGGAGGTGGCGCTGGGCTACGGTGCGTGGATCTCCACGCTCGTCGTTTGGTTCGTGATCCGCGGCAAGCGCCTGCTGGCAGCGAAGTATTTCTGGGAGACCGTCAAAACAACCGGCCGGTCACCGGTGTAATCCGGGCCGGCCGGTCGGTACCACAGGAACGAGGAGGATTATTGAAGCCCGAGAGTAATGACAGGTCCCTCACCACGAATTCTGTCTTCCCCAATCGAGGGGGCGTGACATGGGCCGCAGTATCTGGGTCCACAATCGAGCTTGTTGGCTCAATAATTTGACTCCCCGCTCCTGAGCACTAGAATACTCCCCGGACTGGAAACGTCAATCACCATGAACCTGACACTGCTCGCCGCTGTCGCGATGCTGTTCGCGTGGCTCCTGCTCGTGTTCGTCGTGCAGGCGCCCACGGGCTGGGTGCACGTCCTGTACGCGGGCGCCGTGGTGTTGTTCGCGCGCCGCGTCCTCATCGGGGCGCGCACGTAGCCTTACAAGCTTCCCTTATTCAGCAGCCGGTTCGGCGTCCCTCCCGGGTTGCCGGTGATAACGCCCCCCGTTGAATTACTGATGATCCAGCTCGATACCGTGGCCGACGGCGCGTCCCCGAACGTGCCCTTGTAGAGCGCACCCACGCCGGCGACGTGCGGCGAGGCCATCGAGGTCCCACTGAGCGACATCGTCGTCCCGACCAGGAAATCCGACACGATCGCCGAGCCGGGCGCGTAGGCTTCGACGCAGGTCCCCCAGTTCGAGTACGACGCCTTGGCATCGGTCTTGGTCGACGCCGCCGCGGTGAACGCACCGCTCGCGCTCGCGGGAGACGCGGTGCAGGCGTCCACGTTGTCGTTGCCCGCTGCCACCGCCACAAACACGCCCGCGTTCCAGAGATTGGTCGTGGCGTCGTTCAGAGCCTGCGAAATGCCGCCGCCCAGAGACATGTTGGCGACGGCCGGTTTGACGTGGTTGGCACGGACCCAATCGATGCCCGCGATGATCTGCGAGGTGAGGCCGAGGCCCGCGCAGCTCAGCACGCGGACGCCGTGCAGCGAAACAGCCTTGGCCACGCCGTACGTGGCGCCGCCGATGGTGCCGGAAACGTGCGTGCCGTGGCCGTGGCAATCTTCCCCCGTCGCCCCGTAGGCGTCGTACACGTTGTTCGCCCGGCCGCCGAAGTCGGGATGCAGGGTCCAGATCCCCGTGTCGATGATGTAGGCGTGTACGCCGGCGCCCGTTGAGGTGTAGGTGTACGTCTGCGACAGGGGCAGCGCCGACTGATCGATCCGGTCGAGCCCCCAGGGATCACCGTTCGCGTCCATCGATTGGGTCACGTCGGCGCGGAACACCTGGTCGGGCTCGACGTAGGCGACGAGCGGGTTGCGCTGCAGCGCCTGCACGGCCGCGGTCGGCAGACGCGCCGCGAAGCCCTTGATGGCGCTGGTGTAGGTGAACGACAGCGTTCCGCCGTGGGCCTGCACGAGCTGGCGGGCGAGGCCCGAAGGATCGCCCACCGCGTCCCGGAATACGACGATGTATTGGCCGCTCGCCACGGGCGGCGCATGCAGCGCGTCGGTTTGCTGAGTGGGCGCCGCGGCGTCGCGGCACGCCGCGATTGCCAATGCGACGGCAAAGACGGCGGCGGTACGCTTCCAGAGCATGACGGCTCCTCGAGGAGGTCATGCGCTGGGAAGGCAAGATTCGTTCTCGAAGCCGTTGTGGAGCCGACGGCCCCGCGGTGTGGCGGCCGCGCCATGATTCAGTGCAGGACGACGAGGGCCAGGATCCCCCAAGTGAGTGTCAGCAGCGTAACCGGCGCGCCCACGCGGGCGTACTCGCCGAACCCGATGCGCACACCGCGTGTCTCGGCCCGCTCCGCCACGATCAGGTTCGCCATCGAGCCGATCAACAACAGGTTACCGGCGAACGTCGAGCTCATGGCCACGACCCGCCACATGAGGTCGGGGTCGGGGAGACCGGGCACCGTGTTGCGCCACAGCAACACCGCGGGGACGTTCGAGATCAGGTTCGAGAGAACCAGCATCACCCCGCTCACCACCGTCGCCGCGCTCCACGCGGACCCGCCGTGGGCAAGGGCCAAGGCCTGCGCATCGATCCAGGCGACCGCGCCCGTTTGCTCGAGGCCGCGCATCACGACGAAGAGCGTCGCGAAGAAGAGGAGCAGCGACCACTCGACCCGCTCGATCGCGTAGGCCGGATCGCGCTGGGCAATCGCCACCATCAGGGCGCCGGCGGTGATCGCCACGAGCGGCAGCGAGCCGCCCGCGAGCCAGGCGACCACCGCGACGCCGAAGAGCGCCAGCCCTTTCCCGACCAGGGGCCGGTCCACGGACACCGGCACCGCCTGGAGCGGCTCACCGAACGGCTCGGCGAGCTCCGCGCGGAACGCCCAGCGCAGGTAGCCGTAGGTGATGGCGAGCCCGCCCAAGGCCACCGGCAGCATGCGCACCAGGAAGCCGCCGAACGACGTCCCGCTCCAGATCCCAACGAGCATGTTTTGCGGGTTGCCCGTCACCGAGAGGACCGAGCCGACGTTGGCGCCCATCGCCAAGCCGATGAGGTACGGCGTGGGCCGCACGCGCAGGGGGCCGAGGGCCGCGAGCAGGACCGGCGTCACCATCAAGCAGATCGTGTCGTTCACGAAGAAGGCCGAGAGCAGACCGCCGCCCACGACGACACCGAAGAGCAGCCGCGCGGGCGAGCGGGCGCGCTGCAACACCCATTCGGCCGCCCACTCGAAGAACTGGCCGACCTCGAGATAGCCCACGACGAGCATCAGCCCCAGCAGAAAGACCAGGACGTCGAAGTCGATGGCGGCGTAGGCTTGCTCGAGCGAGAGGACGCCGAACACGACCATGGCGACGGCGCCCAGCAGGCTCGCGGCCGGGCGGTTCAGGTGGACGAAGGGGAGACGCTGGACGGCGATGAGGACGTAGGTCGCCACAAAGATGACCAGCCCCGCCCCCCCCCCTGCCCCCGCCGTCATATCTCCCAGTTGGAGAAGAGCACGCCGCTCTCGGTGTGCCGCTCGGGGAAGCCCTCGTAGGTCATGCGCAGATCGGTCCACCGGACGCGGTAGCCGCGGGCGACGAGGCGGCGGAAGGCCTCGGTGTAGGCGGTCTGACAACGGATGGCGACGCGGCGAATCCCCGCCTTGGCGGCGGCCGCCTCGGTCGCGGCGACCGCGCCCTCGAAGGCGCGCGCGTCCCGGGCGGCGAGCTTCAACACGCGCACCTCATCCCGAGTGCGGGTGTCGGCGAGGGGCGCAGAGTGCCACAGCGCCATCCCGTCCAGCCCTCCGCCGTCGGCCGCCTCGACCAGCGACGTGTCCCCGAGCCCCAGCTCTGCGGTGAGCAGGATTTCGCGCGAAAAGTCATAGCCCGGCGCGAGATCCATCACCAGCCGGCGCGCGGCGTCGAGCGCGACGTCCTTGGCGCCGCTCTCCCGGCGCGACAGCAGCACCGGCGCGGGATGGCCGCGCGTCCCGATCTCGTTCGTCAACGTCACGGTGAGGTGGCCCGGCCTGAAGCCGAGGCGGGCGTAGAAGCCGATGTTCTCGGGCGTGCGCGGCATGGTCTCGAGACCGAGCGTTGCGACGCCCTGCTCGATCAACCAATCGGCGGCGGTTTGAACGATGGTCTTCCCCACGCCGGAGCCCTGGCGGTCGGGCCGGACGGCCAGCGGGCCCATCCAGCCTTCGCTGCCGGAGCGGTGGGCGACGTTGAACGCGGCGATGTCGTCGTGCTCGTCGCGCCAGACCATGGCGCCCGCGCCGGCGTCGAGCAGGGCGTAGCGCCACACGAGGGGGTTGAGCTGCGGGACGCGCACTCCGACGAGGCCGTCGCGGCGGTAGCGGTCCGTAAACGCTTCCGCGAACACGTGGTTCAGGCCCTCGATGTCGCGCTCTGTGGCGGGCTCCGGGCCCGTGACGCGGGTGTTAGGCAGCCACGCTCGCATCGGCGCCCTCCCCTCCCCCTCCCAGCGTCGCCGTGTCGTCGCGCACCACACTCGCGCCGGCCGCGGCGTCGTAGGAGACGCGGATCACGCGGTCGAGCCCGTCCCGCACCTGCTCGATGTGCGTGATCAGGATGACCTGCGGGAACCGGTCGCCCAGGCGGCGCAGCAATGCCAGCACGTGCTGCCGCCGGTTATCGTCGAGCGAGCCGAAGATCTCGTCCAGCACGAGCAGCGACAGCGGCTGGCCCGCCCGTTCGGCGATCATCTGCGAGATGGCGAGCCGCAGCACCAGGTTTGCCACGTCCTCCTCGCCCCCCGAAATCACCGGCTTGGGCACGCCGTCGTCGAGCACGACGACGCGATAGTCCTCGTCGAGGTCCACCTCGTCGTAGCGGCCGTCCGTGAGGTCGGCCAGGAGGCTGGAGGCCAGCTCGCCGATCTCGGGGCGCATCGCGGCGTTCAGGTCGGCGCGGAGGT
>WNFV01009219.1_pt1 | contig 10965 bp, 10 predicted proteins | sample 5400101 | NCBI WGS metagenome assembly WNFV01 (sample SAMN13153361, study PRJNA577476) | soil metagenome | isolation source: 115 cm soil or saprolite under grassland replicate 1 | place: USA:California | collected 2016-06-15
GCGCAACCCCACCTCGGGATCCTCGCTCGCGGTTTGCGCCACCATTTCCGCCGGCTCGACCATCGATGTCAAGATAACTTGACTCCGATCGGCCGTCAACTTTTCTTGACGAGAGCGACTGCCCTCCTCGGCCGCGCCTCGTGAGCAGCCTTCGCGGATCAAGGAGGGTCGCGAAAGCTTTCCGCGCAAGCGGCTCGCATCTGGCGAAACGAGTCGCCCCCGGGCAGATCAGGAGTCGAGTAAAATTTGATCCATGATCCGCATGGCATGCAGCGGCTGCGGTTGCGACCAGTGCCCATGCCCGGACTGCAGCAGCAAGAGATAGCCCTAGCCAGAGCAAGATGACGTCGACCCCCTCCTTCGCGGGGTGGAGGTCGTTGCTAGCGGGCGCAACGCTCCTCCTTACCATGGAGGTTCTGGAGCTTCACGCGCGTACACGGGCGATCACTCGCGACGCACTTTCCCCTGGAAATCGGCTCGATCCTCTTGGCGGGAATGCGTCGCGAGACGTCGCGCGTGTCGTTTCTGACGTGTCCGTTTTGTGTCCGCGCAGTGTTGCTAGACGTGACAACAACGCGCTTTGTGGAGCAGCGGACCCCGCCAGTCGCGTGAGGTCGAAGGAGCTCATACGGCCCTGTTCAGGGCTTGGTCGACGAGCTGGATCGTGTCGTTGAGGAGTTCGTCCTGTGGTGAAAGGACGCCGAGGGTCTTCACCGCTTGCAGCGACTTGTAGATCAGTGCGAGTTCGCTGAAGCTGAGCCTCAGCTCGTGCGTCTGCTTCTCCGGGCGGTGCCATGCTGATCCGGCGGTCGTCGGCGGCCTCGTGACCAGGCTCAACCGCGAGCGAGCGGACACGTGGCTGGTATGGCGCTTGTGGTGGAGGCGGTTCATGCTCCCGGTGCCGGGGCGAGCGTCAATGCTGGCCGGCCGATTGTCTGCACCTGATCGGCACCTTGATGGGATGCGGTCAGCTCGCTCTCGTGCGCGACGGCCCATTCGTAGAGCGCCATCAGCGGCTCGGTCAGTTGCCAGCCGAGCGGGGTGAGCGTGTATTCGACGCGCACCGGGATCTCCGCGTAGACGTGGCGCGAGACGATCCCGTTCCGCTCGAGCTTGCGAAGAGTCGCCGTCAGGACTTTTTTCGAAAGGCCTGGAATGTTGTCGACCAGCCGGGCGTGACGGTGCATGCCGCTGGCGAGCAGGATGATGATGTCGACGCTCCACTTCGAGTCGAGCAGCGCGAGTGCGGCGCGGGTTCGTTCGATCATCTCGAAGTCCTCGGGGCGCGCGCGCTGACGATCCGTCCGCGGAAGCCTCACCAGCTGCGCGCCGCTGACTATCTCGTTGGCTGACATCTGCGCTCCTCCTCTACCTCGTCGGCTTCTCGGACCAGTCGGTGATGCCTTGCCTCCCGGTTGCATCGGCTTCGGCCCAGCATGGGAGGGAGACCTCTGCGTACGGCAACCCGCGGAATGCCGCGTGGGCGTACGGGTGGTTGAAGACGTCGAGCGCTTGGTCCGGCTCGGCGGCGAGCTCGAAGTAGGCACCGCTGCGCTCGTCGGAGACGCTGACGGTCAGCTCACCGCTGATCTGGTGCCAGAAGAGCACGACCTCGACGCCATCGTTTGTTCGGTGTGCGAGCTCTCGATAGAGCTGGTGCGTGGCGTTGGTGCTTGCCATGGTGGCTCCTTCCTAGGCCTCGGGCCGCGCGCGCAACTCCCGTGGCTGCGGCCTTGACGTCGAGTTCCTCAATGGGTCGACGATCGCAGCCGGCTGGGCCTATGTCTCTGGGGCGGGCTACCGAATCAGTTGCGGCCAGCGGCCGACATCAATCTGTGGCTAGCCTCATTGCGGGCGCGAGTGCGCCTCAGCAAAGCTGAACGTATGGCTTTGCGCTGCCTCATCGTCGACGACAACGAAGAGTTCCTGGCCTTTGCGTGTCGTGAGCTCGAGTCTCAGGGTGTGAACGTTGTCGGCCGCGCTCTGACCAGCGTCGAGGCGCTGCATCTCGCGCAATTACTGCGACCCGATGTCATCCTGGTCGACGTTCGCCTTGGCGAAGAAAATGGGCTCGACCTAGCACGAGAGCTTTCTCAGCTCCCAGGATCCGCGCCTGTCGTCTTGATCTCGACGGCCACCGAGGACGAGCTAACCGACCTGCTTGCGGACAGTCCGGCCATCGGCTTCGTGCCCAAGAGGGCCCTGAGCGCCGCCACGATCACCGATCTCCTTGGCTAGCGTGCCCCCAAGAACGTAAGGACGGCAAGCACACGGCGATGGTCATCCTCAGCGGCCGGCAGATGCAGTTTCGCGAGAATGCCGCGCACGTTCTTCTCAACGGCGCTTTCACTGACCCAGAGACGATGGGCGATGCCGCTGTTGCTGCGCCCCTCCGCCATCAGCGCCAGCACCTCTCGCTCTCTGGGAGTCAGCTCGGCGAGAGGATCGTCCTGTCGCCGCTGGACGACCAGCTCCTGAACGAGAGCCGGGTCGACGACTGAGCCGCCGGCGGCGATGCGCTCGAGCGCATCGACAAGGTCCGCGACCGTCCTCACCCTGCGTTTGAGGAGGTAACCGACCCGCTCCCCGCTGTTCAGGAGATCCACCGCCGTCTCGAGCTCGACATGCGCAGACAGGAGCAGGATCCCGACTTGCGGGAACTCAGCGCGTATCGTGCTTGCCGCGACCAGACCTTCGGTCGTATTCGTCGGCGGCATCCGGATATCGACCACCGCTAGATCCGGAACCTGCTCTCGCACAAGCTCCTCGAGCCCGGTCGCATCGTCGGCCTGGCCGACGACCTCATATCCGGCGTCGGTCAGGATTCTGGCGATCCCCTCGCGCAGGAGAACATCGTCGTCCGCCAAGACCACCCGGCCGCCGGTCATGTTCCTCTGAGCTTACGCCGACCCGGATCCGGTCGATCCGACGTGGTCGACAGTGCGACCAAGTGGTGTGATCATGAACTCGCTCTGAGAGCCGAAACGAGTCACCGGGGCAAAACCGTCGGCGCGAAGGCACTGAGCGCCTTCATGGAGGCGGCGCTCGACTGCGTCATCATCGCCGATGCGACCGGCTGCGTCGTCGAGTTCAACCCGGCCGCCGAGCGAACGTTCGGCTATACGCGGGAAGAGGCGCTCGGGCGTACGCTGGCGGAGCTGATCGTGCCGCCCTCCCTGCGCGAGGCCCACACGCGTGCCTTTGCGCGGTTCGTGGAGACGCGCGAGCAGAGGCTGTTCGGGCAGCGGCTTGAGCTGACGGGGATGCGCGCGGACGGTAGGGAGTTCCCGGTTGAGCTCGCCCTCGGCCAGCTCGAGGGCGAACCCCTCTTGATCTGCGGCGCGCTCCGCGATCTGACCGACGCGAAGCGGGGGGAGGAGGATCTGCGGAAGCTCGCGAACGAGCAGCGCGCGCTGCGCCACGTCGCGACGCTGGTCGCGCAGGGGTCGGGGCCCGCGGAGGTGTTCGCCTCGGTCGCGGAGGCTGTCGCGCAGATCCTCGGCGTGCCGGCGATCAGCATGATCCGGTTCGACGCCGACGGGTCGGCCACCAAGATCGCCGGTTGGGGAGAGAGTCCGTTTCCTGTGGGGCAGCGCTGGTCGCTCGAGGAGCCGAGCGTGATGGCGTCGGTCAAGCAGACCGGCCGTCCAGCACGGGTCGAGGATTACGCGTCCGTTGCCGGTGGGCACGCACGGCGCGTCCGCGAGGCGGGGATTCGCTCCGGGGTCGGCGCCCCGATCGTCGTCGATGGGAAGAGCTGGGGCGTCGTCGTTGCCTTCGCGACCGAGCCAGAGGCGCTTTCCGCCGACGCTGAGGGCCGTCTTACACGCTTCACCGAGCTTGTCGCGACTGCGATCTCGAACACAGAGGCGCGAGATGACCTGCGAAAGCTCGCCTACGAGCAAGCCGCGCTGCGCCGGGTCGCGACGCTGATCGCCAGGCAGGCGAGGCCGGCGGAAGTGTTTGCCGCGGTGGCCGAGGAAGCCGCACGCACTCTGGAAGTGGCCTTGACGGCCGTCGTCCGCTACGAGTTCGACGGAACAGCGACCCAGGTCGGGGCCTACGGCGCCGAGAACCCGTTTCCGGTTGGCACTGCCTGGAGACTCGACGAACACAGCGTTTCTGGAATGGTCGCTCGTACGGGACGCGCGGCCCGGGTGGATGACTACGCGGAAGTCTCGGGCGAAATCGCGGCAAAGCTCGCACGCGAGGCCGGGATCCGTGCGGCGGTCGGCGCGCCGATTTTGGTCGACGGCAAACCGTGGGGCGTGATGATGGCCCTGTCGACTGAACAGCAAGAACTACCAGACAGCACCGAGGCACGTCTCGCAGCCTTCACCGAACTAATCGCAACCGCGATCTCAAACATCCAGGCCCGCGACGATCTACGGGATCTCGCCCACGAGCAGGCAGCACTTCGGCGCGTCGCCACCTTGGTGGCTAAGGGAACGGACGCAGCCGCCGTCTTCAACGCGGTCTGCGCGGAGACGGGCGAGCTGATGGGGGCCACCAGCGTCAACCTCGCCCGCTTTACCCCCGACGGCTTCAACCTGACCATGGCCGGCTGGAGCCTCCGCGACACCCACGTACCAACCGGTACGCGCCTGCCCCTCAGCGGCGACACCATCAACGGATTGATCCAGCGGACTGGCGCCCCGGCTCGCTTCGACAGCTACGAAGATAGCTCCAGCCAACTCGCAGCCGTGATCCGGCAGCGAGGGATCCGCTCAGAGATCGGTGCCCCGGTCGTCGTCGAAGGTGAACTCTGGGGAGCCCTCATCGCGGGCACAGACCGCGACGAGGTACTACCCCCAGGTGCGGAGTTGCGGGTTGCACGCTTCGCCGAGCTCGTCGCGACCGCAGTCTCAAACGCCACAACCCGCTCCGAGCTAATTGCGTCCCGCGCACGAATCGTTGCAGCGGCCGACGAAGCCCGTCGCCGGCTGGAGCGCGACCTCCATGACGGCACTCAGCAGCGGCTGGTGACGCTTGCCCTGGATCTGCAGGCTGCGCGCGCCAGGATCCCGGCCGATCAGCAGGAGATCCGCTCGAATCTCGAGCGGATCGAGAACGAGACCGACACGATCCTCGACGAACTGCGCGAGCTATCGCGGGGGCTCCATCCCGCGCTCCTCTCACAGGGCGGACTCGCGCCAGCATTGAAGGCATTGGCCCGGAAGTCGCCGATCAAAGTCAACCTCGACGCCAGACTGAACAAGCGACCACCCGAGTCGATCGAGACCGCCGTCTACTACGTGATCTCGGAAGCACTCACGAACGCCGCCAAATACTCGCAAGCATCTGTGATCAACGTCACCCTCACGACTGTCAGCGACGTCCTGCGCGCCACCATTGAAGACGACGGCATCGGCGGCGCCGAAGCTAGCGCAGGGTCAGGCCTCATCGGTCTGATTGACCGAATCGAGGCCCTTGGCGGGCGCTTTGCGCTCGACAGCCCGCCCGGCCGAGGAACCAAGATCGGGATCGAACTGCCGCTTGTCCCACCGCCATCCGGTGACGTTGCAGAAACTGTCCGATCGGCGCCCAGATCAGGCGATGACCGTCTGCTGCAAACAAACCTGCTCGGACTCACGGACGCCACCCTGCTCGCGGCGATAACTGCCGTCGCTGACGCGCTCTACATCGTCGACGCGCAAGGCCGCATCCGATTCCTCAATCCAGCCGCCTTACGGATCCTCGGGTACGAAGACGAGCTTCAGTTGCTGGGCCGCCCGAGCCACGACACGATCCACTATCTGCGCGGCGATGGAACCCCGTTTCCGGCGGAGGAGTGTCCCTTGCTGCGCCCGCGTGTGACCGGTGAGGCCATTCGGGTGGATGAGGATTGGTTCGTCCGCCAAGACGGATCGCTGATACCGGTGGCCTATACGTCTGCCCCTGTCCCGCTGCCGGACGGACGCGGCGCCGTCGTGTCATTCCGCGACCGGTCGGACGTCGACGCAGAAGAACCAGTCGCTTAGGCGGCGAGTTGATGCGAACGTGCCGGCCCGTCGGGCGAGACCCACGTGATCATGCCGCGAGCTCTTCCTCCACCGGTTGGAGGTCTCGCACGTTGGCAGTGGCCACCTGCGGCAGTCGGTGCACCGGCGCAGCTGGCCGAGATCTTTCGAGAGTGTCCGTCTTCCCGGCTTTGCTGATCGTCGCCGCCATGGGGTAGGCGAGCATGGCGACAAGTGCGCCGGTTGCCGCGTCGAAGAGGAAGTGGTTGCCGGTCGCGACGATCACGAGCAACACGAGTAGCGGGTACGCGGCTGCCGCGAACCGCACCGTGCGCGTGCCGCCGTAGCGGAGAAGGGCGGCGGCAACAATCAGCGCGTAGCCGACGTGCATGCTCGGTACGGCGGCGTACGGGTTGTAGAGCGTGCTGACCAGTCCCTTGTTGAGGTCCACGTGGCCGTCGGAAACGGTGTCGGCGATGCCGAGGCCCGCCAATCGCGGCGGTGCGGTCGGAAAGGCGACGAACCCGATCAGGGCGAGCGCGCTTGCGAGCAGGAGGGTCGTCCGAGTTCGTGCGAACACGGCTGGTCGCCGCTGGTGCAGCCAGAGTAGGAGCGCCGCCGTGACGGAGAGATGCAGGGTCAGGTACGCATCGCCGAGCAACGTGAGCAGTCCCGGTAGGGCGCGTGCCGCGTGCTGCACATTCGGCTCGACGAACAGGTGCAGCCTGCGTTCCAGCGACGCGACGGTTTGAGCATGATCGACGGCGACGCGCCGATCACCGACCACAAGGCCGCGGGCCACCTCGTACGTTGTGTAGAGACCGAGCACGGCGACTGCTTCGGTCACGAGCGAGTGCCGGACCGAGAGCCAGCGAGCAACGCGAGCAGGGGCCAGCGACCCGAGGGAGCGTGGCGCCCGATCAACCTTCGCCGCCGCGCCGACGAGCTGGGGGTGCGGCTGCGCGATCATGCGGCTCGCGGTCGGTGCACTTCCTGAGGGGCCGGCGATGCGAGCGCGTCGAGGCAGTCCATGGCGCGGCGTAGGGCGCTTTCATCGAAGAGGTAGGGAACTGCGTTCGCGATGCTCGACTGAGCTGCCGACGGTGAGGCATTCGCATTGGCGGCCGTCGCGATGTAGCGCAGCGCGAGCTCGTGAGCGACGATGAGCGTGACCGCTTCCGTGCGCGCCAGGAGGCGTTGAAGCGCGTCGACGTAGCGGCGGACCGCTTCGTCGAGGCTTTCACCGTGAGGGAAGCGCTCGCTCGGAGCGTGCCGCTCCTTCCAGGCCCAGTAGGACTGAATCGGCGCGCCGTCGAAGACGCCGGCCTGCACTTCGTCCAAGCCGGGTTCGACGAGGACGGGGATGGCACGGCCGTGGAGGGCGACGTCGATGGTTTGGCGGGTGCGGAGGAAGCGGGTGCAGAAGGCGATGTCGATCTCGAGGTTGGCGAGCTGCGCCCCGAGCTTGCGCGCCTGTCCGCGGCCTCGCCGCGTGAGCGCGGCCGGGTGGGCAGGGTCGCTGCTGATCACGTGCGCGACGTTGGCGACGGACTCGGCATGCCGGGCGAAGACGAACAGGCGCATCGCTCACGCCGCGAGGGGTCGTTCACCGAGTGCGCGAATCCGCTCGACGACGGCGTCGAACGAGCGAGCGAACTGCGCGATCCCGTCCCGCTCGAGTTCGTCGGTTAGTCGGCCGAGATCGAGCCCAAGTGCGGCGAGATCGCCCATGCTCAGCTCCGCTTCCTCGACGTCGCGCTCGAGCGTCGCCGCCACTTGTCCATGGTCCTCGAAGGCTTCGAGCGTCGTCTTGGGCAGGGTGGTCACCGTTTCCGGCCCGATGAGACCTTCGACGTAACGCACGTCTCGGTAGGCCGGGTCCTTGCTCGATGTCGAGGCCCACAGCAAGCGCTGGGGCGTGGCGCCTCGCGCGCGCAGCGCCTCCCAGCGCCGTCCGCTGAAGACCGCCTGGAAGTGGCGGTAGGCGAGCTTGGCGCTGGCGATTCCGAGACGGCCTTGGCGTCCGGCGGCGAGGGGCGACCGCTGCTGGTCGAGGAGCTTGTCGGCGGCGCTGTCGAGCCGCGAGATGAAGAAACTTGCGACCGAGTGAATCGTCGACAGATCGAGCCCGGCATCCGCGGCGCGCCGCAGCCCACGCAGATACGACTCAGCCACCGCGGCGTAACGCTCGAGAGAGAAGATGAGCGTCGCATTGATGCTGTGACCGGCGGCGATCGAGTCCTCGATCGCCGCCAGTCCGGGCTCGGTTGCGGGGATCTTGACGAGCAGATTCGGTAGCTGGATGAGCTCGTGCAGAAGGCCGACTGCTGCGAGGGTTGCGACCGGGTTCCAGGCGAGCGCCGGGGCGACCTCCCAGGAGACGTAGCCGTCGGCGCCGCCGCTCGCCTGCCAGACCGGCAGCAGCTGCAGCGCCGCCTCGGTCACGTCCGCGCGCGCCAGTTCGGTGGCGATCTCGTGGGCGGAGAGTCCGAACGCGATCAGATCGCGGATCTGGCGGTCGTAGGCGCTACTGCCAGTGATCGCGCGCTCGAGGATCGTCGGGTTGGTGGTCACTCCCACGACGGCGTGCTCGGCGATCAGCCGCTGCAGTTCGTCGGACGCGAGCAGCTCGCGGGAGAGCCAGTCGATCCAGACGGACTGGCCGAGCCGGGTGAGCTGCTGAAGCGGCGTGTCAGCGCGTCCGTGATCGTTCATCGGCCGGGAATCGGGTCGAGGAGCGAGCGGACCGCTGCCGCGATCGCGTCAGCGTCGATGCCGGCTTCGTGCAGCAATTCCGCCGGCGTGCCCGAGCCGGGCAGGTCGCGGACGGCGAGCTTCACGACCTGCAGCGACAAGCCCGAGTCTGCGACCGCCTCGAGGACCGCGTCGCCGAGACCGCCCTGTGGCCAGTGATCCTCGACGGTGACGAGCCGGCCGCCCGTCGCCCTGAGCGAGTCGAGCAGCGCTTCGCGGTCGATCGGCTTGACCGAGTAGAGGTCGAGCACGCGGGCATAGATCCCGTCGTCGCTGAGTCGCAGCGCCGCCTCCATCGCTTCGTGGACGGTGATCCCGGCGGCCGCAATCGTGACCGCGTCGTGCAGCGAAGCGTGCACGAGCCGGCTGCCGCCGATCTCGAACTCCGCCCCGGAGCGATAGATGACGGGCGTGTCCGCTCGCGTCGTGCGCAGGTAGGTGACGCCGGGGTTGTCGGCCGCGAGCGCGACCAGCTTCGCGGTCTGGTTGGCGTCGCTGGGGTAAAGGACGGTGCTGCCGTGGACCGCGCGGAACATGGCGATGTCCTCGAGCGCCATCTGCGACGGCCCGTCCTCGCCGGTCGCCACACCGGCGTGCGAGCCGGCGATCCGGATCGAGGCGCGGCTGATCGCGCCCATGCGGATGAAGTCGTAGGCGCGGCTGAAGAAGGCCGCGAAGGCGGAGGCGAACGGGGTCAGACCGCGGACACCGAAGCCGATTGCCGCGGCGATCATCTGCTGCTCGGCGACGAACATCTCGAAGAAGCGCTCCGGGTGCCGCTCGGCGAAGAGGCCGGAGAAGGTTGAGTTGGAGACCTCGCCGTCCATCGCGACGACGTCGTCGCGGGCGTCGCCGAGCGTGGCCAGGGCTTCGCCGTAGGCGCGCCGGGTCGACTTCAGCGTCCCGAGCTCGTAGGCCGGCAACGTTACGGGCGCGGCCTCGTAGTGGCGTCGCGGCGGCGCGTCCGGAGGGAGGCTCGGCGCGATGCGGATCTCGCGCATCCCGCCGAGCTCGGCGATCGCGGCCTCGGTGTCGGGGAGGACTTTGCCGTGCCAGCCGGGTTGGTTCTCGACCGCGGCGACGCCCTTGCCTTTGACGGTGCGCGCCACGATCAGGCTGGGCCGCTCCGAAGCAGCGGTGGCCAGTGTGTAGGCCCTGTCGATCGCCTCGACGTCGTGGCCGTCGACCGGGAATGCGGCCCAGCCGAACGAGCGCGAGCGGTCGAGGTAGGAGTCGAGGTCCCAGCCGTGCATCGTTTCGCCGCTCTGGCCGAGCCGGTTGACGTCGAGGATCACGGTCAGGTTGTCGAGCTGCCAGTGGGCGGCGTGCTCGAACGCCTCCCAGACCGAACCCTCGGCCATCTCGCTGTCGCCGGCGAGCACCCAGACGCGGTACGGCCGGGCGTCGACCGTCTTCGCAGCGAGCGCGATGCCGACGCCGACCGGAAGGCCGAAGCCGAGCGAGCCGGTGGCGACGTCGACCCAGGGCAGCGCCGCGCTGGGATGGCCCTCCAGCGGGCTGCCGAGCGTGCGGGTTGTGAGCAGCTCTTCGTCGCTGATTGCACCGGCTGCCTTGTAGAGCGCGTAGAGCAGGGGCGAGGCGTGGCCCTTGGAGAAGATCAGGTGGTCGTTGTTGGGGTGGTCGGGGTGGTCGAAGTCGTAGCGGAGGTACTTCTCGGCGAGCACGGCGATCAGGTCGGCTCCGGACATCGCCGAGGTGGGATGCCCGGACCCGCTCACTGCGGTCGCCCGGATCGCGTCGACCCGCAGCTGCTGTCCGAGCTCGCGCCAAAGGTCGACGCGGACGAGGGTTGGGACTTCCGTTGTGATGGACATACGGCGATGGTCGCCGCGCCGAGTCCGCTGCGAAAACACCCGGCTGACCCCCGGGGGCCGCGCGGTATCCAACCTGGCGGCGGCGCTGCTCTACCTTCGTGAACATCATGCTCGCGACACCCGACCAGTACCGCTCGATGATCGACACGGCCCGTTCCTCGGGTTTCGCCTATCCGGCCGTCAACGTCAGCTCATCCGAAACCCTGAACGCGGCCCTTCGCGGCTTCGCCGAGGCACGCTCGGACGGGATCGTCCAGATCACCACGAGCGCCGCGAAGTACCTGTCCGGGCCTGCGAACGACATGGCCGCCGGCGCGCGAGCCTTCGCCGAGTTCGCTCATATCGTGGCGGCGCGATCGCCGGTGCTGATCGCGCTGCACACCGACCACGCGACGCCGGAGCACGTCGACGACTTC
>WNFV01009220.1_pt1 | contig 10965 bp, 10 predicted proteins | sample 5400101 | NCBI WGS metagenome assembly WNFV01 (sample SAMN13153361, study PRJNA577476) | soil metagenome | isolation source: 115 cm soil or saprolite under grassland replicate 1 | place: USA:California | collected 2016-06-15
GGCGTCCGGTCTTGACGCCCTCCTCGAGGGCGTTCTCGATCGTCTCCGCGGGCAGGAGTCCTGCCCTGAAGATCAGGGTTCCAAGGGGTGCGTCGGGACGCTCTCTCAACGGGGTGCTCATATGCCGCAGATCTCAGTTACCGCAGTGCTCGGGCGGGTTTTTCGCCCTGTCTTCGACTATCGGTGAGGGACGCGGCCCGGGTATCACCCTTTCGAGTGGTTGCTCACTTAGTCAGCCCGGATTCTGACTAAGATTTCGCCGCGGCGAAAAATAAGTTTCGAATGGACAAGACCAGACAGGGAATGAACAAGACCAGACAGGCAATCAGCGACAGGTGGACGGCTGACGGACGCCGGGCGACGGTCGAGGTCGGGGACGTCCTTCCCGGCGAGGCGGCGACTCTTCGGGCGGCCCATGAGACACTGCGCGGCGAGCGCCGGGGCCTCCGCGGGCTCTGGCCCTTCCTCGGGCCTGCGTTCGTCGCCGCAGTTGCGTACATCGATCCGGGCAACTTCGCTACGAACATCGCAGGCGGCGCGAAGTACGGGTACCTGCTCCTCTGGGTAGTGCTCTCGGCCAACCTCATGGCCATGCTCGTGCAGACCCTGTCGGCCAAGCTCGGGATTGCCACCGGCAAGAACCTGCCCGAAACCTGCCGCGACCATTTCCCCAAGCCAGTGTCGATCGTCCTCTGGCTCCAGGCGGAAGGGATCGCGATGGCGACAGATCTCGCCGAGGTGATCGGCGCCGCGCTGGGCCTCCACCTCCTGTTCGGAATGCCTCTCTTCCCCGCTGGCCTGCTGGCCGGCGCAGGGGCGTTCGGGATCCTTGCGCTCCAGCGCTATGGATTCCGTCGGCTCGAGGCCGCAGTCGCCTCCCTTGTGGGCGTCATCGTCGTGGCATTCGCCTTCGAGGTGGTCCTCGCGAAGCCGGACGCTAAAGAGGTCGCGAGGCATCTGGTGATTCCCGGGTTTGAAGGCACGGAGTCCGTTCTGCTCGCCGTGGGAATCCTCGGCGCCACCGTCATGCCGCACGTCGTCTATCTGCACTCCGCCCTGACGCAGAACCGCATCGAAGGCCGCGACGACGAGGAAAAAGAGAAGATCCAGCGGTTCGAGCGAATCGACGTGATCATCGCGATGACGATCGCCGGGCTCGTGAACATCTCGATGCTGGCGATCGCGGCGGCGGTGTTCTTTGGCATCGGCATCGAGTCGATCGAGGATGCCTACGCGAACTTCGAGCTCGAGCTGGGCTCCGGTGCCGCCATCCTCTTCGGAATCGCGCTGCTCGCGTCGGGCTTCTCGTCCTCGTCCGTCGGGACGATGGCCGGGCAGGTGGTCATGCAGGGCTTCATCAACCGCCGGATCCCGCTGTTTCTGCGGCGGGCCGTCACGCTTGCCCCGGCGCTCGTGATTCTCGGAATCGGGGTCGATCCGAGCCGCTCGCTCGTCATCAGTCAGGTCGTCCTCTCCTTCGGGATCCCGTTCGCGCTCGTCCCGCTGGTGATCTTCACGAGCCGGCGCAATTTGATGGGTTCGCTCGTGAACACGCGCCTGACCACGGGCGCAGCGTGCGTGGTCGCGACGCTCATCATCCTCCTGAACCTCTTTCTCCTCTACGAGACCTTCGTCGGCTAGCGCTGGGGGATAGCGTTCACCTCGACTGGCCCTAGCCAAAGGGGGGAGACGATGAGAGACGACCTCGTGGTCGGGAACGAGTTCCCGGACATCAGCCTGCCGGAGCACACAGGCAAGGAGCTTTCGCTTGAGGTGATCGCGCGACAGCAGCCGCTCGTGCTCGCGTTCGTGCGCGGCTGGTGGTGCCCGAAGGAGCAGATCCGGCTCCGCAACCTCGTCGGCGCCCAGGACGAGCTCCAGCGGGAGTATGGGCGCATCGCCGTGGCGACCGTCGACGAGCCCTACGTCAACGGAGCCTTTCGCGCGGGCATCGGCGCCGATTTCCCGTTTCTCTCGGACGAGGAGCGGCGGATCGCCGACGAGCTCGATCTGCTCGAGGTGACTGACGAGCTGCACCGCCCCTTCCTCCCGTACACGTTCGTCCTGGACTCGAACCGCGTCATCCGCAACATCTGGTGCGGATTCTGGTACTGGGGGAACCCGACGATCGAAGAGCTCCGGCTCGCTCTCCGCGAGATCACTCGCGCGGAGCAGCCGACTTACGACCCGCAGCGTGTCTGGGCTGCCGGTGGCGCCGCCCCGGCGGATGCCGGGATCGAAAGCGACGTCGTCTGGATCCGGGAGAACAGCCGGGGGCAAGAGCTCTGGCGGGGAGTGCACGAGGGTGAGGTGCCGGAGGTCGGCGACGAGCTCGGCCGCTCGATGGTGGACGGCCGTCCCTGGGTCGTGCGGGAAATCGAGCGCAAGAACGGCCGGGTGGGCATCCACCTCAGCAAGGAAGGGAAGAGCAGCGGCGATCCCCACGAGGTCGGCCACCACATCACTGTGCCGCGCTAGTCGCTTTCAGACCTGCCGGGGTCTGACCCCGGCGTGTCTGAAGCGGACACCGGGGTCTGACCCCGGTGTCCCGACTCGGCTGGCGCCGTCAGGCGACCAGCAGGCCCGTGGCGTACATCACGGCGATCCCGGTCAGGAAACCGCCGATGACGTACCCGGAGGCAAGACCGCCCGGCGCTCGACGCGCGACGTAGCGACCGACCTCGACGATGACCTCGAAGGCGGCGCCTGCACCCGCGGCGAAGAAGAGCACGCCGAGAAAGTCGTCGGTGAGGAACCCGCCGACCCACGCGCCGACGATTGCGGGGCCGCCCGCGACGAGCGCGAGAAGCGCGAGCCGGCCGATGCTTGCCTTCTTCTCCTCGGCCGCTGGAGCGGCGATTCCTAGCCCTTCCGTGATGTTGTGGACCATGAAGCCGACGACCAGGAAGGTTCCCAGAGTGAGTTCCCCCAGCGCGAAGGACGAGCCGATCGCAAGCCCTTCGCCGAGGTTGTGAAGCCCGATCCCGACTGCGACGAGCGTCGCAAGTGCGAGGCCACCGAGCTCCGTGTTGCGGCGCGCCCCTCCTCCTGCGCCAAGCCGCTGGGCGAGGAACGTGAGGGCGAGGTAGCTGGTCGCCACGCCGATCAGGACGAGACCAGGCCCGCCTAGGGCTCCGGGGAGTGCCGCCTGGCGATTGAGTGCCTCCGCGAGTGCCTCGAGGGCAAGGAAGGCGAGCAGGCCCCCCGTCAGGGCCATGAAGGCGGCCAACCACTGCGGAGCCGCGCGCCGAAGGGACGGCAGCCACAGGAGCCCGAGCGCCACCGGAACGATCCCGACGAGGAAGCCGACGAGTGCGTAACCGAAGAAGCCTTTCGGCGAGGCGCTCGGCGTCTCGATCGCGGCTGCGATCTCGTCCGTCGTCTCGATTCCGGTCGAACTCGTCACTCCGACCGAGATGGGATCCTCCTCGACCCAGTCGAAGGGGATGACGATCGTCGCGGAGCGAAGTCGCTCGAGCCGGTGCGGTCCGTCGACCGAGAAGGGAACGATCGCGTCGTCGACCGAGACCAAGGCGATCGTAAGGTCGTCACGCTGCGGGTTCGTGACCCGGATCCTGATCTCGCCGGGCTGGAACTCGACCCGGCGGATCTTGAACTCATCGACCGGCGGCGGGCTGCGCCCGAGCAGCCCCAGAACGGAATCGCCGGCTGCTGCGAAGATCGAGACCGCACCGACGAGCAGGAGGATCGGAACCAGGGCCCAGAGGCGCCAGCCGAGATCGCCTGCCCTACGCTTCTCCGCCGCCGAGCTCGACTCCATCAGTCGACGACGTCGAAGAAGCCCATCCAGCCCAGCTCCGCGAACTCGGACTGGTGGGCGTGAAACATGAACTTCCCGGTGTTGGAGAAGTCGATCTCGAGGACGCAGCGCTCGCCCTGGCAGAGCATGACCGTGTCCGTGTACTCGAACTGCTCGGTCGACCCGGTGCGGTAAAGCCGGAAGAACTCGCCGTGCAGGTGCAGAGAGTTGATGAGGTCGAACTCCGTCAGGTTGGCGAGGTAGATCCGCACGGTCTGCGAGCGGCTGACCCTGATCGGATACTTCGCGTAGTAGAACGTGAGCCCGTTGACGGTGTAGAAGTTGTTGTCCCCGTCACCGTCGGTGTCGTACCCGTTCATGACCATGACGAGCTCCTGGGCGGGCGGCCGGGGCTTCGGCGGATCGATGATGAAGGCGCCGTAGAGGCCCTTGTGAATGTGCTTCTTGAGCGGCGTCGCGTGGCAGTGGTAGAGGTGCATCCCATAGGGGCGAGCGGGGAACTCGTATGTGAAGCTTTCGTCCGGCTCGACCACTTCGAAGACGCCGTCCATGTTCGCCGGGTGAATGCCGTGGAAGTGGATCGTGTGCGGGTGCGAGCCTGCGTTCACGAGGTGGACGCGCAGCAGGTCGTCCTCGGTCGCCCGGATGATCGGCCCGGGAACGGTGCCGTTGTACGTCCACGCATTGAATGTCACTCCCTTGGCGACCTCGATCTGCTTGTCGGACGCGACAAGCGTGTATTCGCGCACGCGGCCCGGCTCGTGCGGCAAGGCCACTGCCGGGAATAGGAGTTCGTCGAGGTCGTGGGGTCCACCCGGCGCTGGAACGGCGTCGCCGATCATCGCGGCATGCCCGGCGACGGCATGCTCATGCCCGAGATGCGTGGCCTCCCGGTTGCTGGCAAGGAGGGGCGAAGACGCGAGGCTGCACAGGGGCCCGACCGTCACGATCGGCGCGGCTCCGGCGAGGAGCCGTCGGCGAGTGAGTTTTGAATTAGACACATCTAAATTCTAGTTTCGCTGGTGCGAGTCAGCAAGTTGTTGCCCGCATGCGGCCGGCCACCACATCACCGTGCCGCGCTAGTCGCTTTCAGACGTGCCGGGGTCTGATCCCGGCATGTCTGATAGGGACACCGGGGTCTGACCCCGGTGTCCCTTTTAGCCGGCGAGCTTTTCGATCGTCTTCGACGCGAGGCGGTCGAGTGCCTGGACGGCGAGCTCCAGATCCTCTGGCTTCGTGTCCTCGAGCTTCGTGTGCGAGAGGCCGCGGAGGCTCTGGACGAAGAGCATGACCGTGGGGACGCCCGCGCGGGAAACCTCGGCGGCATCGTGTAGAGGGCCGCTCGGAAGGCGGTGCGACTGCCCGGCGACTTCGTTGACGGCCTCGTCGGCCAACGCAATCAGGTCCTCGTCGAAGAGGATTGGCTCGATCGCCCAGACCCGCTCCCATTCGACGTCGACGTCCTCCTCGTCTGCGAACCGCCGGCCCGCGTCCTTTGCCTCGGCGAGCATGGAAGCGAGCTTCCCAGCGTCCAGATGGCGCTGGTCGAGCAGCACAGTGCAGGTCTCGACCACCGAGGTAACGATGCCGGGCTTCGTGACGCAGCTTCCCACCGTGCAGACCGCCCCCTCGCCCGTACGTTTGGCGATCTCCCGAATCTCGAGAGCGAGCTTGGCGGCCGCCCCCAAGGCGTCTCGTCGCTTGTTCATCGGAGTCGAGCCGGCGTGGGCTGCCTGGCCGCGGAACGTAATCTGGTGGCGTTCCACGCCGAACGTGCCCAGCACGACACCTAGCGGGAGGTCGAGTGCCTCCAGCACTGGGCCTTGCTCGATGTGGAGCTCGACATAGGCGGCTGCGCCGTGGAGTCGGCTGCGCGCCTCGAGCGCGCGGTCGAGGTCGACTCCATGGGCGGCGAGGACCTCGGGAAGCGCCTGGCCGTCTGCGTCCCGGCGCGAGCGCAGCTCGTCCTGGTCGACCATGGAGCCCGCGGCTGCGCTGGACCCGAAGAGGCTCCGGCCGAAACGAGCGCCCTCCTCGTCGGCCCAGTTGACCAGGCGTACGGTGACGGGCGGCTCCCCCTCCTCCGCGATCCGTCGCAGGACCTCTGCGCCGGCGACGACGTTCAGCGCGCCGTCGAGCCAGCCGCCGTTGGGCACGGAGTCGATGTGGCCGCCGATCAGGAGGGCGCGTTCGGAACTCCCGCGGACCGTGAACCATTGGTTGCCCGCTTGGTCGATCTCCTCTTCGGCCTCCAGCGGCTGGAGCTTGGACGCCAGCCATCTCTTCGCCTGGACCCACGTGTCCGTCCAGGCGACGCGCTGTGCGCCCTCCTCGTCGCCCGTCAGCTCTCGGAGCTCGCGAAGCTCTGCAACCGTGCGGCCTGGGTCAAGCGCCACGGCCGAGGAGCTTATAAAGTCGCTGCATGGGACGCGGATCGAGGGCGATTCGACGCTGGAAGAGCGACCGCCAGCGCAAGAAGAAGGAGCGCGCCAAGCGCAAGACGACCGCTCGGCCGGCGAAGTAGCCATGAGCGTCGTCACCGCCGTTCACCTGTACGTCACCGACCTCGATCGCTCGGTCGACTTCTACTCGCGGCTTCTCGGCTACGGCCCGGCAGCCGCCTACGACGAGGGCGAGAACGCGCATAGCGCGTTCTTCGTGCTCGAGCAGCAAACGTTCCTCGTGCTGACGTGGGATACGGACCGTGGCCGGGAGGTGGGCGGGGCGGTTCGGCTGGAGCTGGCCGCCGAAGATCTCCAGCAGGAGGTCGACCGGCTCGAGGCGCACGGTGTCGGAAGCGGGACAATCACCCGCACGCGCTTCGGCACCGAGGTCTACGACCTGACCGACCCGGACGGGCACCTCGTCCGCGTCGGTCCGGCCTGGACGCTGCACGCCATCGAAGGCGCTGTCTAAGTCTCAGTCTCGGGCTTCCTCCTGATCAACCCGCGGTCGGGAGACCAGCGGCCCTCACCCGAAGAGCTCGCCGCGGAGGCTCGTCGCCTTGGTGTCGACGTCCACGTCCTCGGTGAGGACGACGACGCGACCGAGGTCGCTCGCCGGGCGGCCGACTCCGGAGCGGAATCCCTGGGAATGGCAGGTGGAGACGGCTCGTTCGCCGCCGTCGCGGCGGTCGCCGTCGGGCGCGACCTTCCCCTCGTCTGCATTCCGTTCGGGACACGGAACCACTTCGCCCGAGACCTCGGCATCGACAGGGACGACCCGGTCGCAGCACTCGCGGCCTTCCACGGCCGCGAGCGGCGGATCGACGTGGGTGCGGTCGGCGATCGCCTCTTTCTCAACAACGTCTCGCTGGGGCTCTATGCGAGCTTCGTCCACGACCCGGTACCGAAGACACGCAACCGGCTCATGGCCTTTCTGCGCATGGCTCCGGCGGCCCTGGGGCGAGGCCGGAGTCCCCTGGACGTCTCTTTCGAGCTCGAAGGAAGGCGCAAGCGACACGCGGCCCTGGTCGTGCTGGTGGCGAACAACGACTACCGCATCGAGAGCATGGCCGACCTCGGCGAGCGCGCCCGCCTCGACGAGGGTCTCCTGCACGCGTATGTGATCGAGGCTGTCAGCCGCCGCGCGCTGCTGGCGCTGCTCGCGCGGGCCGCCGTGGGAAAGGTCGGCGAGGCGCAGGGCCTGGTGGAATGGGCCGCGGAGTGCTTCTCCGTGAAGTCCTCTCGTGCGCGCATCCACGCCGCGATCGACGGCGAGCCGGTCGTGCTCGAGACTCCGCTCGAGTTCGAGGTCAGGCCGGGCGCGCTACGGGTTCTGGTGCCGCCGTCCGGTGCGCAGGGCGGCGTGGAGTAGCCACCAGGCGCCGAAGGCGTAGGCGCAGCCGACCACGGCGTCGACGAAGTAGTGCTCACCCGTGTACACGATCGCGAACACGACTCCGAGGAGGAGCAGCGCCTGCGAGACGAAGAGCCAGCGCGGGAGCCCGTGCTTGCGAATGACGAGAAGGCCGATGACCGGCCAGGCCGCATGGAGCGAGGGCAGCGCCGCCACGATGTTGTAGCTCCCCGGCTCGTCCTTGCGCGCCGCGAGGTCGGTGAGGCCGAGATCGAAGAGCCCCTGCTTGATCACGTGGTGCACCGGCGGGATGAGGCCGTGGTCGGCCGCCAGCCACGGGGGCGCGGTCGGGGCGAGCACGAACGTGATCTCGCCGAGGAGCGAGACGATGAGGATTCCGTAGAGAAGATCGGTGAAACCGCGGCCGCGCCAGAAGCCCCAGATGAGGAAGGCGAGCAGGAGCGGCGCCACGAAATGCGAGACGTACATGGCGATGGAGAAGACCTCCAGCACTCCCGTCTTCCCGTGGTAGAGGTGCTCCTGAAGCCAGATCGTCGGCAGGGACCCGAGGCCCAGAACACGTTCCGCATCGATCTGGGGCGTGTAGTGGACTCCGAGCCCTAGATCTGGCACGGCACGAGCCGTCACGCCGTAGGCGACGAAGGCGAGCGCCACTGGCACCCAGTCGCGCAGGAAACGCCCGCCTCGGTTGGTGTAAAGCGCGAACGCCAGCATCCCGAGGATGAAGCCGATCGGCGAGAGCTTGCCGTGCAGGGCGCTCTGCACGAGCAGGATCCCTGCGAAGACGAAGATGAGGAGCGCGGAGCCCTGGCGAAGCCTGAGCGCTCCGATGTTGCTCGGAGAAGGATGGTCGAGAGCGACGACCAGACCGTCCAGCGCTACGACCAGTCGTCGTACAGGCCACGCGACGGGTGCCAGCGCGCGGCTCGTCAACGAGCCGGTCCCCAGTTGTCGATTCGAGGACTCGTGCGTAGTCACCGAGAGACCATCGGCGCGTGGACGACGCGCCTCAACCCTTAGTTCTCGCTGCGCAGGGAGAGCTGCTGGCCGGGGCGCACCCCACGCCGCTCGGCCTCGCCGGCTGGGAGCTCGACCACTCCCTTGGCCCCCTTGCACGCGGCCAGCTTCCAGGGCGCCAGGCCAGCCGACACCTTCAGCACGTTGAGGTCGCTGTCGAGCCAGACGGCGTCGATCGGGAAACGCATGAAGAGCATGTGGATGGACGAGGCTGGGCGAAGGAGGAGTCCTTCGCCCTGTGGAAGCTCACGCCGTCCGAGAAGGCCCTTCAGACGCGTGAGCGGTGTCTCCGCCAGAAGACACCGCTCACATACCGGGCTGCCGTCCTGGCGCTCCAGGCGCAGCTCCTTCATGTCTAGTAGCCGACGTGGATGTGGTCGTAGTGGTCGGCCAGCGGGAACGACGGGCCGCCGAGCCCGAGCAGCGAGATGACCTGCCTCGGGCGGAGCTCCACGGGCAGGAGGAGGATGTTGCGCACCGCCTTCTCCGTGAGGCCGCCGGCCTCCTGATGGCCGAGGATCGACTCCCCGCCCAGCGCTGCGATGTCGACTGCGAGCCCGTACTTGTGCGCCGAGATGACGCCCGGGCGGGCGTACAGCCGGTGTCCGCTGTCGAGGCTCGAGACCGTGACCGAGTCGTGTGCCTCGGCCAGGTACAGCATCAGCACGAGGACGCGGACGTTGATCCGGTGGTTGGCGACGTCGTCGCGACCACCCGGGTAGATGCTGAGCCGCGAATCCTTCAGCACCCGCCGCTCGAGCGCCGCGGTCTCGGCCCGGAGGCCGCGAACGAGGCCACGCAGTCCGACGGCGCGGTTGTAGTTGGCAAGCGCTACCGAGCGGTCCGCGAAGATCGTGCGTCCACTCAGGGCGAGAACTGCCCTCCACGCGGTCGCGTTGGCACGCAGCTCGCGCAGGTGTGAGGCGATCGAGTGCAGCTGCCTCCGCGTTGCCGGCGAGGACTCCTTGTGGCCGCCCGCGCGCAGGACGCCGAGAACCAGAGCCCAGTCGACGTGGTTGACACGCGATTCCCGGGCGAGCAGCCGGGCGAAGCGCGGCGAAAGCCGTCTCGCGGGCGGGGTCGGATCCGGGAGCGTCCGGTGCAGCCAGACGATGCCGGCGCCGGCCTCGTTGTCGAACTCGAGATCGGCGGCGGAATTGTCCTCCGAAGTCAGGCCGACGTCGCTGCTGGAGTGCTGCTTGTCACCTGCGTGGGCGGGGGAGCCGGGACCCGCGTCGGGCTCGTCGCTTTGATCGTCCGCGCCTGAGGCGTCTCCGCCCGATGCGCCTGGATCGGAGGCGGGCTCGCCGGCACCGTCGGAACCCGAACCGTCGTCGGCGGGCTGGCCGCTCTGATCGTCTACGGGCTGCTCTTCGCCAGGCGCTGCGGAACCGTCGTCGCCGGGCACGCCGGACTGCTCGTCTCCGCTCGGCGCCGGCTCGGGAGCTGGGTCGGACGCCTCGTCGGAGGGTGCCGGATCCTCGGCCTGCCCGTCCTCGGCGGCTGCGGGGTCCCTCGACTCCTCGGGCGTCGTCTCGGTGGACGTCGCTGCAGTATCGGTCGAGCCCTCGAGCGCGCCTACGACGAGATCACCTGCGCCGGCCGAGAAGGCCGCGCCGGCGAAGAAGAGCGTCGTGAACGCAAGGGTCGTGGCGAGGCGGCGCTTGCTGAAGCCCCGCTTGTTGGGGCCGCTGGCCTGCGCGCGCGTGGGCTTGTGGCCGTCCTCAGCCGCCGTCGTGACGATCTCAGGCTCGGCGCCCGGGAGCGCGCTGTTCTTGCCGAGGGCCCAGAGGAGCCAGCCGGCGAGAGTGAAGAGAACGAGTCGGAGGGCGACCCGCCGCGAGGAATTCCTTTGTGGCATTGCCTTTGCTCCCGTATTCGGGCGCCGAGGCCGCCACTTCGGCGCGGATCACATTGCAAACAGTCCGTTTCCGCAGACGGATGTGACGCAGAGAAGCGGCGATCCGAACGCCGGACATCCCCCAACAGGAGGGTTGAGGGTCGAATCTCCCCCAACAGGAGGGTTGGGGATCGAATCCCTACGGAGGGGGATTCTCCGCGGTCCTGACATGGACGATGCTCGGAGCAGTTTGTCGGAGTCGTTGCGCGGCGGAGCGGTCACGCCGAGGACATGGAGGTTTCACGTCGTGACCATAGTCGCTTGCCAGATCCAGTCGGCTCTCGACTGCCCGAAGAGTTTCACCTTCGGCTCTGAATTTTCCGTTTCTCCGCGCGCTCCTAGGCGTGCCCGGGATGACGAAGGGAGGTGAATCCGCAAATGAAGTACTACGGTTATCTCACTGAGCTGATCGCCGCGATTCGCCGGCATGAAGAGGGTCAGACCATGG
>WNFV01015233.1_pt1 | contig 10965 bp, 9 predicted proteins | sample 5400101 | NCBI WGS metagenome assembly WNFV01 (sample SAMN13153361, study PRJNA577476) | soil metagenome | isolation source: 115 cm soil or saprolite under grassland replicate 1 | place: USA:California | collected 2016-06-15
ATCCGGCACACGACGTACGAGCCCGAGCTGACGGTTGGTTCGGCGATCCGCTGTGTCACCGGTCCGCAATTCGATGGCGGCTCCGACCTCGGCTACAACCGCATGAATTTCCGCTGGGGCAACGTGGGCACGTTCCAAATCTCGCCCGGATCGCACATGTGGCAGGTTGTCAACAAATATTACAAATCGAAGGAGCGGGTCCCCATCACCATGTGTTTCGGGGTGCCGCCGGCCTGCACTTTGCTCGCCGGCGCGGGCTTCGATTACGCGGTGCTGCCGATGGGCTGCGACGAGATCGGCGTCGCCGGCGCCGTGCAGGGCGCGCCGATCCGGCTGGTCAAGGCGTGCACCGTCGACGCCATGGCGATCGCCGATTCCGAGCTCGTGCTGGAAGGTTACGTCGACCCGCGCGACCGCCGCTTCGAGACGAAGGAATCGGAGGACGCCGGCATCCAGGGCCGGTTCCACTTCCATCCGGAGTGGGCGGGCTACATGGGCAAGGCCTATAAGGCGCCGGTGTTCCACGTGACCGCGGTCACCATGCGTGACCCCAAGACCAAGCCGATCATCTTCGCGCTCGGCGTGCACACGCTGGACGACCACAACATCGACACGACGGTGCGCGAAGCGGCGCTCTACGAGCTGTGCGAGCGGCTGCAGCCCGGCATCGTGCAGAACGTGGTGATCCCCTACTGCATGACCGACTGGGGCGGCTGTATCATCCAGGTGAAGAAACGCCATCAGATCGACGAAGGCTGGCAGCGCAACTTCCTGGCCGCGGCGCTCTCCTGCTCGCAAGGGATGCGGCTGGCGATCGCGGTGAGCGAGGATGTCGATCCGTACTCCATGGACGACATCATGTGGTGCCTCACCACGCGGGTGAATCCGCGCACCGATATTCTCAACCCGATTCCCGGCGGCCGCGGTCAGACCTTCATGCCGGCCGAGCGCATGACCGCGGGCGAGAAGCAGTGGACGGCCTCGAATACGCAGTTCGAGGGCGGCATGGGCATCGATGCGACGGTGCCGTTCGGGTACGAAAGCGACTTCCTGCGTCCGGTCTATCCGGTGGATCGGGTCAAGCCGGAGGACTTCTTCAGCAAGAAGGATATCGAGAACGCACGTTCGCGCATGGTGGGATGGGTCCACTCGCTCGCCCGCACCGGGCGCTGAGGGATGCGGCGTAGCCTTCGTAGCTTGGGCCGACCGCTTGCGAGTCCCCAAGATGGGCCGCACGGTGCGCAACGATCATTGTTGCGTCTCGTGAAGAGCTCGACGTTCTCGCGTGTCCCGTTTAAATGTGCGCAAGTCGGGTAAACCCGACTTGCGTGGACCGCTCCGGTCTGTGGCGGTCCCGGATCAGCGGTGCACCACTCGCGTTATGCGCTCGCGCTGCACCGCATCCGGGACGCGCGCAATAGACGTAGGTCTACGATGCTGCTGTCGGATGTCTTGATCATCGACGCGACGGACCGGCTCGGCTGGCTCGCCGGCCGGCTGCTGGCCGACCTCGGCGCGGACGTCATCAAGCTCGAGCCGCCCGAGACTGACCGCAGCCGTTCGGAGTGGCGTGCATTCAACGTCAACAAACGGATTGTCGAGTTCGACCCGCAAACCGCGGCCGATCGCACACGTGTCGAGGAGTTGCTGCGCACCGCCGACATCTGCTTGCTCACGCCGGGATCGTCCGGCGCGTATCTCGATCCGTCCGCGCTGCGCCGAAAGTATCCGCGCCTGGTGGTGGTGGCGATCCGGCCGTTCGGCGACGTCGGCCCGCGCAGCGCATGGAAAGCGAGCGACATCGAGCTCATGGCCGCGGGCGGTGCCATGGCGCTGGCGGGCGAGCCCGATGGCATGCCGGTGCGGGTGAGCGAGCCGCAATCCTACGGCTGGGCTGGCGCGAAGGCCGCTATCGGTGCGCTCGTGGCGCTGTTTCGCCGCGAGGCGACAGGCCGCGGCGATCTCGTCGACGTGTCCGCCCAGGCGTCGGTCATTGCCGCGCTGTCGCACGCGCCGGCTTTCGCCGATCTCATCGGGATCGAACCCACGCGCGCCGGCGCTTTCATGACCGGCCGCTCCATCAAGGGCGCGCGCTATCGCGTGTTCTGGCCATGCCGCGATGGTTACATCAACTTCATCTTCTACGGCGGTGTGGCGGGGCGGCGCACCAACGAGCAGCTCGTGGCCTGGATGCGCGAATGCGGCGCCGACCTCGGCGCGCTCGCCGCGATCGACTGGAAAACCTGGGATCCCACCAAGGCCGACCAAGCCGAGGTCGATGCCATCGAGGCGCCGGTCGCGAAATTCTTCGCTGGCCTGACCAAACGCGAATTCCTCAACGAAGGACACCGGCGCGAGATGCTGGGCTATCCAGTTGCAACCGTCGCGGATATCGCCAGCGATCCCCAACTCGAGGCGCGCGGCTTCTTCCAGGCCGTCGCCGGCTCGGCCGAGCGCTTCTGCGGCAATTTCGCCGTGATCGATGGGAAACGCCCGCCGCTGCGTCACCATCCCGACGCGCCGTTCGCGCCAGCAACGCCGCCACTGGCTGTGCCGGCGGCCGCGCTCGCCGAGCCGTTCGAGGTGACCGCTGCGCCGCCTGCACGTCCTTGCACGACGGGAACGCGCCCTGGAGGGAAGCCGTGACCGCCGTCGCGCAGGCGCTCTGCGGGCTCAAGGTGCTCGAGTTCGGCGGCTATGCCGCGGGCCCCCACATCGGCAAGGTGCTGGCGAATTTCGGCGCCCGGACGATTCACATGGAGTCGAGAGAGCGCCCCGACGGCTTCCGCATCCAATATCCGCCGTTCAAGGACAATCGTCCCGGCTACAACCGCAGCGGCTGCTTCGCCTTCTTCAACGACTCGAAGTACAGCGTCACCGTCGATCTCAAAAAACCCGCGGGCGTGGCGCTCGCCCGCCGCATGGCGCAATGGTGCGACCTCATCATCGAGAACATGCGGCCGGGCGTGATGGACCGCCTCGGCCTCGGCTTCACCGCGCTCGCCGAACTCAACCCGCGGCTGGTGATGCTATCGACCTGCAATATGGGGCAGACCGGGCCGCGCGCGGATCAGCCCGGTTTCGGCTCGCAGCTCTCCGCGCTCGCCGGCATGTGCGAGCTGACCGGCGTTCCGGACGGTCCGCCGATGCTGCTCTATGGGCCCTATATCGACTACATCGCCTCGCTGCTCGGCGGCTCGGCCGCGCTCGCGGGCGTGATCCGCAGCCGGCGCACCGGCAAGGGCGCGCTGATCGATCTATCGCAATACGAATGCGGCCTCGTGTTCATGGGCGCGGCGCTGCGCGAGTTCTTCGCCAGCGGCCGCATTCCAGCGCGCTGCGGGAATGATGATCCCGTCGCCGTGCCGCACGGCGCGTTCCCGTGTCTTGATCGCGAATGGGTCGCGCTGTCGTGCTGGTCGGATGCGGATTTTGCGGCGCTGGCGCACGCAATCGGCGAGGAGGAGCTCGCGAGCGCGGCGCGCTTTGCGACCGCGCCGGCACGGCGGGCGAACAGCAAGGCGCTCGATGCCATCATCTCGGCGTGGACCGCGCAGCGCAACGCCGACGCCGCGGCCACAGCCTTGCAGGCGGCCGGCGTTGCGGCCTACCCGGTCGTGACCATGGCCGGGCTATTCGCGGATCCGCAACTTTGCGCGCGCCGACAATTCCGGGTGCGGCGCCATCCGGAGATGGGCGATCACGCCTACTGCTATCCCGGCTTCGATCTCGCAGAGGCGCCCGGCGACATCGTGGGGCCGGCGCCCTGCGTTGGCGCCGATAACAATTTCGTGTTCCGGGACCTTATCGGATTGAGCGAAGCGGAATACGAGTCGTACCGGCAGCAAGGCGTATTCGACTGAGGCACTTAAACGTGCAGTTTCTATTCCGCTCTCGGGGAAGACTGGAAGATTATTGACTCCCCGAGCCCCCCAATCGGCCCCCGCTCAGATCAATTCAGAACAATTCAGGTCTTCCTCAACGACCTGGCATTCGCCCGGTGGTAAGCTGAGAATGCGGTAAATCGACCCGACTGCTTCGTCGTTGCTGGCGGTCACTCCTGGGCGGGGAGGAAGATCATGGCCTACGTGAAACGACGCGATGTCATAACACTGCTCGGGGTCGCAGCGGCCGCATGCCCGTTCGCCTGGCCGTTGTCGCTGAGGGCCCAGCAACCGAAAAGAATGTTCCGGATCGGCATCCTGAGCGGCCGCCGGCCCGAAACAATCCTGCGCGAGGCATTGACGCGGCTCGGCTACATCGAGGGACAGAACACGACCTACGAGGTGCGCAATGCGCAGGCGCAGATGGAGCGCATCGGACCCTATGCGGTCGAGTTGGTCGACCTCAAGGTCGACGTGATCGTCGCGCTCGGCGGACCCGCGGCCGAGGCTGCGAAACGTGCTACTTCCACGATTCCGATCGTGCTGTGGGGCGTTGGCGATCCGGTCGGGCTCGGCCTCATCACCAACGTCGCGCGGCCGGGCGGCAATATTACCGGCGTCACCGAGCTCTCGACCGAATTGACGCCCAAGCGGCTTCAGTTGCTCAAGGAGCTCGTCCCGGACGCCGCGCGCATTGCCATCGTGTGGAATTCGAACGACCGCGCCATGGACCTGCGCGCCAAGGAATTTGCCACCACCGCGGCTCGGCTCGGCGTCACCATGGTCCCGGTGCCGATCCGAGAGAGCGGCGATATCGATGGAGCGCTCGCCGGGCTCGCCGGCAATCGTCCCGACGCCATCATGATCGTAACCGATCCAGTGATGGGTAGCCGGGAGGCGGCGACGCTCGAATTTCTGGCGACGCACGGCCTACCGGCGATGTACGAGTTCGGGGACTCGGCACGGAAAGGCGCGCTCCTTTCCTATGGCCCGAGCCTCACCGACTTGGCGCCGCGCGCCGCCGAGTACGTCGATCGCATCCTCAGGGGCGCCAAGCCGGGCGACCTGCCGCTGGAAGGACCGACCCGCTACTACCTGACCGTCAATCTCAAGACCGCGAAGACGCTCGGCATAGAGGTGCCCACGTCGATCTTGCTGCGCGCCGACGAGGTGATCGAATAACCCGGCAGACGCCGGTCGCACGAATCAAAGGAGATCATGATGAGTGTGCTTCCCCGCACCCTGTCGCGAACGCTCGCAACGGTGCTGCTGCTGTCGGCAGCGGAGACGGCGGCCGCGCAGGTGCCGGCGCCGCCGCCGCTCGCCTATCCGCCGCCGCTGCTGACGCTGGCCGAAGCGCGAGCCGTCATCGAGGGCGCCACCGCCTATGCTCGTGAGAGCAACATGCGCATGGCCGTCGCCGTGGTTGACCACGCCGGAAATGTCGTGTCCTCGGACCGCATGGACGGCGCGGCTTTGCAGAACATTCGTTTTGCCGAAGGCAAGGCGTTCGCCTCCGCTCTTTACCGGCAAACCACGCAAGCGCTGGGGGAGCTGTACAAGACTCGGCCCGACCGATACTTCGGCATCATGAACATGTATCCCGGAAAGATTTATCTCGTCGGCGGCGGAGTGCCGCTTGCCCTCGAGGGTGCAGTCATCGGCGGGGTTGGTGTCGCAGGCTTGCCTGAAGGTGTGGACGAGAAATCGGCGCGGGCGGGGATCGAGGCCTGGATGAAATTCCGCGAAACAATGAAGAAGTAGGTCCGAACTAAAGCCAAATCGGGGACGGAGGAAATGGCTATCGGCGCCGGATTGAGTTCATGAGCGGTACACCGGAGCAGCCCGGTCCAACTCGCGTCGAGACGGCGCGACCGAGCATCCCGATGGGCCTGCGAATATTGGCCTTCGTCCTTCGCGCGCTGTTTATCGGCGCGCTCGTCGCAATCACCGTTCGCGTGAGCAGTCCCCAGAGCGAAAGCCTTGCGTCCGTCTACGAGACTCCCGGCGATCTGATTAGGCTTGCGCTGGGATTAGCGGTGTGTGTGTGGGTCGTGTTCCATCTGTTCATGCTTCCCAGGACCGCCGAGGGATATAGGACATGGGTCTACCTCGGCCTGGTGGTCGCCCCGCTCGCCTGGGCGATCGCCATCATCATCTGGTGATGCGCTCGCACGAGTTGGTACGGTTCGGCACATGCAATGCTGAGGAAAATTCCGGGAGGATGTCTGTGACGATCATGCGATTGCGCGCAGCGGTCATTGCCGTCGCTGCCAGCGTCGGCTTCGCCGCCCCTCATGCGCTGCACGCCCAAAGCTACCCGGCCCGCACCGTGACACTGATCGTGCCCTCCGCCGCCGGCGGCGGGACCGACACGATCGCCCGTCTAATCGGTGATCAGCTGGCAAAGCAGCTCGGCCAGGCATTCACGGTCGAAAATCGCACCGGCGGCGGCATGCTGGTCGGCACGACGGCCGCGGCCAAGGCCGCGCCCGACGGCTACACCCTGCTGGTCGGGCTCACCGGCAATATGTCGGTCAATCCCAGCCTGTTCGCCAAGCTGCCCTACGATCCGCTTGCGGATTTCACGCCGGTGGCGATGCTCGCCAACTACCCCTTCCTGGTCGTCGTGAACAACGATCTGCCGGCCAAATCGATCAAGGAGCTCATCGCTCTGTTGAAATCACGGCCCGGTCAGATCGACTACGCCTCGGCCGGCAATGGCACGGGACAGCATCTCGCCCCCGAGCTGTTCAAGATGATGACCGGCACGGAGATGGGACACGTACCCTATCGCGGTGCGCAACCGGCCTATCAGGACGTGATCTCCGGGCGGGTACCGGTATTCTTCGATAACATGTCGACGGCGATGAGCCTTGCGAAGAGCGGCAAGGTGCGCGCGCTTGCCGTCACGTCCAAGCAACGCTCGGCGCTGATGCCCGAATTGCCCACGGTCGATGAAGCCGGCGTGCCCGGCTACGAGTATTACACGTGGTTTGGTTTGTGGGCGCCCAAGGGCACGCCGCAGCCAATCGTCGAGAAGCTCTATGCCGAAGTCCGGACGGCGCTCGTCGATCCTACGCTGACGCAGCGGATCGCCGATACCGCAGGCGAGCCGTCCCACATGGCACGCGAGCACATCGAGCCGTTCGTGAGAGCCGAGATCGTCAAATGGGCCGAGGTGGTCAAGCGCGCGGGAATAAAAGTCGAATAGCCTTCGGCGTCGTCGAGATCGCTTTGTCACTTGCTGATTGAAGGGCACAAGCGGGAGAGCATGATGAAATCTCTAGCCTTCCTGCTCGTCACGCTGGCCGCAGGCGTCTTCAGCGCGACACCTGCCGGGGCCCAAACCTATCCGAGCAAGCCCGTGCGGATCATTACCGCCAACAGTCCCGGCGGGACCAGCGACATCTTTGTCCGCGCGCTCGGAGATGAGCTGCAGAAGCGGTGGGGCCAACCGGTGATCATCGAGAATCGCTCCGGGGGAGGGATGAACATCGCCGGTCGTGCGTGTGCCGATGCGCCGAATGACGGCTATACGATCTGCATTTTGCCCAACGAAACGCTCACGCTGAACCAATTCACCTATAAATCGATCCCCTTTGATCCGGCGAAGGACTTCGAGCCCATCACCAACGCCTTCATCAACACCCAAGTCTTGGTGGTGAGCGCGGCGCTCAATGTCAGCTCGCTCGACGAGCTCGCGGCGCTTTCCAAGGCCAAGCCCGGGACCTTGAGTTACAGTGCGCTGGCCATTCCCATGCAGATCACCATGGAGAGGTGGAAGCAGAAAACCGGGGCCGATCTCGTCAGCGTTCCCTCTCGCGGCGGCGGCGATATCGTGACCGGGCTGCTGACCGGGACGACGCCGGTGGCGATCGTTGGCTTGCCCAACTTCATCACCCACATCCGCAGCGGGGCGGTCAAAGCGCTCGCCGTCGACTCAGAGACCCGCTCTGCGCTCTTTCGCTTTCCCAATCTGGCGCCGGTTTACTTCGGGTTCGTTGCCCCGGCCGGCACTCCCAAGCCGATCATTGAGAAATTGCATGAGGAGATCAGTCGCATCGGCACTGAGCCGTCGTTCCGTCAAAAACGACTCATCGACATCGGGATTCAACCCGTTTTCGATACGCCCGAACAATTTGCCCGCTACTTGGAGGAGCAGAGAACCAACGCGGCGCGGCTGATTCAAGAATCCGGCTTCCAGGCCCGTTAATCGCTGCCTAATCGCTTGAGAAATTTCACCCGCACATAGATCCCGGTGAAACTCACGTTCAGACCGCCGCACCCCCGATTGTCCTCGACCACCAGATACCGACCATAGAGCTCAAGCTTCGCGGCGCAGTCCTCCGGCGCTGCATCCTTCGCGGACGGGAAGGCTGTTTGATCGGGATCATAACCGATGGCTAGCACCTGACCCCGTGGTCTGCCTTTCCCGTTGAGCTCGCCGACGTGAATTGCGCCCCTCTTGACGCGCTGCGGGTCGTAGCTGCCCCATAGCGCATTGCCCGAGACCTCCACGTCATCCTGGTGGGATGTGATGACGATCTGCGCTTCTCGGTCGCGTCGCCATTTGCCGTCCCATTGCCGAGCGGGCGCTGGCTGCGGCGGCACGATTTGGAGCGCCGCGCGCGGCAACCAGCCTCTCGTCTCGGTGCCGCCTTCTGACTTGAAGAATGTGCACACAAAGGGAGCGTCCGTCGCGTCCACGAGAACCTCGTCTCCCGGCACGACATAGGCCCTCAGCCTGCAGGCGCTCTCGGCGGACGGACAGGCGGACATTCGCTTGCTCGGGCTGGCGATGAAGTTAACGCGCGCTTCTTTGCCGACGACGCGCGCAAGCGTGACCTTATTCAGCTCGCAACCGACCGGACTTGCGTGCGCCGCGACCGCGCAACACGTTAAGAACATCGCCGGGAGGGAGAGGGCCGGAAGGACGCGCGTTAAGGAAGGCATCGGCATGAATCCCGGTTGGCTGCGGCTTCCGCCCGATGTCCATCCCCATCGGCCGTTGTACAAACCTCAGCAATGTTTCCTGCTGCAAGTTACGTTCTTGCATGCGAAACGCTGGACCGCGAGAGGATGCGCGCGGCCGACCCCGCGTGTAAGCTCCCTGCCTGGAGGACGTGATGTCCGCACAACCTGATCCCGCGCCCGCTGCGACTGCCGCCGGGCCTGCCTCCGATCCTGGGGCACGCTCGAATATCGAGCCGCGGCTTGTCTACGATGACCTGCGGCAATGGCTGGAGCAAGCGCGCAAGCTCGGCGAAGTCAAGGAGGTGAGTGAGCTTACCTGGGAGCAGGACATCGGCGTGGTCGCGGGCGTGGCAACGCACGACGACAGCGCGCCCTGCTTCGTATTCGGTGAGGTGCCGGGAACGATCAAAGGTAGCCGTGTGCTGGTCAACTTCTTCGGCGGCAAGCGCAAGAACATGACGCTCGGCTTTCCCACCGAGTTGAGCAAGCTCGAGCTCAGCGAAGGGGCCCGGACCAGTTTCTTGGGCCCGATGCCGCGCATCGCGCCCAAATACGTCGACGACGGTCCGATCTTCGAAAACGTCATGCGCGAAGACGACGTCGACATCACAATGTTCCCCGCACCCAAATGGCACTCGGGCGATGGCGGCCGCTATATCGGCACCGGCAGTTTCAACATCACCCGCGATCCCGACGAGGGCTGGGTCAACTGTGGAACCTACCGGGTGATGATCCACGACGCCAAGACCGCGGGCTTCTACATCTCGCCGGGAAAGCACGGCCGCCAGATGCGCGATAAGTACCAGGCACGCGGCGCGCCGATGCCGGTCGCCGTGGTCTGCGGCGGCGACCCCATGACGTTCCTGATGGCCTCGAGCGAAGTGCCTTACGGGGTGAGCGAATACGAGATCGTAGGCGGCGTGCGGGGAAAGCCCGTCGAGGTCATCGAGGCTCCCGTCACCGGTCTGCCGATCCCGGCCAATGCGGAGATCGTGATCGAAGGCTTCGTCGAGCCCGGCAACGAGCGGATTGAAGGGCCGTTCGGCGAGTGGACCGGCTATTACGCGAGCGACGTGCGCCCCGAACCGGTGCTCGATATCAAGGCCGTCTACTATCGCAACAATCCGATCCTGCTCGGCTGCGTGCCCCAGCGTCCGCCGGACGAGATCTGTCGCTATCGGGCCGTGGTTCGCTCGGCGCTGTTGCGCGAGAACATCGAGAAGGCGGGTGTGCCCGGCGTCACTGCCGCCTGGGCACACGAGGTCGGCAACGCGCGGCTCCTGCTCGCGGTCGCCGTCAACCAGCGCTATCCCGGCCATGCCAAGCAGGCCGGCCACATGGCGGCCATGTGTCACGTCGGCGCCTATTGCGGGCGCTACGTCATCGTCGTCGACGACGATATCGACGTGTCCAATCTCGAAGAGGTGGTGTGGGCCATGCTCACGCGCTCGGACCCCGCGACCTCGATCGACATCATCCGCAACGCTTGGTCGACGCCGCTCGATCCGCGCATCGAGCCCGAGCGCAAGGCGGCCGGCGACTACACCAACAGCCGCGCAATCATCGATGCGTGCCGGCCCTGGCACTGGCGCGACAAATTCCCGAAGGTGAACGTGCCGACGCCGGAGGAGCGCCGCATGGCCCAGGAGAAGTTCGGGCACCTATTCAAGGACTGATTCAGCCTATACAACGATTTCTCCGGTCGTCCCCTCGCGGGGTCGACAAGGAAGCGAGGGACTGCATGCGGCGGCTCATTATCGGCATGACCGGCTCGACCGGCGCCATTTTCGGCGTGCGGATGCTCGAGGCGCTCAAGGGAAGCGAGGTCGAAACCCACCTCATCATCAGCAAGTGGGCGCAGCGCACCCTCGAGCACGAGACCCGCTACACCGTGGAGGACGTGCGGTTGCTCGCCAGCGTCGTGCATAGCGCCGGCGATATGGGAGCGGAGATCTCGTCCGGCTCCTTCAAGACGGACGGCATGGTCGTCATGCCGTGTTCGGTGCATACGCTCGCCGGCATCGCCAACGGCTACGGCGAGCACCTCGTCCACCGCGCTGCCGATGTAGTGCTCAAGGAGCGCCGACGCCTCGTTCTTGTCGTG
>WNFV01009877.1_pt1 | contig 10962 bp, 10 predicted proteins | sample 5400101 | NCBI WGS metagenome assembly WNFV01 (sample SAMN13153361, study PRJNA577476) | soil metagenome | isolation source: 115 cm soil or saprolite under grassland replicate 1 | place: USA:California | collected 2016-06-15
GCCAGAGTCGGCGGCTGAGCACTGCCTGTCGATCCTCGAGCGGTGGCGGCGGACCGAGGAGCGGCACTACGCGATCCCGCCGCTCCGCTGGGCCACGACCCTGCTCGCCGAATCGGGCGACGACCGCGGCGCGCGTGGGTGTGCGGCGGCCCTGGCCCAGATCGCGACCGACGTCGGGCAGGACGAGGCCATGTCCGCGCTCTCCCACGCGCTTGGCGAGATGGCGCTGCTGGACGGGAACCCGGAGCAGGCGGCGGTCCAGTTCGGCCGAGCAACGGAGCTGCTGCGCAGCGTCAGTGCTCCCTTCGAGCGGGCCGAGTCACAGCGCAGGGCCGCGGCGGCGCTGGCGATGGTCGGCAGGCGCCAGGAGGCGGTGGAGTGCCTCGTGGCCGCCCATCGCACGGCACGGCGGCTGCGGGCGGGGGCGCTGGTCCAGCAGACGGTCGACGGCCTCGCCGCGCTCGGCGAGCCCGCGGAGCGGCGCCTCGGCCGGCGCGCGGCCGCCCAGCACCAGCAGCGGGGCCTGACCCGCCGGGAGGTCGAGGTCGTCCGGCTGGTCGCCGTGGGGCTCACCAACCGGGAGATCGCCCGGGAGCTGTTCCTGAGCCCGCGGACCGTCGAGATGCACGTGCAGAATCTCGTGGCCAAGCTCGACTGCCGGTCGCGAGCCGACGCGGCCCGCCGGGCCAGCGAGCTCGGCCTGCTGATCCCGCCCGGGAGCAAGCGAGAATGATGGGTGCGTCGCCGTGGTCGAGGGCTGGTCCTCACTGGCCGGTTGCGTCAGCCGGTCCGCCGTGGCGGCTGCTCCGCCAGGTCGATCTCCCGCTCGGCGTCGGCGACCGCGACGTCGGGTGTCATCGAACGACCGGCCTGCCACGCGCGGTCGAAGGTCGCCGTGCCGAGCGCGGTCCGTGCCTGTGCGACCGACGCGTCGAGCCATGCCGTGGCGGATGGCAGCAGGGCCACGCCGATGGACTCGCGCAGGGCCTCGGCGGCACCCAGCAGTGACACTGCCCGCTCATGCTCGCCCCTGGCGCCGGCCAGCTGGCCGGCGAGGAACAGGCAGGCAGACAATCCCCACAGGTGGCCCAGGCTCTGGAAGCCGCGCAGACTCTCCCGCAGCGACCCCGCGGCGCCCACACGGTCGCTCATGCGCCACGCGGCCAACCCGCGCAGGATCAGCGCCCAGGCCAGGCCCTCCGGGTCACCCACCGGCCGCAGCACCGCCTCGCACTCCACGCTCAGCCCCACGGTCCGCTGATAGTCGCCGCCTGCTCGGCGGCGGCCGCGCTCGCTTCGAGGTCGCCTTGGACCACCGCGAACGCCGCGGCGCTGTTCAGCGCACGCGCCCTGGCGATGGGCGGCACCGGAGCGTCCATGGCGAGCACCCGGGCAAGCCACCGGCGGCCCTCGCGGTAGTGGCCGTGCCGGTCCCACAGCGGATACAGCGAGCCCGCCAGCCGCACCGCGGTCGCCGCGTCGCCCTGCCCGATGGACCACTCCAGCGCGGCCCTGATGTTGCCGTGCTCGGCCTCGAGCCGCCGCAGCCACACGGGCTGCTGCGCGCCGCGCAGCGCCTCACCGGCCGACTCGACCAGGGCCAGGAAGAAGGCAGCGTGCCGGTCACGCAACGAGGCAGTCTGGCCGGACCCGTCGAGACGCTCCAACCCGTAGGCACGGAGGGTTTCCAGCATCCGGTAGCGGGGCGTCGCCGCCGCGGCGTTCTCGGTCATCACCAGCGACTTGTCGACGAGGCGCGCCAGCAGCTCCGCCACCGTCAGCCCGCCCTCGGCCGGATCGGCGCAGACCGCTTCGACGGCCTCCAGCGTGAACCCGCCGACGAACACGGCAACCCGGTCGAACAGCCGCTGCTGGGTGTCGCCCAGCAGCCCGTAGCTCCAGCTCACCACCGCCCCCAAGGTCTGTTGCCGCGTCGACGCGGTCCGGCTGCCGTGGGTGAGCAGCCGGAACCTGTCGTCCAGGCGGGCGGCGATCTGCTCGACACCGAACGCGTTCACGCCCGCGGCGGCCAGCTCGATCGCCAGCGGCAGACCATCCAGGCGGCGGCAGATCTGGGCGACCGCGGCGGCGGTCGCCTCCGACAACCCGAACCCGGGCTGGACCGCGGCCGCACGGTCAACCAGAAGCCGCACCGCCTCGGCTCGCCCAACCGCGCTCGCGCCGCTGGCGTCGGGCGCCGGGACGCTGAGCCCGGCAACCGGCCGCAACGCCTCACCGGTGATGCCGAGCCGCTCCCGGCTGGTGGCGAGGATGCGCAGTCCCATGCAGGACCCGAGCAGACGTTCCGCCACGTCGGCGACCTCATCCACCAGATGCTCGCAGTTGTCCAGCACGACGAGCATCTCGACGGCGCGAAGATGCTCGGCGAGCACGTCGATGAGCGGCCGCTGGGGATGCTCGCGGACCCTGAGCGTCGCGGCCACGGCGTGCACCACCAGGCCCGGCTGGGCCAGTGCGGCCAGCTCGACCAGCCAGGTGCCGTCCGGGAACTCTGCCCGGCACGCCGAGGCGACCTCCAGAGCCAGTCGGCTCTTGCCGACGCCACCGACGCCGGTCAGCGTGACCAGACGGTTTCCCCGCAGCTGCGCTGCGATCTCGACGAGCTCGCGCTGCCGGCCGACAAAGCTGGTCAGCGGCGCCGGCAAGTTGGTGCGCGGCTGACCGTCGCGTCCATCGGGTGCCGCGGCTCGCAGGTCCAGCGACGGGTCCTGCTTCAGGATCCGCTGCTGGAGCTGCTGCAGGGCCGGTCCCGGATTGATGCCGAGCTCGGAGACCAGCGCTCTGCGTCCCTCCTGGTACAGGTGCAGCGCGTCGGCCTGGCGACCGCAGCGGTACAGCGCCAGCATCGACTGGCCGCGCAGCCGCTCGCGGAACGGATGCTCAGCCACCAGTGCTTCCAGCTCGCCCACCAGCTCGTCATGGCGACCCTGCGCAAGGTCGGCGTCCACGCGGTCCTCCAGCGCGGTCAGTCGCAGCTCGGCCAGCCGGGCGATCTCGCGCTGCGCGAACGACTCGTACCGCAGATCGGCCAGCGCATCACCGCGCCACAGCGCCAGCGCCTGGCCGAGCCGCAGCGACCGCTCCTCGGGCTCCACCCGCCGCCGCGCCTCCGCGACCAGCGACTCGAAGCGGGCCAGATCGAGCTCGCCGGGATCGAGCCGCAGCAGGTAGCCCGGCGCACGGGTCTCGATTCGCGCCGCGCCCAGCAGCTTGCGCAACGCGGCGACATGTCCCTGCAGCGCGTTGGCGGCCGTCGCAGGGGGCGCCTCACCCCACAGCGCCTCGACGAGCCGATCGATCGCGACGAGCTGGTTGGGGTGCAGGAGCAGCATCGCCAGGAGCGCGCGCTGCTTCGCCCGCCCGGGGGTGAGGTCACGGTCGCCGTCGAGGACCTCGAGCCGACCGAGGATCGCGAACTCCACTTCACGGCGATTCTCGCACGCGTCAGCGCCGCGGTAGGAGGGCGTCAGCGGCGCGTCAGCCCAATCCGGATCCTCTCCAGAGGTGACGAGGGAGGAAAGCATGGAAGACGTTCGGATCCTGATCGTGGGGGGTGGGCTCGCCGGCATGGCGCTGGCCAGAGCGCTGCGCCAGGCCGGCTTGGCCCCGGAGCTGATCGAGCGGCAGACCGGCTGGGACGTCGCCGGCACCGGCATGTACCTGCCGGCCAACGGCGTGCGCGCGCTGCGCGCGCTCGGCCTGGAGGACGCCGTCGCCGCCCGCGCCGCCCCGATCCCCCGCCAGCGCCTGCTGGACCATCATGGTCGCCTGCTGGCCGACGTCGACCTGCGGGCGATCTGGGCGGAGGTCGGCCCCTGCCTGGCCCTGCCCCGAGCCGACCTTCACCAGATCCTGCGCGACGGCGTGCCCGTGCGGCTGGGCCGGACCATCCGAACGCTGCAGGAGATCGACGGGCCCGTCGCCGTCACCTTCGACGACGGCAGCGTGGGCGAGTTCGACCTGGTCGTCGGCGCGGACGGCCTGCACTCGGCGGTGCGGAGGCTGACCGTGGACGAGCGGCCGCCTGTTCCCGTCGGGCAGCAGAGCTGGCGGTTCCTGGCCGCCTGCCCACCGGGGGCCACCACCTGGACGGTGCTGCTTGGCAGGCGCGCGTCGTTTCTCACCATCCCGGTCGGGCAGGGGCTGGTCTACTGCTACGCCGACGTCGCCGAGCATGACGCCGTCGATCCGGATGGCGACCCGATCGCCTGGCTGCGCGACCGGTTCGCCGGCTTCGCCGACCCGGTGCCGTGGCTGCTGGGTCAGCTCGACGACCCCGCCAAGGTCCATGCCGCACCGATCGAGCAGGTCGCCGCCGAGCGCTGGGGCGGCGGCGCGGTGGTGCTGGTCGGCGACGCCGCCCACTACCGCCAACTGCTGGATGCCGTTTAGCCGGTCGCGGGCTCGGTCAAGCGACCCAGCCGTCCCAGTCCATACCGTTCTTGCGCAACCAGCGCCGCCAGGCGTCGTCCCCGTCGGGGGCGGCGGAGGGCTCGTTCGAGGCCCGGGACACCTGAAGGTGGCGGATGACGGCGTCGCCCTTGCGCCCGAAGTGCGAGGCGCTCTCGTCGCCTGGATGGAGGATGAGCCGGTCGTACCCGGGCAGCCACCGGACAATGAAATGGCGCCCGCACTCCTGGCAGAGCCACTCCTCCGCACCAGACGGGTCGGTGCCCTTGTGGACCATCTCGTGCTGCTGAGGAGCTGCGCTCATCGAGCTTCCTTTCTCAGGCGCTCCCGCCGACTCCGCATCGAGGTGCTCGGCCGTGCCTCGTCGGCGGATGCGTCCCACATGGTGCAGTGGGTGTACCCCGCATCACCTGCGACTATCCGGCTGTTGGTCAGAGCCGACCAGATGGGGCATGGTGCCGCGCGCCTGTGGACGCTCGACTGCCGGGCTGGGGATCCGCGGCAGGGCTGGGAGTCCGCTGCCGCGCCGCCGGCGAGGTCAGGCGGGCCCGGCGTCAGACGAGGAGGAACAGATTGCTCTGAGCGAAGGAGATGACCTGGTGGTTCTCGCTGACAAGCCTGACGTTGTAGTGGAACGCGCCGGTCAGGCCGGGAGGGATGGCGATCCTGTACCGCATGATCCCGTCGGCCTCACCGGGGGCGGTCTTCACGAAGTCGCTGCCGCTCCTGATCCACCCGCAGCCGAGGTTCCACTCCTCTTTGAACGGGTTCCCCGGCGGGTTCAGGGCGACCTGGCGTGCCACCGTGTCATCGTTGACGGCCGTGAAGGTCAGCGTGTAGTTGGCACCGCTGTTGCCGAGGACCGCGCCGACCTCCGCCTGGAGGATCAGGTCGAACTGATCCGGCGCCGGCGAGTTGGCGTTGGGCGTGTTGTCCTCGACGGTCCCGTCGACCTGTGCGGTGAACAGCCGTGCAATCCTCGCGTCGTTGGCGTTCATGACTGTCCTCCAGACATGAGCGCGGGAGCGCCCGCATCGTGACGCAGGCGCTCCCGGCCGAGATTCCGGGGCCGTGGCCGACGACTAGACCAGGACGAACCGGTTGCTCTCGATGAAGGACACGATGTCACCGTTGACGCTCACCAGCGTGGCCACATAGCGGAAGACATGGCCTCTGACGTTCGCGGGAACGGCGATGTTGAACACCTGCTCATTCAGGAAGTTCCCAGCACCGCCACCGGCAGTCCAGCCGTTCGCCGCGAGGAACTGCTGGTTCAGGGTGCCGGGGCTCATGGCGGCGTTGGGCGCCGCGAGCGTCTCGTCGATGCAGGTGATCGTCAAGTCGTAGTTGGCGCCGCCGTTGCCGATCACATTGCCAGCGACCGCTTCCAGGTGCAGGTCGAAGGTGGCGGACGGAGCGCCTCCGGGCGCCCCCGTGTTGGGCTCGTTGTCCTCGACATCGAAGCCGGTTGACGCGCTATACAGCTCTGTCAGTTCTGCGTCGTTTGCCTGCGGCATGGTTCCATCCCCCTATATTGCGCGGTGCGGTGCTGCTCCTTCCTGTGACCGGATGCCTCGAGAGCCTGCTGTCGCGATCGTTTGGTCCGCGGCGGCTCACGATCTGCCCGCCTGAACTGTGGTCCAGCGCGCCGCGATCGGTCCCTCCTCCCACGCAGCCTCCCGGAGCCGCCTCTCCGGCGAGCCGACGTTGCCGGCTGGAGCATCCTTCTCGAAGTGAGCACCCACGATTGCGGCCCCGACTTCATGAGCGCTCGACCGGCATTTAGATACCGAGGCGGGAAGATAATCGCCGGATCACTCGGGTGGGCGTAGCTGCGCGGACCCTGACAATCCGGAGCCCGGCTCCCGCCGAGCGGGGGCCGGGCTCAGGGTGAGGGGTTCAGTCGTCGTGGCCGCTGCGCTCGATCTGGATCGGCTCGAAATTGGCGTTCAGGTCGACCTCCGCCCGGGTGCCGTCGCGCTGGATGAGCTCGACGTGGTAGGCGGCCCCCTGGGTGCCGCCGGCGCGCTCGACCTCGCGCACGGTGGCCCCGGGGACAGCGGCCACGGCCGCCGCGGTTGCCCGCTGGGCCGGAGTGCCACCGATGTGGTCGCCGTCCCGGCCGGCCGTGTCCCGACGGTCGTCGGTGCGGATCGGTTGGGTGGAGGTCACGCTGGCGGAGCGGTCGTCGCCGGCCATCGCGCTGGCGACGCCGATGCCGCCGACGAGGAGCACCAGCCCTGCCGCGGGAGCCACGATCCACTTGCTGCCCAGTCGCATCGTCTCTTGCCTCCCGTGCCGTTCTCGGCGGGTTCGCCGCGGCGACTCCCGTCGCCGCCGGCCCTCTGTGGGAGCCGTTGCCACGACGCTACAGACCTGGTCATTTGCGACTGATGTACGCCGGATGTCAGTCCTCACATCTTTGTGCCGCGCCCAACGTGGGCCGCGCGGACGCCGAGCGGCACGGGGCGCGATCAGGAGGCCGGCAGGAGGAGACGGACGACGGCGCCACCGTCGGCGCGGTTGGCGGCCTCGGCGCGGCCGCCGTGGCCCTGGGCGATCGCCTTGACGATCGCCAGACCCAGGCCGGCGCCGCCGTGCTGGCGGGTGCGGGCGGTATCGGCGCGGTGGAAGCGCTCGAAGGCGTACGGCAGGAACTCCTCGGGGAACCCTGGGCCGCTGTCGGCGACGCTGATCCGCACTGTGCCGTTCCGCCTGCCGGCCTCCAGGCAGATCTTGCTGCCGACGGGAGCGACCCGCAGGGCGTTGTCGAGCAGGTTGTCGACCGCCTGGCGCAACCGGTCGGCGTCGACGGGCGCGGTCAGCTCCGGCTCGACCTCCAGATCGACCAGCACGTCGCGTTCGCCGGCACGGATCGAGGCGGCCGTGACCGCCTCACGCAGGACGGGCGCCAGCGGCTGCGACACGGCATTCACGACCGGGGCGCCCTGATCGGTCCGTGCCAGCAGCAGCAGGTCCTCCGCCAGGCGGGCGATCCGCGTCGCTTCCAGCGTCGCGTGGTGCACCGAGTCGGCCAGCTCCTCGCGGCCGCGGCCGGGGCGGTCGGCCAGCTCCAGCTCAGCGCGCAGCACCGTCAGTGGAGTCCGCAGCTCGTGGCTGGCGTCGGCGATCAGGCGGCGCTCGCGATCCAGCGCCCGGCTGATGCGGTCCAGCAGATGGTTCATGGTCTGCGCCAGCGCGGCCAGCTCGTCGTGGGTGTCCGGCACGTCGAGGCTGCGGCCGGGCTCGTCCGGCGGTACCGCGGCGACCGCGGCGCGCAGCCGCTCCACCGGCCGCAGCGCCGCACCCGCCAGCAGCCAGGCGCCCAAGCTGCCCCCGACCACCAGGGCGATCCCCGCAGCCAGCGCACCCTGGCGCACACGGTCGACCGCATCGTCGACCGTGGCCATCGAGCTGCCCACCGCGACGACGTAGCGGCCGTCACCGCGCTGCACCGGGACCGCCAGCACGCGCAGCCGTTCCCCCCGCGCGCCGACCCGGCGCTCGTAGCTGACCGAGCCATCGCCGAGCCGAGCGCGCACGGCGGCGGGCACCAGCTCAGCGCCGGTCAGCCCGGACGAGGACGCCACCACACCGCCCGCCGGGTTCAGGACCTGCACGAAGGCGTCCGGCGTCACCGCGATCTGCTCCTCGAGGTCGCGGACCTCGACCGCGCCGCCCACGCGCTGCTGGTCATCGCCACCACCACCGCCGCTACCGCCGCGACCCCTGCCGCTGCCCTCCTGCTTGTTGACGATGGTCTGCAGCGGGGCGCTCGCCTGCCGCAGCCCCTGGTCGATCGAGCCGACCAAGCCCACCCGCAGGCCCCACGTGCCAGCCACGGCACCGACGACGGCCAGCACGACCGCGGCGGCTGTCACCACCAGCATCAGCCGCAACCTGATCGGCACCGGTCAGGATCCCTTCGGCTCGCGCAGGCGATAACCGGCGCCGCGGACGGTCTCGAGGTCGTCCCGCCCGAACGGGCGGTCGACCTTGCGGCGCAGGTAGCCCACGTACTGGTCGACCACGTTGGAGGTGGGGTCGTAGGCGAAATCCCACACGTGCTCGAGAATGCGTGTGCGGGTGAGCACCTCGCCCGGATGGCTCAGGAACAGCTCGAGAAGCGCGAACTCCTTCGTGGACAGGTCCAGCTCGACCTCCCCCCGCCAGGCTCGCCGCCTCGCCGGATCCAGCCGCAGGTCGCCGGCCTCCAGCACGGCCGGCCGTTCGACCCGGCCTCGGCGCACCAGGGCACGCACCCGCGCGGCCAGCTCGGCGAAGCTGAACGGCTTCACAAGATAGTCGTCGGCGCCGGCGTCCAGCCCCACGACACGGTCGTCGATCGCGTCCCTGGCGGTCAGCAGGAGCACCGGCATCCAGCGACCCTCAGCCCGCAGGCGCCTGGTCACCTCCAGCCCATTCATGCTCGGCAGCATGATGTCCAGCACGATGGCGTCGTAGTCCCTCTCGGTGGCGTGCCACAGCGCCTCAGCGCCGTCGCCGGAGGTGTCGACGGCGTAGCCCTCCTCCTCCAGGCCTCGCTTGAGCAGCAACGCCAGGCGGACCTCGTCCTCGACCACGAGCACTCGCATCCGCCCAGTATGACCAGTCCAGATGTCAAGACGATGTGAGCCCGATGTGATGCCCCCGACCGGCTGGCCCTTGCCGCGACCGCGTCCGCTGCCACATGCTGGGGTATGCGGGTGGGCTCAAGGACTGCGACCTAACAATGGCACTCCGACCGGCGATGCGACGCCGCCCTTGGTGGTTCCTGGGGCTGGCGGTGCTGGTGGTGGCAGTCGTGGTGGGCGCGAGCGGTTCGTGGCTGGTGTGGCGGCATTTTCACCAGGGACAGCGCATGCGCATCCCGGGCAAGGTGGTCAGTCCGTTCGCGCCCCTGCCCAGGCCGGCTCCCAGCAGGCAAGCGACACCGCAGGGGCCGCCGTTCGTGACCTCGGTGAGCCCCGGCGGTCGCTACTTCCTCGATCAATACGGCAGGCCCCTCCTGGTGAAAGGCGACTCCCCCTGGGCGCTGATGACCAGACTGTCGCCGCAGCAGGCCCGGCTGTGGTTCGCGGACCGCCAGAAGCAGGGCTTCAACGCTGCCATCGTCTCGTTGATCGGAGCCAGCGCCAACGGCGCGCCCAGCGATGACGGCGCCACGTTCGACGGGCTGCTCCCCTTCGTGGACGGCGACATCCTGCGGTGGCAGGAGCCGTACTGGGAGCGGGTGACGGCGTACCTGCGGATGGCCGCCGAGCACGGCATCACGGTCATGCTCTTCCCGATCGACGGTTGGGCCATCGGACATTCCTTCGCCCCGAGGTCAATCGGGCAGTGTCACCGGTACGGCGGCAAGGTGGCTGAGCGCTTTCGTGACCTGCCCAACATCGTCTGGATGTCGGGAGGCGACTACTACTTCACCGCCAAGGACCCGGCACGCGGGACCGACGTCGACCACTGCATCGACGCGATGATGCGCGGAATCCGCGAAACGGGGGACGGCCGACCGTTCTCCATGGAATTGAAGGCCCGGAAGTCGATCTCCACCGACAACCCCTACTGGGCGCGGCGTGTCGACTGGAACTTCGTCTACACCTACTACCCGACCTACAAGGCCGTGCTCGACGCCTACCGACACCAGCCAGCGATTCCAGCGGTTCTCGGCGAGGCCAATTACGAGGGCGAGAACAACCAGTATGAGACACCACCGACCACGGATGAGACCCTTCGCCGGCAGGTGCTCTGGTCGCTGACCTCCGGCGCGGCCGGCGAGTTCTTTGGCGGTGACGACTGGGACTTCCACGACGACGGGTGGGAGCAGCGGTTGTCGACCCGCGCGCTCACCCAGATCACGCGGTTGCGCAGCCTGTTCTCGGCGCTTCCGTGGTGGCGGCTGGTGCCGGACACCGCCAACGAGCTGGTCACAGCGGGACGCGGCACGAAACTGACGACCGACGAGCCGAAGGACGTCCTGGACAACGACTACGTGACGGCAGCAAGGACTCCGGACGGCCGCCTGGCGGTCATCTACCTGCCCACGCAGCGCACGGGATAGATCCGACGTCCGGTACGCGCCGCCCCGTCCCCATGTCGGCAACCTTCACGACGCCCGGCACGAATACCGGCGGTGGCAACGATTGGCTCCTCGTCCTGACCTCGTGAGCGCAAGTCGGCCGGAACCGACGCCGGCGCTCACGGCGCGCACACGTGCGCGCACACGCCTGCCCGCATCATGGTCTCGGGGTCGGACCCTGGGCGCGCTCGACGCGGCGCGGCTGCTGGCCTCCGAGATCGACAACCCCTCCCTCGACAGCCTGCTGGCGGCTGACCCGTCCGCAACGCTCCCGGGACGGAGGCCCGTCACACTGGCACGTGATCCATGATGACGGGAGGTGGCGGTGGTGTGCTGCTGGCCTTCAGCGCTGTAGGGGTGCTCATGGTTGCCGTGGAACGAGGGGGACGACGCGGTCCCAGAAGAGCTCGAGCTGCCGCACCTCGTCGACGAGCGGCCAGACGAAGATCCGT
>WNFV01009224.1_pt1 | contig 10960 bp, 12 predicted proteins | sample 5400101 | NCBI WGS metagenome assembly WNFV01 (sample SAMN13153361, study PRJNA577476) | soil metagenome | isolation source: 115 cm soil or saprolite under grassland replicate 1 | place: USA:California | collected 2016-06-15
GTTCTACCCGCACCGGTCGGAGACCCCGAAACACCTGTGGCTGGATCTGCTGGTCTCAGCGCGCCGACAAGTGTGGCTGCTGGCTTACGCCAGCCTATTCCTGCCGGAAGAGAATCCCGAAGCCATCGACCTGATCAAGCACAAAGCCGGCAGTGGCGCCGAGGTGAAAATCATCCTCGGCGATCCCGACAGCCCGGAAGCCGAGCTCCGAGGACGCGAGGAACAACTGTACGAAGCCATTCCGGCTCGGATTCGGATGGCTCTGGCCTACTACAGACCTCTGGTGGGAGTCGAGGGCGTCCAGTTCCACCTGCATCGGACGACCCTCTACAACTCGATCTTTCGCTTTGATGACCAGATGCTCATCAACCAGCACATCTACGGGACGTACGGATACGTCGCGCCGATCCTCCACCTGCGTCGGGTCGACGGGGCGGATCTGTTCGACACGTACGCCAAGAGCTTCCATCGAATCTGGACCGAGTCCTACCCGTACGAAATGCCCGACGAACGGCTCATGGGTGAGAGACCAGCTCCGTCACGGCACCGAGCACAGATCGGGTGTCGCGAAGATCGTTCAGCACGACGTCTGCCCCCTCTGCCGTCAGTTTGGCTGCGGAGTCGACACCAGTCGCCACAGCAACGATGCGAGCACCGCCAAATTTGGCAGCCTGCACATCGCGAACGGTGTCCCCGACCAGGACAGTTGTTGTCTGATCGAAACTCACGCCGTACTTGGCGCTGGCCCTGCGCTGGGCGTACCCAACCAGACGCGGCCGGCTCACGTCGTCAGAACCGAAGCCGCCGACCTCGAAGTCGATGTACTGGTCAAGATCGAGCGCCGCGAGCTTCGCTCGACCGTTGAACGCAATGTTCCCAGTGAGCACTGACTGATGGATGGATCGTTCCTTCAAGACAGCGACCAAGGCTCAATGCCACGTAGCCTAAGTTGATCTTGCAATCTGCGAGGGACTTCGGCGTGGCGTGACGCCTGTGACTGGTGTGGCTGCTGTGATCTGTCGTCATGAGCGTGGTGAGTCCGGATCAGGTGTCGATCGGGGTGCTGGTCGACGCGGTGCCGCGTGACGCGGTGGACGAGGCGGTCGCGGTGTGTGGGGCGCGGGAGCGGCGCTCGGACGGGAAGCTGCCCGCGCATGTGATCACGTACCTGACGCTGGCGTTGTCCCTGTTCGCCGACGACGACTACGAGGAGGTCGCGGCCAAGGTCACCGGGTCGCTGGACCGGTTCGGCTGCTGGGACGCCGCGTGGAGCGTGCCGACCGCCAGCGCGATCACCCAGGCCCGCAAACGGCTGGGCCGCGAGGTGTTCCCCGAGTTGTTCGAGCGGACCTGCGGGCCGGTCGCCGGGGACGCCTCCCCGTCGGCGGGGCTGGGGGCGCTGGGCACCGCGCGCGGCTCGTTCCTGCGGGGCTGGCGGCTGCTAGCGATCGACGGGTTCGAGCTCGACCTGCCCGACACGCCCGCGAACGCGGCGGAGTTCGGGTACGCCGGGTCGGGCGAGAACCGGTCGGCGTTCTGCAAGGCGAGGGTGGTGGCGCTGGCCGAGTGCGGCACCCACGCCTTCCTCGCCGCCGAGGTCGACGCCCACGCGGTCGGGGAGAAGACCCTCGCGCAGCGGCTCTACCCGCGGCTGCAGGCCGACGAGCTGCTCACCGCCGACCGGGGGTTCTACTCCTGGACCGCGTGGGATACCGCCGCCGCGACCGGCGCCGCGCTGCTGTGGCGCGCGCCGACCCAACTCGCCCTGCCCGTCGTGCGGGTGCTCGAGGACGGCACCTACCTCACGGTCGTCATGGACTCCGCGATCCGCGGCGCCCGCCGGGACCGGATCGTGGCCACCGCCCGCGCCGGGCACGACCTCGCCGGTCATCCCGACGCCATCGGGAAACTCGGGCTGCCCGTGGCGCGGCTGGCCCGCGTCATCGAGTACGACGTGCCCGACCGGGCCGGCAACGGCACCGGCGAGCTGATCGCCCTGCTGACCACGATCACCGACCCCGGCGACGCCCGCGCCGACGAGATCGCCGCCACCTACCACGAGCGGTGGGAGGAGGAAACCGGCAACGACCAGCTCAAGACCCACCTGCGCGGCCCGGGCAAGGTGCTGCGGTCCCGGCTACCCGACCTGGTGTACCAGGAGATCTGGGCCTACCTGATCGTCCACCATGCGATCAGCGCGCTGATCGCGAAAGCCTCGGCCGCGGCCGACCTTGACCCCGACCGGATATCGTTCGCCAAGGCCCTGCGCCTGATCCGCCGCACCGCAACCGGGACGGCGGACATTCCCCCCTCTGGACTGGGCTGACGCGCTGCCCAGCCATCTGGCCCGGATCGCCGCCCTGCTGATCCCCACCCGCCGCGAGCGCACCTGCCCACGGGCGGTCAAACGAGCCCGCCACAACAGCTACCGGGTCAAGAAACCTGGGGAGCCGGCAAGCACCCGCCACCACGCGTCGGCGACCATCAACCTGCACACCATGAACCCCCGCGCAGCATGATCAACTTACGCTACGTGGCATTGGACCAAGGCTTCACGTGCACCGGGAAGCACCGAACCCCGCCGTCTGAGGTCGTCGAACTTGTCTTCCATCGCCGCACGCAGGGCGTCAGTCATCTCCCGTTGGGGATGATCAGCGTCAGACTGATTCTGCGCGGCGAAAAGGTTCGCCATGATCTCAAAATCTGTTCGGCCGTCAGTCTCGACAGAGCTCGGCGGATGGCCTGTGAGTAACTCGAATGCACGAGCGTAGATCTCCTTGCTAACGCCTCCGTTCTCGATGAGCGTGTGATCCACGTCCCACAAGAGGAGAATCTGCGCAGTGCCCATGCCGCAAGCATCCCAGAGCCGAGTACGCGACAGTCGTCAGGCACGGGGCGGCGAGGTCGTAGCCCCGACCAACACCGAGCCTGGCAACGAACACTCTGCACCGTCGAGCGACCGGCAGCCGACATCCTGGGTCGGCGTGGGGGTGCCGAGGTGATTCCGGAGCGGGCCGACGTGCGCAGCCGCGCGAGCCAGCTGGTCATCACATGCGGTGCCGGCGCGCCGTACGTCGTAGACGCGCACTTATCAACATCCTCGCCCGTTCCCGAGCACGGCGGCCTGTCCTGTGCACGCGAACTCGCAGCGTCTATTCGTCGTACCGGGGGAAGGTGATCGTAAACCCGAGCCCGCCGCCCGGGTTCGGGTGAGCGGCGAAATGCGCGCCGTGCGCGCGGGCGATCGAGGCGACGATGGACAGGCCGAGGCCGGAGCCGTCGGAGCGGGTGCGGGTGTGCAGTCGGCGGAACGGCTCGAACAGCTCGCCGACACGTTCCTGCGGCACCTCGGGCCCAGTGTTGGTGACCACGAGCGTGGCCGGTCCCGGGAGCCCGGGGGCCGAGACGCGCACGTCGACCGTGCCGCCGGGGTGGTTGTAGCGGACCGCGTTGTGCACCAGGTTCGATACCAGGCGATGCAGCAGCACCGGGTCGCCGGACACGGCGGCGGTCCGGGCGTCCACCCGGACGGTGACGTCGCCGGCCGGGATCTCGCTCGCCGCGCGCTCGGCGACCTCGTCGAGCCGGACGAGCTCACGGGTGTCCAGGCCGTGGTCGCCCTGGGCGAGGGTGAGCAGGCCGTCGATCAGCCGCTCGGAGCGCCGGTTCGCGTCCAGCAGCTCCGCGCGGACCTGCGTCAGCCGTTCCGGTGACGGGTCGTCGAGGCCGATCTGGATCGCGGCGCGCTGGATGGCGAGCGGAGTGCGCAGCTCGTGCGAGGCGTTCGCGACGAACTGGCGCTGGCTCTCGGCCGACCGCTCCAGCCGGGCCAGCATGTCGTCGAACGTGTCGGCCAGCTCCTTCAGCTCGTCGGCCGGCCCGGCCAGCGCGATCCGCTCGTGCAGGTTCGACAGCGACAGCCGGCGCGCGGTGGAGGTGATCTGGTGCAGCGGCCGCAGCACCCGCCCGGCGAGCCACCACCCTGCCGCGATGGACACCAGGGTGAGTACGACGATCGTCACCGCCGTGACTCCCCACTGGAACCGCAGCACGTCGTCGCGCAGGTCGGACGCCGCCGCGCTCAGCTGGTGCTGGATCTCGATCGGGACCGGCGTCGGCGGGCTGCCCGGGTCGCCGCCCGGCACCCGCACCGGTGGCAGCTGTCCCTTGTTGATGACGGTCACGCGCCGCTCGAGCATCTGCCGCAGGAGCAGGTTCACCACGATCACCAGCGTCGTCGACGTGGCCAGGAACAGTGCGCTGTACAGCGCCGTGAGGCGCACCCGGACGGTGCGGCGGTTCACCGGGAGCACGTTGAGGCGGCTCACAGGCGGTAGCCGGCGCCGGCGACGGTCTCGATGCACGGTGGGTCTCCCAGCTTCGAGCGGAGCCTGCTGATGATGACGCGGACGACGGTGCTGAACGGGTCGGCGTTCTCGTCCCACGCGGACTCCAGCAGGGTCTCCGCGCTGACCACCGTGCCGTCCGCCTTCATCAGCGTCTCCAGCACGGCGTACTCCTTCAGGGTCAGCCGCAGGAAGCGGCCGTCGCGGAAGGCCTGTACGCGCTGGGTGTCGAGCACGATCCCGTGCCGCTGGAGGATCGGCGGCGTCGGGTTCTGGCTGCGCCGGCCGAGCGCCTGCACCCGGGCCACCATCTCGGCGTAGTCGAACGGCTTGGGCAGGTAGTCGTCCGCGCCCATGCCGAGGCCCGTCACCCGGTCCGAGACCGAGGCCGCGGCGGTGAGCATCAGGATCCGGGTCCGCGACCCGGACTGCGCCAGCTCACGGCAGATGTCGTCGCCGTGCACCTCCGGCAGGTCACGGTCCAGCACCAGTACGTCGTAGTCGTTGACCGCGAGCTTCTCCGATGCCTCCGCGCCGTCGTACACGACGTCCACCGCCATGGCGTGCTTGCGCAGCCCCTCGGCGACCAGGTCGGCCAGTCCGCGTTCGTCCTCCGCCACCAGAACCCGCATGCGGGCAAGTCTGGCAGCAGCGGTGGTGTCGCCGGCGTTAACGGACGCGCCGCCAGGAGACTGCCGAGTTCGTTCACGCCCGTGCAACACCCTGCTTGGGAGCGTGGAGCCATGACGACGACCATGACCAAGTCTTTGACGATGACCTGGCGTGCGGTGGCGGCGCTGACGCTGGTGCTGGTGGCCGCCGGATGCACGGCCGACGCCGCCGAGCCGGACAGCGCGCAGAGCTCGCCGGTCGCCGGTGACATGGCGGTGAAGTTCGCGCAGTGCATGCGCGAGCACGGCGTGCAGGTGGCCGACCCGCAGCCCGGGCAGCCGATCCAGATCCTCGGCAACCCCGACGACACCAGCAAGATCAAGGCGGCCCAGGAGGCGTGCAAGCAGTACGCGGCGCAGGGTGAGGGCAACGGGCAGCAGTCCGGTGACGACATGGACCGCCAGGCGAAGCTCGTGGAGTGCCTGCGTGGCAAGGGCGTCGAGGTGGAGGACCCGCAGCCGGGTCAGCCGCTGCGGATCCGCGGCCGGCAGCAGAACGAGGCGAAGACCAACCAGGCGATGCAGGAGTGCCAGGCGGAGGTCGGCGGCCCGACCCCGCAGCGGGTTGGCGGCTGACTGGTGATCGGATCTCTCTGGGCGACCAGGGACTGGTCGGGTCGCTGGGAACAAGACCGGACGGCCGGCGGGTGGTGGGCGCAGGGACCCACCACCCATCGGTCGTCAGCCGGCCAGCGACTGCAGCACGATCGTCCGAGCCGGTACCTGCTCGAGGATCGACTTGTGCAGCTCCTGCAGCTCCGGTCCCGGCTCGATGCCGAGATCGTTGCGCAGCTTGCGACGGACCAGCCCGTACGCCTGCAACGCCTCCGCCTGCCGGCCGGAGCGGTACAGCGCGAGCATCAGCTGCGCCCGCAGGGTCTCGTGGAACTGGTAGATCGAGACGACCTTCTGCAGCTCCGGGATGATCTTGCGGTGGTTGCCGAGAGCGATCTCGGCGCTGAACAGGTCCTCATAGGCGGCAATCCGCTCGTCGGTGAGGAACCCGGCCTCCTGCTGGATGAACTCACCCGGGACTCCGGCGAGCGCGTCGCCGCGCCACAGTGACAATCCCTTCCGGAGGCTACGGACCGATTCCTGCAAATCACCGTGGAATGCCTTTTCGCGAGCCTCCGCGACGTGATTCTTGAATGCCCACACATCGACTTTGCCCGGGTCGACCTGGAGCATGTAGCTGGCCGAGCTCGTCTGCAGCTCGACGTCCCGGATCGGACGCAGCAGCTGGCGGAGCCGGTAGATGTACGACTGCAACGTCGTCTGTGCCGCGACCGGGGGACGTCCGTCCCAGACGTACTGGGTCAGACGGTCGACCGGCACATCGTTGTTCGCATCGATGAGCAGTGTAGCCAGGACTGCTCGTTGTTTCGGTGCTGTGATCGGGATCGGTGCGCCCGAGGCGGCGGCCTCGAGGCTCCCGAGGATAGCGAAGTACACGACGTTCCTCCCGCAGATCATTGAACAATCCGAACACCTTGTACGTGACCACGTCGGTCACCCGTGGCCCCCGAATGATCCCCGGCACGGGAAAACGAACAGAAAGCGATGGCGAGACGCTGGAGCAGCGCTGGCCCGAACTTGGCATCGCCATCGCCTCTGATTCCCAGAGATCCCCCTAACTTGAGCGCGAGAATAGCACGAAAAAGACGGCAGCTAGAGGCCATTGAGAAGAAGTTGCCAGTACTCTCCGGAGTACTCCGGGTAGGCGGAAGCCGGCGCCGTGACCCTGGGTGTACGACGTCCGCCGAGACCCTGCCGGACGCGCGCTGACCCAGCGTCGAGAGGGCCTCCTGGCGGTGCCCACGGCCACGCTGCGTAGAGCTCCGCCGCGACGCGTTTTCGCAGGTGAGAAGGCACACACGCGGGCGTCCACCGCAGCTGACGGCCGCCTCGCGGCTTGGGTTCGGCATACTCCCCGGCGGCTGCACGCGGCGAAGTCCCGAGCTCGTCGGCCGTAACCGATGGTGACGGTGCGCTGCCGGCCCCGCAGGCCCGAGGTGCACCTCCCGGCGAGCAATGTTGCCAGGGCGCCGCTGTCACTTGAAAGGCCGCCGACGAAAGCATGAAGAAATCGAGGTTTGATTCCGGATTCAATCATCGACCGGCAATCCAGGCGATCTCCCTGTGGCATCCAGGTCGCCGCCGCGCCAGTCGCCCGGTACGGTCGCTGGAGCAGCCCGTCGGCCCGCTTGGACCGGCGCGCCGATGGCAGGTGGTCGGCGCTGGAGCGTGCAGGCAGCCATGCTCCAGCAATCCTCCGAAAAGATTCCAGCAGAATGCCGAGGGAAAACCATCGGATATTCGCCAGAATACCAGTCGGTAATCTTTCTCTTGACACCTGGGATCGCACTCGCTTACGTTCGAGCCCGGTCGGCGCCGAAATGATTCGGCGGCAGATTCCCGGGCAGCTCCGCCGAGAGCAGGTCTCCCGGTATGCCGGCCGGGAGGGGTTGGGGGAGCGGCGATGACGCAGGTACGCGGACGCGATGCGCGCGGGGGAGGCGCCAGTAGCTGCGACGCGGTCGCGGAAAGCGTTCCCGGATACCTCGACCACGGCACCCGCGCGCCGTACCCGAGAAATAGAGCAGGCGACGCGACCGCGGGTGGTGCGGATGCATTCTTCGACGAGAAGGAGATGGACATTGACCAGGGAATGTGGGACGCGTCGTCCTCGCGGTAAGCCGCGTATGTGGGGATGGACCTTCCGATGACCATCAGTATCGAGGCCGTCCGTCCGGACACCGTGACCGAGCCGGCTCCGGCGGGGCCGCCGCCGCTGCCCGTGCTCGGCCGGATCGCGGGCGTCGGGACGGCAGTACCGGAGACGTCGTACACGCAGCAGGAGCTGCTCGACACCTTCGAGATCACGGACCCGAAGATCCGCTCGGTGTTCCTGAACAGCGCGATCGACCGGCGCTGCCTGACCCTGCCGCCGCGGCTGCTGGACGGCACCCACGCGATGGAGGAGCAGGGCGAGCTGCTCGACAAGCACAAGGCACAGGCGGTCGAGATGGGCGCCCGCGCCCTGCTCGCCTGCCTGGACGACATCGGCGCGACCCTCGAAGACATCCGATATCTGTGCTGCGTGACGTCGACCGGCTTCCTCACGCCGGGCCTGAGCGCGCTGGTCATCCGGGAGCTCGGCATCGACCGGCACTGCTCACGCGCCGACATAGTCGGGATGGGCTGCAACGCCGGCCTGAACGCGCTGAACGCGGTCACCGGCTGGGCCACCGCGCATCCCGGTGAGTTGGCGATCATGCTGTGCGCCGAGGCGTGCTCGGCGGCGTACGTATTCGACGGCACCATGCGCACGGCCGTGGTGAACAGCCTGTTCGGCGACGGCGCCGCCGCGATCGCCGTGATCGGCGGCGACACCGTCGAGTCCGAGACCGCCTTCGGCGTCCCGGGCGTCCAGGTCCCGAGGGTGCACAAGTTCGCCAGCTGCATCGTGACCGACGCCCTCGACGCGATGCGGTACGACTGGGACTCCGACCAGGCGAAGTTCAGCTTCTTCCTGGACCCGGCGATCCCGTACGTCGTCGGCGCCCACGCCGAGATCGTGGTCGGAAGGCTACTGGCCGGCACCGGCCTGCGCCGCGCGGACATCGCGCACTGGCTGGTGCACTCCGGCGGCAAGAAGGTGATCGACGCGGTGATGGTGAACCTCGGCCTGACCCGCCACGACGTGCGGCACACCACCAGCGTGCTGCGTGACTACGGCAACCTGTCCAGCGGCTCGTTCCTGTTCTCGTACCAGCGGCTGCTGGCCGAGGGCGTCACGCGGCCCGGCGACTACGGCGTTCTGATGACCATGGGCCCGGGCTCGACGCTCGAGACGGCGCTCGTCCAGTGGTGACCCGACGGCGAGACGAAGGAGAACGAACGATGACTGTCACCCAGCAGGCCGAGGCCCGTACCGGCGACGACCCGGTGGTCCGGATCGACGGCAGCCTCCCGCTGTCCGCGCAGAGCGTCGGGGGCCTCGCGCAGGTGTGCGACGAGGCGGAGGACCGCGGCGCCGGCGTCGTACCCGTGCTGGTGTCCGGCACGCCCGGCAGCGACTGGACGGCCGACCTGGAGGTCGGCCTGGTGAGCAAGTGGGAGCGCGCGCTGCGCCGGCTGGAGCGGCTCGGTGCTACCACGGTCGCGGTCGCCGAGGGCGACTGCGGCGGCCCGGCGCTGGACGCGCTGCTCGCCACCGACTTCCGGATCGCGACGTCGTCGGTGCGGCTGATGGTGCCGGTCGGTGACGGCGCCACCTGGCCGGGGATGGCCGTGTACCGGCTGTCCCAGCAGGCCGGGGTGGCCCGGATCCGCCGCGCGGTGATGTTCGGCCGCCCGATCGACGCCGTCGAGGCGGTCGCGCTGCACCTCGTCGACGAGGTCGCCGACGACCTCGACGCCGCCCTGGGCGCGGTCGCGGAGCTGGCCGGTTCCTTCTCCGGCGCCGAGCTGGCGATCCGCCGCCGGCTGATGCTGGACGCCAACACCACCAGCTTCGAGGACGCGCTCGGCGCGCACCTCGCGGCCTGCGACCGAGCACTGCGGGGCGCCGGGGCGGACGCGTGACCACCGAGGTCACCTCGGCGTGCGCCGCCGCGTGGCGCGAGCTCGCGCGCGAGGTGGCGAACGCCGAGGTCGAGCTCGCGTCCCTGCCCGAGCCGGTACGACGCTCCGCCGCACAGCGGGTCACGGCGGCCCGGGCCATCGGCAGCGCCCGGGCGATCCGGGCCCGGTTCCTCGCGGCGCAGGCCGAGGCGGTGTACGACGAGCTGACCGCCGGGATGACGCGTGACCTGCGGATCGACGAGCTCGTCGACGCCGCGTCGTACGCCTTCCCCGGGCTGGTGCCGACTGCCGACCAGCTGGAGACCGAGCGGGCCCGGCCGCAGGCGCACAAGGACGGCCTGGAGATCGACCAGGGTGTCTTCCTCAGTGCCGTGCTGCGTTCCCCGCGGTGCGGCGGCCACCTGTTGGACACGATGCGCCGGCCGGCGGAGCGGTCACTGCGGGTGCTGCCGGAGTTCCGTCGTACCGGCGTCGCCGACCTGGGCTCGGTGCGGGTCGAGCGGCGCGGGCCGGCGGCGTACCTGACGATGACCCGCGACGACTGCCTGAACGCCGAGGACGACCGGCAGGCCGACGACCTGGAGACCGCCGTCGATCTCGTGCTGCTCGACCCCCAGGTGCGGGTCGGGGTGCTGCGCGGCGGCGAGATGACGCACCCGCGGTATCGCGGCCGGCGGGTGTTCAGTGCCGGGATCAACCTGAAGAGCCTGCACGCGGGCCGGATCTCTCTGGTCGGGTTCCTGCTGCGCCGCGAGCTCGGCTACATCAGCAAGATCCAGCGCGGGCTGACCGATCCCGAGGGCTGGCCGGGCACCGGGGTCGAGAAGCCGTGGGTCGCGGCGGTGGACACGTTCGCGATCGGTGGCGGGATGCAGCTGCTGCTGGTGTTCGACCACGTGATCGCGGCGTCCGACGCCTTCCTCAGCCTGCCCGCCGCGCAGGAGGGGATCGTGCCGGGCGTGGCGAACTTCCGGCTGACCCGCGCGGCCGGGCCGCGGATCGCGCGGCAGATCATCCTGGAGGGCCGCCGGATCTGGGCCAGCGAGCCGGACGCACGCTGCTTCGTCGACGAGGTCGTCGAGCCGGCCGGGATGGACCGCGCGATCGCCGCGAGCGTGGAGCGGCTGGAGAGCCCGGCGGTGGTGCCGAACCGGCGGATGCTCAACCTGTCCGACGAGCCGCCGGAGGAGTTCCGCCGGTATCTGGCCGAGTTCGCGCTGCAGCAGGCGCTGCGGCTGTACAGCGAGGATGTGATCGGCAAGGTCGGCCGCTTCACAGCCGAGCGGGAGGCGGCGCCGTGACCCGGCCGGTGAGCGAGCCGCCGCGGGTGCGGTACGCGAAGAAGGACCATGTCGC
>WNFV01018374.1_pt1 | contig 10960 bp, 8 predicted proteins | sample 5400101 | NCBI WGS metagenome assembly WNFV01 (sample SAMN13153361, study PRJNA577476) | soil metagenome | isolation source: 115 cm soil or saprolite under grassland replicate 1 | place: USA:California | collected 2016-06-15
TCCTACTCCGCGTCCCTATGGACGAACGCGGATGATCGTCTTCCCCTTGATCCGCTCGGTCGGGTTGAAAGCGGCAACGGCGTCGTCGAGGGCCGCGACGGTGCCGATGTTCGTCCGCAGCCGACCATCCCGGACCCGCTGGACGACCTCACCCAACTGCGCACGATCGGCCTCGACGACGAAATCAACCGCCAGGCCGTCGGCCGGCTGCGCCTCGGGCGGCCCGGCGATGGTCACCAGCATCCCGCCGGCTCGAACCAGAGCCGCAGACCGCTTCCCGATGTCTCCGCCGATCACGTCGAAAACCAGATCGACGCCGCCGACGTCTTCCAGCGAGTCGTTCTGAAGGTCGACGAACTCCTGCGCGCCGAAGTCGAGCGCCGTCTGACGGTCGGCGGAACGTCCGGTGCCGATGACGTAGGCGCCCACCTCGCGTGCGAGCTGCGTCACCATCGATCCGACTCCACCGGCCGCGCCGTGCACGACGACGCTCTGCCCCGCCTGGACGCGGCCGTGCACGAACAATCCTTGCCACGCGGTCAGGCCCGAGATCGGCAGGCTCGCGCCCACCGTGAAGTCGACGTCGCCCGGCAGCGGCGCGAGGTTACGCGCCTCGACGGCCACGTACTCCGCCAGGGTGCCGTCGCGAAGCCAGTCCGTGAGGCCGAACACCCGCCGTCCCACCGACAGCCCCGTCGTGCCATAGCCGAGGGCGCTGACCACTCCGGCCAGCTCGTGCCCAGGGATCGACGGTGTTCGGTCCCGGCCGAGGCGATCGGTCCAGGTCCCGGTCCACGTCAGCTCACCCCGGGGTGAATCTCGACGCATGAACCTGAACGACGACGTCGTTCTCCGCCGCGTTCGGCTCGGGCCGCTCCACTAGCGTCATCCCGGCCGTTCCCGCGGCCTCGTCTGTCACCACAATCGCCTTCATCCGGCACCTCCCTGTATCCAGTCCTCGCCTGCACGGCGAGGCTGGCGAGCCTCGCCCCTGCGGCTCCGGCCGCTCCACCAGCTTCTTGCTCTGGTCTGTTTGCATGCTCTCTAGTTTGCTGTAGGTATGGAGCCGTTTGTGGAGCTCCCAGGTCCACGCTCCTATCGTTCGCCGCCTCTCTTGATTGATTCGTTGGTCAGGAACTCGAAGAACTTGGAACCTGACCACACCCTCAACCCCGTCCCAGCCGCGCCGGCCTTAGCGACGGCATCCCGCCCTCGTCCCGCTCGTTGCGAATTGAGACAACGCTTCATCCCGCACACATCCCGCAGGAGCCCGCCGGAGGCTCCCGCCCACGCCCGCTAATCCCGGCAACGACAAGATCGGAAGGGCCTGCTCTCCCCACAAATCCCCGCTGATGCCCGCCCACGCCGGAAGCGGCAAGACCGGCCTGTCACGCCGGAGGTCGCGGGTTCGAGTCCCGTCGTTCCCGTAGAAATCCCTGCAAAATGACATATTGGGTTGTCGGTCCAGACACCAGACCGGACGCGACTACACAGACTTTTGCGCGGCGCGACCCAAAACGGTCAAAAACGGCCGGTTAACCGCTGTCGTGGTGGCGATTTCAAGCCAATTCAGGCCCGGCTCAGTAAGGCTGCGAAGGCGGCGTGCGACTACACAAAAAGACCGGAGGTCACGGGGCGGCCACGCGTCGCCGCCGATGCAGGAAGAGCCGCCTCGGCCGCCCTGCCGCCGCGCCGGCGCGCATCAGAAGTAAAGGGGGCGTTCCCGTTCGCCGATGACGGACCCATGAAGCCGCCCTTTGCCCATCTGCCCGTGCCGCGCGGGACCGGGTTTCGTTACCGAATCGCGCGGAGACGGTACTCGACCTCCGCGTAAGTCCTTTGCGGACCGCAGCCTCTCGAGCGCTCCTGCACGGGCGCGCCGTCGAGCGCGCTCGGATCGAAGTCCTCCTCGCTGATGCGCGCAGCGGCCAAAGCGGAGCGCTCTTGATCTGTGGAGCGGCCGGGACCGGGAAGACAGCGCTCCTCGCGCACGCGATCGAACGAGCAGAAGGGTTCGACGTGCTGCAAACAACCGGAATCGAAGCAGAGGCGCAGATCTCGTTTTCGGGCCTCGACGAGCTTCTCTCCCCGGTCGTCGAACTCGTTGGCGGGGTTCCCACGCCGCAGCGGGAGGCGCTCCGCGCGGCGTTCGACCTCGCACCGGCGGCGAACCTTGCACGCGGCGCGGTCTTCCGTGCCGTCCTCAGCGTGCTCGCGCTAGCCGCTGAGTCCCGCCCGGTCCTCTGCGTCGTCGACGACGCGCACATTGTCGACCCGGCTTCGATCTCCGCACTTGCGTTCGCCGCGCGACGATTAAAGGTCGAGGGGGTAGCGATGTTGTTCTTCGTCGGCGAAGAAGCGCCGGGCTCGCTTGCAGGGCTCGAGAGGCTCGATCTCGACGGTCTCGACGCCGACGCCGCGCGTGAGCTGCTCGAAGAACGAGCCTGCGTCGAAGTCGCGGCCGAAGTCGCGTGTCGGATCACGGACGCCGCGGGCGGGAATCCGCGAGCACTCGTAGACGCGGCCGCCGCACTGAGCGCCGACGAGCTGGCGGGCCGTGCGCCGCTTCCCATCCCCTTGCCGGTCGGGGCCGCCGCCAATTCGCGGTATGTCAGCTCGGCCGCCTCGCTTTCCCCCGCAGCCCAGGACGCCCTCATCACCGCGGCGGCCGCCGACACGCAGACACTGCACGCGATCGCAAAGGAGGGAGCGGTCCCAAGTGTCACAGCTGCGGCGCTCGAGGAGTGCGAAGCGGCGGAGCTGATCGAATTCCACGACGGGCGCTTGAAGTTCCGGCACGCGCTCGTTCGCGAGGCGGTCTATCACGCCGCCTCACCGCTGAAGCAGCGGGCGGCGCATAGAGCTCTCGCGGCGGTGAGCTCGGGCGAACGGCGGGCGCTGCACTTGGCGGCCGCGGCCAGTGGTCCTGACGAGACCGTCGCCTCCGAGCTGGAGGCAGCGGCCAAAAGCACACTGCATCGTGGGGCCTACGTCGTCGCGTCGAACTGGTTTCTTCGTGCGGCAAGTTTCTCGCCCGGACGCAACGCTTGGGTCCGCCGCGTATACCAAGCGGCCGACGCGGCTTGGCGCGGCGGACACCAGACTCGCGCCGAGCAACTCGTTGCACAAGCGGGCGACGCGGTCGAAGATTCGACGCTCCGCGCCGACCTCTCTCACCTTCGGGCAAAGATCGAGCTCGCGAGCCATCGCGAGGCGTCGGCGTACCGGCGGCTCCTCAAGGAGGCGGAGCGAATTGAGGCCGCCGACGCGGAGCGCGCTGCGCGCTTGCTCACGACCGCCGTCGCAGCCGCGCCGCTCGAGGAGCGGACTGCAGTCGGGCGGCGCGCGTACGAGCTTGCGTCGCGTCACGCCGGCGGGACGGAGTTCCATGCGACCGTCACGCTCGCCCGTGCCCTCGCCGAGGCGGGCGATCATCGTGAGGGCATCGACTTGATCGGCCGAGCCGAGTCGCAGCTCGAGACGAACCACGAGCTCGCACAGGACGCCGACGCACTCCTCGCGTACGCCGACGCGTTCGCCCAGCTGGACGGGCACGACGGCGAGGCCATGCGCGGCCTCGTTGAACGAGCGGTCGCGATTGCGCGCGACCGCGGAACACTCGTCACTCTTCCGCTCGCGCTCCTGCAGCTCGCGCGCCTCGACCTCGCAGCAGGACGGTGGGTGGACGCAGACGCCGCCGGCTCGGAAGCGCTTCAACTCGCCCGAGACGCACAGCAAGAGCGGACAAGGGCGGAGGCTCTTGCCCTCCTCGCTCGGCTGGACGCGCTCAATGGGCACAGCACCGAATGCCGGCGGCGCGTAGGGGAGATCGGCGACCTCCCGGGGTCCAAACCCATGCCTGCGGAAATCGAGACGACCCTCGGCCTCCTCGCGCTCGCGCAAGGCGATGTCGGCGAGGCAGTTACCCGGCTCGAAGGCCAGGTGCCCGAGCGGGCGCCGGACCTCGTGGAGGCGTACGTGCGTGCCGGTCGCCGAGAAGATGCGCGGCGGGCCGCCGCGGTCGAGGCTGCCCCAGAGTCGAGCCACCCGTGGATGCGTGTCCGCGCCGCCTGGGCAGAGGCGCTCGTCGCCGGTGATGACGAGTACGAGGAAGCGTTTGCGGAGGCGATGGCGGCGCTGGATCCCCTCGCCTCGGAGCAGTCGTTTGAGCGCGCACGACTCCCGCGCGGGCGCATCTGCGCGCTGCACACGACGTGTTCGAGCTTCTCGGCGCACAGCCGTGGGCCGAGCGTGCCCGCGCCGAGTTGCGCGCAAGCGGCGAAACGGCGCGCAGGCGGAACCCGAGCTCGCTCGACGAGCTGACGCCGCAGGAGCTCCAGGTGCTCCGCGAGATCGCCGCGGGAGCGACCTACCGGCAGGCGGCGCAGAATCTTTTTCTGAGCCCCAAGACGATCGAATTCCACCTTCACAAGATCTACCGGAAGCTCGACGTCCGATCGCGGCAGCAACTCGTCGCCCGTCTCGAGACGGTCAGCAGGGCGTCTTCCCCAGAAGCAGGCACGCCATGAACACGGCAACGTCGCTCGATCGGTACGAGATCGTCCGCGAGATCGGGCGCGGCGCGAACGCTGTCGTCTACCTCGCGCGTCACACGGCGCTGGACAAGTTCGTAGCGTTGAAGGAGCTCGTGCGGATCGACGTTGGCGACGGAATAGCCGCGGCGAGATTCCTCCGCGAGGCGCAGCTGGCAGGAAGACTGACACATCCGAACATCGTCGCCGTCTACGACTACTTCGAGCACAACGGGACGCCGTACATCGCGATGGAGCATCTCGCGCGGGGATCGCTGCGTCCGCTCGTGGGTCGGCTCACGCCGCCGGAGATCTTCACCGTCCTCGAGGGGTTGCTCGCCGGGCTCGCCTGTGCGCATCGCCACGGCGTGATCCACCGCGACCTCAAGCCGGAGAACCTCATGCTGACCGACGACGGCGAGATCAAGATCGCCGATTTCGGAATCGCCAAGGCGAGCGCAGCCGCGACGATAAACCTGACGCGTACTGGCCTGGTGGTTGGGGCACCCGCGTATATGGCGCCCGAGCAGGCTAAGGGCGAGGCGACTGGACCGACCGCGGATCTCTACTCCGCCGGCATCATCGCGTACGAGCTGGTTACCGGGAGCGTTCCATATTCAGGGGCGGACCCTGTATCGATCCTGTGGCGCCACGTCCACGAGCCGCTTCCGGCCCTCTCGCTGCGCAAACCGGACGTCGATTCGCGGCTCGCGAGCTGGATCGAGCATCTGCTCGAAAAGGATCCATCTCGCCGCCCCGGCGCGCGCGAAGCGCTGTACGAGTTGCGGGCGATCCGGGACGAGGTGCTCGAGCGTCCACGCCCCGTGGGCCCGCCGAGGCGAATCGTCGGGGCCCTGCTAAGCCCGCTCAACCTCGCCGTTGCCGTCGCGGTCGCGCTCGCGGCGACGCTGTTCGACGCGGCTTGGCTCTTCCCGGTCGCGGCCGCCGCCTATGCGGCGCTGGTCGGCATTGCGTATGTGTCCGCGCCGGCCCGTGCCCTCGAGACTAGGGACAAGACTGGGGAACGCCCCCGGCGCGAGCGCGAGCCCGCGAGTCAAAGCTTCGACGGATGACAACCCCAGAAGCGAGGTAAGGACGATGGAAACCGCAACCGACTCTCTCTTCAGCCTGACCGGAGCCTGGCAGCGCGTCAGTACGAGTCCGACCGTTCGGCAGCACCGGCGCACGAAGATCGTCTGCACGCTCGGCCCGGCCTCGGAAGAGGGCGGCGTCGTGGACTTGGCCCGCGCAGGGATGGACGCCGCGCGGCTCAACTTCTCGCACGGAAGCCACGACGACCATCTCGACCAGCTACGCGCCGTACGGCTCGCGCAGGAGGCCGTCGGCCGGCCGCTCGCAGTGATCGCGGATCTGTGCGGCCCGAAGATCCGAATCGACCGGCTCGGCGAGCCTCGCTCCGTACGAACCGGCGACCTCCTGACACTGGCGGCGAACGCGTCCGACGGCGACCTCGGCGTGACGTTCGCGGACCTCCATCGCGCCGTCGAGCCGGGCTCCGCGATCCTGATCAACGACGGCAGGATCCGGGCGCGCGTCGTCGCGGTCGAAGGCGAGCGCGTCTCCTGCCGGGTCGAGATCGGCGGCGTGATCACCTCGGGGAAGGGCGTCAATCTCCCGGGAGCCGCCCTCCCCATTCCGGCCTTGACGGCCAAGGATCTCGTCGACCTCGAGTTCGCGCTCGCCCACGGCGCCGACTACGTCGCGCTCTCGTTCGTTCAGTCGGCCGAGGACGTGCTCGAGCTGCGCGAGCGGATTCGGAGCGCCGGCTCGAACGCGAGGATCATCGCGAAGATCGAGAAGGCCGAGGCGATCCGCAACCTCGACGCGATCATCGCGGCCACGGACGCGGTCATGGTCGCGCGAGGCGATCTCGGCGTGGAGATCGGCGTCTCGGAGGTCCCGCTTCTCCAGAAGCTGATAATCGCGAAGGCCCGCGCCGCGAATCGGACAGTGATCACGGCGACGCAGATGCTCGAGTCGATGATCGAGAACGCCGAGCCGACGCGGGCGGAGGCCTCCGACGTGGCGAACGCGATCATGGACGGAACGTCCGCCGTCATGCTCTCCGGCGAGACCGCCGTCGGCAAGCATCCGGTCGCGGCGGTCGAGTTCATGGACACGATCGCGCGCGCCGTCGAACCGTCGCTTGCGTACGACTCGACCGGTCCGCGCGGCGAGATCGAGACGGCCGCCATCCTGACGCGTGCGGCGTGCGACATCGCCGAGGAGATGGACGCAGCCGCGATTGCCGTGCCGACCGAGACCGGCGCGACGGCGCGCCAGGTTGCGAAGAGCCGGCCGCGGCGCCCGATCGTGGCCGCATCCACGAACACGCAGGTCCTCCGACAGCTCGCTCTCGACTGGGGCGTCATCCCGATGGACGTCCGCCGCGCTCAGACGATCGAGGGGATGTCGACTCAGATCCTCGAGCGGATCGCCGCGCGGAACCTCGCCAAGGCAGGCGACGTCGTCGTCATGACGGGAAGAACTGAGCTCGACGCTCCGGGGACAACGAACCATGTCGTCCTCCATTGGATGAGGGGAGGGTAGGTAACGGGTGTCGGTTCCGCGGTGGTGGCTACGATCGACCGGCGCGGCGAAAGCGCGCCTCCTCGTCATCGCTCTCGCGGCCGCCGCGGTCGGCGTAGCGATCATTGAGGACGGCGGATCGACGTCAAGAGCCGTTCCTGTACGGCTCGAATTCGTCTACTCGTCCGACACGGAGGAACTCCTTACTCCCCTCATCGCGCGCTTCAACCATGCCGCAGTCAAAGTCCGGGGGCGATCGATCCGCGTCACCGGCCGCGCCGTTAAGTCCGGGGAGGCCGAGCGCATGATCGCGGTCGGGACACTCAAACCCGTCATCTGGGGACCCGCATCGTCGCTCTGGGGCCGGCTCCTGAACGCCGACACCCGCAAGGAATGGGTGCCGCTCGACAACCCGTCGATCGTGCAGTCACCGCAAGTGATCGCGATGCCCGAGCGCATGGCAAGGAAGCTCGGTTGGCCAAAGCGCCCGATCGGATGGAAGGACATCCCGAGGTTCGCGGCGAGCGGCGCGTTCCGATTCGGCCACCCGAATCCGACCACCTCGACCTCGGGGCTCTCGGCCGTGGCTGCCGAGTACTACGCGGTCACCGGGAAGCTCGCCGGCCTCACGATCGACGACGTCAACCATGCACGCGGCGACGTTCGAAAGATCGAACAGTCCGTCGTCCACTACGCGCCGACGGCGGACGACCTGCTCGCACAACTCGCCCGCTACGGGCCCGGGTACGAGTCCGCAGTCGTCGTGCAGGAGACCAACCTCGTCCAGTTCAACGAGCAAAGCCCCTGGCGGCTCGTCGCCATCTATCCCGCAGACGGGACGTTCATGGCCGATTACCCGTACGTCGTGCTCGACGGCCCCTGGGTCACCGCCGACGAACGGGCCGGCGCGCATACGTTCGGGACGTGGCTCCGCGCTCAGGTGACGCCGGAGGCCGCCGCGCGAAGCGGGTACCGGGTCGCGACCCCCGGCGCGCCCATCCTGCCGCCGGTCGATCCGGAGCACGGCGCCGATCCGAGCAAGCCCGACGTCGTCCTCCGACCGCCGGCGCCCGACGTCCTCACCGCCATCCTGGCCACATGGAGAGAAGACCGCAGGCCGGCAAACGTCGTGCTCGCCGTCGATGCCTCCGCCTCGATGAGCAAAGCCAAGACAGGCAAGGTGGGACGCGCAATCGAGGCGTTCCTCGAGTCGCTTCCGCCTCGCGACCGCGTCGGGCGCATCGCCTTCAACGACCACGTCACCACCGTGGTGCCACTGGGACGGCTCAGCGCCAACGAGCATGCGCTTCGCGATGCCCTGGCCAGCTCGGCTCGCGACCGCCGCAGGGTGCTTTACGAAGCGATCGCGGAAGGCGTACAACAGGCGGCCTCGAGGAATGGCACGAGAACGACCGCGCTCGTCGTCGTGACAGACGGAAAGGACGATGCGAGCTCGCTCGATCTCCATGCGCTGCTACCGCTCATCCGTCGCGGGCGGGTTCGCATCTTCACCGTCGCGCTCGGAAGCAAGGCCGATCGAGACGCGCTCGAGCAGATCGCCACGGCTTCGCGAGGAAAGGCGTTCACGGGGTCTGCCGACGACCTCGAAGACGTCTATCGCGAAATGGCGCTCTTCTTCTGAAAGGCCGCCGTCGATGAAGACCGACCTCGAGAAGGCGAACGAGGCGCTCGCCGGCGGCCGTTCGGACGAAGCGTCCGTCTACGCCTGGAACGCGCTCGCCGACATCGGACCGGACGACGCCTCGGGGCTCGCCCGCATCGCGCGGGAGCTCGACGATCCATGGCTCCTGCGCGAGATCGAACGTCGCGGCTTCTCGACGCTGCCTGCTGAGGAGCCGGAGCGGGAACCGGTCAAGCGCAAGCCGAGTCTCCGCCTCGTGCGCGCGTTGCCGGCTCTTGCGGTCGCGCTGTTCATTGCGGGAGCCGTCGTCACGAGTATCCCAACCGAGTCCGGGGAGCGACATCCGACAGCGAATGACGCGGCGTCCGAGGTGCGGTTCGCCCAACCGATACTTGCCGAGAAATCCGGGGTCTGGCTGGTCCCGCTCGGAGAGCCCGGAAGCGTTGACGTCGACCGGCTCGCGAAGGAGCTCGCGGTCCACTACCGCATACCGATCGCAGTCCTGCCGGACATTGCGTTGCCAAGCTGGACGCTCGACGCGAATGAGCAAAGCCTCGTCGCAGCGCAGCTCATTCTGCTCTTGAGTCAGGCCTATCGAGCCCAGGGCGGCGCCGCCATCATCGGGATCACGGACTACGAGATGTATGCGAGGAGGAAGGATGTCACGCACGTGTTTTCGTGGCGCGCCCCACCGCATTACGGCGTCGTGTCGACCTCATCGCTCGCCGCCAACGTCCTCGATCGGCTACGCGGGCATTCCAGGGATCAGCGCACGCGCAAGCTCGTCGAGCGCAACATCGGCTTCCTCTACTACCGTCGGCACGAGGTCGCCGATCCGCACAGCCTCCTTCGCCCTCCGATGCACGGAGCCGACGACATTGACAAGCTCGAGGAGACGTTGTATGCCCCAAGTTCGGCGGGCCCCGCTCTGCCAGCTAGGGATGCCTTGGTTCAGCACTACCGCGTCTGCGGCGACATCCTGGTTAGAAGCAAAGTTCGGCCGCGGCATCGCGGGCCGGAAGAACCAAAGCGGGCAACGGCGCCGCCCTGCCATAGTTTGTTGCCCGATCCGACACCAGTGGCGCGACACGAGTACTACACACGCTGTGCCGGGTGGTAGCCGGTCGTAGCCGGTCAGAGCCGGTTCGTTCCGCGACGAAACGCCTGCTGTAGCCGGTAATTCCGGGTCGCAGCCGGCTCTGCCGGTCGAGCCCGTCCCGGCCTGTCACGCCGGAGGTCGCGGGTTCGAGTCCCGTCGCTCCCGTCAGAAACTACCTGCAAATCAGCATATGATGTTGCTTGATTAGACACCGCGCTCGCGCATGCGCCACACACCACGCGTACGCGGGCCGGCTCGAATCGCTCGAAAACAGGCCCACTAGGCGTCCGCGGCTGACGATTTCAAGCCGCTTTCGCCATGCGTCGAAACCGGCGGCAAGAGGCGGCCGGCGACCACACAGAATGGCCGGAGGTCAAAGACCGCCGTCAATAGTTTCTCGCGCGCGTCTACGGAAAAAGCGACGCGTGGACATCACCTGAAGCAGCGATGCCTGCCGTTCAGGGCCTCCCGGATTCGGAGCATCCACGCCGCATCATTCGATCACTGGGCTTGCGATGGCGGGCGGCTCGCGTCCTGCAAGGAGCCACCCGGCCGCGACAGCGGTCAGCGGCACGCCGACGACCACAAGAGCGAGGTGGGGATGGATGAACTCGCGCACGTCTTCCTCATATTGGCTTCGGCGTCGGGAAGACGATCAGCTTGCCAGCCGGGCGGCGACGGCTGCCGCTGGCCGATGACCCAAGTGGCTGATGATCGTGGCCGCGTTGTGCGCCTGCGCTGCTCGTGCGTTCGCGCCAAGCGACGGTTCCGCGGCTTGGGACTGACTCGGTGACGCCGCTCCAACCGGACACCGGCATGACAAGTCGGTCGCCCCGTGTAAGGCCGGTGACAGAGCGCTCGACTCCTCACCGGGCGGCTGGGGAGACGCGCCAGACTAGGGAGGTGTCCATGAGGCTTCCGAACACGGCACACACCTCCCGCCCCTGGCGCATCCACGAGCTCACCCAGGACTTCCGGCTCGAGGATGTGTGGGCACTGCCGGCGCCGGGCGGTGCGGATGACTTCCATCGGCTCGTGCACCTGATTGCGTCGGGCGACCCGTCGCGCGGCTCCCCCCGCTCGGTGCGCATGCTCTGGGCGATCCGGTGGAAGGTCGGCGAGCTGCTCGGGTGGGAC
>WNFV01009225.1_pt1 | contig 10958 bp, 10 predicted proteins | sample 5400101 | NCBI WGS metagenome assembly WNFV01 (sample SAMN13153361, study PRJNA577476) | soil metagenome | isolation source: 115 cm soil or saprolite under grassland replicate 1 | place: USA:California | collected 2016-06-15
ACCGCAGCCGCAGCACGCCGTCGTCCCGCGCCGCGGCGGCCAGCATTATCTGCCGGGGCAGCGCGATCGGCAGCACCAGCCCGTCGTTGTAGTCGGTGTGCTCGCCGATCAGGTTCACCCGCCCAGGCGCACGCCAGACCCCGTCCGGTTCCCTCCCGTACGACGCCGCGAATGCCGCCGCGAGCGTGTCGGGCCAGGCCGCGGCGCTCACGAGCCGCCCTTGCGCAGCAGGCCGGCCACGTCCTCCGGCATGGTGTCACTGACGAACGCACCCATGCCCGCCTCCGATCCGGCCAGGTACTTGATCTTGTCCGCCGCGCGCTTGATCGACAGGACCTCCAGGTGAAGGTAGCCGAGGTCGCGGTCACGCCGTACCGGTGCCTGGTGCCAGGCCGCGATGTAGGGCAGCGGGGCGTCGTACAGGTTGTCCAGGCGGCGCAGCACGTCCAGGTACAGCAGGCAGAAGTCGCCGCGCTCCTCCTCACTCAGCGCGGCGAGGTCGGCCACCTGCCGGTGCGGGTACAGGTGCACCTCGACGGACCAGCGCGCCGCGCGCGGCACGAACGCCGTCCAGTGCGCGGTCTCGCCGATCACCCGGTCACCGTCCGCGCGCTCGGCCGCCAGCACGTCGGCGAACAAGTTGCTCCCGGCAACCTCCTGGTGGGCGCGGGCGCGGTCCAGCAGCGCGCTCATCCGCGGCGGCACGAACGGGTACCCGTAGATCTGCCCGTGCGGGTGCGGCAGCGTCACACCGATCTCGCGACCCCGGTTCTCGAAGCAGAACACCTGCTCCACGTCCGGCAGCGCGCTCAGCGAGGCCGTGCGGTCCGCCCAGGCGTCCACGACCAGCCGGGCCTGACCGACCGACAGCGCGGTGAACGACGTCTCGTGGTCGCTGGTGAAGCACACGACCTCGCACCGGCCCGGCCCGGCGAACGACGGGAACCGGTTCTCGAACACCGCGACGGCGTAGTCCGGGTCCGGGATCTCGGTCGCGTGACCGGGACGGGTCGGGCACAGCGGGCACTCGTTCGCCGGCGGCAGGTGGGTGCGGGTGTTGCGGTGCGTGGCGTACGAGATCACGTCCCCGGTCAGCGGGTCGGTGCGCAGCTCGACCGCGGCGCCGGTCAGCTGCGCCGGCAGGCCGCGCTCGTCGGCGTGCGGCCGGCGCGCCGGCGCGTCGGCCGGGTCGTAGTAGAAGAGCTCCCGGCCGTCGGACAGCGCGGTGTCCGTCCTGCGCGCGGTGCGGGCGATGTCCATGTGCGTGTCCATGTCCGTCCTCATCGATGCATGGTCCGGCAGGGCCACGCGAGAGTCATCATAAGTGAACAAAAACGAACACGCACGCATGACCGTCCGGGCCGATACCCTTGAGCCCATGGACGAGGCGCCGCCGCCGGAGAGGATGCTGGCCGAACCGGTCCGATGAACGAAACCCTTCTGAACGTCGTCCTCATCCTCGTCTTCGTCCTGATCACGGGCGTCTTCGCCGCTGCCGAGATGGCTCTCGTGTCGCTGCGGGAGAGCCAGATCAAGGCCCTGGCGCAGCGCGGCAAGCGCGGCGAGACCGTCGCCCGGGTCGCCGCGAACCCGAACCGCTTCCTGTCCTCGGTGCAGATCGGCGTCACGCTGATGGGCTTCCTGTCGGCGGCCTTCGGCGGCGCCACCCTGGGCGGCGAGCTCGCGCCAGAGCTCGAGGCGCTGGGCCTGCCGGAGTCGGTGGCCGGCATAGCCGCGCTGGTCCTGATCACGATCGCCATCTCCTATGTCGAGATCGTGCTCGGTGAGCTGGCCGCCAAACGTCTGGCGCTGCAGCGCGCCGAGGGGTTCGCGCTCGCGCTCGCGCCGCTGGTCGACCGGATGGCCTCCGTCTCGCGGCCGGTGATCTGGCTGCTGTCGGTGTCCACCGACCTCGTCGTGCGCATCCTCGGCGGCGACCCGACGGCCGCCCGCGAGCAGATGACCGAGCGGGAGCTGCGCGACATCGTCTCCGCGCACGAGTCGCTCGGCGAGGAGGAGCGCCGGATCGTCGAGGACGTGTTCGAGGCCGGCAACCGGCAGCTGCGCGAGGTGATGGTGCCGCGCACCGAGGTGGACTTCCTCGACGCCACGATGCCGGCGTACAAGGCGGTCAAGTTCGCCTCCGAGCGGCCGCACTCGCGCTTCCCGGTGATCAGCGGCCACGCCGACGACGTGGTCGGGTTCCTGCACGTCCGGGACCTGTTCGACCCCGAGGTCGCGACCCGCTCGGTACGGGTCGGCGAGCTGGTCCGCGACGTGCTGATGCTGCCCGACACCGCCAAGTTGCTGCCGACGCTGACCGAGATGCGCCGCCGCAGCACCCACCTCGCGATCGTCCTCGACGAGTACGGCGGCACCGCCGGCATCGTCACCATGGAGGACCTGGTCGAGGAGCTGGTCGGCGACATCAAGGACGAGTACGACGAGGACGTCGCGGAGACGACCCGGCTGCGCGGCGGCGACTTCGTCGTCGACGGCCTGCTCAACATCGAGGACTTCGCCGAGGAGACCGGCGTGACCCTGCCCGACGGGCCGTACGAGACCGCGGCCGGCTACATCGCCGCGCAGCTCGGCCGGGTGCCCGGCGAGGGTGACGAGGTCCACGCCGACGGCCACCGGATCACCGTCACCGAGATGGACGGCCGCCGGGTCGCCCGGGTCCGGGTCAGCCGGCTGCCGGATCCGCAGCCGGCCGCCCTGGAACCCGACGGCGACATCCCCTAGGACACCAGCCGGCTGTGCGCTTCCGGCGTGGCCAGTGCCGGGTCGAGGGCGCGCAGCGCCAGCCAGGTGGCGCCGCCGAGTCCGTCGCGCGCGGACAGCACGTCCGCGTCGCTGTGGCTGAAGATCTGGCGCAGGATCCGGCCGACCGGCGACGCCTCACCGGCCACGCTGCCGGCCAGCACCAGCGGCCCCGAGGTGCCCGGCGGCCGGACCCGTCCCACCGTGCCGGAGAGCAGTTTCGCGGCGCGCTCGGCGATCAGGTACGCGGCGGGGTCACCCGCGTCGTACGCGTCGGAGACGAGGCGGGCGAGCTCGGCGAGCCGGACCGGCGGCCGGCCCATGATCGTGCCGATCAGCGCGCCGCGGGTGTCGTCGGATTCCGGCCGGCCGTTCCCGGCGTCCGGCGGCGCGCCGAGCACGGTCCGCACGACGGCCTCGCCGAGCGGTCCCAGCGGTTCGCCCGCGTCGATCGCCCGCAGCGTCGCGCGGACCGCTTCGCGGCCGAGCCAGAAGCCGGAGCCGTCGTCGCCGAGCAGCCAGCCGTGCGCGTCCGCGGTCCGGGTCAGCGTGTGGTCGCGGATGTCGCCGGCGGCGGCGCCGGTGCCGGCGATCAGCACGGTGCCGTCCGGCGCGGGAGTGCCGGAGGTGAACGCGACCAGCAGGTCGGGCACGTACGACGGCGGGCAGCGCAGCCCGGCCGCCGACCACACCGCGTCGAAACGCGCCCGCACCTCCGGATGGCGCAGCGCGCCGCCGCCGGCCGCGCCGATCACGGCGGTCCCGACCGCGGCCGGGTCGAGCCCGGCGAGGGCGTCCGCGAGTGCCGCGGCGAGCGCTCCGGCCGCGCTGTCCGGGTGCGCGGTCGGGTTCCCGCCGCCGGCCAGGCCGCGCCCGGCGACGCGGCTGGAGGTGTCCGCGACCAGGATCCGGGTCGACGTACCACCCAGGTCGCCGCCGAGCACCAGAGCACCGGTAGATAACGACTTCTGCGACATCTGTATCCCTGCTGGAACTCTCGTCCTATACTGAGGTCTAGACCACTCTATAGTGTGCAATCCTGCGCGTAGCAAGGTGATAACGCACGGCTTCGCGCAAGATCACACATCGGTCCCGATCTGGCTCGTTCCTGGAATGAGCCTTGACTTTGGATGGCGAGTGAGCAACGTTCTGTCCAGCAAGGCGGGTAACGCGCAGTTGTCAGCAGCGTCGCTGTTGCGTACGTCACACGAGTGTGAGGGGTTGGTCGGACGCTGATGGCGAGCACGGTGAGCGCGGGGGCATACCTTGCGGCACTCGGGCCGCTGATCGAGTCCGTCGCCGCCCAGCACGACGGCATCGCCGCCGCTGCCGAGCTGATCGCGGCATCGGTGCGCTCTGACGGCGTCGTGCAGGCCTTCGGGTCCGGGCACTCCGAGGCGCTCGCGATGGAGATCGCCGGCCGGGCCGGCGGCCTGGTGCCGACCAACCGGATCGCGCTGCGCGACGTGGTGATGTTCGGCGGTGAGCCGCCGGAGGTGCTCAGCAGCGGCACTCTCGAGCGCGACCCCGGAATCGCGGCGCGGCTGTACGAGCTCGCGAAGCCGGCGTCGCAGGACGTCTTCGTGGTGGCCTCGAACTCCGGCGTGAACGGCTCGATCGTCGAGTTCGCGCGGCTGGTGAAGGAGCACGGCCATCCGCTGATCGCGATCACCTCCCTGCAGCACACGTCGGGTGTCGAGTCCCGCCACCCGTCCGGTACCAAGCTTGTCGACCACGCCGACGTGGTGCTCGACAACGGCGCGCCGTACGGCGACGCTGTCCTCGACCTGCCTACCGGCGGGAAGGTCTGCGCCGTCTCCTCCATCACGGCGGCCCTGCTCGCCCAGCTCGTCGTCGCGGAGGTGGTGCGAGGCCTGCTCGAAGCGGGCGAGACACCACCTGTGTACCTGTCCGCCAACATCCCCGGCGGTGACGAGCACAACCACTCCCTCGAAGCTCGGTACGCCGGCCGGATCCGTCGTACCGCTTGATCAACACCACAAGGAGCGAGACGCATGACCACTCCCAACGACCTGTCCCGTCGGCGGTTCCTGCAGCGCGCGGCCGTGGCCACCCTGATGGCGACCAGCAGCGGTTCGCTGCTCGCCGCCTGCGCCAGCGGCGGCGACGAAGGCACGAGCAACGACGGCGGCGCGAAGTCCGCCGAGAACCCGCTCGGTGTGAAGGCCGACGCTCCGCTCGACGTCGTGATCTTCAAGGGCGGTTACGGCGACGACTACGCGAAGTTCCACGAGTCCCTCTACAGCAAGAAGTACCCGAACGCGAAGGTCAGCCACAAGGGCATCACCGACATCACCCAGCAGCTGCAGCCGCGCTTCAACGCGGGCAACCCGCCGGACGTCATCGACAACTCCGGCGCGCAGATGCTGCCGATGTCGACGCTGGCCGACACCGGCCAGCTCGCCGACCTGACCGAGCTGTTCGACGCCGCCTCGGCCGACGACCCGAACAAGAAGGTCAAGGACACGCTCGCCCCGATCGCCGTCGAGGCCGCGCAGTACAGCGGCAAGCCGCTGGTGCTGAACTACGCCCTGACGGTGTACGGCATCTGGTACAACAAGAAGCTCTTCGACGCCAAGGGCTGGGCGCCGGCGAAGACCTGGACCGAGTTCCTCGCGCTCTGCGACGAGATCAAGAAGGCCGGTATCGCGCCGTTCGCGCACCAGGGCAAGTACCCGTACTACATCCAGCAGGTCATCATGGACCTGGCCGTCAAGCACGGCGGTGTCGAGGTGATCAAGGCGATCGACTCCCTCGAGCCGAACGCGTGGATGCACCCGTCGATGAAGGCCGCCGCCGAGGCGGTCGCGGAGATCAAGTCGAAGGGCTACATGCTGCAGGGCACCGAGGGCCTGGACCACATCCAGTCCCAGACCCGCTGGAACGAGGGCAAGGCCGCGTTCATCAGCTGCGGCTCCTGGCTGGAGAACGAGCAGAAGAAGGTGGCCCCGGCCGACTTCCTCACCACGGTGGCGCCGACGCCGCTGCTGGACGGCGCCAAGCTGCCGTTCGAGTGCACCGAGATCAGCGCCGGTGAGGGCTTCATCGTCCCGGAGAAGGCGAAGAACAAGGCCGGCGGCCTGGAGTTCCTGCGGCTGATGCTGTCGAAGGAGGGCGCGGGCAAGTTCACCGAGTTCACCGGCTCCCCGACCGTGGTCGTGGGCGCGGCCGAGGGCATGAAGCTGAGCGCGGGCGCGGCCTCGGCGAACAAGCTGCTCGAGGCCGGCGGCGCCAACAACTGGAGCACCTACTACTCGGCGTGGTACTCGCCGATGCAGCCGAAGATCGAGACCGTCGTCGCCGAGCTGGCGGCCGGCCGGATCAACGCCGACGAGTTCACCAAGCGGTGCCAGAAGGCGGCCGACGAGACCGCCAAGGACCCGAAGACCCAGAAGCGCACGCGTTCCTGACGGTCCTGAGGTACGACGTCCCGGGGCGGCGGCCCCGGGACTTGGAGGAGTGAGATGCGGTACGGCAAGAACCGGTTCATCGTGGGCTTCCTGTCCATCCCGATGGCGTTGTACCTGATCTTCGTGATCTCGCCGTTCGTCCAGGCGTTCTACTACTCGCTGACCGACTGGACGGGGGTCTCCCCGAAGTTCAAGTTCGTGGGGCTGGACAACTTCAAGACGCTGCTGCACGACTCGATCTTCCGCACCGCGGTCGTCAACAACGTGAAGCTGCTCGTCGGCCTGCCGCTTCTCACCCTCCTGCTGGCGCTGTTCTTCGCGTTCCTGCTGAACGTCGGCGGACGCGGAGCCAGCGCCGGCGTGCAGGGCGTGCGCGGCAGCGGCTTCTACAAGCTGGCGTTCTTCCTGCCGCAGGTGCTGTCCGTGCCGGTCATCGCGGTCATCTGGTTCACCATCATGGACCCGACTGCCTCCGGCCTGGGCAACACCGTCCTGGGATGGGTCAATGTGGGGCCGGCCGCATTCCTGGCCGACCCCGACCTGGCGCTGTGGTGTGTCCTGTGGGTGCTGCTGTGGGGCAGCGTCGGGTTCTACCTGGTGCTGTTCAACGCGGCGATGTCGTCGATCCCGAAGGACATCTTCGAGGCCGCCGTGATCGACGGTGCGAGCCGCACCTCGACGTTCTTCCGGGTCACGCTCCCGCTGCTGTGGGACACGATCCAGACGTCCTGGGTGTACCTGGCCATCCTGTCGCTGGACGCGTACGCGCTGGTCGCGACGATGACGGTCGGCCCCGGCGGGCCGAACAACTCCACCCAGGTGATGGCGCTGCAGATCGCCCAGAACGGCTTCCAGTTCGGCCGCTCCGGCTACGCGTCGGCAATGGGCGTCGTGCTGTTCTTCATGACCCTGGTCATCGCGGCCGTCATGCTGCGCGCCACGCGGCGTGAGCGCATCGAGTACTGAGAGGCTGATATGAGCTTGCCCGTTGGCGTCATCGACCACGCCGCTGAGCCGGAGCCGACGACCACCGTCGCTCGCGCCCCCAAGTACGGCCGGCCGACCGTCGGTGACGGTGCCGCGAACGTTTTGTCGCACACCGTGCTGATCGGCTGGGCCGTGATGGTCGCGGTGCCGTTCGTCTGGGCGCTGATCGCCTCGACCAAGACCACCCGGGAGATCTTCGGCCACCCGTGGTCGCTGCCCGAGAAGGCCCAGTGGGACAACTTCACCCGCGCCTGGGACAAGGGCGTCGGCGACTACCTGCTGAACAGCGTCGTCGTGGTCACCGGCGGCGTGCTGCTCACCATGCTGTTCGGCTCGATGGTGGCCTACGTGCTGGCCCGGTACGAGTTCCGGTTCAACCGGTTCATCTACTACCTGTTCGCGGCCGGGATGATGTTCCCGGTGTTCCTGGCGATCGTTCCGTTGTTCTTCGTGGTGAAGAACTTCGGCATGCTGTCGACGTACCAGGGCCTGATCCTGGTGTACGTCGCCTACTCGTTGCCGTTCACCGTGTTCTTCATGCACGCGTTCTTCCGCACCCTGCCGACGTCGATCGCGGAGGCCGCCCTGGTCGACGGCGCATCGCACACCACGGTGTTCTTCCGGGTGATGCTGCCGATGGCCAAGCCCGGCCTGCTCAGCATCGGCATCTTCAACGTGCTCGGCCAGTGGAACCAGTTCGTGCTGCCGTCGTTCCTGTCGCCGGAGAAGCCGGTGCTGTCGCAGGGCATCGCGACGCTGCTGCAGAGCCAGCGCTACGACAACGACTGGGGCGCGCTGTTCGCCGCCCTGACGATCGCCATGGTCCCGGTCATCGTCGTGTACCTGATCTTCTACCGTCAGATCCAGGCCGGCCTCACCGGCGCCACGCTGAAGTAGCGCCGAGGGCACCTGGTGATTACCGGGGACGCCCCCCGCGCTGGCAGAATCGGGCGCATGTCTGCCGACACGCCCACCTCGGCCACCCCCGGTCCCGCGGCGGCGCCCCGGCGTCCGCGGGTGCTGTCCGGGATCCAGCCGACCGCCGACTCGTTCCACTTCGGCAACTACCTCGGCGCGGTGCGCCAGTGGGTCGCGCTGCAGGAGGACCACGACGCGTTCTACTGTGTCGTGGACCTGCACGCGATCACGGTCGAGCACGCGCCGAAGCTGCTGCGCGAACGCACCCTGCGCTCGGTCGCGCAGCTGCTGGCGGCCGGGATCGACCCGGAGCGGTCGACGCTGTTCATCCAGTCGCACGTGCCGGAGCACGCGCAGCTGGCCTGGGTGCTGGGCTGCCTGACCGGATTCGGCGAGGCGAGCCGGATGACGCAGTTCAAGGACAAGTCCGCCAAGGGCGGCGCCGAGCGGGCCACCGTCGGCCTGTTCACGTACCCGATCCTGCAGGCCGCGGACATCCTGATCTACCAGGCCGACCGGGTGCCGGTCGGTGAGGACCAGCGCCAGCACCTGGAGCTGACCCGGGACCTGGCCGGCCGGTTCAACCACCGGTTCGGCAAGACCTTCCGCCTGCCGGAGCCGTTCATCGTCAAGGAGACCGCGAAGATCGGCGACCTGCAGGACCCGACCGCGAAGATGAGCAAGTCGGCGTCGACGCCGGCCGGCATCATCGAGCTGCTCGACGACCCGAAGGTGAGCGCCAAGAAGGTCCGCTCCGCGGTGACCGACTCCGGCCGCGAGGTCGTGTTCGATCATGAGAACAAGCCCGGCGTGTCGAACCTGCTGACCATCTACGCAGCGCTCACCGGGCGCAAGATCGCCGAGATCGAGGGCGAGTACGCCGGCCGCGGGTACGGCGACTTCAAGAAGGACCTGGCCGACCTGGTGGTCGAGTTCGTGACGCCGTTCCGGGAGAAGACGCTGGCGTACCTGGACGATCCGGCGCAGCTCGACGCGATCCTGGCCGCCGGCGCCGAGCGGGCCCGGGCGGTGACGGCGCCGACGCTGGCGAGGGTGTTCGACAGGCTCGGCTTCGTGCCCGCGAGCACGGTGTAGAGGCCCGCCGATGACCACGATCGGCGTGGCCGTCCCCATTCCCGACCCGTTCGGCTCGGAACTGCGGCAGTACCGCGCGGACTTCGGCGACCCGTTGGCCGCCTCGGTCCCGACGCACATCACGCTGCTGCCGCCGACCGAGGTACCCGACGACGTGCTGGACGACGTCGACCGGCACCTGCAGGCGGTCGCGGCCCGGTACCCCCGGTTCAAGATCCGGCTGCGCGGCACCGGAACGTTCCGGCCGGTCTCGTCGGTCGTGTTCGTCACCCTGGCCGAGGGCATCTCGTCCTGCGAGGTGCTGCAGTCGCTGGTGCGGTCCGGCCCGCTCGAGATCCCGCTGAGGTTCCCGTACCACCCGCACGTCACGGTCGCGCACGACCTCGACAAGGAGGCGCTCGACCGCGCCTTCGACACGCTGGCCGGCTACGAGTGCTCGTTCGAGGTGGCCGCGTTCAGCCGCTACGAGCACGGCGACGACGGGGTCTGGCGCCCGCAACGCGGTTTCGCGCTCACCGGCTGACCGTCGTACGACGAAGTCCTTCGGGAATAGGCTCGCCTCATGGTCGACGGGGTGACGAGGGTGTGGCGGCGGTTCGCGCGCACGCAGGTGTGGCGGGCCTGGCGGCGGTACGGCGCGCAGCGCGGGAACCGGCTGGCCGGCGCGACCACGTTCTTCGGCTTCCTGTCGATGTTCCCGCTGATCGTGCTCGCGGCGGCGGTGATCGGCCGGTTGCTGAACGAGGACGCGGTGCGCGCGCTGAAGCGGAGCCTGCAGGAGAACCTGCCCGGCATCGTCGACAAGATCGACATCGACGCGCTGATCGCGAACGCCGGCACCATCGGGCTGATCTCCGGCATCACGCTGCTGCTGACCGGGCTCGGCTGGATCGACGCGATGCGGGCGTCGATCCGCTCGATGCACGAGCTCGACGACGAGCCTGGCAACCTGGTCAAGCTCAAGCTGGCGGACTTCGGCGCGCTGCTCGGCCTCGGCGCCATCGGGCTGTTCGGTACCGCCGCGACGTCGGTGCTCGGCACGCTGTCGGAACGGGTCGTCGACTGGCTCGACCTCGGGGGCAGCTGGGTGGCGAGCTGGGGGCTGGACACGATCCGGTACGTGCTGGGCGTGGTGTCCGGCGCGCTGCTGTTCGGCTACCTGCAGACCGGGATGCCGCGGATCGCGCTGCCGCGCAAGGTGTTGCTGATCGCCGCGCTGGCCGGTGGCGGGGTGTTCGTGGGCGCGCAGGGCCTCGGCGGGCTCTACGTGGACCGCGTGATCGGCAACAACCAGGCGTACGGCGCGCTGGCGCTGCCGCTCGCGCTGCTGGTCTGGATCTACCTGATCACCCGGATCGTCATGCTGATCGCGGCGTGGGCCAAGGAGGCCACGATCGACCACGACTGGCACACCGGTGAGGCGGAGCGGGCCGCGAAGGCCGCGCTGCCGTTGGTCGAGCCGGCTGTCCTCCCGGCGTACCGGACGGTCGAGATCCCGCAACGCAAGGCCGACTCCGTGGCCGTCGCCGCCGGCGCCGTCCTCGGCGTCACCGCCGCCGCGATCTCCATGACCGCCGCCCGGGCCGCCCGCACCGCCCTGTCGGCGCTGCGCCGCCGCTGACCTGACCCGGTGCCGCGCCAGGCGCCTGCCGCGACCGGCGCGGCACCCGGGTCAGGAGTTGGGCGGGCGGCGGCGAGCCCGCTGAGCGCGGTGCCGGGCGCGCCGGCACTCGCCCGATGCGGTGGCCCTGGCCGGTGCGCCGA
>WNFV01017919.1_pt1 | contig 10958 bp, 9 predicted proteins | sample 5400101 | NCBI WGS metagenome assembly WNFV01 (sample SAMN13153361, study PRJNA577476) | soil metagenome | isolation source: 115 cm soil or saprolite under grassland replicate 1 | place: USA:California | collected 2016-06-15
CCGTGACCCAGCGCCCGCCGTGGTCGTCGGCGAAGGCGGGCGTGCACAAGAGCACGATGGAGAGAGAGGCGAATGCACGGACTGCAATGGTCAGCTTTCTCCCGGACATGGTGTTCCCCTTTCAGTCGCGCGGATAGCTGCCGAGCCCTCCCGCCATGACGTCGGGCGGCAGCGAGCCCGAGCCGCCACCGGTCTCGCGATAGGTGACCCACGCCTCGAGCGCGTCGAGCGCGGCGCCGATCATCGCGTCGAACTCGGCGCCGCCGTGTCCCATGCCGGGGATCCAGTACACCGCCACGAGATCCCGGGCGCCGGCGACGCCAAATCGCGCCTCCACCAGCCGCTTGTACACGTGGGTCTCTCCGGGGGAGACGATGGGGTCATGCGTGCCGTGAGCGACGATCAGGGGCCGCTGCAGGTTGCCGGTGTTGTCGAACCTGCGCAGGTCATTCGCCACCGGCGGCGGGCTCTGGTGCGGATCCCACGCCTTGATCTCGTCGAGCGAGAGGACTCCGTCGCCGTCCGGGTCGTAGAACCTGTCCATCTTCGCGACCGAATCCCGCGCGTACCCGAGGATCGAGTTGTACTGCCCGGGCCACCGGTACTCCGACCCCGGGACGCGCCCGACGTTGAAGGTCAAGCCGCCCACCTCGCCGGGCATGTTGTAGACGTTGAGCAGCGCCTCGAGCTGCGCCGGAGTGAGCGGCGGGCTGAGGGGCGTCGTGCTGGGATCCCAGTTCGGGTCCGCGGCCCGGGCCACGATGATGTCGGTGATGCGCGACGCGAAGATGTCGTAGTTGCGCACGAACCTCGTATTCGAGCCCATCCACTCGAGGTGCGAGGTGATGCCGTATCCGGCGATGCCGCCGTCGTACTCGGAGGGATAGTCCTCCACCATCATCTTGGTGTTGTGCCCGCCGTTCGACCCGCCCACCATGAAGGTGCGGCTGGCCGACGCGCCGTAGTGACGCTGGACCGTCGACTTGGTGTAGCTCGTCAGCTGCAAGATGCGACGCCGCGACTCGAAGTACTTGTCCTCGGTCTCGTTGATGATCGTGGTCCGCTGCCATCCCTGATCGCTGAGGGCGTATGCGTAGCCTTTCCGGAGCCCGGTGTTGATGAACTCGCCCGCGGAGAGCTCGTTGCCGGAGAATCCGCGCGCGCCGATCAGGAGCTTGCCGTTCCAGCTGTCCGGCAGGACGATCTGGAACTTCGCGTCGCCGAGGATGCCGTGGATGTACCGGTGCGGCACCGGGCTGGTCCGGTGCTCGTCGGCGTCGATGTTCGATTGCGCGCGGGCGCTGGTCGCGAAGGCCGCGATCGCGAGCGCGATGCCGAACGATCGCGCGGTGATCGTGAAGGGATGACGGGTCATGCGTTCCTCCTAGGGTGAAGGTGGTGAGGATCGAGAGTCCGACTTCTGTCTACAGGTAGTAGAATCAATTCGCCGCTGAAGCCATTGCGGCTCGCTAGCGACCCGATCTTCTGCTCTGCCTTCAGGGCAGATTGCCGATGTCATGATTGCCCGGCAGCGGTCCCTCGCCCTGTAACAGTCCGGCTTCCCTGGCAAGCAGCGAAGGATCGTCCTGAGCATTGGTCTGGCAGACAAAGCTCGCTTGGTCGTCGGTGCTACCCGAACCGATGTAAACCGGTGTATTCGGGTACATGCACACCTTGCGCGTGCGGGTGGCGTTGACCTGCGCAACCAGGTAGTCGGGTGGCACTCCGTTCTCGACCCAGTCCACCAATGCGTTGAATAACAGATTGGTGCTCATACCCGCGCCGCCGCAATGCGTTGCGTTAGGAAAGACGTAGTAGCGATAGAACTCCTGCGTCTCGGAAACGCCACCCATATCGGCAAACAGGCGCTGCATGTAGTTGTAATGACCGTTGGGCGGAATCACCTGATCCAGATTGCCATAAGCGACAAGTATCTTCCCGCCGCTTCCCTTCAGCGTATGCAGGTTCGTCGAGTCCGACCCGATGTATTGCGAGAACTGTTTGGCCAGATTCCTCTGCTCGACGAGAAACTGCTCCTCGTTGATCGTGCGCCAGTTGAACGTTGGATCTTTGTGGACCCAATAGCGATTGATCCCCTCGCCGAATCCGCTCGGTGCACCGGTTCCAGGCGTCGCACCACGCTCCCAGCCCACCCACATCTTGGTGCCATCCGGATTGCGCGGACCATCCCAGATCTTGTTCACCACCCCGGCTTCTGCGGGCGTGAGGCATCGGGCGGGATCCGCGGAAGCGCCCGGCTGACCACACACCGCCGCGTTGGCGTCATACGTGCACGCTCGCGTCTCCTGGATCATGCCGTCGACGATGCCGTCGATCGGATCGCATGCCGCCAGAGCTCTTTGGTTGACATCCTGGAACTTGAGCGTTGCGATTCCGTCCTGCCCAAGCTCTTGGCGTGCGGCATAGTTGCCCCAGCCGGCGGAGAATCCCCAACGGTCCCAGTGAATGGCTGGGGATAGGGCCACAATGCCATCGAACAGCTGGCCGAATCGCTGCGCCATTTCATGACCTTCGCGACCGCCGTCGGAGCATCCGATGTAGTAGTTCCTGGTGTGCTTCTGCCCGTAATAGATTTTTGCGATCCGTTGGCCCCACAGATTCGCGTGATGTTGACCACGCCAGCCGTAATCCATGATGCGGCCGTAATTGACTGTGCCATCGGGATTCAAACCAAACGTAGCGCCGCTTTCGCTCGGAGGAACTTGGACTGTCGCGGGGGGCGGATTCGGATTGGGAATGGGGCTTGTGATCGATGAGTTGTGACCCGTATCCGTACCGGTGCCGACGTAGCCGGTGTTGGTCGCGCTCGTGACACCCGTTACGCTACCGGCGAAACCGCCATTGCCGAGCGTCTGGATCTTTCCGTTCCAGCCGCCGTGTACGCCACCGGTGCCGCCGTCATCCGCGTTCAAGGGCAAGCCGACACGGATTCTGAACTTCGACGTTTGTCCCGGCAGGTAGCCGAATTCCGGACCGACCAATGTCCCGTCAGTGAAATTCACCTGGCAATAGGCGAGATTGCCGCCAGCCGCCGGAGTGACTACCGCCGTCAGACCCGTGATCGCCGGATTGCCTGCAAGTCCCCAAGCGGGATTCGTCGCGAGATCCGAACAAGTCGGGGTCGGCGGGCCACTCCAAGCAGTAACCGGCAGGGCCATAGCAGCGGACAGCAAAGTCGCCCGGAAAACATGCAAGGGTGAGGTCATACGACGTCCTCCTGGTTAGATTCCTCATTGCAGATGCGAGATGCGCTCCGCATTTCATGCCGCCGGACTTCGAACGGGTCGTATCAGAGCATGAATCGACGAGCCTACGTGCGTCTTGTCGATATATATATTAGACCCAAGTTGAATCACGCAGCAAATTAACGATGCAAAGCGAAAAGCAGGTTTGCAGATTTTCTGCCATCGCACGACACGGGATGACGTGTCGCACCCGAGGCGCATCGCATGGACGACCTCGATCCGCTCTGCGCTCGTCAGTCCTCGCGGTGCGATCAGTGGTGGGCGGGCGCGAACGGCGCAATGTCGATCGCCAACCCCATCGCGTTGTACCCCGCATGGTTCGGATGGAGATAGTCCCACGGCAACTGCGTGAACTGGCTGTTGGGCAGATATTTCGCCTTCATGTTACCCAGCGCGGCGGGATCCGGCCTGAGCGATACCTGGTTTGACGCTGCCGAACTCGCAGCATCTAGAAAATCTCCGAGCAGCCACGAACGTGCGGACCCCGTTGATTTGGGCAGCACGCCCGGCATACTCCACGTCCCACCACGGTCGGATCGTCAACACGGCTGCCAGGCGCATACCTCCGCGCTCGATCGTGAACGGCCCACAGTAGTCCGACCGGCGCATCGGATTTGTTGACGAAACGCAACACACCTCGGTTACAAGGAACCTCCCACCGGCAATACCGCCGCGAGGAAAGCGGTGCGATCGCATGACTCGAGACCTGTACACGAGTGGTGAATACCTGCAGAAGAACCCGCTGTGGCACGCTGACGAGTCTCCTTGGAAAGCGAAGTACGTCCTTCAAATGATCGCTCGCAACAAGATCGCGCCCAAGACGGTCTGCTTGCGGGGCTGGAGAGGTGCTGCATCTGGTTCACGAGGGAATGCACGGAGAGTGCAGATGTTGGGGGTATGAAATCTCGCCGCAGGCCTTTGGGCTGTCGCACAGGCTGTCGAGTGAAACGCTTCAGTTCAAACTGGCGGATATCAGACAAGAGGACGATGCGCACTTCGATCTCATGTTGCTTATGGACGTAATTGAACACCTTGAGGACTACTTCGGCTTTCTTCGAGAACTCCAACCGAAGGCCGAGTACAAGATACTCCACATTCCGCTGGATACTTCGGTGCGAACCGTCTTGTTGGGCAAGCTAACCGACTTCCGAGCTGCGTATGGGCATCTGCACCACTTCACCAAAGAGGTAGCGCTTCAGATGTTGAGCGACGTCGGCTACGAAATCATCGACTACGTGTATACGTGGCAAGCGAACTCTCTCCAATACGTGTGGAACGAGAACAAGCAGAACCCCTGGAAACTGATGCGGAAGCTTGCGGGCTTCGTGGTGAGAACTCTGCTGGGACTGCCGAGTCGAGCTCTCTTCGCGATTCACCCAGACTTGGCTGCTCGCGTCATGGGGCAGTGGAGACTGCTCGTCCTGGCAAGATGAAGCATGCTAACGCACCGCGCTTCGCGGTAAACCACATGAAATTCGACGCGCTGGTGCTCAACGCACCACTCCGGCAGTCGCTGGTGACCGTGCGGTCCCTCGGCCAGCGGGGGCTGCAAGTCGCCGCCGCGGGGACGCACCCCAACACGCCAGCGCTTTCGTCCCGCTGGTGTAAGCAGGGTTTCGTGTTCCCGCCCGAGGACGCGATGGGCGCCTACCTTGCCGTCCTGGAGGACTGGCTGGAGCGCACCGGTGCGCGGGTGCTCTTTGCCTCAAACGACGCCACGATCGCCCTGCTGCGTTTGCATCGCGCGCGGCTCGAGCCACGAGTCCGCCTGGCGCTAGCGGACGAACGGCCGCTGGCGATCGCGATCAACAAGGAGCGGACCCTTGCGGTGGCGAGGCGCCTCGGGCTCCATGTCCCGCGCGGGGTCGTCGTTCGCGGGGTTGGGGATGTACCAGTCGCGCTGAAAGAAATTGGGCTCCCGGCCGTGCTCAAACCGTGCGAGTCCTGGTTGTGGGACGGGCGCGAGGGAGCACGGCTAAATGCCCAACTCGTTCTCACTCCCGCTGAGGCACGTCACGCGGTCGAGGCGATGACGCGCTTCGGGGAGGCTGCCCTGTTCCAGGAACTGCTCACAGGAAGGCGCGAGGCGGTGAGTTTCCTGTATGCCGATGGCGAGGTGCACGCACGCTTCGCACAATGGGCACTGCGAACCAACCCGCCCTTGGGCGGGGAGTCGGTCCTGCGGCAGAGCATCGCCATTCCGCCTGACATAGGGAGTCAGGCCGAATCGCTCGTGCGCGAAATCAATCTCGAGGGCTACTCCGAAGTCGAGTACCGCCGTGACGGTGCCGGCATCCCGTACTTGATGGAGATCAACCCACGACTCTCCGCATCAGTCGAGGTCGCGGTGCGAGCCGGCGTCGACTTCCCATATCTCCTCTACCAGTGGGCGAGCGGCGGGCCCATTGAGAAGGTGGACGGCTATCGTACCGGCGTCTGGATGCGCCATCTCGGCGGGGACATCAAGAGGCTGATCCCCGCCCTCGGGGAGCGAGGCAGGCCCGGAGGCACACCTCCGGTACAGACGCTGCTGGACTTTGGTCTCTCGTTTCTCAAGCCAATGGGCTACGACTACGTGGATTGGACGGACCCGCTTCCTGCGGTCAGGGCCACTACGGGTTTCACCCGCCTCGCGATGAGGAGACTCGTGTCCCGCGTGACGAAGAACCTCTCATGAGGCCCGCCTATGACGCCGTTGTCGTGGGCGCGGGGCCTTACGGCCTCTCGACCGCGGCGCATCTCCGCGGACGAGGACTCAGGGTCGCCGTCTTCGGCAGGACGTTGGAGATGTGGCGCGATCACATGCCGACAGGCATGCGGCTACGATCTCACTGGTGGGCCACCAACCTCTCCGATCCGCGTAAGGACTATGGCTTTGAGCGCTTCGTCAGGGAGTCGAAGCACGAGAAGGGCTACCCCCTACCGATCGAGACGTTCATTGCCTATGGCCTCTGGTTCCAGCAACGGGCGGTGCCTGACGTCGATGAGACGTACGTTGCGTCAATCGAGCGTCAGGACGCTCGGTTTCTCATAACGCTGGAGGATGGGCGCGAGGTGGAGAGTCAGGCGGTCGTGATGGCAATCGGACTCTGTCACTATGCCAATCGACCGGAACAGTTTCACGGGCTCCCGGCTGAACTGGTCTCACATTCCTCCGACCACGGGGACTTCAGGCGTTTCAAGGGACGGGACGTCGTCGTGATCGGTCGCGGACAGAGCGCGATCGAGTTTGCCGCACTACTCCACGAAGCCGGCGCCGCTGTCCAGGTCGTAGCGCGGCGGCCTATCCAGTGGCTGGGGCCCGATCGTTCGAACACGCGCGGCGCGCTCGAACGGATCCTGGCCCCCGACGCGAGCATCGCGCCCGGCTGGATCAACTGGGTGTGGGATCGGATGCCCGTTTCGTTCTACCGGTTCCCGCAGGGGTGGAAGGACTCGTATAACGCCAGGTACCACTCCGGAGCGACTGATTGGCTGAGGGAGAGGGTCCTCGGCAAGGTCACACTGCGCGAACGCCGCACGGTGGCGACACTGGAGGTGGCGCAAGGGAAGCTCGCCGCGACCATCTCGGACGGCGCGAAGGTGAGTGCTGATCACATCCTCCTGGCAACTGGATACACCGTAGATATCGCCAAGTTGACGATGATTCATCCATCGCTCCGCGCCGAGATCAAGACCGACAGGGCGATTCCGATCCTGAGCCACTGGTTCGAAAGCAGCGTGCCCGGGCTTTACTTCGTTGGACTCACCTCGATGCGCGCCTTCGGTCCGCTGTACCGGTTCGTCGCAGGATGTGGAGCCGCGGCACGGCGCGTTGCGAGCTCTGTCACGCGAGAACGTGCCGAACGTTCACGGGCGACGCCAAAGCGCGCTGCCTTCGCGAACCGAGCGGCGGATGATGATCGCCAGGAGCCGTCCTTCCGGAAGAAAGGCGCCGGGCGGCGGGCGTGAAGGTGGTCGCTGGGGCCCCGGGAAAGGTGGGCTGAGGTGACCTTGGCAAGGCATGGCCTGTCGCACACCCCGGTAGATCCGGGGCGTTGTCCTCGTCAGCAGCTCAGGCGATGTCAAACGGGATGGTAGGTCAGTTCGCGTGCCGGTGATTTTAGTCCCTTCCCGTCCCTCGGCGGCGCGCGCGTTGTAGTGCTCGAGCGTCTTCCCGCTGATCAGCGCGAGCTCTTGCTTCACTCATCGCTCCGAGGAAGAGCCGCGGCGGCGCCGCCACAGCCACATCACCGCGGGAAACGCCCACACCAGCAATGTCGCCACGCCCAGCGTGCCCGCGACCGGCCGCTCGAAGAAGGCGAGGAAACGCCCGTCGGCCTTGATCATCGAGCTGATGAAGTTCTCCTCGAGCATCGCGCCGAGCACGATGCCGAGGATCGCGGGCGCCACCGGGAAGCCGTTTTCCTCCATGAGCCACGCGACGACGCCGAAGACCAGCATGACGAGCACGCCGAAAGCGGAGTTGTTGATGGCGAAGGCCCCGACGATGCAGAAGAGCAGGATCACCGGCATCAGCACCTCGCGCGGCACGCGCAGCATCTGCTTCGCGCATTTGATCGCAGCGACACCCAGCGGCAGCATCAGCAGGTTCGCGAGCACGAAGACGATGAAGATCGCGTAGATGCTCGGCGCGTTCTGCATGAATGCGGTCGGCCCCGGATTGAGCCCCTTGATGTAGAGGACGCCGATCACGATCGCGGTGATGGAATCGCCCGGAATGCCGAAGACGAGGGCCGGGATCCATGCGCCGGCGAGCGCGCTGTTGTTCGCCGCGCCCGCCTCGACGATCCCTTCCACGTGGCCGGTGCCGAACTTCTCCGGCTCCTTCGAGAACTTCTTCGACATCGCGTACGACATCCATGCCGCGATGTCCGCGCCCGCCCCGGGCAGTGCGCCGATAAGCGTCCCGAGCGTGCTTCCGCGCAGGATCGCCGCGGGATATTTCCGGATGAGACGCCACATGCCGGCGAAGACGTTGCCGACGTGCACCTTCGCCATCTCCCACGGCTCGTCGATCGAAGAGGCGTTGCGCAGGATCTCGGAGACCGCGAACATGCCGATCATCATGGGGATCAGCGTGAGGCCGCCGGCGAGCTCGGCGTTGCCGAGCGTGAAGCGCGGGTACGCCGCCGGATTGTCGAGGCCGACCGACGAGACGAGAAGTCCGAGCAGCAGCGAGACGAGTCCCTTCAGCGGATTGCCGACGGCGATGAAGACCGCGCAGGTGAGGCCCAGCAGCACGAGCCAGAAATATTCGAAGGTGCCGAACTTAAGCGCCACCTCCGCGAGCGAAGGCGCCGCGACGATCAGCACCGCGGTTCCGAAGAGCCCGCCGATGACCGAGAAGACGAGCCCCGCGCCGAGCGCGACCTCGCACTGCCCCTTCTTCGTCATCGCGTAGGCCTCGTCGGTGTACGCGGCGGAGGCGGGAGTCCCCGGCATGCGCAGGAAGCAGCTCGGGATGTCGCCCGCGAAGATCGCCATCGCGGTCGCGGTCACGATGGACGCGAGCGCGGGCACCGGCGGCATGAAGAACGTGACCGGAACGAGGAGCGCCGTCGCCATCGTCGCGGTGAGCCCCGGCACGGCGCCCACGAACAAGCCGAACAGCGCCGAGGCGAGCATCACCCACATCACATAGGGATCGAAGACGAGGGCGAAGGCGGCGGCGAAGTTCGCCATGCTAGAAGGCGAAGCGCTCGAAGACGCCCCACGGCAACGGAATGCGCAGCATCTTGTAGAACGCGAGGTGGATTGCCATCGGCGCGACGATGGCGACCGCGATCGTGACCGGCCAGCGCGCGCCGAGGATCCGCAGCCACGCGAGGAGCAGGATCAGCCCCGCGAGATGGAATCCGAGCGCGTTCGACGCCACGACATAGAACGCGAGCCCGGCGATGACGGCCGCGAATCCCGCGACCGGCCGCCGTCTTCGCGTCCAGTCGTCCAGCGCGACCCACGCGGCGTGGCTGTGCACGCCCTCGAAAACCAGCGCCGCGCCGCACAGCGCGAGACCGACCGCGACGATTCCCGGAAACCACGCCGGCCCGAACTTCTGGCCGGGCATCTCGGGATAGCCCTGGATGTGCCACAGGATGACGAGGCCCAGCGCGATCAGCGCCGAGCCCGTCACCGCGTCATTGATTTTCACGAACTGCGGCTTCGCGGATTCACGCCGCGCGCATCGCGCCGCCCCTCACTTTGCGATTCCGGTCGCCTTCATCACCGCGCCGAGGTCGGCGTCGGATTTCGACACGAAGCGCACGCCGTCATCCGGCCCGTACCAGATGACGCCGTAACCGCGCGCCGCCATGAAGTCGCGGAACTCCTTCGATTCGTGGACCTTCTTCAGCGCCGCGACGAGCCTCGCCTGGATGTCGTGCGGCAGGCCCTTCGGCGCGGCGATCGCACGCCACGCCGCCATGCTCCAGTTGCTGCCGAGCTCCTGCTTGAGCGTCGGCAGGTTCGGATACAGCGCCGGCGGATTCGCGTCCATGATCGCGAGCGCGCGCACCTTGCCCGCGTCGATGAGCGAGCGCGCCTCCGGGATCGAGCACGGAACGACCTCGACGCCGCCGGAGACGAGATCCTGCAGGCCCGGCGCCGCGCCGTTGGACGGCACCCACGGCACCGCCGCGGGATCCATTCCCTGGTCCTTCAGCAGGCCCGCGAGCGCGAGATGCCAGATGCCGCCCTGCCCCGTGCCCGACGCCTTGAACTTGCCCGGGTTCGCCTTCACCGCCGCGAGCAGATCCTTGAGCGACTTGTACGGCGCATCGGCGCGCACATTGACGCCCGCCGGATCGGCATTCACGACGCCGATCAGCGTGTAATCGTTCGCCGAAAGGTTCGTGAGCCCGACCCAATGCATCATGCCGATCTCGACCGTGATCATGCCGATGGTGTAGCCGTCGGGCGGGCTCGACGCGATCGCCTGGTGCCCCACCACGCCCGAGCCGCCGGTGCGGTTCACGACGTTCACGGGCTGGCCGAGCTCCTTCTCGAGGAGGCTGCCGATGATGCGCGCGGTGGCGTCGGTTCCACCGCCGGCACCCCACGGCACGATCAGCGTGACGGGGCGCTCGGGATAGGCGGCGAACGACGGCGCGGCGAAGCAGGTGAGCGCAAGCGCGAGCGCGCGTGCGGCCCGGACGATGGCACGCATGGATCTCCTCCTCTGAGTTAGGATCGTGCTGCGCGTGAGCTTAGCTGCTTCCGGGCTTGCGTGCCAATCCGGCTTGATTCCCGATTCCTTGATCATCTTGGCCCACGTCGGAATCTCGGACTTGATGACGGCTGCGAACTCATCGGGTGAGTTGCCGATCGCCTCCAAACCGAGATCGGCGAACTTGGCGCGCACGTCGGGCTGTGCGGGCGCCTTGACGGTTTCGAGATGGAGCTTGCGAGATCAAAGCACGTCCGACCCTATTCGACGGTGACGGATTTCGCCAGATTCCTCGGCTTGTCCACATCGTTGCCGCGCTCAAGCGCCGCGTGATAGGCGAGCAGTTGCAGCGGGATAGTGTGCAGGATGGGAGACAGGATACCGGCGTGATCGGGCATGCGGATGACGTGCACCCCTTCGCCTTCGGTCATTTTAGTGTCCTGGTCGGCGAACACGTGCAGCTCGCCGCCGCGCGCCCGCACTTCCTGGAGGTTCGATTTCAGTTTCTCGAAGAGCGCGTCCTT
>WNFV01009227.1_pt1 | contig 10955 bp, 13 predicted proteins | sample 5400101 | NCBI WGS metagenome assembly WNFV01 (sample SAMN13153361, study PRJNA577476) | soil metagenome | isolation source: 115 cm soil or saprolite under grassland replicate 1 | place: USA:California | collected 2016-06-15
GCTCGTCGGCGAGGGAACCGTGGACGAGCTACGCGGCCGCGAGAGCCTGTGGGTGCGAGCCGAGCCGCTCGAGGAGGCCGAGCGGGTGGTCCGAGCTTTCCGAGGCGTCGAGGAGGTCGCTCGCATCGACGGTGGCCTTCGCGTCGGCGTTGATTCCGCCGCGGCGTCGGCGATCAACCGGGCGCTCGTCGAAGCCGGAGTCGCGGTGGGTGAGCTTCGTCCGGAGCGTGCATCCCTTGAGAAGGTCTTTCTGGAGCTGACTGAGGAGGCAGCGTGACGCGGAGCGTCACAGCGGAGCTGTTGGTCGTGCGGAAGCGCGTAAGCACGTGGATCCTGCTCGGCATCTGGACCCTGCTGGCGCTGCTCTTCGCGTACGTCGTGCCGTACGTCCAGTACCTGAACGGCTCGTCGCGGCAGCCGCTCGGCGATCTGCTCCCGGAGCACCTCGTCGGCACCCTGATGGGGGGATTCCCGTTTTTCGGCGGCGTGTTCGCGCTGCAACTTGGCGTGCTCGCCGTCGGCAGCGAGTACGGCTGGGGAACGCTGAAGACGCTCTTCACGCAACGTCCCGGTCGACTGCGCGTCTTCGCCGCCAAGCTGCTCGCGCTGGCCGTGACACTCGTCCCGTTCGTGCTCGTCGTCTTCGTCTTGGGCGCTCTCTCGAGCTATGGGATCGCACTCCGCGAAGGGGCGGACATCGAGTGGCCGTCCGCCTGGCTCGTACTGCGCGGACTTGGTGCGGGCTGGCTCATCCTCGCGGTCTGGGCGGCGTTCGGAATCTTGCTCGCCGTGCTGTCGCGCGGGACGTCGCTCGCCGTCGGCATCGGGATCCTCTACTCGCTGGTGATCGAAGGTCTCTTGAGCGCGCTTGCCGGCGAGGTGAGCCTGCTCGACCGCCTCGTCGAGTTCTTCCTGCGCGCGAACGGGTACTCGCTCGTTGCGGCACTCGGCGTGTCCGCCGAGGATGTGGCCGACAGAGGACCGGGGTCGTTCTCGGGACCCTTCGTGGGCGGAGTTCAGGCACTGCTCGTTCTCGCGTCATACCTCACCGTCTTGCTCGTGGCATCCGGCTGGCTTCTCCGCCGACGCGACGTAACGTGAAAACGGGCTACCCGGGCTGCGGCGCGGCAGCGTCGTCCGCGGCTCAGCGTGCGCTTTCTCGGCTGAGGTGAGTCGGCGCCGGCCGCGCGGCCGCCCGTAGGGTTGACCCATGCCGAGGGTCGAGGACTACGCGCTGATCGGAGACCTGCAGACGGCTGCGCTCGTCAGCCGGGGCGGCTCCGTCGACTGGTGCTGCTTCCCACGCTTCGACTCGGGCGCCTGCTTCGCCGCGCTGTTGGGCGAGCCCGATCACGGACGCTGGCGCCTGGCACCCACCGCGCGAGCACGGCGGTCCAGCCGCCGCTACCGGCACGACACCCTGATCCTCGAGTCGACCTTCGAGACGGACGAGGGCGCCGTGCGGGCAATCGACTTCATGCCGCCACGCGGGAAGGCGCCGGACATCGTCCGGATCGTGGAAGGGCTCGACGGCGAGGTGCCGATGCGTTCGGAGCTCGTGATCCGCTTCGACTTCGGGCACATCGTCCCCTGGGTTCGCAGGCTTGACCACGGCGTCGTCGCTACGGCCGGTCCCGACGCTCTCTGCTTCCGCACCCCTGTCGACCTGCACGGAAGAGACATGCGGACGATCTCCGAGTTCACCCTCTCGCCGGGCGAGCGAGTGCCTTTCGTGCTCACGTGGTTCCCTTCCCACGAGGAGCTGCCCGAGGAGATCGACCCCGAGCAGGCGCTGAGCGATACGGAGGATTACTGGCTCGATTGGGCCGGGCAATGTCAGCACGGAGGGGACTACCACGAGGAGATCCACCAGTCACTGCTCGTGTTGAAGGCGCTGACGTACGCACCTACCGGTGGGATCGTCGCGGCCCCGACGACGTCGCTGCCCGAGCTCATCGGCGGTGTGCGGAACTGGGACTACCGCTTCTGCTGGCTGCGTGACGCGACGCTGACCCTCCGGGCGATGCTGAACGCCGGCTACCGCGAAGAGGCGGAGGCCTGGCGCACCTGGCTGCTACGCGCGGTCGCGGGAGATCCGGCCGACCTTCAGATCATGTATGGGCTGGCCGGCGAGCGAAGGCTCGACGAGCGGGAGCTCCAATGGCTTCCGGGCTACGACCACTCGAGGCCTGTTCGCATCGGGAACGCGGCCTCCGAGCAATTCCAGCTCGATGTCTACGGCGAGGTCGTCGACGGCCTCTACCAAACCCGCGCGCACGGTGCGCCACCGGACGACAACGCCTGGTCGTTGACACGGAAGCTGCTCGAGTGGCTCGAGGGCGGGTGGCGCAAAGAGGACGCCGGCATCTGGGAGGTGCGTGCACCGGCTCGCCACTTCACGCACTCGAAGGTGATGGCGTGGGTCGCATTCGACCGCGCCGTCAAGTACCACGAGGAATTCGGGCGGGAGGGCCCGGTCGAACGCTGGCGAGCCCTGCGAGACGAGATCCACAGCGAGGTGCTCACACACGCATGGAACGAGCGAAGACGGACGTTCACACAGTCCTTCGGCTCGGACGAGCTCGATGCCAGCGCTCTGCTGATGCCGCTCTTCGGCTTTCTTCCGCCGACCGACGAGCGCGTCGTCGCGACGGTCGAGGCGATCCGCCGTGAGCTGACCGTCGACGGGCTCGTTCTTCGCTACCGAACGCAGGACGGCAGCGATGTGGACGGGATGCCGCACGGTGAGGGCGTCTTTCTGGCTTGCTCGTTCTGGCTCGCCGACGTCCTCGCGCTTCAAGGAAAGGTCGACGAGGCGCGTGAGCTCTTCGAGCGGCTGCTCGACGTGCGCAATGACGTCGGCCTGATGTCGGAGGAGTACGACCCCTTTGCGGGTCGTCAGCTCGGGAACTTTCCACAGGCATTCACGCATCTCGCCCTCGTCAACACGGCGATCGTGCTCGGCGAAGGACGCAGTCTGCGGCACGCGCCCTGAGACTCCTCGTGATCGCGTCCCCATAGAGTGCGCGTCGTGCGCGCGATCGTCGTGACCCGGCCGGGCGGGCCTGAGGTGCTCGAGGTCCAGGATGTTCCTGAGCCGGAAGCGCAGTCGGGGCAGCTCCTCGTCGCTATCGAAGCAGTGGGTGTCAACTATCGCGACGTGTACGAGCGGGAGGGGCGTTACCGGACCCCGCCATTGATCGCCGGCGTCGAGGGCGCGGGCACCGTGCTCGAGGTGGGCGAAGGAGTGACCGACCTCGCCGAAGGAGATCGCGTCGCCTGGAGCGATGCTCCCGGCAGCTACGCGGAACGCGTCGCCGTCGAAGCCACGCGTCTGGTGCCGGTTCCGGAACGGTTGTCGAACGAGCTCGCCGCGGCAGTGCTCCTGCAAGGCATGACCGCCCACTATCTGGCCACCGACACCTATCGCGTCGAAGCAGGCGACGCCGTACTCCTTCACGCGGCGGCGGGCGGCGTGGGCCTCTTGTTGACGCAGGTCGTGAAGCAGCGCGGCGGCCGCGTGATCGCCACCACGTCCAACGAGGAGAAGGGGGAGCTTGCCCGCGGTGCAGGAGCCGACGAGGTGATCCGCTACGCCGGCTTCGGCGAGCGCGCGCGCGAGCTCACCGGGGGCGACGGCGTGGAGGCCGTCTACGACGGCGTGGGCCGCACGACCTTCGAGGAGAGCCTCGCCTCACTGAGGGTGCGGGGGACGATGGTTCTCTACGGTGCGGCGAGTGGGCCGGTTCCTCCGTTCGATCCGATGCAGCTCGAGGGCGCGGGGTCGCTCTTCCTGACGCGTCCGTCGTTGCGCCACTACACCGCCCGCAGGGAGGAGTTGCTCGCGCGGGCCCGCGAGGTGCTCGGCTGGGTCGCCGACGGCAAGCTCGAAGTGCACATCGGCGGCCGCTATCCGCTCGAGGACGCACGGAAAGCGCACGAGGGTCTCGAGGGTCGTCGCACCACCGGGAAGTTGCTACTGCTTCCGTGACCTCAGGTCACGAGCTTCTTTAGCAGCGCGCGGAGCTTCGGGGTGCTTTTGAGTGCCGCGCGCAGTCCCTCAAGGGAGTCCTCGCTGTCGATCATCATCGGGCTCCGCTGAAAGCGACCGTCATGGTTGTAGTAACAGAAGCGGATTCCGTACGCGCCGCCGTCCTCGTACTCGAGAAGCTGGATCGCCGGCTCGGTGTACCTCCCGATGTACGACGCCTCCTCGATGATTTGACCGCCGCCCCAGTGAAAGGCGAACGGGCGTGGCACATCGCGGCCACGCTTTGTCTCCGACACGGCTCCTCCTTTCTCTTGCTGCGCTGACTTCGGTGCGAAGAGTAGGTTGTCGAGATGGCGCGCTTGTATGCCGCAACGGGCGATGCGATCTCTCGACTCGACGAAGGCAACGGTTCGTGGAGTGTCGAGCTCTCGTTGCGCGGCAGCGGCGCGCAGTGTCTTGCGGTCGACCCCGCCGATCGTGATGTCGTGTACGCGGGACTGCGCGTGGGGGGTGTGCAGAGAACGGCCGACGGCGGCCGAACGTGGACCGATTCCGCGCTCCCGACGAGCGGCGTGTTCTCGCTCGCGGTCAGCGCTGTTGACGGGGCAGTGTACGCGGGGACGGAGCCGAGCGCGCTCTACCGCAGCGACGACGCAGGTGAAAGCTGGCGCGAGCTGGATGCATTGCTCGAGCTTCCTTCCCGTCCAACCTGGAGCTTCCCGCCTCGTCCGTGGACCTCGCACGTCCGGTGGATCGCGCCGAGTCCGCACGACCAAGATCTCCTGCTCGTTGGGATCGAGCTCGGGGGCCTGATGCGGTCGACCGACGGCGGCGAGACGTGGGCAGACCATCGTCCGGGCGCGCAACGAGACGTCCACTCGCTCGCCTGGCATCCGCGGGTCGAAGGTCGGGCGTACGAGGCAGGTGGCGGTGGCGCAGCCTGGAGTGAAGATGCCGGCGAGACCTGGCAGCCCGCCGACGAGGGCCGCGATCGCCACTACACATGGTCGGTGGCGGTCGACCCGAACGACCCCGAGCTCTGGTATGTCTCCGCCAGCACCGGTCCCTTCGCAGCCCATGGCGGCCGCGACCCGCAAGCGCGCATCTACGCCCGGAGCGACGGGGCGTGGCGCGCGCTCGCGGGCGGGCTCCCCGAGCCGATCCCGGCGATGCCGTATGCCCTGGTCGCCGCGGACGGGGACGGTCGCGTCTTCGCCGGCCTCGCGAACGGCCAGATCTGGGAGAGCAAGGACCGCGGTGATACGTGGAGCGCATCCGCGCTCGAAGGCGACGCTCTCGCAGAGCTGCACGCATTGGCTTACGCCGGCGAGTGAGCGCGGCGGCTGTCTCGCTTGAGGTAGTGCGCACCTGAGCCGGCCTTCGCCGCCTCGTCGTCCGGGTTCAGAAGCTCGCAGGCGTCGATTGAAAGGCAGCCGCAGCCGATGCAGGTCGTGAGCCGAGTGCGGAGCGCCTCCAGCGTCGCAATTCGTTGGTCGAGATCCTCACGCCAGCCGCGCGAGAGCCGCTCCCAGTCCCGGCGGGTCGGGGTGCGATGCGCGGGAAGGGTCGCAAGCGCTATGCGGATCTGCTGCAGCGGCATCCCCGCCGCTCGGCCGGCCTGGATCAATGCGATCCGTCGAAGGACCGCTCTCTCATATCGCCGCTGATTCCCGGTCGTTCGGCGCGAGGCGATTAGGCCTTCGTCCTCGTAGAACCGAAGTGCCGAGTGTGCAACCCCGCTGCGCGAGGCCACCTCCCCGATCGTCAGCTCGCTGGACATCCTTCTTGACCTAAACCTTACTTGAGGTTTTAGGGTGTCCGCATTGTTCCGACTGTCGACAAGGAGGAGTCGATGACTGCCGTCGCCCCCGAACGTCTCGTCCGCGCTGCGTCGCTTGCCGAGCTGCGCGCGGCGGGACGGCTCGTCGTTCACGTCGACCGGCACACGCTCTGCTTGTTCGCCGCGGGCGACGAGGTGTACGCGGTCGACAACCGCTGCCCGCACATGGGCTTCCCGCTCCATCGCGGCACGGTCTGCGACGGGATCCTGACGTGCCACTGGCACCACGCTCGGTTCGACCTCGCCACCGGCGGCACCTTTGACCAGTGGGCAGACGACCTGCGCCGTTTTCCGCTCGAGCTGCGCGGTGACGACGTCTTGCTCGATCTGAGTTCGCCGGAAGACCCGTTCGCGCACCAGCGCAGGAGACTTCGGGACGGGCTCGAGCGGGACATCCCGCTCGTGCTCGCGAAAGCCACGCTCACGCTTCTTCAGGCGGACTCAACTGGTGTCGACACGTTCCGTGCCGGTCTCGACTTCGGCGCCGCGCGCCGCGGGGGCGGGTGGTTTCGCGGGCTGACGACGCTGAGCTGCCTGATGAACCTGCTGCCCAGGCTCGAACCCGAGGACCGTGCCGCAGCGCTGTACCACGGGCTCGCCGACGTCGCCGCCGACTCGGCCGGAGAGCCGCCGCGCTTCAAGCTCGAGCCGCTCCCCGGTCGTCCGGAAGCCCCGGCGCAGCTCGCGCGGTGGTTCCGCAGCTTCATCGAGGTGCGTGACGCCGAGGGAGCCGAGCGCGCGCTCGTCTCCGCTGTGCGGACGGGCGTGTCGCCGCAGGAGCTCGCCGACATGCTCTTCGCCGCGGCGACCGACCATCGCTACCTCGACGGTGGCCACACACTCGACTTCATCAACAAGGCGCTGGAAGCGCTCGACGTTGCCGGTTGGGAGCGGGCGGAAGAGGTGCTCGCGTCGCTGCCCACCCAGCTGGCGGGGGCCGAGCGGATGGAGGAGGCGAACGCCTGGCGGAACCCGGTCGACCTCGTCGTTCTGCTCGAAGACGCGTCCGCGCGACTACCTGATGCCTTGCGGGCGGCCGGGTCCGGCCGCGGCGGCTGGATGGGCCGTGCAGCGCTCGTTGAGACGATCCTCGGAGACGATCCGGCGGCGAGCATCGATGCGCTGCTCGCGGCGCTCGGCGATGGCATAGACGAGGTCGAGCTCGCCTCGGCGGTCGCGTTCGCTGCAGTCACCCGCATCGCCCGCTTTCCGACGAGCAACGAATTCAGCGACTGGGACACTGCGCTGCACACCTTTACGTTCGCCAACGCAGTCGAGCAGGGACTCCGGCGCTCACCCTCACCCGAACTCCTCCGCGGCGTCTTCGATGCCGCGATCAGTATCCACCTCGACCGTTTCCTCAACGTGCCGCCGGCGAGGCTTCCGACACCGAATCCGACAGCGGATCCCGACGACCTGCTGGAGGACCTTCCGCGCTTGCTCGACCGGCAGCAGCAGGTCGACGAGGCCGGACAGCTTGTCGCGTCGTTCTTGGGCGCAGGGGGCGACCCGCGCTTGCTCGTCGCTGCCCTCGGCGCCGCGCTCGTGCGCGAGGACCGCAACTTCCACACGATCCAGTGCGTCGAGGCTGCCGTCCGTCAGCACCAGCTGCTCGATGGGCAAGAGGACGCCGGACTGCCGCTGGTCGCTGCCGCACGCTACCTCGCCGCGCACGCCGCCACCACGCGCTCACAGCGACAGACGTTCGAGATTGCGCGCCGCCTTCATCGAGGCGAAAGGCTCTACGAGGACGTCGCCGTGTGAGAGGTGTCGGCCGCCTCGCTCGTCAGAGCGCAAACGGTAGGTCTTGGGAAGCTCGCCGCGCTCCCACATCGAGGTCAACTCGAGCGGCTCGACGGCGCTGGTCTCGTCGATGTGCACGACGGCGTCGAACTGCTCGCGGATACGAGCGGCGACGTAATGGCTCCAGCGCTCCGTTTCAGGCTTGTAGATGACGCCGATCCTCCGCTCGAGACACGGTGCGGCCAGCCGCAGTGCTGCGCGCGAGAACAACGGGCCCTCCTCCAACCGCTCCGTCTCGTGCAGTAGGCGTCGACGCGAGCCGAGTCGAGCCAGTCGTCCCGTGCGTCGCCTCGCCGAGCAGCACGAAGCGAACCATGGCAGCGCCGTCGATCAGGCGTCGTAGTTCAATGCGCGCTCCGGTCGAATTGCTCCGCCCGCGCGAGCAGCGTTCGTACTTCGTCGTCGCTCGTGGGCCTGAAGTCCTCGTACCAGACGCCGGCCGCAATGAACGGGGCGGGCGTAAACGCGCAGAAGACCTCGTCGACATCGGCTCGGAACTCGTTACAGGTTTCCTCCGCCGCTACGGGGACTGCGACCGTGAGTGACTCCGGCTCCTGCGCACGAACGGCTCGCGCGGCGGCACGCATCGTCGCGCCCGTCGCCAGTCCGTCGTCGACGAGGATCACGTTCCGACCCTGGGCGTCGATCGGCGGGCGGTCGCCGCGGTACAGCCGTTCCCGCCGCTCGACCTCGAGATTTTCCGCCGCAGCGGCGGCGGCGAATTGGTCCTTCGTCAGTCCCAGCGCTGCCACGACCTCTTCGTTCACCACCGGTATGCCGCCGCTCGCGACCGCGCCCATCGCCAGCTCCTCGTAGCCGGGAACGCCGATCTTCCGCACGACGAAGACGTCGAGCGGAGCCTCGAGCGCCTCCGCGACTTCGAATCCCACCGGAACGCCGCCGCGCGGGAGCGCGAGTACGAGCAGCCGCGGAAGGCCGGCGCGGTCGGCGAGCCGCTCCGCGAGCAGCCGGCCCGCCTCACGGCGGTTGCGGAACCTTGGCTTCATTTGGTTGTCCTCGAAACAAGCGTTGCCCGCGATCCTGCTGCCAAAACAGCGTGACTAGCACAGCGTCCAGCCGGGTAAACCTCACCGAAGCGAGAAACGCAATGGAGGTGAGGCGCATGGCCTCGACGCGGCAGGTTCAGGCCGCGAAACGGAACGTGAAGAAGGCACAGCAGGCCGCCCGACGGAAGCGGACGATCGCGCATCTCCCGCGGGGCACGCGCCGTGAGCTGGGCAAGCAGGCGGCCCGCGGACGTCAGCGCAGCGGGCAAGCGGGTCGTGCGCTGGAAGACCGCAACCGACAGCAGCTCTACGAGATCGCGAAGGACAGGAATATTCCCGGCCGCTCGAAGATGGGCAAGTGGGATCTGATCAGCGCGATCCGCAGAGGGCGTTAGGAGGAGAGTCCGGATGCCCGAGAAGAAGCACCTACGAGGCGTCAGCGAGAAAGAACAGCGGCAGTACGAACACATCAAGGAGGAGGCCCAGAAGGAAGGCCGATACCCGGGGCGCGAGAAGGAAGTTGCGGCGCGCACCGTGATGAAGGAGCACGGCGAGAAGGGTCACCGAAAGGGTCAGTAGTCAGAGAGGCGCCCGGGCCCGATCCGGGCGCCTTCGACTCGGATCGATGCCGCGGCTGGAGAGATACCAATTCGGTCAGCTCGTCGTGGAGGGCGAAGAGCAGACGCAGGATGTCATCGTCCTGCCGGACCGTGTGGTCACGAACTGGTGGCGCGCCGACGGCCACAGGCTCGTCCTCGCCGATCTCGATGATGTGCTCGAGGAGCTCCCCGAGCACCTAGTCGTGGGTACCGGCGCCTACGGGCAGATGCGCCCCGACCCTGAGACGATCGAGCAGCTGCGGGAGCGGGGTGTCGAGGTCGAGGCGCTGCCGACCGGCGAGGCCGTCCGCCGCTACGGCGAGCTCGACCCGCGCCGCTCCGCGGCTGCCCTTCACTTGACCTGCTGATGTCCGAGTTCGCCCTCGAGAGCACCGCTTTCCAGCATGCGCAGGCGATTCCGAGCCGCCACACGTGCGAAGGCGACGACCTCTCGCCGCCGCTTAACTGGACGAACGTCCCCGAGGAGACGCAGTCATTGGCGCTGATCGTCGACGACCCGGACGCCCCAGGCGGCGTCTTCACGCACTGGCTTGCCTGGGGACTCGATCCTGGGGCAGCCGAGCTCGGCGAAGGCGAGGCGGCGCCGAGCGAGGGGCGCAACGACTTCGGCACGTCCGGCTACCGCGGTCCATGCCCGCCGCCGGGCCATGGCGCCCACCGCTATCACTTCCGCCTGTACGCGCTCGACACCGAGCTCGACCTCGGCTCGGGCGCGGCCAAGCCCGAGCTGGAGCAGGCGATCGAAGGGCATGTCTTGACGACGGCCGAACTCGTCGGGACGTACGAGCGCTAGACCTCTCTAGTTGGAAGCCTTGCCGGGATGGGTACACGACACGACACGTGTGAAGACGATCGTCGTCGGCTACGACGGGTCAGACTCCGCCGAACGGGCGCTTGCACGCGCGTCGGACCTCGCCGAGGCGTTTCCCGCGCGCCTGTTCGTGGTCAGCGTGACGGGGTTGGTGCACCTACCCGTTCCGGTCTCTGCGTTCGAGCCGTCAGCCCTGCTCGTCCCGCCGGCGGCACCCGGTCCCGTTGCGACGGGCGGCACGGTGCCGCTGCCCGAAGCCCGGCCCGAGCCCGCAGCACCTGAACCGGAGGATCTCGCCAGGCGCCAGCTCGAGCGGGCTCGTATGTCGCTGGCGAGCCGGCGCGTGAAGGCAGAGTACGTCGTCGAGGTAGGCGATCCGGTTGAGCGGCTTCTCGACGTCGCGGACCGAACCGACGCTGATCTGATCGTCGTCGGCAGCCGGGAGCGGGGCTTTCTCGAGCGACTCCTCGGGCACTCCGTCGACGAGGCCGTGGCGCGACGGGCCGACCGAGACGTCTTGCTGGTGCACTAGCGCGGCCGCCGCCGGCGTCGCGAACGAGCCTCGCGCGCCCAGCGCCGCGGCCGGCGGGCCTCAGAAGACCGTTAGGCGAGCGACCGCCCGGGTAATCGAACCTGCAGGCAGCAACTGGAGAGCAGGAGGTGCGACTCATGGCCACTGAGGAGACCTACGGACGCTTCGGCATCGCAGAGCACGAGCTGCGGTCGGAGCTCGAAGAGGAACTCGTGCGGGCGATACGGGCAGAGGGCGAGGCACCGACCATCCATGCGATTGCCCACAGCGTCGCCCGAATTCTGGAGCAGGATCACCAACGGATGGCCGCGCAACTCGAGCAGGCCGGGGTGCGGTGGAACCCGGACGAGT
>WNFV01016060.1_pt1 | contig 10954 bp, 9 predicted proteins | sample 5400101 | NCBI WGS metagenome assembly WNFV01 (sample SAMN13153361, study PRJNA577476) | soil metagenome | isolation source: 115 cm soil or saprolite under grassland replicate 1 | place: USA:California | collected 2016-06-15
CTCGAACACCTTCAAGATCTGGCGAGTGACGGTGGGATTGCTGATCACCAGTCCGACCTCGCGGCGGCTGTCGAGCTCCTCTTTCCGCAGACTTTGGCTGCCGACGAAGGCCCGCGTACCGTCGCGCACGATTGCGCGCACGTGCAGCCGCAGCATCTTGGGCGGCCGCACTTCGACCAGGCCGTCGGGTCCTTTCAGGTCGCCGATGACACGAACGCGCACACCTTTGGCCGTGCGATCTTTCAGCAGCTTGATCAACGTCGGGTCCTGAATCTTCAGGTCGTAAATAGCCAGCTCGCGGCGGGCGCCTTTGATGAAGGCCGTCAACATCGCGCGCGCGGTCTCAGGGCTCACGACGAGATTGGAACGCGCCGGCACGTAGTTTCGACGCGTGGAGTCGGCCTCGAACAGTTTGCAGGCCTCCTGCACGGTGCGACGGTCGAGCGTCGCGATACCGAAGCTGCGGCTCTTGTCGATGTCGAGTTTGGTGAAGTTGAAGCCGAACACGTGCAGGGTGTTATCGGCGACGAGGAACTTGCCGTGGTAGCGCAGCAGATCGTCAGCCGTGCGTGCGACGGTGATGCCGGCAGCCAGCAGCCGCTGTTCGAGCTTCCGCAGCCGAGTCTCGCCACCGCGGTTGGTGTGCGCGATGAGAGCTTGAACATGCACGCCCCGCGTGACGGCGTGTTCGAGCTCCCGCTCGATCTCGTCGCGATCGAAACGGAAGATGCTAATGCAGATGGCTTTGCGAGCGCGCCGAATCGCCTGCACGATTGGCACGACGCCCGCCTCAGGTTGGATTATCAGCTTCACCACGCATCACAGGCTCCTAGTGGCGCGTAACAGCTGAATCACTAGCATCTTTCGGGCGGGGCATCCCGACTGGCTGCGTTGCTCCTCCCTCAAATACTCCCAGTATTCTCGGTCGTCGCGCCTTGCCATTCGGGCGCCGCGCTCCAAAATCTGCTAGTGATTCAGCTGCTACGAGCCACTAGTGGCCCCCTACTTTACTTTCGCCTTGGTCTTTTCGTTCCACTTCACTTCGCCCTTGCCGTCAGCGATCGCCGTCAAGGCATTCGACACGCGATCGGTATGCATCTGGAGCGGCGCCGTGACGAGATACAACACTTCGTCCTCTCCGGACTGACGCAACTCGTATTCCGCTTTGAAGCGGCGGAGAACGGCTTCGATCTTGGGGCGGAGATCGGCCGTTTGCTCGCCGAGCTTGATGCCGAGCTCGAACACCCGCGTTTGCGGCTCGAACCCCTCGATGACCCACAGCGCCGCGACCAGGAACATCGTCGAGAATAGAGCCAGCGCGAAAAGCCCGACTCCCGACGCAAGCCCGACGGCCAGGGCTGACAACATGACCACCGCGTCTTTCGGATCATCGATTTTCGACCGGTAACGGATCAGGTTGGCAGCGCCGACGATGCCGAACGCGCGCGCGATGCTGGCACCCACGACCAGCATGATCACCGCGCCGACAATGGCGAGCACGATCTGCGTTTGGACGACGGCAGGCTGCCGTATCGGCGTTCCTCGTCTGCGTGGCCGCAACGCGAGCGCGGTGCCGAGGGCCGCCGCCAGTGGTAGTCGCACGACCACCGCGCGCACCTCATCCAGCAGGGCATCTGCGTTGAAGTCGGTGGCTGCAAACGCCTCTCCGTTGGCCGACGCCTGTGGTTGTGACCGCGGCGGGGGTTGCCACGCAAAGCCGGCGAAGGCGATGGCGCCTGCGAAGACGAGCACGAGAATCCCATACCGTCCCAGAAGCGATGGCAGCCGCCGGTCGCTCACGGTTTGATTCCCGCCTGCGGTGCGAGGTCGAGGCCTTGCTGCACCTTCGTCTTGAGGTGCGCGATGAAACGGCCGGCGAGCGGCTGCTGGTAATTTGCCGCGCGAAACGCATCTTGCCACTGCCGGTCGGTGAGCTGCGCGAACAGGCGGCACATCCAGACGACATCGGCAGGCGCAATATCGCGGAAGAGCTCGCGATGGCGGCCGTGATAATCGAACACCACGTTTGACCGATCGACGCGCTTGACTAGCCGTTGGCTTTCGAAGTCTTCAATCTTGTCGCGATTGCCGGTCGGCCAGCGCGTCCCCCCGAGCGTCGCGCCAACGTCCTGCACGACGAATTGCGTGTTCGGCTGAACCGACGGGTCCTGAATCTTGTAGATGCGGTTCTGTGACGTCTTCAAATCCCAATTGTTCACGATGAGTTGCGCCACGAGCAGACCTTTGAATTCGCGCGTGCCGACATATGGATTCTCCTGCCACGCCCACTCGCCCGCTGAATCGTATCCGTCCTTGAGTCGAAAACGCGCCGGAACGCCTTGATCTGCCGGTGTGCCGCCGATTATCTTCCAGCCTTGTAGAAAGTAAATCGCCGGTTGATGAAAGCCCACGGCCCAAAGGAGGCGCGACGCCACGATCTCAGGCTGCACTTCGGGGCCGACTTTGATTCGCCAGTTGTGTCCGGCCTCGTCGACGGCATCGTACCCGCGGCTGAACCCGGTGACATCGTATGCGGTGACTCGGTAGACGGTGTCGAGTTTCGGCGCGCGCTCCTCACCGCCAGGTCCCCAGAACAGATCGCGCGCGGTGATATCCGGCGGTTGGACCCAGAGCTGCGCCGTCTGCTCCGCGGTGAGCGGCGCCGCTGCGGTGCTGCGCATGGTCGCAAGACTGCACGCGCAGCAGATACAGACCGCCGCCAGTAGCGCGCCGAGCGGAATATGCGGCCAGTGGGGGAGCTCGACGCGCTCAATCATCGCGACGTGGGAACGGTCATCTTCGTGACGGTGCCTGCATCCACACGTTTGCCGGTGCGGCTGATGGTTTGGAAATTCATCGTGTTGCCGGCAATCTCCGCCAGTAGGTACGACGTGTCGGCGTCGAAGCCCACCGCGGTCATGTCGGTCTTCCTGATGTCGCCTTCACGCAGCTTGGCGGCCCCGCCGGTGGTGAAATACGCGATCCCCTTCTGCGGCTTGATGCGCTCGTAGAAGTGCTCGTGCCCGGCAAGGACGACGCTGACACCGTACTGCAGGAAAAGCGGCTCGACCTGCGCTCGCAAATCCACTTCAGACCCATGCGTGCCGCCCGACGAGTAGAGCGGGTGGTGGAAGAACGGAATTTTCCAGTCGGAACCGGAGTTGGCAAGCTCGCGTTGCAGCCAGGCGACCTGGTCGCGATCCATATAGTTGCTGTCGAGCGCGAAGAAGCGCACGTTGCCCTTTTTGAATGTGTAGTACCGCTCGCCGTTCATGTTGAACGGCTTGTAAAAACGCTGGTTCGGATCGTCGTGATTGCCGAGCGCCGCATAGAACGGGATCTTGGCGTCGAGCAATGGCTTGTATGGCAGCTCGAACTTCCGCACGAAATCCTGCGGACGCTCCGAGCCGTACATATTATCCCCAACCATCAGGACGAATTCGAACGGAAACACGTCGTGCGAGTTTGCGAGCATCACGCCCGTTTCATACTGAGCGCGATCGCCCGTGCCGCTGTCGCCAAGGACAGCGAAGCGTACGGAGTTGGCCGCGACCGAGGGAGCGGTCTCACCCGCCGCGCCTGCGCCGATCGTGCGCGCAGCTGCCGAAGGAGCCGACGTCGCAACCGCCGTGCTCCGCGCAGGTTTTGTCTGGGGAGCGATTTGCGCCGGGGCTGCGCAGGCAAGCGCCAGGAGGACCAGTACTAAATGTAGAACACGCGAGTGTCTTGACATGATCCAGCCTCTCCACACAGTGAATGGTTACATCGGTATCGGAAAGACATTGGTCACGATGTCCGCGACGTAGTTGCCTTCGACGTCGCGAAGGATCAGATTGCGGTACACGATCCGGTATTCGAGCTCCGGTGGCAAATCAGGCAAAGCTTTGAGGAGATTCGGTGGAAACGTAGCCAGCGGAATCGTCGTCGGGTAGAGCATGTTGATGCCGATCTTGACCCCCTTCGGCAATTCGATGATGAGCGCCTTGCGTTCCGCAGCTGTCCGCTTTGCGAAATCCGCCCTGATCGTCTGCTCCAGGTACGGCACGTACTCCTTCACGAGCAGGTCGCCAGGTTTGGCACTGCTCCGAGCTTTGATCAGCGCTTCGCCGAGGGCGCGCTCGCGCGCCGAAATCTTGGCGGGATTCGACGTTTCGGTGAGCTGCGGCACCGTATCTTCGACCTTATTGCGGAGGACGACGTATTCCCTGATGCGATCCTGGAATGCTTTGGTCGCCATCGCGGCTGGATTGGCAGCTTGCGCTCGGTCGGCCGATGCCGCAGCCTTCGCGATCGACACCGTGTCCCGCGCCGATCGCGCGTGCGGCGTCGTTTGACTGACACACACGACGAAGAGCGTTACTACGGTCGTGGTGAGCGCAAATCTCATCTGTTACTCCTCGGACAGACACTAATGAGTTCAAGATAGCTTCAAGCTACGTACCAGAGACCCGGTGCCGGGTTCCAAGGTTCCCAGGTGCCAACGGACTCGTTTCACGGTGCCACGGTGCTGGTTCAGCACTTTGGAACTGAGAACCTTCGCACTTTCGCACCTCGGACACTTCAAACGTTGGAACTTTGGAGCTCTTTCACGTTTCCGATGGACACGGAGGCCCGTCGGCGATTTGCCGAACGCGAACCTTGAACGCGCGCACCCAGTCCGCGACCGCTGAGCTGCGCCGAAAGATGCCTAGCGGATCGTCGAAGCGCGAGGTCGTGAAGAGATCCGTCAACTGCCGATCGGTAAACCGCGTGAGCATGTCGGCAAGGAAGTGCCGCCCTTGCTCCGAAATATGTGCCTCCCCGAAGGTCGCGCCGTCGAACGGGAGCTTGCGCATGGAGGTCAGACACATCGCCCGGTTTTCCCAAATGGGCGCGTTCGTCCATCCCTCGAGGTTGACTTTTGCAGGACCAAAGGTGGATCCCAAATCCTGCAGCAGCAAGAACGGTTGCCGGCAGGTCTCTCCTTTTTGCCAGTCGGACTGTGAGAGGCACACGAGACGCTGGTTGTCCGCCTTGTTATCCCAATGCGCGAGAAAGACGGACAAGAGGCGCAGCGCATCGACGTGCGCGCGCGGCGCGCCGCCGGCGTCGGCTCGGACCTTATCGAGCTCGAACATCGCCCAGCCCGCCAGGCGATCCGTTTCGAGCTCGCGACCCTCGAACTTCGTCTCGATGGCTGCCCACTCGAAGTCTTCGTAGTCGTCGTAGCTGACCATCAGCGACTTATAGAGCTTCTCTGCTTGAGTAATTTCGACGGCTTTCATCACGGAAAACGGTTCTTCGGGACAGCCGTAGCAGCGCAGACGTTCGACGTACTGCATGTAGTCGCTGCCAAAACCAAGCGCCCGCAACAAACGCGTTGACGCGACTTCGGCCGGCACTTCGCCCGTCTTGCCGTACTTCACCCGTATGTGTTCGCCGCTTTCGAGGCTGCAATCGAATTTCGGCGTCGTGCCGCCAAGCTCCGTCACGCGAAATCGGCAGCGAACAACGCGCGGGTCTCGGGAGTCGTCCGCAAAGCTGACGCGCTCGATTGCAACGCTTGGCGGATGCCACACTTGTGCGCGCGCAAGCAGCTCCTCTCGTTCGGCGTCCGTGATCACCTTGGGTTTGGTCTTCGGCCGATCGTCGTGCCAGGTGGGGGGACCCGTACCAGGTCCGGCGGCGCGAACTGTTGCTTCAACGGGCGGAGGAAGCGGCCGCGCCGTGCCCCGGTAGGGGCGCAGGAACCGCGCTGTCCCACCGAGGAGAAGTGCTATCGCCGCAACGCCGAGCGTGACCCGGATAGCTCGTCGGTAGCGACGCATGCCTGAGATGTTGCAATCGGCGCGCCGTGCTTCGGATTTGTCCTCACAGTTGACCAGATGGGATCGGCGCTACATATCTCCGGCTCTCCGGCGCCGCGTGATCCACGCTCTGCTTAGCACGGCTCTTGCTCGACACCTTTGCATGAGACGCACATCTTGTCTTATAGGAACCCTCATCGCGCTGAGCTTGGTCGCCACGTCGGTTGCTGTCGCGCAGACGCCGAAACGCGCCGCGACGCACGCCGACCCAACATCAATAGACCGTGTTCTCGCGACGCAAGTCGCGCTCGATCGTGCGGGCTTCTCGCCCGGGGAAATCGATGGAAAACGCGGCAAGAACACGGATCGTGCGCTGCGTGCGTTTCAACAAGCGCACGGCTTGCCCGAGACCGGCGAGCTCGATCCGGCTACGCTCAAGCAGCTCGGGCCCGTCGTCCAGAATCCGCTATCGAGCTACGCGATCAGCGCCGAAGACGCCGCAGGTCCCTTCACGAAAGCAATCCCAAAGGACATGATGAAGCAGTCGGAGCTCCCGTCCATGGGCTATACGTCCATCCGCGAGTTGCTCGCGGAACGATTTCACGCGAACCTCGCATTGCTCGCGCGGCTCAATCAAAAGTCGCAGTTCAACGAGGGCGACGTGATCACGGTGCCGAATGTCGAGCCGTTCTTTCCTCCGGTGAAGGGGCAAGCCAGCGGTGATGCAACTGCCGCCCGCGGTGCCGATCAACCGAGCGGTCGCGGCGCGCCGGCCGGTCGCGCAAACAGCGCGGCACGCGGCACGACCAACGACGCCACGCGCACGGGAGCGCCGCGAAGCGATCTCGTGATTACCGTCACGGATACCACGAAGACGTTGACGGTTCAAGACGCCGCGGGCAACGTCGTCTTCTTCGCGCCGGTGACCGTCGGCAGCACTCACGACCCGTTGCCGGTCGGCGACTGGAAAGTCAACGGCGTCCAGCGCAATCCGGCGTTCAATTACAACCCGGAGCTCTTTTGGGATGCGAATCCGACGCAGTCAAAGGCGAAGCTGGCGCCGGGCCCCAATAATCCGGTCGGGTCTGTCTGGATTGATTTGAGCAAGGAACATTACGGCATCCACGGCACGCCCGAGCCTTCGCGCATCGGCTACACCGAGTCGCACGGGTGCATTCGTCTGACCAACTGGGACGCTGTGCGGCTGGCGCAGCTCGTGGGACCCGGAACGAAGGTCGTTCTCCGTTGAGGCGTTATGCGCAGACGGCGCCGCTTCTTTCGCGATGACGTGCTCGCGCCGTGGCTCACGTTACTGATCATCCTCGGCCTGTGGTGGGCGGGCGCAACGCTGATCGGACAGCCGTCGTCCGCCGTCGCGCCGCCTCGTTATGTCGCACCTCCGTCGGCGGCCGACCGTATTACGCCTGCCGCTCCGCCTCCTTTGCCCCGCGAGCGTATGTCGCCGGATGCCCCCGATCCGCATCCGGCACTCGAGGCACTGCATCCCACAGCGTCCGCGCCGCCGCCGCCCGTGCTCACCGAAGGCGATCTGGGCGAGTTGCACGCGCGGCGGTTGACAATTCCCGTGCAGGGCATTCAGCCATCGCAGATCGCCTCGAATTTCAACGACGACCGGGGCACCGGCCGAAAACACGAGGCGCTGGACATCATGGCGGCACGCGGAACGCCGGTGCTTGCCGCAGAAGACGGTCGCATCGTGAAGCTGTTCACGAGCGCGCGAGGCGGCTTGACGATTTACCAGTTCGATCCGTCGGAGGATGGGCGGCCCCGTCGAACACGCCTGTGCCGGCCCGTTCAGCTTGCACCATGGCGTCGTTTACTGGCATTCTGAGGGAAGGTCGAATTTCGACAAATAGGTGTGGTGACTCTCTCGAATTCCTCGAAGTCGTTCGTCACGACGCAGCCCGAATGGACTCTCAACGGCGCGTTGCTGACGCATGGCGAAGAAGCTGTCGCACGTGTGGCACAGGGGCCGTTTCTGTGGATTGATGGTGCGTGGGAGGCTGACGTCTCAATCCTGCCGGTTGAAGTCCCGATCCGTTCATCGAGGCGCGCGCGCAGTTGAAGATCCACTGGCAATCGGCCAAAGCCGGCCGGGTTGACACACTTACCCTCCTTTAGACGACCCGTGGCAAGACTGCCACGGGCTTTCGCGAGCGCGATATGATGTCGCCGGGCTCATGCGCGCCTGCTTCCCTTTTGTAGTCTCGATTGCTCTTTGTTCCGTCGTTGCTCAGGCCCAGACGGCCGAATCGCCGACGACACGCGAAGAGGCTCTTCGGAAACAGCGGGAGGCCAAAGCTGCCGCTCTTCGTCCGAATAAGCCCGACAAGGTTCAACAGGCGTTGACCGCCATCGAGGAGCGTGGCCTCTTCCTGACGGCACGTGACGGATTTCACCCGAAGATCGGCAATCTCACGACGGGCAGCGGCTTCGCGCTGGGTGTCGGATACCGCAACCGCGCCATTTTCAACCGCTACGGAGCGCTCGACACATTCGGCGCCGTGAGTCTTCGCAAATACTGGGCGCTCGAAGCGCGAACCATTTTTCCCGACCTCGCGCGCGGCCGTATCAGCGCCGAAACGGTTGCCAGCCTTCGGGAATATCCCTCGGAGCATTTCTACGGTCTCGGTCGTGATGCTCGCCGCGAAGACAACAGCAGTTTTCTCCTGCGTACGGCACGCGTCGGCGGTCGCGCCGCCGTCCGGATCTTCCCGCTGCTCAGTGTCGGCGGCGGCGTCGATTATCTGCAGCCACGGGTTGGCATTGGTCGCGCGAGCGGAATTCCCACCACGCAGCAGTTATTCGGCGCTTCGAATCTCACCGGGTTGTTTCAGCGCGCCGATTTCCTGCGGTCATCGATCTTCGCCGAGTTCGATTATCGCCAGCCAAAGAACGCGCGCCAGGGCGGGTATTACCGCGTCGAGCGCAGTCACTACGACGATCGCTCGACAGGCACGTTGACGTTCAATCGCACCGATGTCGACCTGCGTCAGTACATCGGCTTTCTGTCGGGACGACGTGTCATCGCGCTCCGTGGCGTGGTGTCGACCACCGACTCTGCGGGTTGCGGGACGACCTGTCAGGAAGTCGGCCGTGGCGTGCCCTTTTATTTCATGCCCTACCTCGGCGGCAAAGATTCGCTCAGAGGATTCCGAAATTATCGTTTCCGCGGCCCGCATTCGCTGCTGCTGCAAGGCGAATATCGATGGGAGATTTGGTCGGGTCTCGAGGGCGCGCTGTTCTACGACACCGGCAAAGTGGCGCTGGATCGAGACGATCTGAATCTCAAACAGCTCGATCGCGCCTATGGCTTCGGGTTTCACTTCAACACGGACAACGCTGTCATCATGCGCTTCGACGCTGCATTTGGAAGCCGCGATGGCAAGCGGCTGCACATGATCATGGGTGGTGTGTTTTGAGCAGGCGGCTCGTTCTCTGCGCCGTGTCCGTGCTGGCGCTTGCCGCCGGCGGCGCCGTGGCCTTCACTGCGGGTCCTCGGTTCTATCCGGACGATCCGATCTGGGTCGAGGATGACAAGGCGTTCGATGCGTCGACGGCGCTGCCGTTGGAGGATACCAACGGCTACGACTTTCTGGTGAACACGGTCATGCACCCGGGAGACTCGCAGCCGTCGCGTGCGCTCAACGTCAACACGCTGGACGAGGTGCCTGACTCGAGCTGGTTCATCAATCGCATCGGCCGGCATGAGATGTCGACGGCGGAGATCGTGCGCGGTCCCGATCGTTTCGATCGGATCGATCTCACGGGCTGGAACGTGTCAGCGGGAAAAAGCAGCGGGGCGCAGCCCGGCTTTCGCATGACCGATCGTGAAGGCCACACGTGGCAGATCGAGGTGGATCCTCCATCGAACCCGGAGCTCGCAAGCGGCGCGGAGATCATCGGCACGGCGTTCTACCACGCGTTTGGGTACTACACGGTTGATGTGTATCTCGCGGATCTCGATGCCGATAGGCTCGTCATCGCCGATACCGCGACGATTAGAGATCCGCTCAATGGAAGGCGGCGCAGATTCACGCGCCGCGATCTCGACGACGTGCTCCGGCGTTCGGCGCGGCGTGCGGATGGCCGGTACCGCGTGCTGGCGAGCCGCTTTGCCGACGGCAAACCCCTCGGCAATTTCCGGTACTACGGCACCAGACCCGACGATCCGAACGACATCGTCCCGCACGAACACCGCCGCGAGCTGCGCGGTGCGCGGGTTTTCGGCGCGTGGCTGAATCACGACGACTCGCGCGGCATCAACAGCCTCGATTTTGTCGAGACGACGAACGGGCGATCCTGGGTGAAGCACTACATGTTCGACTTCGGCTCCATTCTCGGCAGCGGCACGATCTACGCGCAGCGCCACCGCGCCGGCAACGAGTACATCTTCGAGAACAAGCCAGGTTGGCTCACCCTGGCGACGCTGGGCTTATATATCCGGCCCTGGATGCTGATCGACTATCCCGACGTACCGCCTGCGGTGGGTCGACTGGAAGCCGACGCGTTCGATCCGGAAGCGTGGAAGCCCGAATACCCGAATCCTGCGTTCAGACTCATGCGCCCGGACGACGCCTTCTGGGCGGCCCGGATCGTGGCGCGCTTCAAAGACGCGGACATTCGAGCGATTGTGGAAAAAGCTCGGTACACAGATCCGAAGTCGACCGATTATCTGACTCGCACGATCATCGCGCGGCGCGACAAAGTGCTGCGCGTGTGGCTGAACGAGGTGAATCCGGTCGTCGACCCAACCCTCACGGCTGGCGGGGCGCTGTCGTTTGCGAATGCCGCGGTTGACGCAGGAGCGGCCACTCCCGCGGAGAGTTATTCACTGCAGTGGTTTAGTTTCGATAACGCCACAAACACCAGGACAAACGTGGGCGACATGGTGGCGGCCAACGGCCTTGCGGCGCAGGCGCCCGCCGCTTTGCTGCAGGGGCACGAGTACATCGGCGTCACTATCGCCGCGAAACACGCCACGCAGAAAGCATGGGCGAAGCCGGCGACGTTCTACTTCCGCCGCGACGCCGCGGGCTGGAAGTGGGTTGGTGCAGAGCGCGAGTAGCGCACGCGTCTCCCGTACGGGCACCGACACGTACAGGCCGCAGAGACACAGGGAAAAAGTTATTGCGGTCTTCCCGTGA
>WNFV01013084.1_pt1 | contig 10952 bp, 15 predicted proteins | sample 5400101 | NCBI WGS metagenome assembly WNFV01 (sample SAMN13153361, study PRJNA577476) | soil metagenome | isolation source: 115 cm soil or saprolite under grassland replicate 1 | place: USA:California | collected 2016-06-15
TGTCCGAGAATGCGAGCAAGCAGGTGAAGCAGCTCAAGGAGAGCCAGAACCTGCCGGAGACTGTCTTCCTGCGCATGGGCGTGAAGGGCGGAGGCTGTTCCGGGATGAGCTACAACCTGGAGTTCGACTCCGAAATGGGGCCGCACGACAAGGTCTTCGAGATCGACGGCATCACGGTGGTCGTCGACAAGAAGAGCTATCTCTATCTGAACGGCACCACGCTCGACTACGTGCAGCAGGGGCTGACGGGAGGGTTCACCTTCGTCAACCCCCAAGCGAAGTCGAGCTGCGGTTGTGGGACCTCGTTCTCGGCGTAGCCGGGCCGGTTGCGCAAGACGAACGGGCCCGGCAAGGGCCCGTTCGTTTTTGCGCGCCGGGCGACACGCATGAATGACTTCTTCCAGGTGTTCGCGCTCGAGCGCCGGCTCGGGATCGACGTGGCGGCGCTGCAGCGACGCTTCTACGAGCTGTCGCGGCAGTGGCATCCCGATTTCCACCAGGCCGCCCCGCCCGACGAGCAGGCGCGCGCGCTGGAGGCCTCCGCGCGCGTGAACGCCGCGTATCGGGCGCTGCGCGACCCGATCGCGCGCGTCGAGTACCTGATCCGGCTCGAGGAAGGGCGGGAGACGAAGGAAGGCGCGGCCGTGAAGCCGAAGGCGCCGCCCGCGCTGCTCGCCGAGATGTTCGAGATCCAGGAGGCGCTGGAGGAGGCGCGGACGGGCATCCCCGACGCCGCCGCCTGCGCGTCGCTCGCCGCCCAGCGGGATGCGCTGAAGGCGCGCATGGCGGAGGCCGACGCCCGAATCGTGGGCCCGCTCAGCCAGGCCTGGGACGCTGCGGCGCCGGCTGCGCGACGGGCGGCCCTGGCGGCGTTGAAGGAGTCGCTGGCCACGCGCGCGTATCTGAGGACCGTGATCGACGACCTGGGGGCGGCCCTGGGCGAGGGGACAGAGGAGACGCGTGTCGCGAATCGTCGGGATTGATCTCGGGACCACCAACAGCCTGGTCGCCTACGTGGACAACCGCACCGGCTTGCCGGTGGTGATCCCGGACCACGAGGGCCGCCGCCTGCTGCCCTCGATCGTGGGGTTCACGCCGGCCGGCGTTCTCGTCGGCGAGGCGGCTCGCCGCCAGCTCGCCCGCCGGCCCACCGACACCGTGTATTCGGTCAAGCGGCTGATGGGCCGCGGCTGGGAGGATGTGAAGGAGGAGCTGCGCTACTTCCCGTTCCGGGTCCTGCCGGCCGAGGGAACGGTGAAGCTGGCGGTCGGCGGCCGCGAGGTCACGCCCCCCGAGGTCTCGGCGATCGTGCTGCGCGTGCTCAAGGAGCGCGCCGAGGTGCACTTCGGCGAGCCGATCGAGCGGGCGGTGGTGACGGTGCCGGCGTACTTCAACGACAGCCAGCGCCAGGCGACCAAGGACGCCGGCCGCATCGCCGGCCTCGACGTCGTGCGGATCGTCAACGAGCCCACGGCGGCCTCGCTCGCCTACGGCCTGCACCGGCTCGGCCAGGGTGTGATCGCGGTCTACGACCTGGGCGGTGGCACCTTCGACATCTCGATCCTGCGCGTCAAGGACGGGATCTTCGAGGTGCTCGCCACCAACGGTGACACTCACCTCGGCGGCGACGACTTCGACCGCGTGCTGCAGCTGTGGCTGCTGGAGGACATCCAGTCGCGTCACCACGCCGAGCTGGACCGTGACTGCGTCGACCTCGCGCGCGACAACGAGACGATGCAGGAGCTGCGCCTGGCCGCCGAGGCGGCCAAGGTCCGCCTGTCGAGCGAGGAGCGCACGACGCTCACCCTGCCGTTCGAGGGCTTCACGTACCACCGCGCCATCACGCGGGCCGAGGTCGAGCGGCTCATCGAGCCGCTGGTGGCGCGCACGCTGGGGCCATGCCGGCAGGCGCTCGCCGACGCCGGCCTCACCCCGGCCGACATCGACCAGGTCGTGCTGGTCGGCGGCTCCACCCGGGTGCCGCTGGTGCGCCGGCGGGTGCAGGAGCTCTTCGCCCGGACGCCGCAGAGCCAGCTCAACCCCGACGAGGTGGTGGCGCTGGGGGCGGCCGTGCAGGCGCAGATCCTGGCCGGCGGCATCAAGGACATGCTGCTCCTCGACGTCACGCCGCTGTCGCTCGGCATCGAGACGCTGGGCGGCATCGTGTCGGTGCTGATCGCGCGCAACACGACCATCCCGACCAGCGCGCGCGAGATGTTCACGACGTCGGTGGACGGCCAGACGGTGGTCGACATGCACGTCGTGCAGGGCGAGCGCGAGCTGGCCAAGGACTGCCGTTCGCTGGCGCGCTTCGAGCTGCGCGGCATCGATCCGATGCCGGCCGGGATGCCGAAGATCGAGGTGACGTTCCTCATCGACGCCAACGGCATCCTCCAGGTCCAGGCCAGGGAGCAGCGCACCGGCAAGGCGGCAGCGATCGAGGTCAAGCCGACCTACGGCCTCAGCGACACCGACGTCGCGCGGATGGTCGAGGACTCGTTCACCTACGCCGAGGCCGACGTCGAGACGCGGATGCTCATCGAGGCCCGCAACGAGGCGGACACCGTGCTCACGCACGTGGCGCGCGCGCTCGGACAGGGCGCCGGCCTCCTCGGCGGCGAGGAGCGCCAGGCGATCGAGGCGGCGGTGGCGGCGCTCCGCCAAGCGCGCGAGGGGCAGGACCGCGACGCCATCCGGGAGCGGACGACCGATCTCAACCACGCCACCGAGCGGCTGGCCGAGACGTTGATGGACGCAGCACTCAAGGGCGCGCTGGGCACCGCACGCGCCGGCGAGATCATGGGCCGGGGCCCGTCGCCGGTCGGAGAGTCGTGATGGCGGTCCACAAGGTGACGTTCCTGCCGTTGAACAAGACGGTGGAGGTCGACGACGCGAAGTACCCGCTGGCCGATCACGGCAAGCCGGGCTCGCTGCTCGACATCGCGCTGGCCCACGACGTCCACCTCGAGCACAACTGCGGCGGCTCGTGCGCGTGCACGACCTGCCACGTCATCGTACGCGACGGCGTCGACAACCTCAGCGAGATGGAAGCCGACGAGGAAGACCGCCTCGACATGGCCGAGGGGCTGACGATCCGCTCGCGCCTGGGCTGCCAGGCGATCGTGCGCGGGGACGTCGTCGTGGAGATACCCAAGTGAAGCCCCGGCCTTCCAGGGCAGGCCACCTAGGATGCGAGGCGGGCGCGCGGGGTCCGCGACGGTGAGGCTCGGGTGGCGTGACGCGGAGGACATCGGGATCGCGCTCAGCGAGAAGTTCCCCGCCGTCGACCCGCTGACCGTGCGCTTCACCGACCTGCACAAATGGGTCACGGAGCTGGACGACTTCAGCGACGACCCCCAAGCCTCCAACGAATCAGCCCTCGAAAAGATTCAGATGGCGTGGCTGGATGAGCACCGCAATCGATAAGCCGCTTTCGCCGGCGCAATCCTGCTCCTCGGGGGAGGCAGGTTCTACCAGGTGATGACCTGGTCGGCCGCGAAGATGCGTTCGAGGAGCGCCTCCCAGGACAGCTCGCCGGGGACGCGCTGCAGGGTGACCTCGGTCGGCAGGGGAGGAGCCGGCGTGCCCGGCAGGAGCACGACGGTGATCTCGTCACCGGCGGCCTGCTGCTGCGCCACGACGGCGAGGGCGAGAGCAGGATCGTCACCCTTGAGCAGATGGAGCACGCGGGGCATCAGAAGATGATGAAGCGGCGGCCCTGCCGGAGCAGCTCGGCGATCTGGGCCCGCGAGACACGGACGATCGGATGGCCGCTCTCGTTCCAGTCGGCGTCGGCCGGGACGGCGCCCTCCTCGACGTGGAACGGCACCTCCAACCGCTTGAGGTTGTCGCGGAATTTGGCGATGTCGTCACCGTCCACGAGGTCGTCGGTGTCGGCGTCGAGCAGATGGACGGCGGGTCCGCGCAACACGAACGTGACCTCGTTCTCGCCGGCGACCACGCCGACGCCGATCCGCATCGCCTCGAATGCCCGGTGCGAGGACCGCGGGTCGGACGCGATCACCACCAGGACGGGCTGCTCCTCGGGCACGGGCGGCAGGCTAGTTGAGCGCGACGAAGCGGTCGGTCCCGTTGATCAGGTCGGTCAGCACGACCAGGCCACAGTAGGTGACGCGGTCGCCGTCGGTCAACGGCCGGCCACGCTTCTGACAGCCGTAGGCGCACACGAAGACCTTGGCGCCGCGGTCGGGCAACGCGTGCACGCGCGGATCGTCCAGCGCCCGCACACCGTCGTCGATCAGGTAGAGGTAGAGTTGGGCGCCCCGCGCCAGCGTCGCCTCGGAGAGTCCGATCACCGTCTCGAGGTTGGGATGTTCGGGGCCGGTGGAGAGCATCACGCCCAATTTCTTCCTCGCCAGATCCATCGCCGCCCGAGCGTAACATCGGGATACAGGGAGAGCAAGGAATGAGCCGTCGAGTCTACCTCGATCACAACGCGTCGACGCCGGTGCATCCAGAGGTGCTGGCCGAGATGCTGCCGTATTTCTCCGAGGCCTTCGGCAACCCGTCGAGCGTGCACGGCTTCGGCCGGGAGGCCCGAGCCGGACTGGACACCGCCCGCGAGCGGATCGCCCGATTCCTGCACGTCGCGCCGGAGGAGCTCGTCTTCACCTCGGGCGGCACCGAGTCCGACAACCTCGGCGTGAAGGGGTTGGCGTGGGCCCGCGGCCGCGGCCACCTGATCACCTCGAAGATCGAGCATCACGCGGTGCTCCGCGCCTGCCAGTGGCTGGAGAGCCAGGGCTTCGCGGTGACCTACCTCAGCGTCAACGGCCACGGCGTGATCGATCCCGACGAGGTCAAGCGGGCCATCCGGCCCGACACGATCGGGATCTCGATCATGCACGCCAACAGCGAGGTCGGTACCATCCAGCCGGTGGCGGCCATCGGAGCCATCGCGCGGGAGCACGACGTGCCGTTCCACGTCGACGCGGTGCAGACCTTCGGCAAGCTCGACATCGACGTGGCGGCCGCCCACATCGACCTGCTGTCGTTCTCGGGCCACAAGATCTACGGCCCCAAGGGCGTGGCGGGCCTGTGGATCCGCAAGGGGACCAAGATGGTCTCCGTGCAGCACGGCGGCGAGCACGAGCGGCGGCGGCGCGCCGGCACCGAGAACGTGCCCGGCATCGTGGGCCTCGGCAAGGCGGTGGAGGTCCGCGGGCGCGAGATGCACGACGAGCGCCGCCGGGTGACGGCGCTGCGCGACCGCCTGTGGGAGGGCATCCGCGCCCGCGTGTCCGACGCACGCCTCAACGGCCATCCGACCGAACGGCTGCCCGGGACGGCGAACATCTCCTACCGGGGCGTCGAGTCGGAATCCGTCGTCCTCGGCCTGGATCTGAAGGGCATCGGCGTGTCGGCGGGATCGGCCTGCACCTCCGGCAGCGTGGAGCCGTCCTATGTGCTGGTGGCCATGGGGGTGCCGCTCGACTGGGCGCTGGGCGCCGTGCGCCACTCGCTGGGCCGCTCGACGACCGCCGAGGACGTCGACTATGTGATCGAGTCGGTGGAGCCGACCGTGCGCAAGCTGCGGGCGGTGCTGCCGGTGGGCGCGGCGTGAGATACAGCCCGGCGCTGCTCGAGCACTTCCTCAACCCGCGCAACGCCGGGTTGATGCGGGAGCCCGACGGCGTGGGCGCCGAGGAGTACGAGGACTGCGGCGACCTGGCGCGCTTCTTTCTGCGCGTGCGGGACGGGCGGGTGAGCGAGGTGCGGTTTCAGACCTACGGCTGCGGGCCCACCATCGCGGCCGCCAGCGCCGCCAGTGAGCGGGTGACGGGACGCGCGGTGGAGGAGTTGCTGAGCCTCAAGCCCCAGGAGGTCGAGGACGCCGTGGACGGGTTGCCGGACGACCGCAAGCACGCCGCCGACGTGGTGGCCGGCGCGCTCAGAGCGGCCGCGCTGGACGCGCTCCGGCGGCAGCGAGGAGGAATCTCCTGATGTTCGATGCGATCCGCAGCGACATCCGCACGGTGATGGAGCGCGACCCGGCGGCCCGCTCAGCGAGCGAGGTCCTGCTGTGTTACCCCGGCGTCCACGCGCTCGCCTTTCATCGCCTCGGCAACCGATTGTGGCGTCGCGGCTGGCTCAGCACCGCGCGCTTCGTGTCGCACGTTGGGCGTTTCTTCACCGGCATCGAGATCCACCCGGCCGCCCGGGTCGGCCGCGGCCTGTTCATCGACCACGGCATGGGCATCGTGATCGGCGAGACGGCCGAGATCGGCAACGACGTGAGCCTGCTCCAGGGCGTGACGCTGGGCGGCACCAGCACCCGACGCGAGAAGCGCCATCCCACTCTCTGCGACAGCGTCACCGTCGGCGCCGGCGCCAAGATCATCGGCGCCATCACGATCGGCGAGGGCAGCCGCGTCGGCGCCGGCTCGGTGGTGGTCCGCGACGTGCCGCCCAACGCCGTCGTCGTCGGTGTTCCGGGGCGGGTGACGTACAAGGACGGTCAGCGCGTGAGCGGCATCGACATGAACATGACCGACCTGCCCGACCCGGTCAGCCGGGCGATCGAGCAGCTCGTGGAACGGATCCGCGGGCTCGAGGCCGACCTGGACAGCCTGCGCAAGACGGTCGACCGCGAGGCGCTCCGCGACAAGGAGGAGGAAGCGCTCTGACGCGCGACGACGCCTGGGCGCTGCTGAGCGAGTTCACCAAGGGCGACAGCCTCCGCAAGCACGCCCGGGCCGTCGAAACCTCGATGCGGGCGTACGCCACCCGGTTCGGCGAAGATCCCGAGCGGTGGGGTATCGCCGGAATGCTGCACGACTTCGACTACGAGATACACCCTCGGGCCCCGCACCATCCCGTGAAGGGCGCCGAGATTCTCCTGGCCCGCGGCGTCGCCTCCGACCTCGTCTACGCGATCCTCGCCCACGCCGACTACTCGGGCATGCCCCGGGTCAGCCGCCTGGACCGCGCGCTCTACGCGTGCGACGAGCTGACCGGCTTCGTCCATGCCTGCGCGCTCGTGCGGCCGGGCAAGGTCATCAGCGGGTTGGAGCCCGCCTCGGTGCGCAAGAAGCTCAAGGACAAGGGCTTCGCCCGCACCGTGAACCGCGACGACGTGTTTCGGGGCGCCGAGGAGCTCGGCGTCGAGCTCGATGCCCACATCGCGTTCGTCGTCGAAGCCCTGACCACCGTGGCCCCGGAGATCGGCCTGGCCCGGGCCTGAGGCCCCCACGCGCGTCTATCCCGTCGAAGTCGGCGACGGCCGCACCACCGAAGAGCTGGTGGCGGCGGGCGACTACGGCTACGCGCAGGCCGCGGTCACGTCCGACAACTTTCCGGCCGACCGGGCCGCGCCGGCCCGCGTGCGCGGGATCGTGCTGCTGGAATTCGACCACGTTGTAACCTTCGAGGACGCCGTGGCCGCGGCCCGCCAGCGCGGGCTCGAGCGGCCGACGTACGAGGACGCGCTCCATTTCGGCATCGCGCATCCCGAGGTTCAGCGCGAACGTCCGATCATCTTCCTGCACGAGCCCTGGCTCGGCTTCTTCGGGCGCCGCGACGTCCTGTGCCTCTGGAACAACGCGGGTCGGCGCGAGCTCGGCCTGGAGGGATTCGACGACGCGTGGAGCCCGGACTACCGGTTTGCGTTTGTCGTGAAGGGCTGAGGCTGCATGCCGCCGGCCCCCCGCGCCATCACCCACGTCGACATGGATGCGTTCTACGCGTCGGTCGAGCAGCGCGACCGTCCGGAGCTGCGCGGCCTGCCGGTCATCGTGGGGGCCGACCCGCGCGGCCGCGGCGTGGTCTCGGCCTGCTCCTACGAGGCGCGCGTCTTTGGCGTGCGCTCGGCGATGCCGATCTCGCGTGCCTATCGCCTGTGCCCGCACGGCGTCTACGTGCCCGTCGACATGGACAAGTACGCGCGCGTCTCGACCGAGATCATGGCGATCCTCGGGGAGTTCTCGCCGCTGGTGGAGCCGGTGTCGGTGGACGAGGCGTTCCTCGACCTGACCGGGACGGAGACCTTGTGGGGACCGCCGTCCGAGGCGGTGCGCGGGATCAAGTCACGGATTCGTGCAGAGACCGGCCTCACGGCGTCGGCCGGCCTGGCCGCCAACAAGTTCGTGGCGAAGGTCGCCTCGGACCTCGAGAAGCCGGACGGGCTGGTGATCGTGCCCCCGGGTGGCGAGGCCGCGTTCCTGGCGCCGCTGCCGATCGAGCGCCTGTGGGGCGTCGGGAACGCCACCGCCAGGGAGCTGCAGGCGCTCGGGGTCACGACGATCGGCCAGTTGCAGGCCCTGAGTCCGGCGGTGCTGACGGCGCGCCTGGGCCGGCACGGTCCCGACCTCCTGGCGCTCGCCTTCGGCCGCGACGCAAGGCCCGTCGAGCCGTTCTCGCCGCCCAAGTCGATGGGGGCCGAGACCACGTTCGGGCGCGACTGCCGAGACGTCGCCCGGCTGGAGGAGACGCTGCGGGGCCAGGCCGAGCGCGTGGCCCGCGAGCTCCGCGCCGAGGGCCTGGCTGCATGTCGCGTCACGCTCAAGCTGCGCTGGGCCGACTTTCACACGCTCACCCGCAGCCATACCGGCGATCCCACCCAGGATGGGCTGGAGATCTACCGCCGGGCGACCACGCTGCTGGCCCGCGAGCGGCTGATCCAGCCGGTGCGGCTCATCGGGGTGTCGGCCTCGACGTTGCGGCCCGAGGCGCGCGGGCAGCTCCCGCTGCTCGACCCCAGCAGCTGGCCCGGGCCGTTGATCGGATCACCGGCCGCTTCGGCCGCTCGGCGATCGTCCCCGCCCGCCTGCTCGACCGGCCCGGCGGGCTCGAGTAGCGCGCCGGGCGCCGGCCGGCGAGACGATCTATACTAGGTGGCACCATGGATCGCCCGATCGCCTACGACAAGCTCGCCCGCGAGGACCGGTTCGTCCGGATGCGCACGCGCGACGTCGGCGCCCTCAAGGTTGATCAGGGGCTGGCGCCGTTCCCCGACCTGTCCAGCCGCGACTCGATGCGCGATCGCGTGCACGGCATCCTGGTCGGCGAGCTGCAGGCGATGGAGGGCGCCGGGCGCACGGTCTTCGACTTCCCCGACGCGCCATGGGAGTTCGCGATGGACATGGCGCGACAGGTCTGGGACGAGTCGCGCCACGTCGAGACGTATCTCGGACTGCTCGACCATCTCGGCGGTTATGTTGGGGAGTTCCCGGAGACGACGCTGCTGTGGCGGTGCGCGTGCGCGGAGGATGCTGCCGCCCGCGTGGCCGGCGTCAATCGGGGCCTCGAGGGCCTGGCCTGCGACGTGTTCAATCAGCTCATCCACATCGCCAGGAAGATCGGCGATCCCATCATCGAGCGCTCGGTGGACTACGTGCTGGCCGACGAGAGCACGCACGTGCGCATGGGCTCGCGCTGGCTGAACGAGCTGACCCAGGGCGATCCCGAGCGGCGGCGGCGGGCCATCGAGTTCCAGGACTCGATCGATGAGCGCTTCAACCTCGGCGGCACCCGCCAGGACGGCCACCACGAGGTGGTGCCGATCTCGATCGCCAAGGACGCGCGGCGCCTGGCCGGCTTCACCGACGAGGAGATCGAGCGCCTCGTAAAGAGCACGCAGCGCTCCCAGGTGTACTAGCTGACCGCTCACCCGCTCGCCGGTCACTTCGGAGTCGACGTCGCCGCCCGGCGCATCCGCAACTACCGCTACATCGAGGAGCGGATGATGCGCCTGCTGGGCGGCTGGATCGCGCTCACCCCCGAGCTCGACGCCAAGCTCTGCTTCGGCCGCCACGTCTGGGACTGCGCCCAGCACGCCGACCTCTGGGGCCGCCGCCTACCCGAGCTGCGCGCGCCGGCCCAGCAATCGGAGCCCGCGAACGACCGTGTCGTCGCGGTCCTGAGCCTCGTGCAGACGGCGGAAGCGCCGACCCAGACCGTGGAGCGTGTCACCGCCGTCTACCGCGTGCTCAAGCCGCACTTGGCGACGGTGTACGAGCGTCACCTGCGGATGGCGAACCGGGTGTACGAGCCGCCCACCCGCCGCATCCTCGATCGCTGCCTCGCCGAGGAGCGACGGCACGCGGCGGCCGGCGCCCAGGTTCTGGACCGGCTCGTCGCCGCCGATCCAGCGCTGGAGGCGCGCGTCCACGCCTGGGAGCGCGGGCTGCTCGACGCCCTCACGGCCGCCGGCGGCATCACTGGCGACGTGGAGGCCCCGCTGATCGTGGCGCCCGCGCTGACCCCCGACCCGGCGAGCGTGGCCCAGGACCTGGTGCCGCTGCCGCCGTCGTTCGATCCCGCCGCGGCGCTCGGTGATCTCGCCGAGCCGCTGCAGGCCCATCGCCGCGCGCTGGCCGGCGGCGATCTCGCCGCGTTGCGCGGCGACCTTGCGCCCGACGCCGGGCCCGAGGTGGCCACCGAGTACGCGCTGCTGGGGGGACCGTTCGAGCGGATCGACGTCGTCGGCTGTGCGCGCCTGGGCCGCCAGCGCGTGGTCAAGCTGCGTCTGCAGGGACCGCGCGCCAACGTCGTGCTGCAGGAGCGCTGGGTTCCCTCCGAGCGCGGCTGGCGCATCGCCGCCGTCGAGGCCACGCGCTCCGAGCCCACGCCCTAGTGCTCCGCGCCGTCCTCGTTGCCAACCGCGGTGAGATCGCCCGCCGCGTCTTGCGTGCGTGCCGCCGGCTGGGTGTTGGCACCGTCGCCGTGTACTCGGAGGCTGACCGCGACGCCCCCCACGTGAGCGAGGCCGATCAGGGGGTGCTGCTGGGGCCGGCGCCCGCCCGCGAGAGCTACCTGGACATCGAGCGTATCCTCGACGCCGCTCGCCGCAGCGGTGCCGACGCCCTTCACCCCGGCTACGGCTTCCTCTCGGAGAACTGGCGCTTCGCCGAGGCGTGCGCGCGCGCCGGGCTCACGTTCATCGGCCCGCCCGCCGAGGTGATCCGCGCCATGGGCGACAAGACCGAGGCGCG